>Ga0210059_1000440_pt1 | contig 52267 bp, 32 predicted proteins | sample Ectturendosymbi2_FD_188042 | JGI IMG/M metagenome (GOLD analysis project Ga0210059, IMG submission 188042) | Ecteinascidia turbinata endosymbiont from Florida, USA - Sample 2 (SPAdes) (version 2) | ecosystem: Host-associated > Tunicates > Ascidians > Unclassified | place: Key West, Florida... | reverse complement strand
TGTAAGATGTCCGGCCCTCGGACTGTTGAGTAACAGCTTATGTGGCCCTCGGACTGTTGAGTAACAGCTTATGTGGCCCTCGGACTGTTGAGTAACAGCTTATGTGGCCCTCGAACAAAAAGTTTGGAGACCCCTGTCCTAGAGCATCGGGTTAAAACGGTTACGTACCTTCTGAATATTCTTTTTGCCTGATATTTAAGGTAATAACAATGTTTCACTTTCAACAAGCGCTCGTACATGTTTTGAAAAATGATACATGTGGCGAAATACACCACCTGTATTGTACTTTGAATGACAAACGGTGCTTAGATGAAACAAAGGGGGGTGGGTTTTGTTTGGAATGTACATTCTTTTAAGCTTGATATTGATTGAGCGCAGCTTCAGGAAACCAAAGTTATCAGTGTTGCCCTACAAAAATTTATATTGCAGGTTATCGATCTAAAAAAGTAAAGAATCATTGATTTTCTTTCTTTGAAATTTCTACTGTAGGCAAACGATCTAAAAAAGTAAAGAATCATTGATTTTTTTTCTTTGATACCTACTTTAGTAAAAAATTGTACATTTAAAAATTTTATGAAAACATGTCTTTTACAAAACTCTTTGAGACCGTTACTTCAAGTGACGTATTTCAGCGGGAAAACCCGGCAGAGAAATGTTGTCAAGAAAAGCTGTTTGTTCTATCAACAGGCAAAGAATGATAGTCACCTACACAAAAAATCTAAAGCATTTTACTGGCAAAAACATCTGTTAGAATTATGAAACTATTGCGCTCAAACAACGCTTTGCTTAAGCCAATGCACCGCTGATCAAGACAAACTTCCCAAACTAACCGGTGTGGTTTTGACTTTGGCCTAAATCGAAATTACTCATCACGCTATCAAGCAAGGGATCTGTTTTTCAAATTGGAGCCTTCAGCATGCATATCACCAAAATGTAAGACGAGCTTAGCTTCTGCCAGATTGATGAAACCAGCCCACATGGCTGCATGATTATTATCATATTGAGTTCGCGGCTGGAACGATGCACTCAGCTTCAAGCAGAGTCAAAAGTACAGCCGCGATTGGTGTTGTAACCAGCTCAATTCCTGCAGTAATTCATGACGTTGTGCGCCGTGAGCTACCGAGACTTCAAAAAAAGCGTAGAGAAATCAACATTACCACCAAGTGCTTTAAAGCAATACAGCTGGTAGATGGAGTTTGTGTAGTAGGGGCCAGTGGTATAGGAGGTTTTTGAAGATAATTGCCGCAGAAATGATGTAAACCGGTCTGAAAATAACAGAAAGTCTTTTGACGAATCAACGTCATTCAACTAACCGCCTACCTTATTCATCTATATCGAAGGCTGACAACCACTAGCACTTGCTTGTGCGTCGAAAAGCTATATGGGCTTCATGGAATGTCAATAATATATCTTGGACGATGTTGTCTTTAAAAGAAAATCTTCCTTACGACGCACGGGACAAATTTCCAGCGTACTGTCGTAAGCCCTTCGTCTGAGGAGCACGGTCCACTCGCTATTGTCGCAACGTTGTCGAAAAGGAAAAGGCGTGGCGTGTTTTCGAGCTGGTCACAAAGATCAAAGCGACAGAGACGGCTCATTGTGCTTCATTGAGACGCCTTTTTGAACATCGTCCCCATGCGGACAGCATAGGCTCCAGGGTATATGCGCTCCGCCCTATATTTCGAAAGCATGACTCTCAAGCACATTACTTATTGGGAATCGAATACCGAGACATTGACAGATGATCTCGCGAGTTTGTTTTTACATACGTAGACTGGACGTTGGTAAACTCATAGTAACCAGCCTTTGCAAAGAAGAAAAGTGTTTACTTGTGTGCCAGCGGAGTGCTAGCCTGGTTCAGTGTCGTTTATCGTTAATATGATGAAGCTTAGGGATATCAACGCAACTCGTGCTTTCCATCAGCACCCAAATCAACATTCATGTTTCACAATGGAAATTTGACGGGTAATCTTAACTAATCACGACTGATTAAAAAAAATAATGAAAATTAAAAGTAGAAGTACGTGAAACTTGCGTTGCACGTTACGTGCAAACCCAGCGATGCCGATAATTACTATTTATATTTTCCCACTGACTGGCCTCGTCAAAATTAGCAAGGAGCTTTTCTGCCCAGTTTCAACTTGCGCGCAAAAGCTTCTGTGTTCAGTGACCAACACCTTCCACACGAAATCGCGATGTAGTCACTCGATCATTCTTGCTTAGCAGCTACAGTCCGTGACGAACTGTCTTGGGATCATCCACTCTAGATCTTTTTCGAAATAAATGGCTTCTGCCTTGTCCAATGGATCCTGAATACATGTTGGTAAACTGTTTCCCGTGACGAAATCAAACCAAACGATTCATGTTATTTGTTTTCAGTCGCGTTCAAGGCTTGCTTGTCACTGCATAGCAACTCGAGCTGCTTAGTTTTGGCACAGATTGTAAGCAGTTATTGGAAGCAGCCAAAAGAAAACACACAGCGCTGCTTGCAGGTCTTTTGTTCAATGTGGAATAAGGTTTCGGAGACGGTCCCCAACGCAATAGCAATTACTTAGATTGAACCGCGCTGAACCGCGTGCCGCGTAACAGAGTGACAGGCAGGCTCGTAACCTGGGGGGACGCAGGGGGGTAGATTCCCCCCTAGAAATTTTTCGCCCCCCCTGGAAAAATGTGTTGGACGTCGTTTAAAAACATTGGACATAGTTCCAAAAATTTGGGCCCCTCTCGGAAAACTCTTCGCCCCTCCTGGGGTCCCAAGCTGGTTACGGGCCTGGTGACAGGTAGGACGACCAACAACACGAAGTTTCAAAAACTACCTTGTGATAATAGCTTCATAAAAAATACATGTCAGCGAATGTTTGTTTGTTGTATTAATGAAAACAATCCTGAGTCAGACTTAAGCTGAAGGCACTTTATCGAATGTATTTCATGCTTATCTGCACTTGATAAAACCCACCAGCTGAGAATAGTTTTCAGCACACGATAAGTCTGATTTGCGCAAAAACTAAATACGGAACCGAAATGCAGGCCTTCGCGCGCATACAAAGAGCCTGGAAAATGTCCGGAGACTTTCAGCTGGCTAAGCCCGCAAGACCCATATTATCTGAGCAGAACGTGCTCTCTTGTGACTCAAGAAAGCATTGCGACTTAGAATAATCCCAGCGGTTCCAAAACGTCGCCATCCGATACAGGGCCGGAGCAACGAGCTGGATTCCAATTATATCAATCGGATATTTTCGGGTCAAATATCGGAGATATGCGCGGACAGCACGTTTTCTAACTTCGCAAAATCACTTTTCAGGAAAAAAGACGACGACGTGGAGAAAACAGATAAATTAAGTCGAATACAATGTACGCAGTTCTCGCAGAACTTCCAATGCTCGGTAAACAGCCATGCAAACTCGAAACTGATGGGTATTACCCTGAGTTACAAATTGAAACAGAGCGTAGAAAAACGACCAGACCTATATACCAAAATCTGGAGCTTACTCGGAGTCCATTTCACGCTTGAATAAGGCACCTAATGGGTTTGACGCAGCTGTGATAACAATTACTACACTTTCCCTCTTTTGCAAGATTTTCCCTTTGGTAGTTCTGTCTGATGAAGGTTGGATCGGTGACGTAAGATCACATCGAAGTCAGTTGATCAAATGAAGGAACTGAAGGAGCAATAAGAGTATAGGCCAAGACCTACAGGCAAACAACGATTTTTGCCAAATTTATAAAATGTTGTTTCAAATATTGGTGTATTAATGGCCTATTTTGCTACGAAATATCTTAGTTGCATGATAAAAATCCGTCAGTCCTGGCAGTGAGCTTGCCGATATGAAACGAACCGCGATCTCAAACAATAACGAAGTGTTTTCAACTCACTGACGTACTGCGAAGAATCGCATCGATCTTCTTAACAAAGCAGTCTTCTTTTAGTTTCACAACCAGCCATAAGCTTCAGGCAGCACCTTATTTGAACATAAAACCTGATGAACACATTGGATCTATCGGAGTATATTAACAATTAACGAACTCTTCCGAAAACCTGCAAACCTTATTTACAAAAAACGTGTTCAAAACTTGCCGCAAACAAAACCAAATTAAACATATCTTTAACATATTACAGCAGGTGTTGCGTTCAACAGCTGAAACGTCAAAAACCCAAAAAAAGTCTGAGAATGGCCAGACACGAACGCCAAATTTGTCTTAAAGGTTAAATTACAAAAAGTCGGAAACCCTTTTGTCAGTCACCGCGTCATGTGCTTGTACCGCCTACGCATTTTGAATTATACATGTTGGAAAGTCCAAACCCAACACACTCAAGTTTAAAGCTCGCGCCAAGTGTCATTGAACGCCGCACCGCGTGCAATGGCCATTCGAAGATATCAAAGCGATTCTGCGATAGACCGCTCGTGATGGATGGAAGGTGACAAGTTCTTTAAGGATTCGCTGTCCGCTGTCTCGCGGGAGGCCAACAGTTCGAAGCAGCGTTTCGTGCACACTGTCGAACATGCGCTTCACTTCAAACATATGTGTCGATGACAAACTTATAAAGCGCGATTGCTCGTGATTGGCAGGGGCCGCCGATGAACTCACCCTCGTGACGTGCGCTAATATGTTTCTAATGAGTCCCAAATGCACAATTTGCAAACGGAGTGCAGTTCGCAGTGGTTTAAACCAGTTCGAAATATTGTCTCCTGTGCATGGCCCGCTTGCCCCTGAGGCTTCTTGTCGCAGAAAACAAGGACGATTTTGCAGCACTGCCGACCACGAAAGCCATGTCACGACGTTTCAGTGGCGGAAAATTTCGTTCTGGACGAAGCAGCTTGCTGACCAACCCGATGTCAGTTAAGCAAAACTGCCTCGAAGTAAAGAATCACTTCACAAGCCTGTGTTACAGGACAACGCAAGCGATGGAACTTGCGAGAACGGCTTTGACAAGCTAAGTTCTTCATATCGCGTCATGTGACGGACGGTCTGGCCTTGCTCTGCTACCGAGTTTAGTGCTTGACTGAAGTTTAGGAACAAGTTGAGCCACATGATCGCATGATAGTCATTTGATCTTCGAACACAGCTGGTGTGCAACAAAATCGAATAGATTACTTAACAGTAAAGAGAGCGGTGAAGTTGTTTCTTATTTCTGAAAGAATAACTTGAAAACCACAAATAAAGTTTGTAGAAAGCAGAGTAAGGTTTAAACTTGAAAATTCCGGGACGAAACTTTCGAAGATCACCCCGTTATCTTCAATGAAGGTTTTTAATACATTCGCCGCAGTAGTTTCAAATAACATTGGACTTCATGCAGAGGACATTTTCAGGGTATGAAATTTCAACGCCCTCAAAAGACAAATTTGCTGTAACAACAACCGTAGAGCAAGCAGGGTCAAGCACTTGATAGCTATTTTAATTGTCCACAGGTGATGACATTCACATAAACACAGGTCTAACAGGAAACTTAAAATGGAGTTGATACAATTCGATTCCACGGGAAAAACCAATACTACTTAAGAAAAGTAGTGATCGAAGTTGACACCTACCAGCCGCAGACATCCCGCATAAGGTATTGCGAAAACGCCAGCTTGCACCCATGCCATCGCCGCAAGGAAATAAACATCAATCATTCAACTTGATCTTGGGTTAAATCAAGAAGCTTATAAGCCAAACCAAACCGTTCTGTGGACTTCCTGCGAGCCGGCTAATCCCGACGGAGCTCCGGAGATGACAATCGTCTGTTGCCGTTCGACTTTCCGAAATGACATCGACAAACGAATAATTAGAAGCCGGTCGCCGCGAGGAAGCCGCTGGGCAAACTTGTCAGCATTGCAACCGCGTCCGCCAAGCAAAACTGTTTACGACCGCTGACAAGAGATGTTTAGCAGTTCCAAACTGTTCGGTTTCTGTTCAGCATACACAAACACTTCCGGAAATTACGCGTTTGTAGTTTCCCCGGCACACGCGTACCGCGCATCTCCTGCGCAGCTGTTACGCGAAGCCGCCGACTGCGGTCGCTAAATACCTCAAACACCGTTCCTGCTCAGCAGCAGTTCGTCCTGAGTTTTCTGGTGGTGATGAAGGTAATCATTTTGCTGCGCACACAGACATCGTAATCTGACAGTCGCAGGCGGATCAACCACCGCAAAGCGTCGATCGCTGTAACAGGAAGTTGACGATGTCTTGGAGGAAGAGAAAGGATTACTGCGCGACTTTAGACGAAGCAAGGTCAAGACCGCCATGACCACTTGACCCCGCTAATGCGATTGTCGTTTTCAATCTGTTAACTGATTGCTAATTTGGGCAAAAGGAACAAGACAAAGTTGCAAGAACTCCTTCGCTTTTGGACAGTGATCTTGTTTGTGAAAACATTGCCCATACTACGCAATTGTGTGCAGATAAAAGGCGCAAAATTTTCTCCGTGTGCGCGGTGAACACAAGCACTTCTGCTGAACCTCTGATGGTTGCTCAACCATTCAACGCTCGGCCATAGGCGGGTCGTGCGAACTAACCCATAAAAGGCGTGTTCGCACGTGTGAAATGCGCAATACGAATAAATGCTACGTCTTTAACATTTGCCGAAAACTCTCGCTTACAGTGAAAGGATATCCGCGCTTTTCCGGTCCCAGCATTTCGAACACAGCAAGGAACGACAGGTTTGTTACGAGAATTATTTCGAGAAACTGGAGATGAAAAAGGGGCGGGCATGTCAAGGGCATACAGTACAAGGAGTGCTGGCAGTTCTTTTGCAATCAGAAAATATAAGTATTAATTGATTAACGAAGCCCTTTCAAAATAAATGAATGCACTATAAAATACTGGGTAACTAACATGATACCAATTATTTGGAAAACCTGAAATAATACAGTATGAGCATCGAAGCTTTCTGTTGCACACACTTCATAAAATAACACTATACAACTGCTAGTATATACGCTTACAGATGAAGAAGTGCATTTGTCATCCACCAAAAACGTCGAATTACTGACAAGTACTTTAGTAAGGCGGCGCATGCTTTTTACTGCTTTTAACAAGTTATTTCCTGTTGAACAATTAAGTCTTAAGTAAACAACATATTGATTTCAAGTGCCAATCACCGGCTTGCGGTCCTTTCGATCTTCGCCAAGCAATGTAAGTGGCAAGCAGTGCGAGACTGTGATCTTTTTCTTGGAAGCACGTAATCATTAGCGAAACATTGAAATTATGAAGACTTTCAATTTTATTAGTGGAAATAAAGAAAAAATACCACAAACAACTGTGCACTATTGTTTATGAATACCGCAGTATGGAAAGCGACATGTGGTGGTCATTAGGATAAGCGAGGTCGAAGTACAACGAGCGTAGTAATCGAGCCACATTGGCGTCTGAACTGAGCCAGAATAGAGTCGTTTCAATCAAGGCAGACGCCGCGTGAACGAAGCCAGGAGCTTCGTCTCTCCAGTGAAATGTTGGTAAAAAGGTCAATACTATTTAAATGCAGCAGTAAGCCTACTCAAACAGCAAATTAACAACGTGTACAGTTTTTGTTTACGACTCTACGTAATCCAAAACGCAAATAGCCCTTGTCTAGTTCGCTTAGCCATACAAGGCAACGAATTGCAAATTAAACAATACGGGTTTAGCTTACACCAAGCGGTCGCCATGAGCGAGAAAGCTTGCGTTAAGGCATTCTGAAACGGAGCAATTTTCGCATATCATATTCATATCCATATCCATATCATGTATTTGTTACCAATAGCTGGCTAATGTATCAAGTTGAACAAATAAAATTACCGGTTAGCATACCCACCCTTACAGAACAAAAGATAGTACTGTAGATCTACAAGACGCTTTTGAGTAAATTTACCAAAAATAACGAGACAAGGCCAGCCGCTGTTGTTGCATTTGGCCCAACCTTAAATATCTAGTGGCGCGATAGAGCAACTAGTCCACCACTTCAAGGTGGTCAGGCATGCTTGGAAGCCGCAGCTGAGCAGTGTGACGAGGTGCAGCCGACTTTGATCGACGAAAGGCAATCCTTCAGAATGAGCCGTGCAACGGTGCTCGACACTGACGACTAGATACTTAAGAAGCTTTGCCAAGTGGGTCAGCAATGAATAGGTGGGTGGTCAAGCCGCCGAACGAAAGATCATGGAAAGTTTGATGCGACGGCGCTGGAGCTCCGCGTGACCATTGTCCGGTAACGAGAATCACAGCTGCGCCAGTGGCAGAGTCATAAACAGACAAACATTGTTTGCATTTTCTACTAGAAGTTACCGGACTACTTGCGGGTTTCGGGCCAATGCCGCGACTCGGCCATCAAGGCGATTTACGGTCACCCGACTACGTGTTGCTCCTCTGGACAAGCGCACCACGCGAGGTTGCCGGCAAGAACTGTATAGGATTGACGCTGCGGCCGACGCACCAAATATTTACCGTTGTGTGTGTGATCGATTGACGCACACATATTGAAGTGCCGAATAAGAATAGGAATAGGACTTGCCGGTTTGATCTGGTCAGGTAAACCGAGCAGTAATTTTCAGTTCTGAAAAAAACCGACAGCGCGTAGAAAACAATGAATCTCTAAAAAGTCGTACGGTTTGTCATCTTCAAGAGTTTGTCGAATGCTGCGTGTTGTTCATTTCAAGCCATAGAATGGAAATCCAAAAATCTTAATCTGTATGTGCGTTTGTGTTTCAACTTACTAGGTACGAGTGTACTGGAATAAGCGTCCACTCTAAAATCCTTTCATCGAAACCATTAAGTTTGTCTTCCTTTAACTTGCCTAAATAACGAACGATCATCGTTCTGTTCGAGTCAATTCGTTTCATTGAACGCAAACTAGGCTCTCGTGACTGAGAAGAGAGCTGTGTCGATACAAACGAATATTTTGAATTGCATTGAACCTATCGCCGCTCAATGACGGCTGCTGTCGCCGTGCTCTTGGTAAATACCCATTCCTCACAGTTTGGTGGTAAGCGTAGACCAAAGAAAGCGACTGGTTACCTGATGGATGCTGTGTTGAATGAAACCACTTGTCTCTTATGGCTGCATATTAGGGAAGCATTCACTTTTAAGTAAATAGAAAGTTTAGAAGCCGCAACGTAATGAACTCAAATTTTTGCTCTATGTTGCGGGTTCTGACATTTGGTCGATCTTTACTACGTTTTTTGAAAAAAGTACGTAAACTCTTGCTGAAAAAGTATTTTAACACCAAGTAAGCATTCAGCTTGCAATTGCGGTTCCCATGCGATCTGCTATCAAGTATTTTTGCAGGAATGATAAGAAATTGCCTACATGTTACTAAAACCGTCAAGGATTTGCAAGAGATTTTTGAGCAACGGCTCTACAGCTGCTATTAAAAAATAAATGAAAAGCATGTAAAAACACGGTGTTGCCAAAGCAGAGAGTATTTGATAACGACGTGGAGAACAAGCATTCCAAGTAGAAAATTTTTTTTAAATTATTTTCCACGATTTCTTGCCAAGAAGTACCAGCCCAGATTCTTTTACAGAGTTTTTACTGACAGTCGTTAGCTTAGCGAATTTTTGAAAGCAGTATAAACGGTGCATTATATGCGTATAATCATCAGTAACGCTGTAAAACACTGTAAAAACCTTCTCCAGAATTTCACAATTATTTTCAATTCTTCATTATGTGGCAACCTTTCTCATACTTTCAGATTTTTGGAAACAACATTCCCGTACATTACATTTTTGTAGTCAACATTGATTTGCTGGAAAGCGAACTGTTGAGATGCGTTAAAAAAATCGCGTTGTGTGTGGCTCGAATTTCAGCACGATTGTCTGTTACGTAAGAACACGATCGATTTGATATTTTTACCGTAAAATTCCACAAGGCTGTCGGTTACAGCAGTAGGTCTGCATGATCGATCAAACGAGCACCTCAAAATAGAAGCAGCAAGCCTCATTTCTGTTTAAAGAAATTAAAAACAACACTGCGTTCATGTGAAGGGCAGAATCTTACAATATCAAACGGTTGCTTATACGTTTCGCAGCCAAGACGCTGTGGCGAAAATGTCTTAAACGTCCAACAGACGACGTTAACTCACAGCGTGCTTACGATGTCGCCACGCAGCAGGCGCCAAACGTAAACAATCATGGCGAAGGACGAACCCTAGCGCACCTACCCCAGAGCGTTGCATTGCCCTCGCTACTGGTCGATTCGTTGCTACGGGAGCGACCGCATAAAGCGGTCGGCAGAGATTTAAAGGATGCCTCCGGAAAGCGGATAGCCTTTTGTTTGCCATGGCATTTGCAGGGACATGCATGCAGTTGGACACTTGACACTTCGAACGTAAACCGAGAGGGTCTGATTAAAGAAATAAAAGATACAAATGCAGATAAACTAGGCGCTGAGGGTCACGCAGGGAAGACCGCGTAATCGCCGTTCCTGAAAAGCTGGATTCGTTTCTTATTAGCAAGGGTCAGGGTAAAGTCAAGAGGCATTTTGGAGGCTATATGTTGGGCAGCTCCCCGCCCATGACTGCATTGGAATTGGCGAGGAAATTGACGTTGACAAATGAGATTTTAATCGCTAATTGTTCTCACAATCCTCGCTGCCTTGTTTTCTGCTCACAATGACGCTCCAGCCTTGTGTAGTAAGCCGAGCACGTACAAAACATCTAGTCATCAACACCGAACGAGCAATTGAGATGCTCCTTGTTAACAAACGGTCGTCTGACTCCTAGGAGATGGTGTAAAGTGATATTCGACTATGAGCAATCCAGAAACTAAATCCAAACGGATGAAAGCGTTTGAATTGAAACAGCCTGTCGTTGGGAAAGCAAACTTAGTCTCTGTTTCAGTTTTGTTCCACGTAGTATTGCTTCTCTTTCGGTTGTTTTTCCAAATTTGACACAAGAAGCATGCTACTCACAAAATTGCGATAAGGGGATTTTCAATGGCATGAATATGTTCACTGTCCATTCTCTTTTAATTTTTCTCGTTGCTTCACTACAGCTATTTTGATTGCTTACAACGGTGAAGGCAGATTTCGAAATTCGCCAAGCGACACGTAAAATACATTTGAAAATTGTCTCTGAGCCTGGTGGTGTTTAGTGTAGTTAAAGAAAGCTTTCGTTCAGCAGTGAAAGAAGCTTTTACCTATGTAAAGGCACCACATGCGCGATTTGCACAATCGAGCTCACAGTATGATCGATCAATCAACGTCTGTCCAAAATCATTAAAAATGGAAGTGTTTATTTCTTAAATTTAGCGCACATTTCAGCACAGCGTGAAATCACGAGCGCAACCGCAGTGATTTAGTTCCGCGTTTCCGCATCCCATTTACGACGCCCGATTCTTCATTTGATGTGACCTTCACTCATCAGCATATTTTAGCGGAGCGGCGAAATTCTCCATGCTTGGCCTTCTGCTTATCACAAAACCGGTGCCATCTTTTCAGGACGTAATAACGGTTGTCAGACGACTTTTTAAGCTGCGGTGTGAGATGTGTGGTGGCCGCACAGCTTTTAATTTCACTCAACTCAACCTCTGTCATTCAATTCCACGCAGCCCAACCAGCGTACAACTGCACTCAACTGGCATGCAACTCAACCACCCGCAATCCTGATCTGTTTACGTGAGTGCGTTTATTACTTTATGCCTGATTATTCTTGTGACAGAAAGCTCCAGTCGGAGATAAACAAAATAAGCAAACAAGTAAATAAATATGTTCTCAAGTACGAAACTAAATTACAGGACCTGCGCGGACCCACCCCATTGAGGATTAAAACAGGATGAGACTACAAGAAGCAAAACAGTCAACCTAAATCAAATAGTTCAATTCCTTCAAAACATCTAAGGCTCAAATAATTTGGTAAAGTGCACGACAGTTGGAAGTACGTGGCAATATCATTGTAATGAAAAAATCCACTGAATATTTTTCGCAAAAGCCAAATATTCGAGTAACACAACGTGTTCTGGCTTGAAACTATAACTGACACCTTTCAATTCAATAGCAATTACCGGTATTCTCAGGAATGAAACATTGTTTTAAGAGGTGGAGGACATGGGAAGGAGCGATCGCCTTCGAGCAAGCAAAGAAAATTTTGAAAAACGGGTAAAAATAGTCTAGCGTGAATTCTTGATCAACATTTGAATCGGTTGCTAAAATATCCTTGAACACAATTTTTAATTTACGTTAAGTGCCAGTTTTAGTTTTGGGTTGAAGAAGAAAAACGGATGAGCATTAGGCATTGCATTTTGGTTGGGAAAAAAGGGTGTCGAAGACTTTACGTCCTTCATCTATTTCTAATGAACATATTGGAAAATGTTTAAAAAATTAGTGAAAAATACATTAAATTGAAAATAATTTTTTCGCCCTTACAAATAAATTATCCCGCATACGACACTAGATTATATCTATCTAGCTCACATACAGCATTAGACACATTTTATTGTCTTTGCAGAGGAGTCGATTCAATTTGAAATGTATGAGGCAGAATTCCTTCAAAAAGCGTTTTGTGAGGTTAAGCTGTGTGTAGGTTGAGTTCCGCAAAGATGGTTTGTCAAGTCGGGAATTGAGAATCGTTACTTAAAGATTCTTCAGTTTTTGGCTTGCGTCTTTCATTTTGATGACAAAGAGCAGATTAAGCAACTGGAAATGAATCTTTATACCACGATGGAGAAAATAATTTTCCAAGAACTTCACATTCGATTTTTACGGAGATTGTTTCGATGGGAAAATGGCCCCTTGTACCTCACCCTGCAAAATGGGACCCATGATTAACCGTACCCAATTTTGAGTCATCACTCATCAGTGACAAACGTCTGAGGAGCCCAAAATTTTGCAAAAAAGTCATGGATGTAAATACAAAACCACAGCCATTGAACAAAATACACACTTCATTCGATGATTCAAATTAATAAAATCAGTCCATACCTTTAGGTCCAGGCGGACATGAACATTGGGAAGTAGATCTTCGAAATCTGAGAACGTCAGTTCTACTTCCAGCTTTCTCCTGTGTGAAAATCATGATGCTATAAAATTTAATTACTTTATCTGGAGTGGTTTACACAATGATCGGAGAGCGCAAGGAAACGGGACAGCAAGGAAGAAGAAAATGTTTTGAGTGCCGCACACTGCTAAAAATCCCAAAGTTTCTGTCCACGTTACGCTCGCTTTCCAATAGTGTCAAAACGCAACTTATGACAACAATGCTAGAAACACTTATCGTCACGATTCCATTTGTTTCGAAAAATGTCAACGAATCAGCGGCATCTACGCCCGCAACTGCGGCAAGGAGACTGCGATGGTAACGTCGTCTTATAGAATCACAGCGTACGAGCTTGAAATTTTTGGTTCTCTGCGAGGTACAACTCATTTATCGCTTCAATCTTGCAACACTAAAGATCTGAGTTATTACGCTTCGGGCGTAATTATATCAAGAATACCACAAAGACTTGCTGCCCGTTCTATGTTTCAACGACCAAGAGCATTAAGCGCAATCTCTTGCAAAAACCGCGCGCGATTTCACGCTTTGCAGTGCTAGCCCGAATTGCAGCTGTAGCCCGAATCGTCCAAATGTGCTGACGACTTGACCGGATTTTCTCAGCGACCGGATTTCCTAAGACCAACTTTGAAAAAACTCACGTTATTTATTTTTCATGTACAGTACAGCTTAACGTTGGGATTTTACAAAGCAAAACACAGCTTGTGCAAGTATGCACGCCTAATTTTGGTGGAGACTGCATTTGGCACTAGTAGTCACACAGCCAGTAGCTCATCTTTCGGTATTGGTAGAATGTAACCAGAGATTCAAACCCATTGGTTGAAAGTTTGTTTACTGAAAAATATGCATGAGGAAAAATATGAATTTCAGAGTCAAAACCTATTCCATGCCTGTATGTTCAAGAGCATGAATGCTTTTTTCTCTGTTTTTTTCTCTACGAAAACGTCTTCACCAGTTCGTACTAATTGTACGACGGATAAACATTTGCAGATACGATTCTTCAAACGCCCAGGTACAGACAACAAAAAGGAAATGGTCATAGACACATGGTTCAACTAGATAGTCTCAAATGTATCCAATTAGTGATTCACTGAAATGTCGCAATCGTCTCTCAAAGATATTGTTATAGCAGTCAAGTGGAAAGAGCAATGAGTCAGTCGTCGGACACTGAATGGTATTAGTCAAAAAATGTCTGTTTTATGCGTGTATGTGCTGAAATCAAACGTAAGTCTGCAGTAGATTAAATGTAGACCTTTCTCCTGACAGTCCTTGCCAGCCTGCTATTATTTGTGTCCAGTCGACTGGGTAATGGTGACTTCCAACCAGCGATACCCAAAAAGTGTTAAACTCTACTAGGAAGCAAATGCTTCACAAATATTCATATGTTGAGACGTTTTCATCAGTGAGACAGAGGTCACAACGTATACGAGCAATCAAACTTCCGCACTCTTGGTGCATATCTCGGGATCTATTAGTACTACGAAAGTTTGCTTCCGACAACGATTGATGTTTTTGTTTGGTGTTCTTAGAAGAACACCCTTTTGAATCCGCAGTTCAAGACACCACAGGGTTGGTCAGAGTGGGAAGGTCAAAAAGTTATTGGTGGTACGAATCATTGCAGCGACATGCGACCGCGAGGACCGATGCTATTCACCAACGCCAATCGTAAGTGTCATTGGATGCTGACTATTTCAAACCCCTTTTCACTTTCTTCACTCCAGTTAACACCGCACCCATTTGCACTGAAGCGCAAACAATGATCTTGTTAGAGATTCTTCCCAGTAATTTGCAGATGTTCCAAGTAAATGGTGTTTTTGGCGTCGGTTGACAAAGGCATGTCAAGCTATCCCCTACGGTTTGATACCTGAGTGGGCAAAGGTGAAGGTACCGAACAAACATATCACAAGCCAAAGCTTAGGCAGACACTCCGAAACCTCCAAATATATCTTGTGCCAAATGTCAACATTTGGGGCGAACGTAGACAGGCAGCTGTGGAAACACAGGTATCGGTTCTTCGCCTCTCTGTACCGTCGACACGCTGTGAGTAATATGTGGGAAATGCGCGGTCGACAACTAAAGGGATGCGACAAGGCCAGCGTTCCCTGTGCGACTCGGGATAATCCGCGAGACAAATGCTTGGGACTCAGCTGATCGCACTGTCGACAGAAAGCCTAAAACAACGCTTAAAGCTTCTGCCGCGCTGGACCAAACACATCCGCTGACTGGAACCGACACGAACGATGCTGGAAGTGTTTGTTGCGCTGTCAACGCTGCTCTTTGGCCAGCGTTTCGTGGGCCTCCATCTGTGCTGCCAGTAATTCTTTCGTTTCGTTTAGGGTCAGCCTAATCAAATTAAAACAGAATTGGAGCTCTGGCGACAGTCGCGTAAAAGCTGTCCAGCTTCGCAGCGCCCTCGGCCTCCTTTGCCTGCTACCGTGTGGAAAGCATTCCAGAACAAGCAGGGCTGCCACCGAGCTGCACTAATTGGAGCTTGAGGTAAAGAAGTGATGGCCAAAACCGGAGTATACGGGAAGAAACAGTCGATCGTTTATTCCCAAGTGCAACGACATGCTTTTAGTCACAGGCTCTCTTAGCCTGCAACTGCGCAAGTAGGATGGTAACAGGAGCACGAACTTAGTGTGGCAGCACCGGTACGAATAAGATACTAAGCCAACGTCACTCAAGCCATATCCGTAGACTCATGTCATCTAACAATTTGGCAGCATCGAAAAGGCGACATCGTTAAATGATGGCGGTCAGTTTCTAAATAAGTCTTTGTTGTATGACTAGAGCATCTGGGCAAACCAAAGTCTCCGTAAAAATCATGCTTTGAAACACGCGATTCACAAACGTTTTCGGACAAGGTTGTGGGCTAGTTTATTGTCATTTTATTTGAAATACATTGTACGACGGTTGATTGCCGCTTAGGCAGTTTGAAATGTTCACGACTGAGCTTTACGTATTTTGGACGTCAATTTGTCTGCTGTAGTTATACCTTTTTTTGATAGCGGTGCTCATTTTCGTGTCGTGAGGCAGTTACTGTCTTTTCTGTACTGCATCTAAATTTATACTGAAAAATTCTCGCCATTAAGCATCAACAACACAAGTTCGTCCCGACAGTTGGTGTTGCATGTAACTTCGCAATTTTCTCCGACCACCGCTTTTGCATTTCATAAATACGGCGCTTTCTGTCATCGACAATATACAATTGTGTTTGTTTTTGTGAAGTTGGACTGAGATGTCTCAATCAATCAATCAATCAATCAATGAATCAATCAATCAATCAACGTTAAATATTGCAGCCGCCACAGTCCTCACGACACTCCTTAAAGATGTGGATGCACGATTGCATATCAGCTTCAAATGCAGTAAAGCTATTTAGGATTCTTAAGATTTTTGAAAGTCGAGAAACTCTGAAACGGATTTTTGAACTCTTAAACTAACAGATGTACTTCCTAATATATACGATTAAAATTCCCCATGGCGTAGTATAAAGGAAACAGGGCTGTGCAGCTGAAGACGGAGCAACAGAAGAGTATGCGGAAATGTGGAAAGTATAGCGTATCGTTTGTAATGAACAGAGGCCAAGGCGTTTGAATCATTTGTTAACAGTAGTTGTACGCTCATTAACGAGATAATCGCGTGTTACCAGCAAATACAAAACAGTTGACCTCCAAAAACTGATTAATGTATGGAAAGGCGCACACACTGGGAAATATCGTCTCTTACATGTTTTTCTGAAGCTATACCCGCATGTCATTCGAAATGCGATTGCGCCTTAACTACCCTCTTTTTGTGCTTCGATTTCTGGAAAAAATTTCCCGTCACAAAGGCGAACAAAGATAAGGCAACGCTCCACTGAAACTATTAAGGTTAATTTTTTCATTGACAAGGACGTTACAGCACTCATCAGACAATAAGCCCTTCATGGCGCAAAACAAACTGCAAATCAAACTGTTTTCATTAATTCCGCGGTATCCAAATACAGCTCCTAGTTCCAATCGAGACAAACATAAGAATCTCTTTGTCATAAATACTGTAAAATCGAAGAAACGTAAGTAGCTTTCTGCTATATGTGTGATAACTAGGGCAACCAATTTTCTGACCTAAAAACATAAATTTTGACTTTGTTTTGACCAATACATTTTCTGCGTTTGCAATTGCAAAATAATTCAGCTTTTGGTGTTGAGGTTAACCCAGAAACATATTCATTCATGCACTTTATGCTTCAAAATTAAAAAAAAATTGGTTGTTTAACTTTGGCGATGGGATGATATATTGATTACTACATTAATAACTACAGTAGAGTCCAACATATCATAAAGTTGAAACACTATATGCAAAATGGATTGAGCATTTTGTCAAACCACGTACCGTAAGACCGCGTTTCTTGTCTTACCACGCTTTCCTACATAATATTCGATCGTCCAGTAGTGGGCAAAATAAAATTACTACGTCCGAAATCGCAAGAAACCCACTACTATTACAGAATTGCAACTAAACGTGCATAAGCATATCAATATCTGTTGTTGTAGTTTCTCGATCAAGAGAAAAAAACTGTGCTGCAAGTAAAGTTTGACCCAACGATAAATTTTGACCTAATGATTCATTTTGACTTTTTTTGACCTAACAACTTGGGATTCCCTCATGGTATGAGCGTGAAATTTGGTTTCTGGACGTTTCATAAACTTTTAAAAAGGCAGAAATTTTTTGACTTTATTGACTTTTGGTTGCCCTAGTGATAACACTTTAAAACGCCTTCACCACTCTTCCTGGGTAAATAATATGGGCTCTGAGTTTAGAATCCTGCTTTTTCGAGCTTGGGCTGCAGAAACAAGATTAGGGCAAACCTTACCAAGAAAATTTTGTAGGCAAGCAACATGAAGAGTGGTCAACAAAAAAGGGTTTTATCCAAGGCCGCAATTTTAATCCTGGGGACCTTCAAGTGAATCTTCCTCTGAAAAAGTGCAGTCCGACGATTGGTCAACAACGTACAATGCACGTTTTGCGCAAACTCGCTCAACGAGCAGCGTTTCGATTTTGTTGAATGAAAACTAGTTTTTCAAGCGTAAAAATGTTTAACCCGCGAAACAGAAACAACTATCGATCACGTCTTCGGTCTGGCGCTTAGCGTTGACGCTCCTGACCTTATTCTTCAGTGGCCTAAAAAGCGTTGTAGAAAACTTTTACGAGATGCGAGCGGGCTAGCCTGGGTTGGACTCGTCACGTTTTCTTTTTCGTTTCATACATTTCCGTAAAAACGTTCGCGTCGAGTCCTCCGCTTTGTTTTGATTTCACCACACTTCATTTTCAGGACAAAGCGATACACCCTAACAAACTCAAGATGATTTAAGCCGAAACCGGTTGGAGACATTAAATAAAGCTTGCAACATTTACAGCCAAAGCAACACGAAGAACACTTACACTCGTAGCGATGCTCGTTTCGCAAGCTGCAACGCGACGCGACAGTTTATCCAGCTTTTCCAGCAAGTCATTGATCGTCAGTCCTTGGTCGTCGATCTGCTTCCGGTGCTCGGCAAAACTGCTTTGCAAAATCTCTATCCTGCTCTCAGAGCGCAACACCCGGTCGGCCATCAGCAGCGACAGCATGAAGGCAGAAAAACACATGACAGTTAATGCGAGGAAGGCTGCGCACTGGCACATCGAAAGTGAGTGCGTTCTGGTAACAAAATGTGTTTCTCGCGAGCGCTGGTACATCATGTTTTGTTCATCGGAATGAGGAGTTTTCTGACTTGCTCCGGTTGAGACCATGGTTGCTCGCGCAGGAGCCACACAAGCTGAAACCGCCGTTGGCAAATTAGCGCTTATCTTCACGTTTCTTCGATATAATGCACACGATCGCTACTTGAAAGCAAAACCCTGGTGACCTTTGCAGAAAAGAAGTTAGTTCAGTGAATCAAAAGCTAACTTTCACGAAACGCACGTAAGGCGCTGCGAAAACTATTCCGGCACCGGCTCAAGGGTTAAAACGTAAAACGAAAACGCATGCAAGAAAATTTGCGACCATAACAAAGTCTGTGTTTGGCGTAGAGTGCAAGCAGAGAGTAGGTATAACAGCTCTTTTTACGACTTGTGTCAGTGCAACACGTCTCATAATTTGATTCATTTGTTTACCGCTAGAAGGTCTCCGACTTGTGCAAGCGAGCAAAACGCGCTTGCCCTATCGGATCTTCACCAATCATACATAAGCGCAAACCTATGGGCAATCCCAGGTTGACCTGTAAGACCACACCAGTGGGGCAAACGGGAACTTACCCGCCCCGAAAATTTCAAAAACGTTTTGAATACGCCGAAAACTTCTTTAGTTGTTAGGTAAAAAGACAAGTTGCAATCATTTTGTCCTTCCCCTAAAATATCAGCTGGTTGAAACCTTGTTTACCTGTAACAGATCTACCTAACTTGATTCTTCAACACTTTTGCAGCCATTCGCTTCCATAAACAAGTAGAATCTAAATGAATTACTAGACTGTCAACGAACGGTACGCTCGCAGGTTTCGCTAGCCTTTCTTCGGTATTGCCTGACGACGCGATCCGCTTACGCTTCTTATAAGTAACCGGCTCAGTGCACTTTCACAGCAGCTTTTTTCGCAACCTCCGTTCGAGAGACCCAATGTTGTCTCGGAGTAATTGTAGTCTTTTTCACCAGCGACTTCAATCGTTCAGTTTCTCCCATCGATTGACGGCGTCGAACACGTTCCAATGTTCCCTGCAGCATTTACCCGACGGTGTGCAGCATCAGCACTCATCGCTGATCTGTGTTGCGTAAATGAGCAGACGTGAGCCAAAACAAAATGATTAACATGTTGCCAAAGCTTTGATTGGAGCCGTATATGTGTCTTGTTAATAGCGGCTAATTAAATGCATCAAGCCCGTCGGCCTTCCTTGCTTCAGCAGTGAGCTGCATTTAGCATACAACTTTTAAGAGCTTTCTTTACAACCCAATTTTTTTGCCAAGCATCATTGTTTCTTTAACGCAGCATTTATTAGTGGACCGCTGTGTGTGTTTCAAAACGTGAAAGACGTAGTTGTTGTTTTTCTGGAAAAGATACGGTAGTTTGTTTTTAGAATCACTTTGCAAAGGCATTTGAAATTTGAGTTGACGCGACGACCAATACAGTGACAACAATTTAAACTTCATTTAAACCAAATGTTCTGACCACAGATGAAAGCTAACGCGCAGAATGTTTGAACATAAACAGAAGTTTGTCAGTGGCTGAATAATCACACAGGTACAGCAATGGTCGCGCAGCAACGTCTGCGTTACGGGTTTGTGGTGTGCGGGCGAGAAAATATTTTTGAGTGAAACTTTATATACCAGCCATCGTGCTTGGATGGACACTTTTGTTTATCACCACAATTTTTGCTTCAAATCGTTTTTCGTGGTCCACTCTTTTCAGTGAATCCAAAATATGTCAAAAAGCGTACGCGAAAGCCGATATCTGTCTTTAAACGGTTTGTTTTCGAAATATCTATCTTGGACGGCGGTAAACGAATTGAGTGATTGGATGCTGCTGCCGAAATGTAAGCTGCTGATCAACATGTTTCCTTCAGTGTTACGTAGAATCTTGTGAGGGTGGCATAATTGACAATAACGGCAGCAACTCAGACTAGTTTTCAGTTAAAAACAGTCCAATAAATAAAAACCAAACAAACAAACAAACAATCAAGCAATGCAACGGTTTGCTCTTGAGTACTTAGGCTATCTCGGCAGAAAAGATATTTTCTGAAAACTTCTGTGGCATTCGCGCAAAGTACCCAGAAAACATACATCTCTCCCGGTGCAAAAGGTATATAATCGAGAAAGTTACACCCTGATAGCAACAAACATTAAATCAACACTTTTTGATCCACATGCATTTTCTATCCTCGCTCACCTGATAAATGCAAAAACAAATACTTGGGATATGTGTGCCCAATGCCGTCAGGTAAGTGTATTCACGAAAAATCCACACACTTGCCAGCATTTTTTCGAAAATTTTTAAATAATTTAACGACTTTCACTTGATTGCGATCACACAATTATCGCTCATCTGTTCGGCCGTTTGACATTTTAGTTGAAACACGCTACTGTGCCAGGCTCAAGTCAAGAGGGACAACGTTTAATTCGAAGTGGCAGGGAATTCGGGAGGTACATAAGAACATTGCCATCCCAATCGCTATACTTTTATGGTTACCAGCCTCGTAACCAGCTTGGAACACCAGGAGGGGCGAAGAGTTTTCCGAGAGGGGCCCAAATTTTTGCACCATGTCCAATATTTTTAAACTATGTCCAACACATTTTTCCAGGGGGGTCGAAAATTTTTCTAGGTGGGGCTTCGCCCCCCCTTGTTACGGGCCTGTTGGTTACACAAGTACTCTGATCAGCATTGATTTGGTATGGACTAAAACAATCTGAATTTGTGACAAAAGACCATTATCACAGAAGTTACAGCTTTTTTAACAATTTGTTCAAATGAGGCCAGTAAATGTGCAACGAAAAGTTCCTGCCTTACAGTTCAATTTCGTTGAGCATACTCTTGTTGAATCTATCGTTTCTCTTACTGATGTTTCAATCATAAAAATTATTTCAAGGTCACATCACATACTTGTTCTAACATGTGTAATTAGGTCATTTGAGCCAAAATGCTTTTTACAGAAGGTACTGTTGCATGAAATGTCAATTTTTGAAAAGTTTTGTAACCTGCGGCTTTTGTATTTATGCGTATAAACAATGTCATCATCAACATTGTTATGATTGTGACATCTTCGAAATTTGTACAATACACCGAAAGTAACTATGACTGGAACACGTAAGATTATCAGGATCAGCTAGTTTTAATCTGCAGTAGCAACACGTTCGACAATGGTGCGCAGAAATTATTTCGTCTGATATCGGTATGTCCAAGACCTAACTAACAGTACGAAAAACAATGCGTGCAGTTGAAATCATCACATCTTTTAATGCCAGGTGTACTCTGCATACACATGTAATCTTATTAATGTTTGACTCTTGTTTACTGATGCTAAGCTAAGCAGAAGGAACTTGCTCATAGATTATGAGTATAAAAAGTAAAACGATCGTTCAGGCGTGACAAAATCGATTGATCCAAGATCCATTTTCAATGCCAAGACAACCTTTGTGGCAAACAAGTAACTCCGTCATTACCCTAACGATACCAATCTAAGTTATACAGACAAACATTCGAAAAAGTCTGATCTGCTTGATCTGCTTCATGTTAGATCGAGAAAGTCAGTGTGGGAACCCAATAATGCAAAAGGAGCAGTTAACAAGTCGCGAAAAGAAGAGAGCAACATCTGCAACGCACGTACGTCTTGACAAAACAGCACGGTCATCTTATCGCTCAAAGAATTTACAGCTGTGTAAGGCGCTGCCGGGCTTGGCAGTCTACGCTGTTAATGTTAAAAAAATAATTGTCCATTTGAAGAGGAGACGCAAATTTCCTTGCGCTCAGCAACTGCGCCGTTGTTTTCTTATTCCAATCCGAAGCGGGTCTATCAACACCAAGTCGAGCAATTGAATTGTGACCGACTTTGTTGATTTTAAAATGTTCAGCAAGCAACGAGTGTAGAGTGCCCGTCACAAGTTAAATGTCACAGCTAGAGCGAATATTGTCACTCGACGACCTTTGGCGCAATGGTCTGTGGCTCCGGCTCCTGAGGTATTACAGCATATTAGGCTCAACAAATATTTTTACTTTGCCAGCATCAAGTGCTTTCAGGGCATGAGAAACAGAGTACAGACACGTAGCAAGCACCAAAACCATCTGGAGGTTTGCATTTGCATCGTGTGTCACAACCAAATGAATCAAAAAATAGGTAACCGTGTATGATATTAGATATGCAGACGATCACATTGGAAAGCATCATGAACATATCCTTGCTTTTCTTACATTTTCCAGCGTTCTTAGCATTATCGAAAAGAGTATATGTGTGTTTTGTTTTTCAATTTTATTTATTTCCGTCTGTTCTGCAGGGGGTATGTTTTTGTTCAATGGTTTGGTTAATTATCTCAGCAGACGAAATATCAAACATGGACAATCTTGATAGTTTAAGGATCTTCCGATCTTTGCTAATGATGATTGTACAAATGTAGTTTAGCTCTGAACTTCACTACGTCTGTTTTTTTCCTGTAACATCGCTCACGACGTCTGGAACGTATCTTCAGACGGAACGATATCTTTGTGACGTTGGACTTCATCAGCAGTTGATTCGTGGTTTGTTCATTCCTTCACTGGTACAGTTCAACAAGGTTCCTGAGTGGCACCTGACCGAACCACTCCATGTGTGTTTCCTGTTTTCCTCAACATTCATTCAGTAGTTACTATTTGAACCAAAAACCATCACTTATCTTGAACCGTTTCACAAAAAAGAGTACGCAGATAACCGGCAATAAAGGTGTCGTAAAATTTTTCGCGCAATAACAAAGTCGTCTGACCAAAGTAAACGAGGTTTCGTAGGCCGAACAATTTTTGCTACAAGCAGAAATAGTTTGTCCGATGATTATTAGCTCTAATAAAACGTTTAGTTTCGCACATCTTCGATTGATTGCCGGCGGTAAAAACTTCGTCGTGCCCAACGGAAAACAAAAGCTTTGCTGTTGCATCCTTGAATATAATGCCTTAGGGCCCAACTGGATTTTTAATAAAACGTCAGACATAGCGATCATTTAAAAGCCGGGTGGTAATTCAGAGTCTGGCTGTTTTGAACAGCATTTCTCACGTTAGTTCCAGCGGTGTCTGTCTAATGGTGGCGAAAAAAAACTTTTGATTGCTACACCAGGTGCAGGGCAATAAAAAGGGAAAATTAGCGTCTTTCCCGACAGATTAGGGAAGACAAAGAGATCAAAAGCGGGTCCTTTTCCTATTGCGTCCGTTGCGTTTCAAAAGTAGCAATTTTCGTGAATGTGTTCGAAGTTAGTGTAATAAGCCCCACACTCATTGCCGAACTTGTGCTCCAACACATGAAAGCCTAAACCAAAGTAATAAAACAGTATTCACTTTGGTTTATGTCAGTGGTTCCCAAACTTGTTCCAACCGTTACCCAAATCAAGGTAGTGATTATGTCTTATTACCCTCAATATTTCGCAGTGATCGCTCATAATACAGAACAACATTGTGGTTTTGGTTCCGTGTTACCCCCCGAAGAATCGCATATTACCCCTGGGGGGTAATTTACCCCCAGTTTGGGAACCACTGGTTTATGTCATCGATTTCTGCAAGATTGTTTGAAAATTTGACTGCCTACTTTTGAAAGGGTGTAGTCTTCTACAAGGCTTTTATGGTCGATTTGTTAATTTGTGCAATTCATTCTGTTCGAGATTCTTCTCTTGAACGACCTACCCGCATGAAAACTATCTGCTTAGCAGAGGCGTTCGTTTTACTGAAACCTCATTCTCTTACATATATGAGTCACATATTGCAGTTGTCAAAGACTCATTAATGTACGTGCAGGTGAGGGAGTTTGTATGCCTTTCAGCGAAGAAAATAATGCAGGCTTACCATTTTCACGCTTATGCTTTTTCCAGGGCGTTTGCTTGCAATAGTTTGAAATAAAAGCCTTTAGAAAAAAGACAGTTGCATAAATTCATAAATATTATGTCCAAACTCTTTCTGAGTCTGTAGAGCATACGATACTTCAAACACGCACCAAGCTGCCATATCCATCTTAGTTTCTGCTAAACGTTTTCGGTCCTCTTTGTATGAACGCAAGGGTGGCCGTTACACATAAACACAGAAAGCACTTAGGCAACAATTTGTATTCAGCCGACCCCACTAGCATTGGTTTGCTACGCGTGTACACAGCTCCAGCTACAAGTTCCTCGACATGCCGATGTTGGCATACAACCCCCAGTGAATCCACAAGTTGCAGCGGGATCAAGGTCAGGTTTGCTTGCAGAAGGTGAGGGGTTTCTTTCCCACCCAGGACGTTTATGAGACGCTCCACTATGGGGAGTGGTGAACTTAGGGTCGGGGGCCCCGAGGCAAGGCGGAAAAGGAGCCATCTGATGACGTCATCATACTCAGACAACTGTGGTACAAACTTTTGATCGACCATAGGAAGGGGGTATGCGGGCCGCCCAAGGGTACATTCCTGAGACTACGGCATGACTGACATAACAGCAAATGCAAAAGGTTATTCATCATACGCAACTTTCAAAACACTGAAAATTGCGAAGACAAAGCTAGCAACACAAACAAGTTAAGCGATAGCAAGTTGGCATCGCTCCCACTTCTCTAGTTTTGCGTCCCATTTCTCTGCATTCATCAACATCAAACCAGAAAGTTTATAATACACTCCCCCCTGAAAAAATGCTTGGTTTCCTGAAGTTGTTCACAGTCACGCCGTTAAGGGACCCCATGAAACCACAGGCAACAACCAAGCGGATTCAGAACACTAAATTTGTTTTAATACATTCAAGAGCATGGCATGCATGCAAAAGCATCCAGTCTGAGACTTTGTTTTGAAAAGCTTTGAGGATGGATGAGTCAAAACTGCCATCATCTTGCATTGACACTAGTTGTTTGAAAAATTTGTAAAACCGCTAAATGAAGTATTCAGGTAAATTTCCACAACCCCTACGCATTTGGCGACTTGGCGAATTTTACCGCATTTGACCACTGGCGACTTCTACTCAGGTGTTATGCACTCCTCTATGCCGAATTAGGGATTGTGGTTAGGGGTTGTAGGTGGAGCTACTTTTACTGTTAAAGTTTCGAATAGTGGTTAAGGTATGTGTTAGTTTTCCCGGAAAACTTGGCGGAAAATCTTTGGCGAGCTCTGTGTAGGGTTTTTAAAAATTTGCCAGTGTTCATTGACTAAAAAATGCAGTATTAAACAAAGAATATTAGACTGCAATTTACAATAGACTTAATAAAGGCAATTGAGTTTGATAAAGATTAATGGAATACAAAGCAGGTTTATGTTTGAAACAAAAAAAGTTTTGGGATATCATATGCGCTACATATGCTCTAAAAGCAGGGCCCCCTTTTTCATAGTCATCCACATATTATGAGAAGGTTCAGTCTCTGAGAGTGAAAAAACATTACAATTTGGTATACATTTTTGCTCTTACTTGATAGGGTCTTTTCAGAACTTTTTAGAACAAATTTCAACCCACAGTTTATTTGAAGGTATTGAAGTTGGTTTGAAGCTTTTCCTTATTTATACATTAGAGATGCTGGTGGGAGCCCTTTGAAATCAGAGTATTTACACATTACAGTGACGGTTGCGGGCCCCTTTGAAAGCAGAGCACCTACACACATTGCAGTTGCTAGTGGGGGCCCCTGCAAAAGCAGAGTACTTACACATTACAGTGGCGGTTAGGGGCCCTTTGAAAGTAAAGCACCTACACATTGCAGTTGCTGTTGGGGCCTCTTTGAACACAGCGTACTTACGCATTGCAATTCCTGTTGGGGGCCCCTTCAAAAGCAGAGAATCTGCTTCGGAGTATATTATATAAGCGGATAATAAGTTTTCCACCAAAACGGAGGAAAATTTACGCGCGAAACTACTCGAGGGATGCCTCTATAAAGGAGGGACTCGAGGCAAATGCCTCGCTCGCCTCCCTTAAACCCATCACTGAGTAAGGGATCAACCGCAAAATACCTGAAGTGTATTTCAAAATCAAGTGATACCACTTCGAACAAAGTCTAAAGCCAAACGAAAGAATTGAAGCAGTGCACGATGATATTCTGAGCAGCCCGCAAACACCGATTTCAAGGTCCCTGTTGATAGAGAAGAGGCGCCGTCGCCAATTGAGGCCGGTGGTACCGGGCCCCCCATAGGTAATAATTTATGTTTTGAGGCTTTCGCTGAATCAAACTTCCTGTTTTTTGTTGGTCCACCAACAACCAAATCCGACGATGTTACTGCAGAGAAGCACAAATATTTCTCGATTCCCACGCTAAAAGTGAGAACGTCGTTTCGACTGAAGCTAGTTTTTAAGATATATCTTTTACTACGAAGAGCTCTGAAATTGCAGCATTTCAGATTAGCAAAAGGTTTTCTATCCACCTATGCACACCGATGAACCGATACAACCCAGCAAAAATTTGAAATCGCCTGTACGGAAGACACTTTTAGGTTGTCACCATATTTTACTTGTAACTTAACATTTCAACGTTTAGCCACGTTTAGTGTTTTGACACACAAGCAGTTTTTTTTTACGTTTGGCCTTGGTGACCGCAGCTATTTTTTCTAAATACTGAAATGTTCGTAACGCCTGGTTTTGGTGGTTATACAGCGAGGTTCTAGACTGTAGTTTAAGATACCAATGGAAATATTAAAAAGGCCGTCTCCGTCTTTCAAGACGCCTTAAAGAAAGCACTGCACACAAGAATCTTTTGTTGTTTCTTTTTTATTCTAACTTTTTCAATCCATCTAATTTTACAATAAGTTGAGTATTTATGCTTTGTACGTTTGGGGAATTTTTCAATTAATTTATTTTTTCATTCTCCAGTTTTGAAAGCGTTTTCCTCACTTTATTAGTTCAACATGTTTCAAGCGCTGTCAGGAAATTAGACTAACAAGGGTTGAAATCATAAAGCGTTGGAAGCGTTCAATTCGTCGCGAAAGAGTTTTTTTGTTTTAGTTGCGTTAACGGATCCCTATGCTGATTGCGTAAATTACTTTGCAGCTTAAGATACTCATTGGCAGTTTAAATTTTGGTTTTCCTTTCACTCAAGAGTTTTGGGACGCTTTCAAGCGTACTCTTCAATCAGCACGAAAAACAGCAATGTAGATCTAAGACAATTAAATCAACAGGAATTTTTCTCAGAAATTTCAAATCTTCGAAGTCTCGCTTTCCAAATTTCTGAGAATGTACGCTCTGTATGCCAGCAATATTCCCAAACAGCATCTTTCAGTCCTGAACATTTTTAATGAAAGTTTTGATACATGCTGGTCACTGCCTGTAGTCTCATACACCTTTTCAAGCCTCTATGATATTTTAGTACTGACCAACACACGCAAATTGGGAGCTTTGCTCGGCAAGCAGTGCGTATGTACTGCTTTTGTTTCGCCGAAAACCGCAATGAAGTCCTCAAACAGCACGTGTCTGTTAGCAGCTCCTTCGAGTCTGGCAGCAATGATTTTCCTGAAACTTAAACGAAACACTGTCGTCAATTTGTCTTCTCACAGCTTTGTGGAGTCTCCGTGGTTAGCAATTCACGTGCTGAAGGTCACTCCGGGTGGGATTGTCACGAGCAAGTCCATCTGGGGCATTCGCCGTTACATACTACGCATTCTAGAGAATTCGTCTTACAAGAGTAAAAACCGCGTGAAATATTTCTGCTTTCGGTCTAAGGCTGTGTTTGTAATGTCGTAAAATGATAGCTGCGCGGCGAACAACGCCTGATTACGCGGTTGATTGAAACATATAGCATGCCCAGCAGTCTTGTACAGCAGAGTCTGAGTACAGTGCGTATCAATCGCACCCGGTTGATGGTAAGACTCCCGCAGCTTTCCTTCTCACTGACGGCGTGAAACCTCGTGCATACTAACATTGATTTCATCGCCTGACTCACAGGAGTTAGGCTGTCGTGGACAAGATAAGAACTGGACTTTGAAACGAAGCAACAGGTGAATACAAAAGGTAATAAGACTTGTGAAAGACTCGTTTTGGCCACTGACCTGTGAACGTTTTTTCACCAGTCGAATGTTTAGGAACAACTTGACCTGTATCACTTGATCACAAATGAGCATACAGTTTCTGTTTTATTAGGTGATAAACAGATGGAAAACGTGATTTTGCAAATGTGTAAATATTCTTTTCAAGACAATAAGTGCTTTCTTTCGGCGTTTAAAAGCTAGTAACTCTTTATCAAAGTTTATAAATGCTTGAGATTTGCCTGAATTTACCTTACTCTCCAAACGAGTCAAAATACACTTCGGGAGTGACAATGTTCGGGATAAGAGCCACAGTCAGTTGCAACAAACCACTTCTGAAAGGTTTGAAAGGCTAATGCATCGCAGCATGCCAAAGAGATATTTTATTTATGGTTGCATTCCGAGTTCTGGGTTATGATGGTTGTGGCAAAAATCTCCAACGGAACTTTTTTACTAGCATGGCGTGTTCTAACATTTTTTACAACTTTCAGCAAGCACTGCAAAGGATTTTCTCGGGCACTAGCTGCCTTCATTTTGAAAGGATTCGCAAGCACACGTTAAGAATGGAGGGTTTGATGGATCTGCGCCTACTGCGTTGTGCGAAAATATTAGGTTGATGGATTGTATACCATTGTTTGATATAATGGGTTCCTGAAGCTTTCAAACCTTTGCAACACACGTGAAATAACTTTCAGAAGTTATCGTCGTTGACAGGATGAAACGAATTCCTGCAGTTTAAAGAATTATACCAGTGGTTCTCAAAGTTTTTTTAATATTCCTACCTTACAAATCCAAGCATTGTAAATTCCTCCCCAACAAAAATCACTATAAAATAATTGCAAAATTTTCACCATACTCACTATGAACAAACAACAAATAATTATGAACCAAACAGACTCTTTCATAACGTCAATAACTGCAGTTAAAGCAGCTTTTCCTTGCGTACTGTAGACATTCCCATCTAAACCAACTTGGTTGTGCAGTTTTTTGTGTGTTGAATAAACAAATTATAAAAAAAAACTTTTTTCATCCATAGCTTTTCCTCCCCAATTCCTCCCTGGAACAAAATTCTTCCCAGGGATTAAAAATTCCTCCTTTGGTGAGCCTAGTGGCACCCGTTTGAGAACCATTGGATTAGATAGTCTCGCATTATTGTTGCTCTCGTATCCAGCGAAATATATTTTAAAGATATTTAGGATTTTCCGTTTTTTATCTGTCTGCATAAAATAAATGCTTAATTTCAATACTGAAAAGCACAAAGTTTACCCTTACGACAAGCTTAGTTCACTCGTATAAAGGTGTCAAAATGACCATTCAAAAGAACGAATCGTATCTTAAAGAAAACATGTTATCATGAACATGCTCGTCAGAAGGATTCTTTCCAAGGGGGCAATAGTGAATTTTCAAAGGGTAGCCAAAATGATTTTTATGAGAGGGCCAAAAGTGGTGAAATTTGATTTTACTCACTCGAAGCTAAGAGAACAACCTTATTTTGCTAAAAATTTAATGGGAAAATATAAAATTTCAAAATCCAGGGGGACCAACCCTGGCCCCCCTTGCGACACCCATGATCATGAAAAGAAACTAACTCGAGCGCCGCCTTGAGGAACTCTGTGCTTTTTTGTCCTGAAGCATTTATTGACGAACGTGATAAGAAACGCTGTGTACACTACCACCACGCCGTCTGGCGTCAAAAAACTGTTATTCGTTAGTCAAGTGGTGGAGCTAAAGAATTAATGCCGAGGTGCTTCACATGCCTGAGTGACTTCTTTTCGCACAACCTACATGCCCGTGGCCAGTTTTAAAGTTTGGAAGAAAAATACATTTTTTGGTGGACAAGATTTTTGTTTTATTATATGTTTAAAGTTTTTTCTGGGTGCAACAAAATTTGGGAGGGAGATAAAAATTCGGGGGACACTGCCCCCAAATGCCCCTGTGGCTACGGGTCTGACTACCTATAGCCATTAAAACAAACAGTGCAATTTCAGCTAAAGATCGGTAAGTTGCACACTAGGTGGACCACAGTCTCGATGAGCTCAACAACTCAACTTTTTTGTTTCCTAAGCACTAAACCTTTCTGAAATCTAGATTCGATCCCAGGTCGCAGTAGTCCTAAATACATAATTTTCAAATATCAGGAAAGAAACCACGTGCTTTTTACAATACCGAAGAGCATGAACTGCACGAAGAACAATATGCTGTGTCCCACGTAGTTCAGACATCGCGGTGTGGTTTTTTCGCACTGTATGCATCGTAGGAGTTAGTTTATGTGATTTTGGAAGTTACACACACGTATCAGTCAGATGTAAAGCATCGACGGTTACGGGACAAACCGCAGTGATCAGAGAGCTGTTGAGCGCTATATTGCTTGTCCGCTGCAACAACGATTGCTTTGTCTATTTTCTCTACAGATACAAGTTGATCCGCCTTTGCGTCAACACAAATGCAAAGGAACCATGCGCAGCTTTACAAACGTAGAAGGCAAGAACTTCAGACAGAGGAGAACCAATTAATTATTTATCCCACAGCTAGGGTTTACAGCCCGAAAGCAGGTAGCTGACTTGTGAACAGTGCCTTATCCCGGCCGAAATTAAGTCGCTAGGCAAATGTAATAATTTCTTGAAAATTTTAGCACAATTTAGCGTTGTACTTCTCTCATCTGAAAGATCCATCGCGGAGCACTTCATTGTTTTAATCGGCGCAGCGCTGGTGCCACGGCGCGCGGTTTGGAAACCACTGGCCATGCCCGATCTGTTGAAAGACCGAGAGGATTCGCAACTTAATTTACGATTCCAGCCAATTTCCAGTGAACACCTTCGGTTGGCGTCGTGGAGAGAACATCTCACAAACACGCCGACGTAATCACACTTTAAGTATTCCGAGAGATGTCAACAAAAGGCTGTCGCTAAATTCGCCGCCAGCTGCGCTAGATATTTGTAGCTGCTCGAGAATACCGGCGGTGAATGCAACCGTACTATTCTGATCAAAAAAATCTTTTCGAGGTCACACTGATTTGAATAATTCGATGAAAAATTCTTTCAACTCCCACCATGTGCTTGTCCGGTTCTGTTCAGTACTCGCGATTCTCAGGCCAAAGATTCGATCAGGTGTTTTTTTTTTAATTAACCAGATGAGTAACAGCAAGAAGGCAATGTTGGTACAGAACCAAGCCTTGAAGTATTATTGCGTACTATATACGTATATATTATTGAAAAAATCGTTTTACCTCGAAAGTTACACGGAATTAAGCTAGAAATCCTCTCACATATTTTGCACCTTTGAAATAAAAGGATTTCTCCAAAAGTATGCATTACCAGAACAAAAGTATGCATAACCAGAACTACCATTTCCTTTCATAGAAAATGCTTAATAGAAAATATTGATAATTGCCTGATGAAAATGTAAGCAAGCACCATGCCATGGTTTTTGATCACATTGAATCTGGTACACAAGCGTTTGATATGTTACATATGTCGCAATTTCACAAATATCTATCACAAAATGAAAAGTTACAGAGCACCCATAACAAAACTAATAGACTTGCCACGTCCAGATGGACAAAATATGTCAATTAATTTCAGGAAATGCAAAACTAGACAAAGCAGGTTAAAAAAGCTTTGTAAGTTTAGAATCAAAGCAACGAGGTTTAAAAAAAGGCAAATAACGTTTATTATGCCAACACCAACACATTAAAAAAGACCAAAAATATGACAAGCTATGACGCAGATGCCAAACAGCGTTTTCCCATGCTAAACCACTTTGAAAAAGATCAGTCTGGCACACCTGATCAACACTACGCGTTCAGTGTGAACGACTTACGAGGCCCGACGGTTTGTGACGTTAGCAATCTGTAACAACTGCAGAACACTGATCACCACATTTTCAGCAGGTGTAAAAGAGCACACTACTGTGAAGTAAGCTGTTCCTGTTAATGTTGCAACTTGTTTGGACCAGCGATACAGGAAGGTGTTGGGTTCATTCGTGAATCATGACAAATCATAACTATTTCATTTAGTATCCAATGAGCTCCTAGTACTATGTTGCTGCAGTTTAATACGCCAGGACCTTTCAGTCTGCAACGTTATTTAGCAATCCGCGTGTAAATCGCAAAAACGACTGGTAAATATATTACTTAATGAGTGGCTCAGATACGTTTAAAGCAGACCATACTGTTGCATAAGACATTGAGACCAAGACATCTTTCATTTTCGTCTATAAACTAAAAAAGCTCTTAGTAATTTACTTTGCGGGACCGCTGACATGACACCACTGACATGACACCACTAGCGTAGCCAGCCCAAAAATTTTGGGGGGAAGCGTTTGATTTTAGGCGAATAACATTATTTTGTTTGGGATACCGCATCTCAAGGCACAAAATGACTATATGCTCTAAAAATTTGGGGAGGCCATGGGCCCTTAGCCCCCACCCTGGCTACGCCTATGTTTGATATATTCATCATATCCATTATTTCTGAGCGGGTAGAAATTTTACGTATCAACCGATTTCGGACAGGTTGTTTGACTGACGATAAACAATAGCCAAACTTTGTGCAGTCAAACAATCACTCAGTTAATCAAAGAAAATAATTTTTTAATGGACGAGTTGCAAAAGGGATCAGTTCCTGTAGTTCAATTGCTGCTTATTTAGTAAGCAGCGTTTATGGTTTGCTATGAAAGGATTATTTCCATATATACTGCCCAAATAATAGTAGAATCTTTTGTTAAAAATAGTTTCAAAAATGTAAAAATTGCTGCAATCAACTGCTGATTCATTGAAATATTTCAAAAATGATATACATAAAATGAGCGTTGTTACAGATGTCTCTGTCGTTTTGTTGAGCTACAGGGCCTGTGCAGTGTGCATAGAAGTAGAATAAGAGTCTGAATATGCGTGGAGAAAATACTGTCAAGGTTAATCGGGAAATCCATATAATCCATTGGCTGTCTGTTCAGTCTAACCCAGGAAGCGTGCGGTCAACAAAACCGCGAAAATTTGCTTGGTACCTCTTCGTTGAAAGCTTCGATCCTCCTATGCATGATCGATGTTCTTATAGCCTTTGATATTGGGCTGACGTAAGCAAATACTAAATATTGACAAGCACTTAACTGGATCTATGCTGTTTGCATTAAAAGCCGAATGATGTATATTTGTTGTCAAGAGTGATTTACGGTTGCACGCTACGATGCTGGTTTAACAGGCAAAATTGTCTGTCAAGACAGTTCTAATATGCCCATTGCGTAATTATGCACGGCTGAGGATAAACGTTGTTTCAGCGATGGAATCAATTAATTTTTATTCAATAGAAAATTACAATTATATTTGTACGTATGCGAAAAGATTTAAATCACAATTTTAATTGCTATTGCTCCGGAAAAAACTTCAGTTAAATTACAATTGCTTGATTCTCCAGTTACATTTCAATTACAATGGGTATAAAAGATGAAATCAACCGCTCATACTTAGCCTGTGTCATAAAATTTCGAAGCAAGTCCGCATTAGCATGGGCGTCGGAAGGGGATGGCAGGGGGTCTTGGCCCCCTGGAAATTGAATTTTGATATTTTCCTGTTAAATTCTTAGTAGAAACAGATTTTCTCTTAGTTTCGAGTGGCAAAATAAAATTTCGCCACTGTTGGCACCCCCTGGAAAAAATCCTTCAGGTAACTCCTAGAAAAATCAACTATTGGCCCCGCTGAAAATAACCCTACAGCCCGCAAGGTCATTAGTGATGCACTATTATCACAAGGATAGTCGTTACACAAAAGTCAAGTTCAGGCTGTACTTCGAGAAAAATCAATTTCCGATTTGTGATCATAATCGGTTTCTCTTGATGTGTAGCGTAGACGCTCGGAGCCTACAAGAATGAGGAAATTAATAACGTGACGAGATTTTGTACGGAAGAGATCTTGACTATGACGTAACCGTAATGAGAACAACCCACACAAATTACGGCGATTTCGTGAAAGTATAGATTATAACTCTTGATAGCTTTATTAGTATCAACTACAGTGGCTTACTTAAAGTGAGGTTGAAGGGTGGTCTGCCCCGTATTTTTGGGGCGGCATATTTATTATGGTTAATCGCTTTCCCATATCTCGTAATTTCGAGTCTATTCTGATATTTGTCGTTTATACACCATCAACTTCTTTAAGCTTTTGTTAATATATAAACATATTTTTCCTATTTTAAATTGTGTTGGAAAATGCGGTAATTAAACATTCGTCTCGGGCGGCTGTTGTACTAAGTGCGCCACTGATCAACTAGCCAAACACCTTGAAGGAAACGGCATAAAGGCACAATCGGATATCCAAAATCGAACTTTCAAGAATCGATTTTCACCATGTTTTCCAAGAGAGTGTTAACCCTGGGCCAAAAGGACTACAATCCTTGCTTTTTATTCACCTGAACAACTTTTAACCCAGAACTCAGTGATCAAATTTTTACAGTTGCCTTCAATAAATGCTTTATTTTGCTGCACTCAGAACATGGTGTGTAATTTCTCTTTCATACAAAAGTCCAAGTGAACATTGCCAGTAAAGAGCTATCGCATCGAAATGGTCTGGGCGTAATGTAATCGTAGCCAGTGCAAAACAAAGTGCGCAGCAGCTTAAAATTTCAAGAAATAATGTCGCACAGTTGGAGGTTTCAATCAAATTACAACGCACTTCGTATGCCAGCGTTCTCGAGCACGCTCCGGCTCAGAACATCTTCAGCACAGCGCGGCGTCTTTTGTCAGCTGCGCTTTTTATTGTTTGCTGCCCGAGCGCGTGCCAGCTGCAAAGCAGTGGCTGCACGAGGTAGTAATATCGGCGTTCCCGCACGAGACTTGCGGCTCACAAGTAGAATACCGAGCTCAAGCAGCGGAGGCAGGACATTGCGCAGTAAAATACGAAGGCATGAAACATCGTGTGCGACGGTCGTTAGAATTGATATATTGTCGATGGAAGAAATATTACCGGAAGCGACGGGTTTCCGCGACGACAACGCGCTGTCTGGACGTGTATGCGTGTGTTAGAAAGCAAATATTGAAAACTTCCAGCAGCTTTAGTGCAAGTTTTGAGACGCATCGGCTGTTAAATGAAGTGATGGAAAGAACCTTCATTGGCGATTGCTTTTTTTGCTGCGGAAAGGGAATGCTTGACATGGAGAAGGTAGAGTCCACTCTTAAAAGTGTTGTTCTAAATGTGAAAACCTCGCGTTGCCTGTGACTGAGTAGCTCGCCTGTAACTGGCGAGGGTTGTCAATTATTTGCAAAAAAATGTCTTTATTTGCAACAATTATTCCGCCTGGCGTGGGAGAAGAGCAAGTCATATTTCACATATCGATGATCTAACTCGTGTCGGGGCGTTGCATCTAAACATTAACCAAAATCGACAGTCTCATTAACTTCCGACGAAACTATTCTTTTGAAGTCAGCTTGTAGTGTTACGGACCTTTTTAGATCTACTGTGAAGAAATAAGAAAAAAAATACTTATTGCACCATCGTTGTCCACGGGTGTGGAATAGGCGAAGCTCTGCATGCTCTCTGGCCATGAGGACATTGTTACCAACATGTATTTCATCAATAAACAGAAAAATTTAAGGTTTGGCTGACATTTATTGAAATTATTGATCAGACAGTTTAAACTGTAAGTGTAAAGTGTCTAATTATTTAACCATCCGGTCTTTTGTGTAACATTCTTTGATAAACCGCACTTAATTTGAAATGTATACATTTGATTTCACCTATTCTGTCCGACACGTTCACTGAATCCCACTGTATGTAAGTTTTTTGGCCCAATCTTAATATGACCTATAAAAAATATTAAAAAATTCTTACGAAGCGGGCCATTCATATCGAGTTCATCACTTCTTTTCTAATGCTTGCAAATGGTCGATAGCTTCAACAAAACTAAAGCGGTTTGCATGGGACAATTAGGAAGAAATAGCGTAAAAAGTGGCGTTAAGCCATACGCAACTTGAAGCTAACATTTATTTCTCCTTTTTCTGTTTTTCTTGGTGTGCATTTATTTTTAAATTATGAAATCAAAGAGGTGGAATTGGTCCCAAAATATGGTCTGATCTTCCTGAAAATGTGAAATCCCTCTTGCCTTATTCATTTGGACTAAAAATATAAAAACGTCCTGCTATCTTGCCAAAATTCCTGTTGATTTTCGTTTCACATGCTTGTCACTTTTCTGTAATATTGTTTTGATGCCCCTCTTTTTCCTTATATCTTCTACCTCTACAGATTCCCCATCCCTGTACGTGGGCATGCTTTTTCCTCACTAGTGTTTTGTTGTTGCTTTGCTTCTTTATTTTATCTGACGTTGATTCGATGCATTCTGTTCCTTTTCTTTTTACTACTTGTAATGCGTCTTCAATTAAAATTTGAGTTGTGCTGGCAACAGGACTGACTGAGGACTTGACCCATACGGCCTTTCGCCAACCGTTTGTGATTCAAAATGTTAGAACACGATCACTAACTTGCATAGCCTGAAGTTTCTGATGTTTTAATATTCTCATCAACATGCAACTGATTTCTGATCTTTAATGTTGTTGTTTTTCCTCTTGCTGCATTCGTGTTACTTCGTGATTTGAGACACAAAAATGCGTGAATAAACCATTGCCATTACCGTTTTTTTAGCAGATATAGCAGTTACATTTTTAATCGAGATGTGATTGGATCAAAATGTTCTGACTGAAATAAAATAAATTCCTTTGCTAACTTCTACCAGTATTTTAGGTTTCCGTTGACATTGTTTTTGACAAGCTGCCACCAAACAGGATAGTGGTGCAATCACTCTTACTACGGCTGATAATAATGCGTGGTTTGAGGGCTTCCGCAAAAGTGTACTATGGATGCCAACGGATTGCTTAAATGCCTGCCTGGTTGCTTGGTTTGCTCAAGCGAGTCTTTGTTATTCTTGTTATTGTATATTTGGCACATGACGTTTAACCCTTTTTGGAGGTAAACTATCCATCACATTGCATTCTGCCTTTTTGCAAAGTTTTTGGTAATTTATTTTTATACCCGCTCTTCCCCTGGGGAGGGTAGCGGGTGCAGCAGCCCTAAGACGACTCGAAATACCTCCTGAGTTTCTTCAACCCCTTGTTCTGCTGGCTCCACACTAAGACGGGACCAAGCAAGGTCAGAAATGTAACCGCACCCCCTAGTCCTTGGTCGACCTCTGGGCCACTTTCCCATGGGTGTAACCAACGCGACTCGCCTCTCCAATCTTGCCTGGGGCATTCTGGGCACGTGGCTGAACCATCGTAGCTGAAATTTGTATTTGTACTCTTCAACCTTTTTTGTTACGGTGCACCCTTCAAGATATTTTGACGAACTCATGCACCGTATTTACTAACACTTTCCCCGTGTCCCCCACCTAATTGCGCCCATGCCTGTAAGTACCCTGGTCTAAATAAGCAAGTCCCCTAATTCAGTAACTCAGCTACATAATTCAATTGATAATGGCGCATTGCCTGTTGCTTGTGAACCACAAATAATCATCTAATTACAATTAGCTTGATATGGTGTGATGCTTATGCACCACACTTTAGATTGTGCAAAGTCTCGGTTAAATCCTGAAAGTCATTGGTTGGTTTATGGTTCATTTTTGCTAACAGAAAGTTTTTGTAAAAATTATCTGTCTAGTGTGACAAGTTTGTGATGAACCTTTGTGAATCCTTTCTTAGTGGTGCACCCCACGCATATTTTGGTGTACCCTAGGGTGCACCGTGCACACCGGTTGAAGAGGGCTGCCTTAGACAATGCATCATCATGAGAATCATTTTACAGGTACAGCGTAGTCACTCGCTACGGCTTTGTTCTCTACGGTTCGTGTACTAGATCAGGTGCTTGTCCTACGGCCCAAAACAAACCGATAGACAACTGCTGCACAACAACAACGATGTCATGATTAATTATCTCCCCCTCGAAAGTTCCAAAAACTATAAGGACCTGCGCCATTGCAAACTCACAATATGCCATTTCAAACGTTACAAATACGTTATGCTTGTTGAAAAATTTATGTTATTTCTTAAAAATATATGTGGAAAATGTGTTTGAAAACGCTGTTACAAACATTTAAATTAGTTCACTTCCGCATTAAAAATCTTGCTTACCTAGCAAATGTTTCGAAAAAGGACATATTTTTGTTTCGTATCGTCCAAGACTAAAATTTAGTAGGCAAACATATTTAAAACGCACAAGGTTTAAAAAAACGTCTTCGTTTCTTGTCACTGTGACTAGATACCCAGCACCGTTCTACATCGATGGCCGAGCCCAACAGCGACAAAAGTTTTTCCACCTTGTTATCCCATAACCGCCGATCCTGCTGTGCTTGTAACATGAGGCCTTCACTCTTATGAGCCGTGCTTGCGGAAAGTAGGACTATGTCTGAAAAACGGCCAGATCCTCAAATGTGCGCTTGATATTCAGTGTGAAATGTGCTGGATATCGGTACTTCTTAAGAGCAATCTTGCTCCAGGTCAAGTACTTCCTTTGCTTCTTGCTTACTAATCGTACGCAAAAATAGTTTTCGCTTGATTTCAAGTTTGTCATTATCACCAACTTTTTTCTCGCGCAAGTCAACTAAGCTACTGTCGCAAAAACATTTCCTTCACATTGGATCAGTTTCTTCGGAGCATAGCAGCAACAGCTGGGTCTGTGACTGCGTGCCACGTGACTTTTAGGCGCAGGAAACGAAGCATAACTTACGTCATTGTTTCTGTCGGCATGTTCCAGAAAAAAAGGAACTTACGATGAAGCGCACGCGAAAATAACTTGAAACAAGATCCTGCAAGAAATTCGATTGAACGAATTCCGCGAAAGGCATGGGGATGAGTACTGCAGTTGTCAATTACCGATAAAGACTTTTCTTCCCATTGAAAAACGTAATGGTTCTAAGTTGATAGCAGCAGCCAGGATTGGTGTTAAACCTTTACACGAACGCTTATTATCTTGATTTAAAAAAGTGAACTCTTTATTTTTCCTAATAAAACAAATGCATAACACCTACGTCAAATAAAGCCCACCAAAAAGCTATACGTCAAAAGTGCATTCTTGCCGACATATATGAATAGTTGGAAATTTGAAGAAATGAGGTGTTTGATGAGAAAAATGTTGCACTTCCAGTATTTTCTATTTTCTTATTTTTAACCTGAATATAATTCATGAAATCAAAAACGAATGTTTTTCTTGCAGTGGATAAAAGAAATTCATTTAAAAAAAACGCTCAAGATTATATCAAAATTTTTGCTCTTTCCATTTCTTTGCTCATGCTAAACACCAAGCTGTCCAAAGTGGTAACCTTCACATGAAGTTGACATTCAGACATTGAAGACTCAGTGACTTGTTTATTAAAAAAGAGAGCAGTAATCTAACAACGGGAAAAGTGATGGATTCACCAAAGAGCGCTTAAGTATAAACAGGAGCGTTAATACATTTCATACTACCCTCGTGCAACAAACGTTAAACAGGCAATTATGATAGAAATTGTACCACTCAAATGAAAACAAGTCAGTGGACTGTTGCGACTCCAGGTCTAAATAGTGCTTGAGATAATCCAGAGATAGGACCTGATGGATTAGCAACTTTGACCACTGGCCATTTTTGCATTGGCGCAGACCATCGCTACCAGCCAAGCCTCATCCCGAACTCAGCGCAGCAGCACTCGAGCACCCAACAACGTGGCCGCAGCCCCCAGGTTTAACTAAATTTAAACTACTATTACCGAAGCCCCAAAGCAGACGCATTTGAACGGTGGGCTTTGTGCTTGCTCGACGTCTGATTGATCGATGGTCCGCTCTCTGTTGTGAAAATGAAGTGGCACGGGCAACGTGCAACAAATGCGAGCAAAACACACGCTGAACAACGCTAAAGTGAGTAAAAGTTTGGCGCAAAAGAAACACGCACAATAACACGCAACGGTAAGGAGATCATGGTTGCCCGGTATCCGTGACTGAACTGCAGAGCAGCGTTTCCACTCCATGATGGTAAGGCTGGAGACCAAGGCTGGCGAAAGTTGCAACTCATCCATTCCTCATCTGAACAATGGATATTGCTTGAGGCCTTAATCGCTGTCGTTATACCCTGCGCTAAACACGAAAGCGCACGCACAAGTAGATTATATGCAAGTCCGACACTTGACTCTTTCTTCCTCGTTTCGAAATGCCATAGGAAAGCCGTTTTCAGATTTTGGTGGAACAGCTGCGCGAATAGCGCTGTAATGCTAGCGAGTTAACCTGGAAAATCTTCTTAGCTTAAGGGGTTACTTGAATCGGTACCGCTTAGCCAAAATAAGTAGACATATCTATGTTTTTGTGTTTCCCTTGTATGTGCGCAGCTTGTGCTTTTAACCGAATATGAAGCATGCGCTTTCTGACTGTGCTTTGTGCGAATCCCTCCGGAATTTTGTCGGGAAGTGTTTGGAAATCTAGACAACGTGCAATGATGTTCCGCCACCGGCAATTATGCATCAAAACAGGTTGGAAACGTCAAAAATTTTACCTACCAATCTTCATTTGTAGAAGATTTACTTTGGCTTTTGTAAATATGTAACCCTATGTCTCTGTCACTCAAATTTGAGAAGTGTTTCTTTTTGTGATTTAGAACAACTGGAATGAAAGTTGAACGCACGATTTTTTTTCTGGGCGAATGCCAAACTCAGAAGCACTTAGATGACGGCAATGAAACATCTGCCTCTCATCTTATATTTTTACTAGTACTGATCATATAAGATGTTGGTTCTTACACATGAAGTGGTTTGGCTTGTAAGGTTGCAGCTATAGTTCTGTATGTGGTTTGCCTGTGTTGGTGAAAGGCTAAGCAAGCACATTTATTTATAGAGAACCTCCAGTCTTCTTCAACTGCCATGAATTCGCTGTGTGCAGCTGAAAACCAGCGCACAAACTTTCAGTCGTTGCTCTCGTGCAATGCGCGCATGAACGCGTTCTTATAATGACACACATTTATCTTTGAAATAGACGGCCTTGTGCTTAACGCAGCACGCCGTGTACAGAGGGCAAAAACTACTGCAGTTGCGCTTAAAGAAAGAATATCCTTCAAAATAAAATGGCCCGTTGCGTGAGCGATTTTGATTCTTACTGTTGATGACCGCCCGCTACAAAGTATGGTTGTGCATGCGAAGTGCGTTAAGATACAACTGAATGGAACGGAAAAAATCCGACAGAATTCTTGAAGCGTGACAAAACGCACGTGACTGCAATTACGGAGTGAGATTCGGGGAATTTCCACGCCCAAATTTCTGGGAAAAACCTAAAATTTTTAATTTTAATTATCGCTATGCAATTGTGCTGGGGAAAAACCCTGAGCAGGTTGGATGATTGTGGCAAACTTATCACCAAGCCAAAGACGTGGCAACAGGCTTCGAATCGTAGCTTTAGTCTCTGCACTACTTTATTGTTCATGTGATCTGTAACAATGATGGTGCTAGTCATCACATTAAATGTTAAAGCTGGGTCGAAAATCCAAATAAATCAACCCTTCTTTTTCTTGAAATCATTCTGCTTGTTTCTGGTCACCCGGCAAATGGTATGAATAGAAATATGTTTTCACTTTTTTCAGTTACTGATTTAAGCGAATACGAATTTTCAGAAGTCAAAGCACATTTAATTGCTTATGTGGCAGAATTAGGGACTTTCCTTTGTCTTTAAATATAATTCTGGCCCCTAGAATCAGTATATGAGAATATGTTATAACCCAAACCACGTTTGACATCCACATCTGCCAACACCGAAATTACGCACTTTCCAGCCTCCAACGCGCTGGCTATAGGCCCTGTCTTCTTTCTTCATGTATTTTATGACACTACGTAATTGCAATAGCAAAACAAATTCGACGAATACTATTGAGAGACAGCGCCTTGCACGTGCAAGAAGGCCGATTGTAAATATCGTCTTCTCTTCCTCGGGAGTTGATGGCAAGGCACAGCCATTTAAATTAATTTTATGCTTGCTGAGCAAGAAAACCATACCTTACATATGGTGATTGTTTAAACAGCCGCGATTGCTCCAACCTCTGAATCATCAAAACTGTTCTCTTAAGTAACGTACAGAACTTCATCAGGCGGCCTGGCACTGGGTCATGTGGCCCACAATTCGTCAGGTGGTCGCACGCGCAGCCCACCGGCCTGCTGACAAAGCAAAGAGCGTGGCAACCGGCCGCCTACTCACAATAGTCGCGTGTCGTTCTACTTTTTCGGAAAAGCGAAACGTGAGAAACTTGACGTGATTGACTGGTGCCACGGACAGCAAACATTCGAAACTCCTCTTTCTCACCATCATCATCGCAGGTGGTTTCACGAGTTGACTGTGGGGGCGGATGTTTATACTACACTATGACCGAAAGACATTCACCTCATTACCCTGTTTACAAATGCTGATTGAAATTTAGGAGGACCATCGCTATAAAGGTCTGTCGGAAAAACTCCGAAACAAAAACACTGTTGCTTAAATTTGCAACCGGACAAAAATTCAACTTCGCAAAATTATCCTTGAAAGTCACTCACAAAACCAAGTTTTTGTGTAAATAGATTGTTTTTAATATTCTAATAATTTGAACGATTTTATGCGTTGTCCATACAAAACCAATTAGCCTTTGCATGTTAGTAATGTAAAAGTAACAGTGCTATTTCGAAAGCCAAAATCGAACTAATATGAACAGTGTGTAATGTTCTGCTTTACGAAATTTCTGTTTCACAAACCATTTGCTGCCTAAATCGCAAGAGCCGCGGGCGGGGAAACGCAGAAAAAGTAGATGCATTTCCGGGTTCTGAAAACTTTGATACTTGCAGTATATTGCACTGCAGCATGAGGTCGGTTCGGACGTTTTCTTTGTGTTAAAAGTGCTTTAAAGATGTCTTTTTTGGTAGAATCATGACTGTCTGGGCGTATGATCGGATAAGGACAAAATCGGACCTCATACTGCAGTGCAAAAAAGGCCTGTTTTTCTTGGCATTCGTGCATGTTTGTAGTCACGCAAGCAATTATGAAAGCAAATGATATAAAATCGTCCGTTTGATATGCGTCTATTTCAGGAATGGCTAATGATTCAGCATCAACAGTACTCAAATTAATACTTTGCTGTCTGGGCGTTGATGGTGCTTTTCAATGCCTTTGTAAAATCTACGTAAAAATAACTTCGTTTCCCAATGTCACAATCCCAATATTGCTGATTTTGAATTACATCTGTTGCCATCAGTGGGCCGATGCCTATTTTCGCGCATATCTGCACTGTACAGCTGAACATGTGGAGCCAGGCCCTCAACCAGAGGGGGCAACCGGGAAATTGCCCGCCACCCTTAATTTTCAAAAACATGTTTAGTTGTTGGGTACAACAACAAATTACAACCATTTTGCCCCCCCCGAAAATATCAGCTGGTTTCGGCCTTGTTTAGAGCAGTTGGTCTTTGTCTTTTTCTGACCGCGCACCATCTGTTGTTTTTGACTGTATAGCTGCTTATCACCTGTTCCAAAAAAACTGAATTTTCTCAAATGTGTACTTGTGAACACCAAAACACACAAATGAAGTAACAGAAAACCATTTCACACGAGGGATGCAATTGTTTCTTCTCCACAAGCGGATGTACGTGGGGCAGATACTCGTACACAGTGCATCGGAAATCATGTTTAGGGACAGCAAGATGATTCCGGCTCCTGGGCGTGATGTCCATGATGGCCAAAAACCTCTGTTTGCACACCCACGAAGAGGAGTAAACCAGTAGCTGAGGAACAGCGTTACGGGTCAGCGTCAGGTCTGTGAGACCCGTTCTCGTTCAGAAACTTTGGCGGAAAGCCTTCCTTATACTTTATTTATCTGACACTAAACTTTGCATATGACGCGGAAGCTGTTCAAGATTAACCTGGAAAGCCCTCGCGTAGCGTTAGTGGTACGCGTATGACAGGTTGAAAACCACTGATTTAGAGAATTTTAAGAACACTATTTTTAGAGAAATTGTTATCAAACACCGATTTCCGGAACATACAGCCCGCGGGCTGGATCAGATCCACCTGGTGAAATCATCCGGCCCGCGACCTCCCACTTAACTACTGTCAACATATGGCTGACGGATTCATTTCGACTATAACAACTAAATAATTTCAGAATGTTAGTGTGAACTAGCACGTTATACATTCTTGCATGTGCAGACTGGCGGTTCAAGTGCCTTTGCCACCTATTATAATTGTCTGTCTAGCAGTGTGCAACGGGAGCATGGTGAAATTGCCTGGTGAAAATCTATATCAACAAAAACAGTTTTTTGAGCAAAAATACGTGCGGCCCACGCAAGCTTCACCACTCCAGTTGTGGCCACCACCGGAAAACAAAGGTTGACGACCTGTGATCGAACATTTGAGAATTCTTGGTGTGTGTCCAATGGCTTTTGGTTTCAATTTCAGAGAGTTTCTTTCAAAGCATGTTTGATCAATTGCTCAGGCACTGGCCAGTGACAATGTCTTGAATTCCCAACGATCTGGTCTGCGAACAAACGAAGTGGACATACAGCTTGCAAATTCACCAGACGAACTGTCGCGTCGTCGTGAAGACCACAGAGTAAATCTTTTTCACGGCTCATTACCAATGTTATTTCTCGAAAGCTTGATCAACCAGCAATGGACAGCTGGTGAAATCAGTCACCTTAAAGGCATACCTTTGACATTTAGCCTCGCTAGGTATTCGTACTGTAAAAGGCGGTTAATTAACTAGGAAAGTTCTGCTGATATCCCGCAAAGTTCATTTCCTTTCCTGTGTGGCTCGACACGTAGGCCAGACGATAAATACTTCTCTTGCTCTTCACAAGTCAATAAAAACTTAAAATATGAGATATACGAACTATCAAAAGTTTATGCTTTATTTGCGCAGATGCGCTTCAACACATAATAATTCCTGAGCGGCATTCTCGCGAAATGATTTTGAACTGTTTCAAAACGTTGGCCTGAAAATTCAAAAGTTGAATTGTACGTCGCAAGCAGGCTGGATACAAATACATGTCAACGTTGATTTTCTTTAAACAAGCGTAACTCAACAAGTTTTTATTCATTCCGTTATATTATGTTGTCATTAGAGCAATTTGACCTGTATATACAGCCTACATTTTTGAGTTTGACAACAATTATAAGCTCAAGGTTTGCTGCAAGCGTTTGAGGAATCAGCCGATTGGGCTCCGATTTCATAACTTTGCGATATTTCGGACTTGCAAATACATCTGCTTTCAAATAATTATTCTCCGCAAAGGTGACGCAGTAAATCATTCAGCAAATTTTTTATTAGGAAATCGATTTAAAGTAAATATACGCATCCTGACATCTGAAATCTTATTCAAATGGATGTATAAGATTTTAGGACTGAGGGTGGGCGTGATTACGTTAAATTGATTTTGTTTCAAAGATTCTATTTGAATACGGTTTCAGGACGGAGGATTTGTATAATTGCGCGAAATCGAAATCGGTTTCCTATTAAAAGAATTTTCTGGGTGATTCGACTGCTTCATCTCTGTGCTAACTTATTGCTAAGTTTGAGGTGACATCCACCACCACAGATTTCAACTACTACCGATACACGTTTTACGTTAGAAAAGGTGTAACAAAAGTGAACACCAGTAAATATTGTCTTGTTTAAGGAGCATTGAGCCAGTGAAGTCAGAAGAACGCCACTGACTTTGACTTTGTGGCTGAAAATAAGCAAACAAAAAATCAAGATGCGATTGGTATGGGAGAATGGCCATTGGTGGAAGCTTTGAACTTACAACTTTCGAACGAATTTGCTTCTGTGATTCACAAACGCTTGCCGGGACTTTGATTGACAAGTCTAGACGTGTACCTGACTTTTGTCAGCGACAAAAAAAAACGAAAATCTTCAGATGGATCAAAGAAAGTATCAAAAAAGCTCAAATCATCTGAATCAAGCTCCGTTAAGATCTTTGGCTTTGAAAAAGTTTCGGCAGCAGGAAGTAAATATTTTAAGACTTGATGTGATCTCCATGGTGCTTTCCATCTGGTGGAGCAAAAACTTTTACGTATGCTAGTTCAAACAGTCTAAACCCTGACTTAATATGTAAAGAAACTCACCCAAGTGTTCTCTACTTTGTTAACTTTTCTACCAGAATTCTTTCGAGATTTTCTTGCGGTGGCATGCCGTAGTGTTTCGGATAAGGTAGCGCACGCATATAGAACAAAAAACTTCGCCTAACCCTAAAGCAAACTGGCTATGCTTTGTGGAAAAAGCCCTTGGTTATGGCACAGGGAGAATGGCTGGCTGTCGCTAAGAATATTTAAAACAAAAACAAAAATAATGAAAAAAGAGCCTATACCACAAAATTATCCCGCGGCAAATTGCTGCCACAGAAAGATGATGAAGGCAAAAGCTTCAGGTTGTTATTTGAATAGCCTTAGCTTGCGTGATTCATGTTTATGTTTCAACGTATTTTTGCCAGTTCTCCACTGTGGTGTGTAGCTATGGTTCCATGTGCTTTTCTCACATAAATCGACGCTGTTGCCTGCAACCGACACTGTTTACAAGTATCAATAGACGCAAAACTTCGGCAGTGTTGTTGAGGTGACTTAGCAACACACAAAACTTTAAAAGTAAACTCGAACCTGAAAATGACACTTTCTTTTGTTGTAAAATCATTTCCTCAACTGCACAAACGTTTAAGATCGTCTGCTGGCAAATACTTCCGTCTGCAGAGCACCGCATTTCTGTCGTCACGTTGTGCGTCAACCTTTTAACGCATACGCAAGAGTCACTGCGAACTTCAACAACAAATCGGTATTTGACATGGTAGTGATCCGAAGGACTGGAACATGTAAGCTGTTTGCTCTTCAAATAGACATAACTTCGCAAAAGCTTTCGTCGAATATTGTTTTTTTAGTGACCGTCTCTATTCTTGGAATAGCGTGGAATTTTTGCCTCCCATGTTTCTTTGCTAACCTGCGCTGCACAGATATTGTTAAAAATTGCAGCATACCCAACCGAGACCACTAAATCTAAAGTATAGCTTCTTAAAAATGTGTCATTTTTAAGCTAGCCAATTGGCCTAAGCGTCTAAACAAAAGTTATAGGAAATTTGTAAAGAGAAACCATCTTGGTATGTGTCCATTTCTGGTTTATCGTGTAGTATAAAAAATACAACAATCCAAAATCTGTGGTTTTATAACTTCAAGCTCTGTGGAAAGCCTTGCATAAATAAAAAATGCTCAAAGTTTAAAGTTTTCTGAAAATCAGAAGGCACGATTGCCTGGTTTCCTCCAAGATAGTCACGACTCTTTTTGCATACGCGACAATCAGAAGGAAGAAAAGCTCAAATAAACAACCTCCGTACAACTTTTTGCTCATACCTCTGATAGCGCCAAATGAGGTGAATTGAAAGAAGGCGTTTCCACTGCTGGTCGCAATTTTAAAACTTGTAAATACGTATACAAGTGCCGAAGCAACCGTGAAAGAAAAAGAGGAAACTTTGCTTTTGGCAAGCTGAGGGGGTTTTGTTAAGTCAGCAAATTTCAGATTCGTATCAAGTGGTGATTACTATCGACATTTAACCACGCCTGATGTATGATTAACTTTTCAGAGATTTATCACACCCTGAAGTCAACGAACTTCGTAGAACTCTGGAACGCCCAATGTCTTTCAAGTCAACTCATTTCACGTTCTTGTTTTGCATTGCTTCAGATCTGGAACCTCACGTCCAGCACTAATGATGTCGAGACAGTCGTTATCGACAAGCAAAGCAGTTGCAAATCTGGACATGATGGCACATTTTGTTTTACATCCTCTCATCGATCACGCCTCTTGATGTTGACCACTGTTCAGTCACGAACTAGTGGCAAGATCAGAGACAACTATGCATTTTGTAGTGAGCTTTTCTCCCGACGTCCCAAAATAGCATACGTTGCTTACGCAACTTACCTGTGTGAGCCGCAAAAAAGACGCTGACCGAAAATCACCGCAAGCTCGCTGCGGACGGCTTGCTCGTAAATGCAGACGTCTGTTAATTAGGTGACGAAGGTAGATTGTTGGGGTGCGAACGGCGACTTTGCGTGAGAGCAATGGAAAACAGAAAGCTGAGTCGTTCGGCGATGGACGAACGTAGGTTAAAATATAATCAAGGGTAATTCTTCCCGCTTAGTCACAAATAGGCCAAAACTCTTTCTCTACCAAAGTTACGCATAATTCGTAGCAACACGACGTCTTTGCGATGCGACCGTATCTGGTTGACTTTACCAGAATAAAACAAGGATGAAATATTCATACCTTCGCCGCCCAACCGTAAATATTAGTGTGCTAACAAGAGCGCCGCCCTGACACTTGACTGTGGGCATCAACAGAAAGTTTATGCTGAGTCAGCAGACAGTTTTGGACGCGAACGATGATACTGAACTGATTTTGCACATAGCACTGACCGCAATATCATCTTGACTTGTTACTCATGAGCTGCCAATCACATGGTCCCAGGATACTTACGCCGAAGGTCAAGGTTTGCCTTGTAAGGCAATGCACGCAATCTCTTCGCTGATTGTATTGTGAGAGAGCCGTTGCACGTCATGCGCATTCGAGTGCGTGCTTCACGACTTCTCTTTGACATCAAGGAAACAGCAGCGATTTGCCAAACGCTTGTCAATTCGAACAAAGCGGGTGGATGGTTTGAAGTTTCTCGCAGGTGCGGACGCGTCGCAGTCCGCGCACAATGCAAGCGTTCCTCATCAGGTGGTTGGAGCGGTCGCTCACGTGGTTGCTCGCACTCTTGCGCTCATCAGACGCAAGCAGGTTCTACTCAGCAGGATTGTCGGAAGAAGCAAGGAGCAAGGCGGCAGCATGTTAAACTAAGTTCAGTTTGTGTGCAGTGTTCGTGTTATACTGCAGAAGACATAGCCGTTAGCCACAGCATGCAAACTCATCACTTGATAATTGCATTGTATAACGTCTTCACTCCCACCCGCAACGCCCTATAGACATAAGCATTTATGGCAGTAACAAGGAACACACAGATACATGTAAGAACACGAACATAGATACGTGGCGGAAACAGAAAAGCATACGGTTAATGACGCTAACAGTTTTCGATGATGGCAGAGAATTCCCACACTTCTGTTGCCCATTTTTATTAAATTGTTTTATAGTAATCGCGTTGCTCATGTCATTTGGGCAAGAAGCACATTGATTTCCACGATTTTGTTGGCATTTCATCTTTGTAATTTTTTGTTTCGTTCGTGTGAAGCTAACATGAAGTTACGCTTACAATGCCATTAATACACCACTATATCGTGATGTGAAACTTTGGCCACGTAAATGTGGCGAAATCAGTGGTGTAGGAGTTGGAGGTGCAGAGGGTGCAAGCGAGCTCCCAACAGTTTTGATTTTTCAGAAATTTGGCAAAATCTCAAAAAATTTGGGCAAAGAAGTTTCGACATTTTTAAATAATATTAATGAAATTAAACTTGCTTGTTATTGAGTGTATAAATAAAAATTTATTGTGGCATAGAAAACACATTTAAAGATGCATAAGATCAACAAACTGCTTCTACTAACTTTGTGTTTTAGTTTATGAGAATTGATGTGTAAGTGACTCACTTGGATGTTTTGGCAAACGAAGGCATTTAATTTATGTGCTTTATTAATTGCAGACTAAGGAAATCGAGTATGCTAAAGGGCGCCTACTTCATATCAGTAGAGTCCATGACAGGCAAGTACAGAAAAACTTTTGTTTTTAATTTTAACTACAGCGTTCCGATGAACACATTTTGCCATATCGTTTGTTGCATTTTTCCAGATATGTGCAGTTGAACAATGTTGTGCGACCCACAGCATAGTCATAATATAAATAATATGACGCATGCCACGTGTATCACATACATGTCTTTAGAGAAGGAAGCAGCTTACGGCCTACCTCAGCTGGGTTTGAGGTTCCTTTAGCTGGTATGTGAATGGAAAGCCTCATAATTGTGAGGCAGGTGCTCAAGAATACTGAGCCAGCTGCTTTCTGACAATGTTCTTGCACAGCCTACCGTACTTTTTCAGTTGGGTTATTAAGAACCAAATTTCAAGCAACAAATCTTCTATTTTCGAATCTATGCCAACATGTAGATGAAAATATAACGTACCAACAGCTACAGACAATCTGTAGGGAAAAAGTTTGCCGCATAAAAGCTTTTCGGGCAAATTTGGAGAAATTCGGGCGAAAAATCCTTTGCACCCCCAAAAAATCGCTTTTCCCTACACCTATGGGCGAAATCCTCAAGAACTTAAGGCAAAAATTTTGTAAGTCTCGTTGGCACATTGAAATGCATTTGTCTCGTTGAAATACGTTGTCTGAGCTTCGGATTTTTTGTGTCCACGGGTTCGGATTGTTTGACTGTAAGAAGAGTTGCCCAAAACATATTTTACTGCGTTATCTAACGATGGAGTGTGTTTTAGCCCAGGGGTGGGCAAACATTTTCTTCGGAGGGCCACATTGAAGATTTTATTGCTACCGAGGGCCGCATGCTCGTATTACATATATTACATCTATAATCGCTTTGAAAACTTTAAAAAAGTTTTGCATGGGCTACCACAAAGTGAAGGTAACAATAGCCACTTCCGGTTGAGTAAAAATGCGGTTTCGAATGAAACGTGTGGAAAAAAAACTTGATAATTCTAATCTAATCCATAAAATTACTTTAATAGACTCGAAATATGTACTATCTATGAACGTGTGACTGCCCTGCGGGCCGCACAAAAAGCCCTCGCGGGCTGCATGCGGCCCGCGGGCCGTAGTATGCCCACCTCTGTTTTAGCCGTCAGTCTTCATCAGCGCCGTGCAATATGAAACAGTTATTTTGAACTCAGCATAATCTGCTTAATGTTTTTGATATTCTGATTTACTGCACGCAACTTGAAGCTTTTGTTTTTGATATTCTGATTTACTGCACGCAACTTGAAGCTTTTAGGAATGGGTTGAATCGAAAACCTTTTTGTCAGGTTAGTTGATTTTAATCACACATTTAGTAAAATCTGTAATGCACTATTTCGCGTTCGAACTGCACAGCAAGGGCATTTTCGTGAAACTGCCTTTTGCAGAAAACAGATATTTCAATCCAGGTTAATCGGAAAACTTCCTCAAGCCTAGCCGAATGTTCTTTCGCAGCGTGGTCTACAGATGTAACTCGATACTCATTTCTGTTCACTATATATCTTTTGTTGTGAACAACGAGAAGGAAACAATGTAGCTGGAAATAAAAAGGTAGAATGAGCTGTTTCACCCAAGGAAGTTGACGAGTAGTTGCAAAACCGCAAAGATATTAGCTGAAGGTTTCCACGGTGAGCGGGCATCTGCAGACAACAAAGCACGCCCCATTGACCGTAAGCAGCCCTTCACCGAAACACAATACGAACTTCTTTTGTGTGAGTTTTCCTGCTTTGAAAACCTATCGTGAGAAAATTGATCCTCTGCCAAAGTTAGCGATTGCACTTAACGCAGAAAAAACCGAAGCCCAAAACCAGCGCTGCAACCGATTTGCTGCTCTTTATGAAGAATCAGAGGTCACGCCCTTTGCTGCCTGTTCGGATTTGCAGAAGAGAGATATAGCGAAACTGCTGCATGAACAAAAGGCATAAGCTGACTTAGCCGGTGCAACATTTTATGACTGTTTTTGTTCTCTTACCAGTGCTAGCAAACAGATAAAACTTTAACTTTTTGTTGCCTTGTTTTTTTCTCACAGACCATTTCT
>Ga0210059_1000439_pt1 | contig 52335 bp, 30 predicted proteins | sample Ectturendosymbi2_FD_188042 | JGI IMG/M metagenome (GOLD analysis project Ga0210059, IMG submission 188042) | Ecteinascidia turbinata endosymbiont from Florida, USA - Sample 2 (SPAdes) (version 2) | ecosystem: Host-associated > Tunicates > Ascidians > Unclassified | place: Key West, Florida... | reverse complement strand
ATGTAATTTGGACCTCGTCGAAACGTTGGACCGGTCAACCAATGGAGAGTTCAAGAGGTTTAGGAAATCTTCAAAGAGTAAACGAATTCTTTTTGTTTGCAGAGAAGAGGATTAAGAGATTTGATTTGTATGGCAGATTTGTATGGTTTCAGCAAGCGGAACGTTGGTGAACAAAATATACATTATTTTTTTGTTTTTCCGACTGAAAGTGCACAGCATGCGATATCATTTTTATGGATTGGGTCACAACATGACAGGGTGGTTTTGTTTGGAAGTGGCTATAGGTCTGCTGGCGATGACATGGTTAGAATAAAACGCTGAGTTTGCAACATTAGCAGCACTGTTATGGTAGTCAAGTAGACGTGTCTTACTGTGTAAATGGTTTTCGCGTTGAGTCTGGCCACGATCGGGCAACTTTCGTTTTAGTAGTAGATAGTGTTGCACTTTTCATGGCCCCATTTTTATTTATTTTTTCAAAAGTTTCCAAGCGTTTGTGGTCAGAATTGCGGTTTAGGTCTTAGGGTTTAGGTTTAAAGGATTAGGTTTACTAAGCTTTTAACAAGCGTAGTGCAGTCTACTGCACACTTGTAGTGGATTAGTGTCATGTTACAGGTGACAGATGAAGAAGTTTTCAAAAATGAAGGTCCACTGGTGGATCTATAACCACTGCCTGTTTTTTCGTATTTAGCCAGTGTTGCATTCGGATACGGATGGATATCGGACACTAGATTTCAGAAAATTTCGGATAAGATATGGATATGCAAACATTTTTTCGGATATGTATCAGGAATTACAAAATCAATATCCGCTTACCTCTGGTGCTTACAAGTCTATCAATAACGTGCTGTTGTCAAGTACAGCAAAGCATGTCCTCCTTACTATATCAACTTCACTTCAACAATTTTAAGGTTACCATTTCTGTTATTTTCATTTCTTGATTTTCCTTGCTTTGCCGCTTTACCAGAGTACCTTCATGTCAAGAACTTCACTAAATCATGTTTCGGCCATCCACTGTAGTTAGGTTAGGAAATGATAGTTCAGAAATTTCGCAGAAGTAAGAAAGTTCGCTTGACACCGGAATCCGAACCATGTTCAACACTGGGCCAGTGGTGTACGGATACGAAAATTTTGCAATCGGATTGGATAGGAAATTTTTTCATAAACTCCATATCCAATCCGTATCCGAAAATTAAAAATTGTTGAATCTGATATCCAACTCAAATCCGAAACTACCCACTCAGTTGCACATCAGACAAAATTTTTGGTAGTGTCTATTTTTCCTCATGAGGCAAAAGTTGTGGCTATTTTGCCTTTAGTCTGGCATGATTGGTTTCAGTGGTCACGTGACAAGTATGATACGCACAAGCATGGGCGCAATTAGGTAAGGAACACGGGGGACACGTCCCTCCACTTTTTCGGACTGTGAGAATATAATATGCCATGTTCCCCCACATTTTTCTCTTTAGGTTCCGTAATATATTGGTTTCGCATCAAGCTGTCTCTCTTACAGTAAATTCAAACATGCATCTCAAACGCGTGATTGCGATCAAGGTATTATTTTTGTGCTGATTGGCAAGCTGCTTCTATATGGTAGTGCAAGTTGTAGTTGTGTGCAATTCCCATGCTCTGTAATGGAGATGTTTGAATCAAATGATAGTCTACAACTAGCCTACATTCCATTTGTGTATCTGCTTGACTCCATGCAATGCTAACAGCTATTGTGTATTAATTTAACCATGACATAACCATAACGATAATTTTATGCCCAATAAAATCATTTCTTAAAGCAGTGCAATTAATTTTCACCTTAATCCCTTATTCATTTGAAACTCTTACTCTTTCCACATTGAACTTCCAGCACTGCTAGGATTAGAGAATAAACAACCTTGCCACTTTTTGTTAAATCCAACATTTCACAAATTTTCATTACCAGTTCAGGTGTATTTCAACCAACAACAACATGGTCAAAATGTCAATACGTTTTTACCATGTTTATTACTCTTGCTTAGTTGTGAGGCTAGGCCACTTTGGCTAAGACTGGACAGAAATTGGTTTACTTCGTTCAACGCTGAAAAAAATTTTTGTATCGCCTTAATAAACACCAGGATTTTACTATGGTCTAATAATAAATGTATTTCAAAAATTAAACATGTCTCATCTGAATAACGACGGGCTGCGTCATAACAAAACTATAGAATCAATCATGCTCATCTTCACGCAGTTCCATACTACATGTTACTTGAGATGTCCTCAGTCTGAAAGTTAGGATCCCGAGCAGCAGGTAACATTGCAGTCTATCGCGGGAAATTAGGCAAATAGATTTTTGGTAAATATGATCATGAACTATCGCAATTTTTCCTCAAACAACTATTATTCCATATCAAGATTTTTTGCATGGCTACATTTTATTTCATTTGCATAATCCGGAAACCGGATCTGGTTGAAAGGGAAAAGATATCCAATCCTAATCCAAAAAATCAAAATATCAGGCCGGATTGGGCTCCAAAATCCGGATCCTGTACACCACTGTCCGGCAGAAGTGGGACCGGACCCGGATAACCGGAGTCGACTCCTGGCGGATTCTGTGCTTACTCTTAAATTTTGAGTAAACACTTATTTCAGGGGTCAGTTTTTTTTGTCGCCACTAGTATTCTTGACGTCAGTCAGTTTGTTAAGATGTTTTGATTTATGAGCTTGTATTACGAATTTTTAATTGTAGTCTTGAGTTTGTTTTTTCTCTGCTGCTACTTCAGCCTTTCAACTTTTCACCTGTAAGCTTTGCTTGCAATTTTCAGGACTGAGGATGCGTAATTTTACGTGAAATCGATTTCCTATTAAAAATTTGCTGATCGATTCCTTGCTTACACCCATCGTGGAAAGTACATACTTGAATAAAAGACTTCAAGAGTCTTTCGAGGGCTCGTATAGCTCGCTAACATATTCTAGCGGGGAGTAATCGTGGGTTATCGCGAGCTAGTCTAGCCGCCAATGGGAGACTCATGCATTTTCCGAATTTGGGGGTAAAATGGGGTTTTTGGGCAATAACTTTGGTTCTAGACATGCTAGAAGGTCAAGCAAGGGCTCTATCGACGCGGGAGATTATCTAGTTTCTAAAAAAAGTTTAAGCCAAAATTTCGGCCCATTGGATTAGCGTCCAGGGCCCGTCAAAGTTGGTAAAAAACAAAAAAAAACACTTTACGAGCCCGTCACAGGCGAACCCCTCACCCAAATCAAAAATTTTTTTTTAAATCGAACCAAGAAGACTTGCTGCATCCGTAGAGGGTTTGAACAACTCTCTAGCTATAGCGGCTGGCGAGTTATAACCAAAAACGCGCGGTCGTTAAAAAACCCAAATCTAAAACCCGAAACATAAACCCTAACCATAACCACAAAACCACCTAAATCCCTAAACCTAAAAATAAAACCCTCAACCAGTTCCGTCACCATGGGATAGCTTTTTTGGGCTTAGCCCCCCTAAAAAAGCTCCAAGCCCCCACATACTGAATATGAATCAGTGGATTTGTTGTCAATTTTGGAATGTCAAGACCCCCGCACAAAAGTAAAGCTCCCCTATTGAATGCTTTCTGGAGGCCATTCTGCTCTCAACCTTAAACTCTCATCCTACAAGCCTAAACCTGATGACTCACCATAAAACCTTCGACCTTTAGCTTAAACCTGAATCCCTAAACTTAAAACTCTAAACGTAAAACCCCGCAACCTTACCTACAAAGCGATTGTGATTTGGTGCATATATCAAAATCACCTATAGCACGCCATCAAAATGTTGCACAACACGTTTCCTCCAAGAAGCAACTCAGCACCAAAACCGCTAAACGTCATGCTCATGCAAGAAGTTGTCACCATGCACGAAAAGTTACTTTAAGTGTAGCTGCCGGTCGCGCCTGACGTAGTGCTGACATATGGGAAAAGCAAATTTGCTTTAAAATACACCAACGGCAATGCAATGCCAAGTGGTTTCAGTCACTTTTATTGCCACCAAGTGGTTCTTTCAACTCAGAAAATTTTTGTTTTTTTCAACATCAGCGGGTGGCTCGTAGCAGCTCGGTGAAGTCCAACCGCTAAAACTTTCGTTAGCGGCCCGCTCGTTCAACCTCAGCGGCCCGCCCAAAATCTGGACAATTGGAGGCCCATGCCATTTCCAACTCCTGCCACTTCTGCTGCGCTGGACTAGTGTTGAAGAAATCGGAGATTTTCGAAATCCTAATCCAGTCCAAAATTTTCTTTCAGTAATCCCGTCCGATCCTTATCCGGTAGGCATGCCGAAATATTTGATCCAAACCGGTTTATATCCGAAAAAACTCTGATTAAGCATTTTACTGCAGTGATCAATACAGGTTGGATACCCATATCTTATCCGGTTGAGTTTTTTTCAAAATTCAGTCCAATCCGGATCCGGTTCTGAAGTGCAGAACCCGGTGGGATCCCGCTCCGGTGACCGGATCACGTTCAACGCTGCTCTGGGCTGATGGACTCCACCACTTGAAAGTTAGGATCCTGAGCGGCAGGGAACATTGCATTCTGCGAGATAAATTAGAAAAGTAGATTTTTACTGATATGATTTCGAAATGTTGTAATTTTTCTTTGTTCAACTATTATTCCATATCTTGTTTTTTAATGGCTACAGTTTACTTGAATTGGTTGAACCGGATCTGGTTGAAAGGGAAACGAAATCCAAATCGAATCCCAAAAAATTAAATATCACGGCAGGATTGGATTCTAAATCCTGATCTTGTACACCACCGACCCTGTGAGAGAATGCATTGTAGACAGAAGCGCGTGCGAGCTGCGTGGTGACGTGAACTGAACGTAGGAAACTATGCAAAGAAATCTTTTCGTTTTTAACATTTTCAAAATGATCTTATTGCTTCGCACCAAAGCTGAATGTGATTTATTTTCAGTACAAGCGTTTTTATCACGACTAACACTTTAACAATCTACACTCATTAGATCTAGCGGGAAAACCGCTAGATCGGCAACCCTGAGTGTAGGTGTAGCATCGTAGTTCTTAATGAATCATACGTCCCTGCACCAAATCGCAACCAGCCTGGGACTTGCATCTGTAATATTGGCTTGTCTAATATTACTTTTTTTGTGAAATTGATTTCAAAGATTCACGGGGGTATAGAGGGTGTGTAGGCAGATGGAAATTTTTTCAAACTATGTATAATAATACTTACTAGCCTATGTATAGTACCTTTTTAGCTTAGTCCCAATGTGTGTTAAATTTTTAGAAAATATAGTCTGCAGTACAAGTAACATGGTCACTAACAAAATCTGTTTTGCAGACTTTCAAAAATCACATTGAGTTATTATTCTCCAACTTTCTTTACTTGAACTAAAATCTTTCTAAGATATATACAAATGCTGTCAATTTATGAAAGCGCCAATCAGGCGCAGTGATGTGCTTGATGTAAATGTGTGATTTCTGGTTGTACGTACATGAAGATATGACATGTTGCAAATATTACTCAGTTGTTTGCTGTTGATGTTTTTTTTATTCAAAAATTAACAAAAAACTGCAAACTATCATTTAGAAATTTATTATTGTGGATTCATTTAGGACTGCTTTGATGCATAGTGCATTTTCTAAATTAGCTTTGTCCTAGCTTTAGATTTATAAATTTTTTGTGCATTTGATCTCATCATTTCAATAAATGCTTAAATTGCACCAGCTGAAGATAAAAACATAGTTAGCTACCTTTTCACCAAAGGAGAATATATATGTTTGTACAGTGAATCTGCATTTAAACGGTGCTAGTGATTTTGTTGCCAGTAAACCCTATTTTCTGATCAGGGCTACTACTTTCTTGTTAATCAACAAAGGAAGATGCATGTTGTTTTTTAAATACTGAATAAAGAAATGTATTGGTAGGGTTTTTTTTTAAGGAAAATGTTAGGCACCTGGTATGGATCTATAGGGACCCGATTTCTCTGATTCTAGGGATCCGATTTTCTCTGATTTTAGGGACCCGATGATAATTTTCTCTGGTTCTAAGAACCCGAATCGGGTCCCTAAAATGCCTTAAAAAACCCCTAGTATTGGGCATTTTAATCCACTTAACAAGTCTTGTGAAATACTTAACAATTGTTATTTTAACTTTTTTGACATCCAACATTTTGGTAAAGCTATATTCTATATACTCACCTAATTTGTCGTCCTTATAAATATTGGCTAAAAAGCAATTAACTTAACAATCAGTTATCTAATTCCCAAATCATTTCTTGTTCTATGATCCCCAATGCTATCTCTTGTTCTATGATCCCCAATGCCATCAGATTTATTTGTTCCACTATGACATCCAGTCATATGCAAACAATTATGGTCAACTGATCATTGGTGGGTGTATTGCAGCCATTGTTTCATGCATGCTTGTAACGCTTTGGATGTTAGTCTACGAATATATCATACTTGGAGATCAGGGAAAAACCAGGGATATTTTCGTGGACTTACCAACTGCATGACTCTTTAACTGATTGCGCTAGAGAGCTGTTGAAAGTCTCAAAAGATTTGGCAAACCTTTGAGTCAGTGATGAAAAAAAAATGTTTTTGGTTTTTGTTTTTTCGTGAGTGACATCATAAGTAAAGTAGGTTTATGGCCCTTTTTGGCTGCTGGTATCTGACCTGGGCCCAACCATTAGACAGAAGTATTTTTCTCAAGTTTTCAATGGAAACTAGGCTAGAATCTGCATCTTTTAAGACCTTGATCAACTTTTTACCATTTCTGGTTCAAAAGTTATGATATAAAATAAACAAACAAAGTAATTATCTAATTAGGGTATTAATTACTATGTTTGTTAATTGCAAATCACAACTTTTGAACCAGAAACCCCAGCAAGTCGATCAAAGTATCAAAAGACTCAGATTTTAGCCTAGTTTCCAATAAAAACTCGAGCGAAACACTACCATCTGACGCAGTGGTTCTCAAACTTTTTGAGATCACGTACCGCCTGATGTTTTTTGATGTTGGAGTATACACCCCTGGTTTCAGAAGAACGTAATTTGCTCAAAATGTACTTAAGATTGATATAAAGCAAATAAACAAATTAGCAACATTAGCATAACACACGAACGAATTATAACACAGAAACGAATTTTCAAAGCTTTTCGAATATGACAGGAAAGCTGCTCGTGTACCACCTGAAAAGCCCTCGCGTACCACAGTTTGAGAACCACTGATCTAATGCTTTGAGGTTAGGGCCAGATGAAGTGGGCCAAAAAGGCCTAAAACAACTCCACTTATGATGTCACTCACAAAAAATCCAAAACCCAAAACCAAAAAATTTGTTTTTCATTGCAGATGCGAAGACTTGCTGAATCTTTTGAGGGTTTGAACACCTCTCTAGCACATTCGTCAGCAGAGATATTCCCATGCTAAAACGTGTACAAATTGCTGGATTTTAGCGTAACGTAAGCCAAGGTGTTAACTTTTTTAATTAAACTAATATGCAGCTGCATATAGAAGAAAATCTGGCCACAAGGTTATTTTTAGAGTTGTCCACAAGGGTAGATACATATAGTAAACAGCTGTCTACAAGGATATAGATGCATACATATATGGGTCATAGAATTGGACCCATTTATAATATGTATAAATTGGCTAAATCCACATGTTCTGCATGTATGCACTGTGTTGTGTGCAGTCAACTCTCAGTTGTGACAACCATTTCATTTCGGTAGGACAAACAAGGAAGACCAATTAGAGTACGCCTGAAGTTAATGCAATGTGAATTATATTAATACTGATTTGATGACATTCAAGTGACAGTATTTGCATTGAATTCATTCTGATGGTGGACCGATTTGCAACAAGGTGATAAAAAGCTAACACGTTGGCAAAAGTGTCAATGTGCTTTACATATGAAACTAAATCATTTGCCTAAATCACATACCATTTCTTGTGTGCTCTGCTCCCCAATCACAATGAAAAAATCTGGTATGATTCTATGTTAATGTGACATCAATCATGAATCATACATGAACACTACAGATGCGTTATATATATTTACATAGATCCATTTTCTGTTAAAAATTTGCTGATTGATTCAGCTTTGTCACCTTTTCAGCAGGGTTGAGAAAAACCCGGGTTTTTTCAAAAAAACGAAAAAAAACAACCCACCTGTTTTTTTTAGGTTTTTTTAAAAAAAACATTGTTTTGGTTTTTCAAAAAGAAACAAGATTTTCTTATTTTTTCAAAGAAAACAGAAAAACTCCATTCTGAATTGTTTTTATTCCATCATGCAATATGACTGTTTTCAGAATTACACAATAATAACTTGTTATGTTATACCTATTATGGCATTCAAAGTTGAGGGCAAAGCAATGTACTCCATCTTTGATTTCGCAAGGTGTTGTTGGTCAGTTCACTCCTAAATGGTAAGGCTTGGCAAGCATGCGCATAGCAAACAGAGAAAAACCACTACCACACAAACTCTGCAGTTTCACGTCAAGTTTACGTGCATGCCCTGCTAGTTCAGCATCTACAGAGTGTATTTTTTCAAAATATGATTTGGTATGTTTCAAAATAAGAAGTTTAGATTTAGAGAAGGCAGAAAAATTGGTGAAAATATACCGATTGTGCAGAGCTGAAAAAGATAACCATTAGAATTTGCTCAAACTGTTTATTATATTCTTCTCTTTTCTTCAAGTCCTTTAAATTTTATTGCTGTTTGTTTGTTTGATTGAAAAAAACAATTACAGATAACTATAAAAGTGTCCTGCTTATTATATTTTTTACTTCTTGGTAGATTTTTGAAAGAAAAAGTAGAGTGGGTTGTTTGGTGGGTTTTATTAGGTTTTTTTAAGTGGGCTTTTTTAAAAAAATCCTGGGTGGTTTTTTTTGGGTCAGGTTTTTTACAACCACCCTGCTTTTCAGTGACTAATTGCTTCATACTTCTGTCACTTTTCATTGCTTTCTCACAGGATTGTTTACCGAGGTTTAAAGCAAACATCTATTAATGCAGCGCTTCTCAACCTTTTTGATGTCGTGGCCAACTTTTCGTTGAGACTTTGATTTTGGGCCCACTTCACAAAAAATATGTTTCAGATCTCATGACTAGGCGTAATTATTGCATTATCTCGGAACATTTCGTGACCCAGCTGAAGGAGCTTCGCAGCCCACCAGTTGAGAAGCGCTGTATTAATGTACAGCTTGAATCTTGATAATACTTGTAAATGCTTATAACATGAACAATGTTTGCTACTCATGCTTATTTCTTGATTGTAGGATTGTTGCATGACTTTTGCTACACTGCAAATATTTGCCATCATAGTTTATATGCTTAGCAAATATAGTATGTTATCAGCCTTGTTTATATACTTATCATTAGCATTCTAGTGAATCTTGGTGGAATTGGCTAATAGCACACATCAAGTTTGATATCTGTTTCCAATTTTAATGTGTCAAAATTTTGTAATGATATAATAAAGAAACACAAAATTAGTTTGCAAAACAATGGTCTATGTCACAAAATTAAAAAAAACAGTAGTTGTTATAGTACACAAAAAAACCACTCTCTCAAGAATATTTTAAGAAATGTTGTAAAATAATTCTTTTTGCAGTTATATGTGTTTTTTCCACTGAAACCCTATCCTAACAGATATAAAAAATAATGACAGGATCAGACGGCCAGTTCAGTTTTGTTTATACTTGCTTTTTGTACTCTTTTTGGAGCGCTATGAGTGTCCTGCAATGGTCATCTTTGTATGCTTGCACCATGGGCAACACGGCTTCTTTCACAGTGAATGTTGCACTAGTAGCAAGTCAATGGCAACACCATACATGAACTATATCCACGCACCCATCCATCATTGCTGAGCACAAGGCTGGACAAGTAGCAATTTTTAAGTCATTGGTATGACCCAACCAGTGATCGAAACCAGCCTACCAGATTTGGTGACGTGTGCTCAACTAACTGTCCGGGTCAGATGTAAGTTATAAGTTTAATAAGGTGGTGATTTATTGATGCTAATTGATTTTAGGCAAAATCTAACCAAAATTCTAATCCCTATTTTGAAAATTTTTATGAATCTTTGATGCATGATAAGTGATATTGTAAGTCCTAGTTTTTTAAATAACCTTGGTTGTGTATATTTTTGAACTTGGTGTTTTAAATGATTTGTATCAAATTTTAGTTTAACCAGAATGTTGAACATCAAGCATTTTTCAGACAAGAAGTAGCAAAAAATTTAACTTGTTTCTTAAAGCTTAGTTGCTAGAAATACAAGGAGCAATTTAAAGATAATGAAATTCCAGATCAATAAAACAAAACTTTGATTTCTGTATGAAGTCTTAGAGTTTGCTAACATCTTGCAAATGCTATACATAATGCAGTCCACAATTACTACCTGTTCCTTCATTTAGAAAAATGTTTAAACTACGAATTTAGGTCAAACTGAATGGTAAAATTAAGTCAATACAATCAGTACATACTAATCGTAAAGAGTACAGATGAGTGAAACTCGTTGTAGGGAATTCTTTCCTGGAGATACTGATTTTTCACAAATTGGTGTACCTACTTGAACAATGGCATGGTGACTTGATATAAAAGTTAGCAATCTTGATAATGTTGGTGTAGGGGTGCTTATCTGCACACACTGATTAGTGCAGTATCAGGCTAGCTACTTACTGTAAGATGTCTGGCCAAATTTTTTGTGTGTGCTCGCTATAATTTTTTTCCCTTTTAACTATGTATGTTCACAGACTGTGAAAAGAAAAAATGGAATGTTTATTTAAAGCACTTGCTTCTGCTTTAATTTACAATGTGTTTTAGGCAACTGGTGAAAACAGGCAAAAATCACAAACAAGCTTGTAGTTCTTTGAATCGATAAATATTTTTGCAATTGCTTGCTATTTTTTTACTGCCTAGAAATTTGGTGGTGTCTGATAAAACTGCAGTTCTTTTTCTAATATGTTATTAATATGAACTCAGGCCATTAGTTGGTTTTATAGTCTTTGTTTCAAGACCTCAGAATTGTCTGTGGCACTGACTGCAGTTAACTAAGTTTTCATGTCATGAAAGCTATAGCTACGTAACACTACTGATGCACTTGTGAATAATTTCCATCATTGTCTGTTTTCGTTAAGTTAAATTTTCATTAAATTGTTTATTTGTAGGCAGACAATTTTTTGCAAACTCTGTTGTATTAACATCTGCAGTTTTGACTGCACAGACTAAACTAAATGATTAGCAATTTAATTGTTGACATTTGTATCTATATCAACACATATTGCACCATTTAAAATTTGGTGTGGTTTGTGAACGACTTAACAAATTTGGTTTTACAGATGTTTTAGCATCAAAAAACAAAGTAAAAAGACATGTTTTGAATATGAAAACTCATTAAAAAATGTTGAGACTACTGACAGTTTGGTTTCTCAACACCTTCAAAGCTGGTATATGAATATATCGTACCTAAAAATCATGCACAAGCCGATATTTTTGCACTACTTTCCAACTCCATAACTCACCAGTTGATTGTGCTAGAGAGCTGTTCAAACCCTCAAAAGACTTGGCAAGTCTTTAAGTCTGCAATGAAAAAAAAATTTTTGGGTTTCGGATTTTTTGTGAGTAGTGACATCATAGTGAGGAAGGCTTTTGGCCATTTTGGCTCATATTACCTGGCCTGGGGCCCAACCACTAAATGGAAGTATTTTGCTCAAGTTCTCATTGGAAACTAGGCTATAATCTAAATCTTTTGAGCCTTTGATTGACTTTATAGTTTCTGGTTCAAAAGTTATGGCCTAAAAAAATCAAATTGAATAATGATGCAATAATGAGATTAATTAATTAAATTTTATTGTGTTTAGCTCATAAACATTTAATCCCAAACCTCAGCAAGACATCCAAAGTATCAAAGGACTCAGATTTTAGCCTAGTTTCCCATAAAAACTTTAACGAAATGCTACCATGTAGTGGTTTGGGTCCAGGGCCAGATTAAGTGGACCGAAAAGGCTTGAAACTACTCTGCTTATGACGTCACTCACAAAAAATCCTATATCCAAACTCAAAAAATTGTATTTTCATTATAGACTCGAAGACTTGTCAAATCTTTCAAGGGTTTGAACAGCTCTCTAGCGCAATTGGCGGAGGATTTATGCCATTGCCAAGACGCGTGTCATCTGCTGATTTAGGCTGAAACCCTGGTAGTGAAGGTATTAAGAATCCAAATTTATTCCCACGTTTCCAATTCCATGATCAGTTTTAATTAATTCTAGCAAGTATATCACAAATCAGCAACCATTGAGGTTGGAGACAGTTCAATGTTCAGAATCTTGCTGGAGTATCTCTTTATTTATAATGAAATATGACAGTAATCAATCAAATATATTTGCTTTAGTTTAGGCTGATATTAGTGGTCAATGACATTGATATCAGCTATTATGTTCCACATGTGAAAATGATCATTATGTAAGCCATGATTGTGTACTTTGTACAAGCCTAGAGAATGTTGATTTTGTCACTGCTTTTGCTACTAGTTGTAGTTGTGTTACATTATAATATGAGTGTTGCTCTATTGCTGATGAAATTTTGATTGAAGCAACTTCATTTGTTTTTGAATTTTACCAGTTACTTCACGTATTGTTTCCGTGTTGTAGCTATACAACTGCATGTCGCAGTGAGTGCTTGATGCAGTTAAGTGTATGTTCTTATTTGCTCACTTGATTGCTTAGTGATTCATAGCACATAAAATGGGAGCATATTTATCATCTCCTGCTTTGGAAAAGAAATCGCAGGATTTTGAAGACATTGAAAATTACCAGTGTGGTGTTTCTGGAATGCAAGGATGGCGAATCAGTATGGAGGTAATGTCTTTTTGTCACATTATGCGTAGCTTAATGCTGACAAAATGAACCGCTAGCAAAGATTTTGTATACATTGGTTAGTGCTGTAAACAAACTTTTTTTTTCTTTTGATCATCTTCACAACTAATGAACTTCTTTATGATGCAATAAAATGCTACTCAATATTTGTGGTTATCTTCACATCAGACTTTAATTACTATGTAACAGAAAAAAAACTGTTTTTTTTAAGAAATCCAAGATTTAAAACCAAATAAAATAGTGTATGACCTTAGTATTAATCACCTTTCTTTTAGTTCACTTGTATTTTAGTTACACTATTCATTGGTTTGATACACAGAACAATCTCTAAAACCGAAGGTCTACAATTACAATTAAGTTGAAGTCAGTATATGTGTGTGTGTCAGTTAGAGTCCTGCATGGGGTGGGTTAACCCACATGGGTTGTGTGTACCCACATTTGCAGTGCAGATGTGGGAACCTGCAGAGATACACAGCTGCGAGTGTGGGGCAGGCATGGGTTGAGACACGGGATAATAAAATTCTTTGTGCGGGTTACTGAATATTGACTGAATGCATGTGAAAGTGACATGAGCAGGAAAGAAGGTTGCGCTTTCTTATTTTACAGATTTTTTAAAGACTTATGTTAGTTTTGAAATGAATCACTGAATAAATTGCCACTAGCGATGAAACATGTGGCATGAGTTTTTAGTAGTTTTGTGTGACAGGTGCAGATTTGGGACGGAAACAGTGTGAGGTAGTTTTGTGTGACAGGTGCAGATTTGGGACGGAAACAGTGTGAGGTGGGTGCGAGTTGGGAGGGCCTGTGGGGGAGATGCAGGTTAGAAGTTTGCAAGTGTGGGATGGGTTTGGAATTTGCAGGTGTGGGGCTGGAGCGGACAAAAATTTTCAACCCGTGCAGGACTCTAGTGTCTGTGCGTGTATTCATCCAGTTTCTGGCAGTCCGGTTACATTGTTTGGAATACTTTGTGTTGAGCCTATGTTGTGAAATATAAGGAAATGCACTGTTGAGGCAGGTGTAAAACAACAAACCTGGGATGTTGCTCTTTTTGAACTGAAAAAGTTCATAGCTTGGTGGTTGTTCATGGTGTGATAGGAGGATGCAACTTTTGTGTGAAAATTTTATGGGGTATAGAAGTCACGGGGATATGCAATGTTTGCACAAACTATGCCCAGTAACATCAAATTTTTAGAACCTATGAGATATCTTCGCTTTGATCTGAAGATAGAAAGGCGCAGAAAATCTTTGCACGATAAATTTGCTCTCGATTCACAACTTCAGCATAGTTTCTTAGAAAACTTCCAAAAAGTATTTTTTCCTCAGCAAGTACTGCATTACCGTGGATGAGCAGTTGTTGCCAAAGCTAGGCACGTTGCAAATTCATCCAGTACATGGCTAACAAACGAGACTAGTTTGATTTGAAGTTCTGATGGGCAGTTGATGTTGAAAACAAGTATTTTTTCTACGTGTTTTTTATGTAGGAAAAAAACACACAGAGTTTAGACGTGAGTGCGCTCTACTGCTGATGTTGTTATGAAGCTAATGGGCCAGGTTTTCCAGCTATGTTCCAATGTCACAAGTAATAATTTTTCACCTCACTTGACCTGGTGCAGTGGTTCACTGAAAAGCAGTTCAGTCTCGCTAGAACAATGCCACAAAACAGGCAGTTCTAGAAGTGTACAAAAATAAAAAGGATCTGTACAAAACAGAAGTGTTTCGGTTTGATAGTGAAACGCCACACTTATATCATACCAGTGCAATTCAAAGAAAAACCTGGCAATTTTGAGTAGCCTACATCCAGATGTTCAAGTTTCAAGCAATGAAAATCCGAAAAAGAAACCTTACTAAGTACTGTAATACAATGCCACCAAAGTGGGGGGTGACATATATGATCAAACAACGAGACTTTTCTCTAAAAGCAGGAACTAGGTGGCATGTGCAAATGCTTTATGAAGTTTGATAAGGTTTTTATCAACAATTGGGTAACTTACAAGTTTGTCTGTCATACCAATATAAGCTGCAGATAATAAATATAAAAAGTGGCAGAAGAACTAACAAGGAATATTGTGTCTGAAAACCGTCCAGCAGAAGAATTTTTCGGCCTCTAAAGCTCTAACACCACACTTGCGGTCAAACAACGGTTCATTTTCTGTATTTCAAAATGCATAAATCACACTATTGACACTTTTCAAAGTTATACGAAACCTATGAAAGATAACTGTGCATACAAAATATGTAAATTGTGATCTTCAATACTGAATGCACAGCATATACTGTATTAGTTGTTTTTACAAAAATACTGGTTTTGATTGTAAGTGGTTATTGTATTTCCAAATGAAAAAGTAGAAATCAGTATGAAGTAGTTCACAGAAGAAAAATAACCCTTTTCTGAATAAAGTCTTTAACCCTTTACGTCCTGAAATGGCCAAGATCGGGGCCGGCACTCTTTTGGCCATAACTCGCCAGCCGCTAGAGCTAGAGAGCTGTTCAAACCCTCTACGGAAGCAACAAGTCTTGTAGTCAAAATTGAAAAATAATTTTTTTGTTTTGGGTTTGAGCTTTTCTGGGGGGAACGTCACAAGTAGGGGTGTTTTTACGTTATCTTGGCCATCTTTGCCTGGCCCTGGGCGCTGTCCCAATGGGACATTTTTGGACTCAAAATTTAGTTGAAAACTAGGTCAAAATCCACGTCTATAGAGTCCTTGATGGACTTTCTAGCATATCGGGAGCGAAAATTATGGCTTATAAACTAAAAATTGACAAATTTTGCTCCCTCAAAAGCCACTCTGCTCAAGGGGCATTTCATCCCAGGCAATAACTCGCCGTCAGATTGAGCTAGAGGGCTGTTCAAACCCTCTAAAGACTCGTGACGGTATGTAGTTTGCAATAAAAAAAAACGCTTCAGTTTAGGATGTCTGTTTTTTTAATGATTAAATAATGATAGGATGTTTATGTTATTTTTTGCTGACGTCAGCATTTTTTCCCGACTTCCCTTTTAAGACCCGCAGGAGCCATTTAAATGACATAAATTCTTTTTTGAGTTTAGCTGTTTTTTGGTTACATTTCGGGACTTTGAAGGGTCCGAATGGGTTTTTAGCGTTCCTGGTTCCAAGATTACTGCCAAAAAACATTAAAATTAATTAGCAAAATCCCCCAAAAGTATTGAGAAAAACCCCTTACCAATTAGCTGTTTTTTGGCCTAACTTTTGAACCAGAAACGCTAGAAACTCAATCAAGGGCTCTGAAAACATGTATTCTGGTCTAGAATCCAAATATACTGTGAGCCAAAATATTGGCGTGTGGGATCGGATGATGATGTCATCAAATTAACCAAAAAACATACCCCCATCATGATCCCTATGGCCCAAAACTCCCCATCCAAATTTAAAAATTTTTTTTTATTCTAAACTACACGATGCCACGAGTCATTACAGGGTTTGAATAGCTCTCTAGCTCAATCTTCTGCTGAGTTATGGCCAGCCAAAGTTTGCCCTAAAAAGGCAAATTATGCCTTATGTGAAAATTTGGAATTAGACCAAAAACTGGGTTTTTGGCCCATAATTTTGGCTACAGATATGCTAACAAGTCAATCAAGGGCTCTATAGACGCAGATTTTGACCTAGTTTTCAATAAAACTGAGTCAAAAGAATGGGTCAATAGGTTGGGGCCCAGGGCCGGCCAAAGGCGGCCAAAATTTCAAAAACACCTCCACTTCGGGCGGTCCCATCAGCGAACCCCCCACCGAAAATGAAAAACTTTTTTTTCAATTTCAACCAGAAGACTAGCTGAATCTGTAGAGGGTTTGAACAGCTCTCTAGCTCTTGCGGCTGGCGAGTTATGGCCAAAAAATGCCAGCGTGGGACGTAAAGAGTTAATATTTCTGCAATTTAAAAAACATTCCATCAATTGACGTGCTTTGTCCTAGGTATGCAAAAACAGCTGTCCTTCAAGTGTGGTTCTTAACCTTGAAGGTACTGAACCCCGTAAGTTCGATCCATGCATTCACCGAACCCTTTGTAATTAGAAGAATAAATCATTTCTTTAAAACATAAGCATATATATATTCTATTAATGCACTAAATGAACCATGCCTCAGACCTACATCAAACCCCTGACACTGACTCACCAAACCTCTGGGTTTTGATAGAACTCAGGTTAAGAACCACCACTGACTTATGGTGAGATTTATGGGTGGTGTTTCATACGGTGATCACTGATCAGACAGCCAATGCAACATATGAAACTGTTTTTTGGTCATTGACTGAATTTTTTGCAATGACTGAAAAAAATTACATCAATTTGGTCAAAAAATGTCCAAAAACAAAAGATCACAGAATGTGTTCAAGCTATTTCAGACAAATGATCGAACTGTCTCAGTCAAAAAAAAACAGATAAGAAAAGACAATTGCAATAGTAAGACTGCGGCTGTACTGCAGCAACATAATCTTGCTGCCACAGCACAAAAAGGTCTTATTTGTACAAAATATAATTTTGTCATTTCTGGTTGTTTCACAATTTTTAAACTGTGCTTAAATATAATTCTTGGGTTCCATAGCTGATCCAACCTTGAAAAAAATGATTGCCATTTATAAGTCAGTTAATGCTTTGATTGATTGACTTTGTGCAAATTTCAGGATGCTCACAATTGTATTCCCAACATTGGTGATGGAACAAGTTTATTTGCTGTGTACGATGGCCACGGAGGTGCGGGTGATATTTTAATTTATTTATTTCCTCTGTGTACAATCATGTGCTTATGTTGGCTAAAAGTAGAGTGCTAAAATGGTTGCTTCTTATTTGCAGTTTCTACAGTTCACATGTTCCAAGCAATGTACCTTAGCTTGAGTATTCAAAAATATGAGTATTGCTTTTATTTCTGTCTTTGGAATCAAAGTGGGAATAAAAACATTAACTGTTGAGTAAAGTTTATTGATTGCTTATGAAATGATTATGTCTAACTAGTCAAAATTTTGTTTTAAGTATAATCCAATTTATTGTCTTCCAATAAGGAATAGGATATTCTAAAACCTGGGTTCTTAAACCAGGAGCTGTGAAAGATTTGCAAGGGGGATGCAAGCATGGCAGGTGGCAGCGACATATTGTTGAAAAGCAGCAAACTGGCAAATAAATTGTTTTTGTGTTTTATTTTGGGGTTAGGTGGAGTGCGAGTATCAATGACTAATGCCAAAGGGGATGCGGTTGAAAAAGCTTATGAACCTCTATTCTAAAGCTTTCTGTTGATGGCGTTAGCTTTATCACGTTATTAGCCTACCTCTGTTGTTATGTAGTGATGCATGTGATTCCTTAATGTGTTGTTGATATTGAAGTTTGTATCTTTGATTTCGTATGTGTTTAACTGCAAGCTGCTACCATTTATCCAATCAATTTACTACAAATAAATGTTTCATGATATTTTTGATTGCAGGAAGTGAGGTTGCGATATATTGTGCGCTGCATTTTGCTGATGTTTTGAAAGAAACAGATGAATACAAGTCAGGTCATTTGGAAAAAGCATTGTCAAATACTTTCATGGAGATAGACAGGAAGCTAAAGGAACCTGCTGCAATTAGAGTAAAACGTTTTATCCATTTTGTTGAATTTTTGCATGTTGCAGCTTTAGCTATTTTTTGCAAGGTTGATTGATCTAAATCAGCCATGTCCAACCCAAATGGCTTACTGAGGCAAAAATTATGTCACTATCTTAACCAGGGCCGCAAATTGAATGACATGTTAATGAGGGGCCGAAGGCCACACATTGAATGGCTTAATTTGATCTTAGCAAACTAAATTTAGCTTAAGCTGATGTACTGGAAGAGTTTGAATCTTAACTACAATGGTAACAGATGTGATCAAGTGGCACTGAGGACCACCTGCATCAAAATGTCAAATTCAAGGTTATCAAAATAAGGACAGGTTGGCAGTATGCAGGATACTTTTACCACAGCGAAAACCTAAACTGGGCCGCACAAAACCTTTGCCTGGGCCGCATGCGGCCTGAGGGCTGTGGGTTGGACATAGCTGATCTAAATTAAATTTTCCTGCCATTATTTTACTCAAAGAACCATCTGCATATTGGATTTGGTGATATTCTAATGCAGCGTTTTTCAACCTCTTTTATGCAGGACCCATTTTGCAACCCAATTTAACGTAACGAAAAAAATTTGCAGTCAGGCATATAAAATGCAGTTGTGTTTGCACAATAGAAAATCACAATGACTGAAAAATAACCTACGATGTCACTATGGTGAAGAAAGACTCATTTATTAAATTCATGCACATGGCAGCATCAGTGAAAGAAACCCATGCTGCATACATCACTCTGCAGCACAACTCATTGAAAACTAGAGTAACTCCCAAGTTAGCTAGCGCAATCAGATATCTAATTTACAAACACAGCACATTCTTACATCACTAAGTTATTTGTGTTTTGCCGAACACAAGAGTACTGTTATGTCACAATCACACTTTTAACAATTGTGATTGAAAAAGTAGGCTATCATTTCACCAGTTGATCCTACTATTTTGGCTATGACAAAAAGTGGTTCCATTTATGAAATGTAGAATATAAAAGTAATTATGAATATTTTTGTTAGAAGCTCTTGCGGCCCCTAGAAAAACGGCAAACAACCCCCACAGCGGTTACGATCCCCAGGTTGAAAACCGCTGTACTAATACATCAGAACAGTAAACACCTTTTGTGGATCAGATAATGATGAAAACGTATGTTGGAAAAATCAACAATAACATTTGAATGTGTTTGTGCAATGCTGATGTTTTAAGTATAAAGTGCTGGAAGTTTTCATAGGTTTGAGTTAGACTGCTCTGTTTGTTTTATTGGAATGTTTTCTTTTGCCTAGTAACATTTGGTGTTGACTTAGAAGTTCGTCTGTGCAAAATGCCCACCAGTGATAATGTAAAATGCATATAAAATGTTCAGGAATTGAAAGTCTTAAGCCAAAAAGAACCTGGTGACCCTCCTCCCACTGAAGATGATTTCAGGCAAATGGAAAAGGAAGATGAGGAAGGTAAGTGTACCCAAAGCTATGTATACAACTTTGTTTGCATCTGCTCGAAGGATTGGCAATTAGAGTTGTGCAATCTGTTTAGAATTTCTGTTTAATTATGGAAAGTTTCTCTTTACTTATTTTCCCAACGTTTGCCGCAGATGAAGATGAAACCCGACTTTTGTATGAAGAGGCAACAATGAACATTAATGATTTGCTTGCCAGATACGGAAGGGTTTGTACTTTTAAATGGTCGTATTTTTTTATTTTTACAGAGCATGGATGTGACATAGCTAGGGTAGTACAAGCATGTTACAAGTGTTTGTCTATGATATTACTGATTTCAAAAAGATTGATTTTCTGATTTCGTAGCAACGTTTGTTTTGTCGGTATTTTGACACTGGAATGTGATCGTACCTTTCATTTTCTTGGTGTGCCTATATTGTTTAAAAATCCTGCATCGTTCAGATGCAGGATGCTTGCAAAAGCCCATTTGCGCACGATGAATAGCCTTTTTCATGAGTTTGTATTTGCGCCATGAATGATATCTTCAGATAAAGGTAATTTATTGTGCTATGTAGGTATAGCAAATACGATCGTTTATTATCAGTAATCACTTCATAAACAAGTCTTATTGGATCGTTTTAAAAATTGTGAAACACGCCTACTTTTCTTTGCGGAATTATGCATTAGCAACATCAGCCTCAGACACCCATGGAAACTGTTTTGTGATTGGACTATAGAAAAGGCCATTCAGCAAGTAATGATGAACAAACTTGGCAATTTAGACAAGTCTGGACGATACGTAGTACTTATCTGATCCGTAATCAGGACCGCACATCAGGCAATTGTCCCGCTTTTACAAACTTTGATAACTTTTTTTTTACCTGGAAACCAATGCTTGGGATTTTGCGGGGTTAAATAGTATTTTTCAAGTTGTGTTCCTTCTCTCTAGAACTGTTGGTTGTTGCCATCATGCAACCCGAAATTCACTGCACTAAACCAATAGTACAATACAATTGAATCAGGCTGATGATAGTGCGCAATTTATTTACCGGTACATAAACCTTGTCAATGCGTAATAACTTAGAAACGGAAACATTGACAAAATACTGTTTAACCCAAATAGTAGCGTTGATCAAAGATAAATAAAATCGACATTGAAACAGACCTTGTCTAAAGGCTTCTAAAATAGTTGTTTGCTGCACAAACTAGATCATTCAAAACTACATAAAATTGTTAGAACTGCAAAAATAAAGTTTGGATCCCCTGCGCGTTGTAGACATAAACTCAGCTATTTTTGTAGGCCTATCATAAAATCTCGTGTGTAAATTTTCAAAGGGAACAACCTTACATCAAAGCAGTGAACATTAGAATGTGCCCACCCACAGAAATGTTACTGACTTTATCATTTTGACAAAACCGTAACTCTCACGCAGCCTGCATGTACTCTCGCATAACTTTTATGAGGCCAAATATGCAAAAGGCAGAGGTGACTGAAAGCGAAGAGTGTGCAAATAGCGCACTACAGACCATTGCAGTAATGAATTTGTAAAAATTTGCCCGAGCGTAATTTCATTAGCGTTTCGTTACAGGCAGAGATCACTGAAGAGTGCCTAAATACCTAAAAACCATTTCAGTCAGAACAGTGCCGTGGCAAAGTAGCCCCGTACCCCCCGGTCGGGGGGGGCCCGACCATTCGTAGGGGCCCCACAATATATATTGTATTAGTAAGATAGCGCCGTCTCTCTACCCTTGACTTTTACTCTTCTGGTTTTTGCCCTCAATGCAGAGCCGGTAGATTAAGGATGTAATATCATGATTCGTTAATTTCGAAAAAGAATTGCGGACGTTCGGACACTATAGCAGTTTTAGTAAAGTTGTGGTTACGTCAGAACAAAGGCCAATTGTTAAAGAAGTCTTGACCTTCGCCGTTTAACTTCGCTGGCTTCGCCCTTGTGCGTTAAAATTCTCGGGGAAATTTACGTCATAATGAATGTGCTGTGGAGTGTTGTTCAATCGCTTTGTAGTTGCGTACAGATAGAGAGACCAGGTTTCTAGTTCAACGTCATAAACGTTTTCGTGAAAGCTGCTTAAGACAGTTTATGTAAAGTTGAAACGAAGGAAGGCCATTGTGTCAGTTTGTTATATATATGTCTGTGTAGACTGTATTAAGACAGCCTAATTTAAAGTTTCGACCAGTAAAACCGGAGATAATCTCGATAAGTTTAACGCTCGCTTGCTCGATCTTGAAAAGCCTCTTCAGATTTAATCTCACTTGCTATGTGTCATGATGAAGATGGATGGTGTCAGATTCCAATAAATTCGTTCTTGTTAGAAGTGAAGGCAGAGTGAGTGTTGGGAAGCAGTTAGTTCTACGCACTGCTTCCACCTATCAAGTTTAGGTGAAAGCACCAAGTTGATTACATTGAGACTGGCTATTAAAATGATGAGGCTGTGCAGCGACCACCAGGTGCTCTGTGATCGTCGGGATGCAAATCTCAACCATTAATGAGACTGCCGCTTTCATACATTGTTGTATACCAGGGGTGTGCAACCTTTATTACTGAAGGGCCAAACGCAATTAAACAGATTAGACCGCGGGCCGCGCTTTCGTTTCACACAGGCTGTCTAGCACTAGTGACCGGCATAAAAATCCACTCTGCTGTATTGCATTTGGCCTGCTGGCCGCAGGTTGCACACCCCTGTCATATAGCCCACTATAGTTGATGTAAGTACGGCAACTACATCAAACAGGTAAATCACAACATAAATAATTTCCCATCACATCACAAGAAGATATATTTGTTTCACTTTATTGATGATAACAACTAACAAATGATGAAGTTAGTTTTCACTTATTTTGCATTGGCAGTTCATTAAAGTTATTTTCTCCTAAGTTGTACATTATTAGTTTAGCCTGGTTAGGTTTTGAAATAGCGCTGCTCAGGGGGTTAATTTGCAACTGGATCGAAAAAGCACGCATCTGCCTAAATGCTTGCTGATATTAAAGGCCCCATCTGGATTTTTTTGGGGGGGCCCCCAACAGCCTTTCACACGGCTCTGGGCCAGAATAAAAAGTTACTATACTAGATTCTGCGCAACCATTTTAGGCCTATTTTGTCACTGAAAAATTCCAGGCAAACATGCCTTAACTGCACACAGCGGTTTTAAATGATATGTCAAAATCGATTGACGGAAACCTCTTCTCCCAGCCTTTTGACTACTTATACTGACTTGACCGAGACATTGTTTTTTAGTCTAATTTCGCAAACAAGCACTGACTTCTTTAGCACTGTAGTGCATGTGCGAGTTAACTGTTTTTCGAAATAAGTGCATCGTAATTATATCTCGCCAAGCTTGTGTATTAATTATAACTATCAATGATCATTGCAGAATTCTTCACGCCTCTTGCAGGCTTGTTTGCTTTCATGACTAATACATCACAAATGATCGCGAAATTTTACCGTCAAACTTCGTGGCCTCAGCCGATTACCATTGCGTGATGAGACGTGATAAACCAGAAAAAATAGGTTTTACTGTCTGCCAAAGGTGCATAAATGCAAAACACAAGTAGAAGTTAAGATAAGGCCTCTATGAACGACTAAGTTTAATTTTGCCAGAAAATTTAACTTAGGTAAAATTTCACAAAATCTGTTCTTTTTTTCGATGCTCAGATATCACAGAATGTGTCTATGGTGCCATTCCAAGTCTTTTTCAAAAAATTCCTTCACTTGAAATCACGCCTGTACGTCGCAGTTTGTTGGTGCACTAGTTGTCAAAATGTGTCCAGATTCCAAGCATTTTAGTAAAATGCAAAGTCAAGGACTTCGCAATGGGCCCGAACAACACAACAAAGATTTATGGGCACGCGCAATTGTAAAAATGCGCACAGAGCATGTTTCATAAACCTTGCAAGGAGAAAACTTCCCAAATGCGTATAAACATCACAGCAAACAGTTTCGCTTTCGGATGCATAAATCGTGAAAATGCGCCCAGAATTTTTTCTTGCAAACCATCCAAGCGCTGAACTTGCAAAATGCGTCTGAACTTCACTGCGAAATGCTTCGTTTTTGGACGCACAAATCGTGAAAATGCGCCCAGAATTTTTTCTTGCAAACCATGCAAGCGAAAAACTTCCACAACGTGTCTGAACTTCACAGCAAACAGCTTCGTTTTTGGACGCATAAATTATGAAAATGTCCCCAGAACTTTTCGGTAAACCTGCAAGCGGATAACTTCCACAACGCGTCTGAACTTCGTAGCAAACAGCTTCGTTTGTGGACGTATAAATCGTGAAAATGCGCCCAGATCTTGTCTTGGAAAACTTCCAAAATGCGTCTCAACTTCATAGCAAACAGCTTCGTTTTGGGACGCATAAAACGTGAAAATATACCCAGAATTTTTTCTTGCAAACCTTGCAAGCGGAAAACTTCCATAATGCGTCTCAACTTCACAGCAAACAACATCGTTTTTGGACGCATAAATCGTGAAAATGCGGCCAGAATTTTTTCTTGTAAACCTGGCAAGCGGAAAATTTCCTAATTCGTCTCAACTTCACAGCAAACAGCTTCGTTTTTGGAAGCATAAATCGTGAAAACGCGCCCGGAAATTTTTCTTGTAAATCTTGCAAGCGGATAACTTCCAAAATGCGTCTCAACTTCACAGCAAACAACTTCGTTTTTGGACGTATATATCGTGAAAATGCGCCCGGAATTTTTTCTTGGAAACCTGGCAAGCGGAAAATTTCCACAATGCGTCTCAACATCAAGGCAAACAGCTTCGTTTTTGGACGCATAAGTCGTGAAATTTTGCCGAGAGTTTAGTTTTGTAAACCTTGCAAGCGGATAACTTCCAAAATTCGTCTCAACTTCACAGCAAAAAGCATCGTTTTTGGACGCATAAATCGTGAAAATGCGTCTGAACTTTTTTACACCGCTCTCTGCTGTGTGTACTTGCTGCGACCTGAGCATGGCTTAAATCGGGAAAATGACCCGCACATCTTTGAAAACATAACGGAATTGTGCCTTGTGAAATTTTCTTCTGTGAAGGAAAATGCGTCCCAATTTGGATGTGCCGGTTTTCAAAATTTTTGTCGGCTGGCGTCCAAAAAAAAGTGCCGAAAGTGCCGTTTTTTTCGGCTTAGGGGGAACACTGCTGTGGACTCATTAATTTGCGGGTTCAACTCTGTCCGCGGATACGGGATTGAGATAGGCTTTTTCAGACAAAAGGAAGACGTGTAAGCAAATAGCTGCAATAGTTAGCACATTAAAAAAATTTCACTTTGCTGTGGGCAGCCCTTTGTCTCGAACTTGCCGATTAATTAAGCTACTCTGATATTCGAAATCAGATCTGTACTGTTACAGCTAACTTCTATTTCCTTCACGTAATGTGTCCAAGCATTCATCAACCTGTGAAAACCTATTGTTTCAGCAACATACCATCTCTTTGCATTGTTACTCGTATCTTGTTGCCGTCGTTCTGCCAGAAGTCACGCTCAAGTTTATTTACCGTAACCATTTTTGTACAGCTTGATGCATGTTGTTTAGCAGTGGGTTTGCCTTACGGTCTTTATGATTAGAATAAAGTTCTTCAACCTGATTGTTGATGGATTTCAGTTTTAAAACTAAATTGCCTGCGTGTGTAATTCTTTTCCCCCTTCACCAGGTTGCCAACAGAACAAAAGAAATGCTAGAAAACATCACCTCAGACCAAGAAGAGAAGCAGAGCAGCAGCACTGAGGTCTGTTTCTGTTGAGTTCTTTCTTCAAAACTGGTCTGTGAGGTGAACAGTAATGCCATTTTTGTCGTATTTCAGGCGAAGGCGTAAATTTAAACGGGATTGCATTTTTCTGATTGGTATTTTCGGCAGTTTGAGTTAAAAAAATTTTAGTCCTTATTTAAACTATGCCTGGCCTGACAATTGTTTTGAACACCAAAGCGTGTCTTATGCTTGAACGTCATCATGGTGTTAGTGGCCTACTGATTTCTTGTGTTCACATTATGTATAATCTTATCGTAGAAAGCCGACGTCAAGGAAACTGCTCCAGGGGCTTCTGTGGACGATTCGCAAGGTAGCTGTACTCTTAAATCTAACGTTTTGCGTATCGTCGTTGTGTGTGAAGACCATACCCGTTGTAGAACGTCAATAATGGCGATTTTTCGCCCGTCAAGCCGTATTGAAATATTTTGCTAGTTCTCATCAAAGCAGCCTCGATCAACGGCATTGTATTGTTGATCGCAAACAAACTAGCGCATAGCGCTGATAAAATTACCGAACTATTGTTTTTTGTGTCATGCGTTAAAGTTTGGGAGTTTTTGCGCGGGAACGATGCTTTTCCAGTATTTCAACGAAGTTGGAAACGAAGTTGGACGAAGTTGGAACTATTTTCTTATCAGGAACGCGTAGCCTATTGCGTGTCGTGTTGTTGTACCTATTGTGCAAACTGCAAAGTGGTGAATTTCTGTGAATTGGTTTAGCTTTCGAGGTGTTTGTTACGTAAGAATTTACGCACCGAAGAGTTTACGTTGTGCTGCAAACATGTTCCGCAAGCGTGTTTTTTTCAGGTGATCAGACAACAGCAAAAGCTGAACCTGATGTATCGAGCGATGCAGTAAGTTCTGTATGCAATGCAACGTTTTTAAGTGTTGATACTCGAAGACCTGCTCAGGAAGAGAATTTTTGGCTCTCATGTTTTGAACTCAAGCCCTGTTTTTGGCTAAGCGTCAGATCTTGGTGAACAGGTTGGCCTGCTGCCTAAGACTCTGCTGGCTACTTTGAAAATAATTTGTTTTACTTGAAAAGCCGAAGAAAGCGGGCTGCATCGATGCTGTGCTGTAAAGAAATCAGTTCGTACAGTGCGCGCAGATAACAGTTTCTGATGGTTTGCCTGCTGTAGGGTTGCGCTGCGTGATCGCAAATCTGTTGTGCGTATTCGTAAGCTGCTTTATTTGGGCACTTGTGTACTTGTACTTCTACGTATAGCTTGCGCATTACATGACTTTTCGGCTGCGACAAGGCGCTTTGAAACGCGAGTAGCTGATTTTCCGTTGCACAGCATGGTTATAGTTTTCGAATTGTGCTCATGTGTGTTGGTCGATTTAACGAATGCTTAATGAACAAGTATTTGGTCTGACACAACCATTTAGAAGAGACCTGGTTACAAGCCATTGATTGTTGTATGATACGCACAAAATAATGATATTGTCGAATTCCCAGGGTTGTCCATTGGACATATTAATCTGTCCCATTCCCATCCCATAGCAATTCATGCCTGTCGCATCCCATGGGACGTTTCGCATGGGATTCCCATAGGAATGACATCCCATGGACAAGCCTAGGGTTGTTCATGGGACATATTTTTCTGTCCCATTCCCATCCCATAGCAATTTATGCCTGTCCCATCCCATCCCATGGGACGTTTCCCATGGGATTCCCATGAACAAGCCTGCGAACTCCACTAATTGAAATTACTTATATCTTTCATTATCTTGCAAATTTCTCTATCGTTGTTGTTATCTTGAACATAACATCTGAGCATAAGTATGTTTTCACCCACGAACTTTAAAATGCAGGCAGAGTAAATAGAGCTTCTATTAGAAAGTTTCGTTATTTCTGTAAATTTTAATGAAAAGTGCTTAATCTTCTTAACCATTTCCGCAAATTTCAGTTCACGCATTCAGAGCACGAATGCCTAAGTAGCGTTAGATAACCTGAAGAGCGAATGTGCATTTACGAATTGCCAAGTAATTTCTGGGAGTTGCGCGTTACTACCAACAAGATAAATCACAATTTTTAGTGGTGCAAAATTGAAATTCAATAATGCGTGGATCTATCGAAGTGACGTACATTTCTCGTCATAAGTTCGCTTCCAATTGCATTCCAGGTTGGAACGGATGGTACAGCCTCGTCTGAAACTGTTGTTGAGAAGGAAAGTGCACAAGGTGACTTTAAAGTCGAAGACATCACTCGATATGTCTTTTATATCTCCGTCATATTGTATGACATTAACTACTCTTTTAGCTGAAAGTTTGTTAAGATTTTATTCTACATATAAAGAGATACCGCGTTGCTCCTGAGGAAGTATTTGTTGACTTGTTGCGAAGTGTAGAAGTTACTGTCACATGTCATAAGCGCACGCTGCGCGACTCTTGAGCGATGGGGAGGTTATCTCGCGTGTTTTCGAGTCGCACGTTTCCATTTTTCAGGACCGGCGCTCGAAGAAATCGTACCCAGACCGTTAAAGAAAACCTTAGTGAAATGCAAGCTGGCAAAACCTGACGGTGAAGATTCAAGTGATGATGAGGGTAACCGCTTGTGCTCATGTATTTTTGTGTATGGCTTAGTCCAGGGTCCTCCAAATTACGCCGCATCCGGGCCCGCGAAGCCATTCCATCCGGGCCCGCGAAGCCATTCCGTCCGGGCCCGCGAAGCCCCTTCATGCGAGGGAAAAGTCATTTTGTCAATAATGAAAAAATAATATATTTACGAGACATTTGTTAATTTGGTAGAATGTAACATATCCCGAAACAATTGCATTACGTCAGATATGCGGCCCTCGAACTGTTGTGTAATAGCTTGTGTGGCTCTCTGACAAAAAGTTTATAGACCCCTGGCTTAGTCGATTAAAATTGTATGGTGAAAGCACCACGATGCGTTAACTTACCACATCGAATTGTATGCAATCAATTTTACTAATCAGTCCTGCATGTATACTTCAGATATCGAGAGTGATTACCTCCTCAATGCGACGTTGTTATGTTTTGAATGGGATTCTTTAACTAGGTTGCGTTTAGGACGACCAATAACACAGTGCCTTGCATTTTTAGTTTATCTGTAATTCGGTTGCGGACATGTTTTTACAAAATCTTTGCAGACTACGACGGATTCGAAAGCGACGAGGCGATCGGCGGGAGCAGTAGCGATGAAGACGAGGAGGACTCCGAGGAAGAAAGTGACGAGATAGATGACGCGGAAGAGGAACGAGATGGACGCGAAGAAGGAAAATGTGAAAATACCGAAGGGCCAAAGCAGGAGGGGATGGCACTGTCGGATCTTGGCGCTTTGGGCTCCGGCACTGAGGTTCCTGGGTCTGACAGGTGAGTCCTGCGCGAAAACACGTTGTGCTTTACAAAGTAAATGGCAGTCAGTGACGTTCAACTTTTGCATTATGTTAGTGGCAAGTGCTGGCCTGTCGACGGCGAAACCGCGCGAAAGGTCATTCGTTCATGATTTCTCAGCACGATATTCAGGTGTCTGCGCAGTCTTTAGCGCCAGTAATGCTGTCGGTTCATTCATTTTTAACACTCGCTTTTCTTCTGGGGAGTTGTTCGTCGACCTTTGCTCTGCTTCCCCGTTGGTCTAGCCAGCAGGACTCGCCTGGCCAAACTTTACTGGGGCATTCTGGTCACGTAGCCGAACAATTGTAGCTGAGATCACTCCATTCGGATGAGAAATGGTTCGACATTCAGGGCTTTACCAATTTTACAGCTGCGCACAACAGAACTATCGGTGCCATTGTTGAAACCTCGCGGTTGTCCTTATTATTTGTACGTGAAACACGTGAGAAGTTGTGCAATGTGAACAATTACGAATACTGCAGGGGGTCGTTTTTCACCATACACTTCTATCTGGTTTCGCTTATCAATGGGAAAACACATGTGGCTTCGTCGAAACATCGGAAGCTGCCTAAACTACGCGAGGCGCAAAGGCGCTGAAAAAAGCGACGGTTCGGGGAAAACGCGCCTTTTATAATGATTCAAACGATTATGACGTCCATTGGTTGGATCGGTTCCTGTACAAGTGAAAGGCTGATATTGTTGGAAATGCTAATTGTCTGTGAACTTACTGCAACGACGCGAGCTCGCAGTTGGAGGCGCAGAAAAAGCAGCTTTACCTGCAATATGCGTGAAGGTCAAATGAGAAATCATTCGTTGGCCTCTGCTTGGTGCAATTTTCTTGTGGCACCAAACAAACAATGTCAAGACATTCATGCATTTCGCTTCAACTCTGCTGCTCGTATGCCTTGTTATTGTTTTACGACCTTGCGCCGATTTAATTGACTTCACTTTGACTTTTCCTCGTGATTTTTACATTACATGCGGAGTCTCGTTTGTGTTGAATTGTGTTGCTTTCTGTATTTCACCCTGTTCTTTTTTGGTTAACCCCCGAAAAAAACGTTTTCTTTTGCACCTTAGCGGCACTACAGCTGTGGTCGCACTGCTACGCGACTTCGACCTCCATGTTGCCAATGCCGGCGATTCGAGATGTGTGCTGTGCCGCAAGGACGGAAAGGCTTTCGACATGTCGGATGACCACAAAGTAAGTCTTAATCGTGGGTGTATTACTTTAACAGGCTTATCTTCTGATCCACAGTTCTGTTCTTGCTAATAAGCATCTTATCGTCAGGCAAACGTTTTTTGTATATACTGTATCACATTGGCATTGTAAGTTTGGTGTCTTACGCAGTACTGAAGATAGGTGCACTGGTGTTTTAGAGCTGTTTGAGACGTACCTTCAAAATTTAGCTGCAGTTAAGCGTAAGAACTTTTTCCAGTAGGGACAGATGGACAATAATTATAAGTCAGCACCTAAGGTTACCATTTGAAGGACTGTTTTTCATGTGAATTCTTCGAGCATGCAGTCTGAATAAACAAGTTAACTAGCTGTTGGTAATTGCGTAGGTCGGGGTCTTTGTGTCGATGTGCTATGGGATTGATGAATTTTTAAATTATTGCAGAAGCAATAATAATTTCATTAAAAGATTGGCACTAGTTCAAGCGCTACTGCATCTGTTTTTCGTGAAAATTCTACCATCTGAAAAGCTAGTTTGTATACCGCATCTCCCGAAAATGAAAGAGGATTAATATTTTTTATCGCCCCCAAACGCCGCACAAAGGCTTATTTTCAGGGAAGGTTAAATTTTTTCATGTACCGTGCAACAAAAGTTTGGCAATTTATTCAAAACACTCATTTGCAATCATTTTAAAAAGCTCTCATGCGCTGTGTATGCACAGTAACTATAAACATTTTTGTTCTTTTCACTCTGTCACATTACTTTATTGCGACCTACGCACACGATGGCATTGCGTATCAAATTCAAGATTTGTTTATGTGCTCACAATGGAAACTTTGTTATTAGATGAATAACAAAAGTTATCCCCCTTCACAGTGTTGCTCTATTTGTGTCTAGCCCCTGGACCTGTCATACTACTTAACACCAGGCAAGGCCATTAGTTAGCTTTTTGACGAATGAGACAACATGATGGACCAGCCAGAACTAAAGATTATGTTATTATGTGGTACGCTCACACAAGCAAATAAACCATTTTTTTGTGAACAATTGTGATTTTGATTTCTTGGTGGCGCCATTTAGCAGTAGAGACAATGGCCTTACATGATTTTGACACCTTAGCTGTTTATAAAAATTGCTACAGTTTTGTTCATCCTCTGTCAGTTCCAAGATCACTTCGACAGCGGTTGCGTTGATCAGTTCGTTCAGTTTCTAGCAAAACGCAATGATTTTGATAAAGAGGCACTGAAAACCATTGGATAGAAGATGTTGAATTTAAGATCATCAAAATAGAAACACGTTGTCATTGTTTTGTACATACGCAATAATGAAAAGCGCCTTGGACCGCATGCGGGCCGCGGGTTTGACATAGCTGATGTAGACGATTGGTCGCATGAGCTAAGTTCGGTGCAGCTGGGTGTGCATCTCCTGGGTCCACCTTAGTGGACCTTTCGTTGTTGCGAACCGAAAAGGTCAATCCGAGCCAAGTATTCGCTCATTGCTGGCGAGTACGGCGTGAACGCGTCGGTGTCTTTCACAAGCGAAGTCTGAGTTCGACATGAAGAGTCACGTGACTCACGACGTGCCTTTCTTTCAGTGCGCGCTGAAATCGCACAAGTTTTTTTTGTAATTTTTGCAGCCGGAAGATGAAAAGGAACTGAACAGGATCCAGGTCGCCGGAGGTCACGTCAACGTACAGGGAAGAGTGAACGGGGGCCTGAATCTGTCCAGAGCCATTGGTGAGTGAATTGACTACCGTTCTTGAGCAGTATGCGCGTGCTGCACGTGCTCCTGCATCGCGGGGCCGCGCTTTGCTGAAGGCCTCCCGACACCCGCTGTATTTCCTTGTTTCGTACCCCGCTACCCGATGCAAGGACGTTTTTGCGCCGCTTTCAGGCGACCACTGCTACAAAACAAACGAAAGTCTGCCGTTGGAAGAGCAGATGATTTCGGCGATGCCGGACGTCCGTTCTGTCAAGCTCGAGGCCGGAGACGAGTTCATGGTGCTCGCGTGCGATGGCATCTGGTCAGTATGACTGTTTGTGCACTACGTTTTCGTTCGTAAAGCAAGTTTCAAATTGCGAGCCTGGCTCTTTCGCTTTTTTTGCTGAGAGTGGCTGACTAGCGGCTGACATGAAGGATCTTCTATTAAATGCCTCAACCCACTGCTTCAATTACTTGGAAATCCACTGACCGTACGGACACCCAGGCTCCCGACGCGTAGGAGAACTTTGCAAACTTTTTTTCACGGCGTTGACTTGTTTGTTTTTGTGTGAATTGAGCTTCAAAGTATGTGACTGACTCTTCCGCGGTGTATTAGAGCTGAACAAACGTTAATCGTTAGCTAAGGAGATCTTCGCATGCTGCTGCACCACTCCAGACCCACGCTTCGAGATTCATATGTTCTGGTGTTGCTGCTCAAATGCTGTCTCTCGTCGGCAGGAACGTCATGTCCAGCCAAGAAGTTGTCGACTTCGTCCGCGAGCGCCTCTCGCCGCAGTCCGATGCGACGTGCGCTGAAAACGGTGCCGGCGAGAAAAAGCCAATGAAACTGACGGAAATTTGTGAGGAGGTAGGTGACTGTTTAGCAGCAAGTTAAAGGGAAAATTGTCAGCGGCACGACAGACACACCTTGGGTGACAGTACTTTGCACCTGCGTTGTGCGCATATTTGCTGAGGGCAGAAGTGCGGAGCAATTGAGTTGTGCGTGCAGTCTATTTCGATTTCATGTTCATGTAGTAACGATTGCGGCTGACATGAAGTCTTAATAATTAGTCCTATCGCATCTACTATTAACGGTCTGAACCCACTGCCCCTTTTGGTTGGAAGTTCACTGACCGTGCTGATACCCAGGCACCCTACCCATAGGAAAGATTAAAATTTCTCGGAGAGCTTCGCGGGACTTACTTGCTTGCTTGTTTGTTTGTGTTTGAGTTGGGCTTCGCGGCTGCCGCTCGATGGCAAGAAGCGGCTGCGACCATCACGCCTTTCTATCTGTTTCAGTTGTTCGACAAATGTCTGGCCCCCGACACGATGGGCGACGGCACCGGCTGCGACAACATGACCTGCCTCATCGTCAGGTTCAGTGCTCGGTGGTTGGAAGGGTCGCGCCGAGACTCACAGCAGCCGTCTCAAAGCAACGCTGACAGTAGCAGCGTTTCTATCGATTATTCCGCCGCCGGCGACAAAGCGCTCTTGAAGAGCGACGGAACCGCCGCCAAACTTGGCGAGACTGACAACGACGTTGGCGAAATCGTCGCCAGCAAACGACCCAGGACAGATGATATTGAAACCCGGGTGAACGGCGGCGACTTTGAAGCAAAACGAATAAAAGTCGACTAGGAAAGACGACCAACACCCAGGTGCGGTCGTTTCCAGGCAACACACACACACACACACGAGTGTGGTCTTCTCCCACAATTTTTAATTTTTATGGCGGTTGGTCAGGAGGGAATGCCGATTCTCTGAAGATGGAAGAAGCTGCTGTGTTTCTCGTTAGAAACGGATGATCAGTCCGAAGGTCGCTCGAAAAATCCGTTCAGGAGCGACCGGAAACTGTCGTCTCGCACCGGCACTGTTTGCTACCCAGCTGCATCTCACGCCGCCATCAGCAATCCGATTGAATTGAGCTTCGGCAAACTTGAACGGGCATTTTTTTAAACGCAACCTGCGTTTTTCTTGCGTCTTGTACTGCCGGCCTAACGTTTGGTGCTCGCTTCTTTTTCTGCGCTTCCGATGACGACTTCGCGTTCAGGCTCCTCCTGTGGCACAAGCGAGCGGCAGGTCATATCACGAACCAGACCTCGCGTCCGTTGTTCGCTCGTATAAGTTTGAGCGAACGTTTTTAATTGTCAGAGCAACGCGCCCCACCACTGCTGTGTTTCCATTCGTGCTGCTGCTGAGTTTGTGTTTGATCTCGTGTGAAAACTTTTTCCAGGCTCCCTTTTTCGAATCCCGGCTTTTCCCAGCGTGGGGAAAGCCCCAACTCGCGCGTACCAGCCAAAGAAATGTTACCTTTGAAAGTTAATCGCTTGGTGCGAGCCGATACCTACGCCATTACACGCCGCCGCGCAATCCCCGTGCCGGGTTGACTTCCTAGTTATTAAGATGGAAAACTAATACTTTAAGTCGCGCGTTGGTATCAACTGTGCTATCGTGGCGGAAGCGCGCCTTTACGCGTCGTGCAATTTTTGATTGTGCGTTGTGAACAAACAGTACTCGCTCGCTCTTTAAGTGTGACACCGCCATCACAGCCTGACCACGTTTCCGGTGGTTTCGAATAAAACTTAGAAGATTCCGTGTTCTTCCTGGTCAGCTTCCTTTCGACAGATTCGAGCAGGTGTTAGATTTGATCCAACATCCCGTCAAACCAAACCTTTCCCAACTCGATGTCGCCGTGAACATTGCTGCCGAACCCGATACCGTCGGATGGATTCGTTGGGTTGCAGTTGTCATTTTCACGTTTCACTGAACGTCGCCTGATTCTTTATCGGAAGTCGCTAACCTTGCATGCGGTTTATCCCGATGTCATTTTTTCCGGCACCCGCGTGAGCAGGCCGCTTACGCCTATGTGTCATTTGTCTACAGCAGTGGCCTGGAAAAGATTTTGAAGGCCTCGTAGTCGAAATTGGTCGTTGAAATCTTGTTTTTCTTTGGCTCGGGTCGTTGCATGACGCGTTCTTTTGCATCTGCAAGCTCCGAAGTATTTCTCATTCCTGTAGTCTTGTGACAGGTATCGAAACTATTCTGTCTCAAGCGTTCTTGTTGCTTTTCAAGTGCCGTTGTTATCACCGATTGCCCGATGTGATGTGGAAATTTCCCGAGTGGACGCTTGACTGTTGTTACAGCATTTTGGTGGTTACATTTGTGTTTTCTGTGAAACGTTCAGAGTGACTAGGCACCAAAATCGATGATAAGGGCACACGAGGTCAAGTAAAGGTCACCATTACAATGGCCAATCTTTCCAATATTTATGTCGCTATTTTGTTCGTACGGAAGCGAAACCAATTTCAGGTGCCGCATACTTACAGGACCAGCGATTGGATATAACTTTTATTATCTTTTAAGAACTCGGCAAACGATGTGGCGAAAAAGCTTGTCAACGCTTCAAAGCGAAATTTGTCTGATTCAGTTAGACAGGAATTCGTGCCAATCAAAACATACTTTTCTTTTTTCAGACCGAGTAATTCGTTTGCGTGAGCGCGTTGTTGCAACTGCCGATGTGAAGTTAACGCTGCTTGAAAGGTTCTGCTTTTCAATGTGCTCTAGCGAAGTACAGTGTTGTGAGCAAAATCTACGTCCTGTAAAAGCGTTTTTTTTCTGTGTGTGTTAAGGTTGCTTTCACTGGATGTGAAGGAGCTTAAGAGCTAGAGGCGAACTGGTGCAATATGTAGTATGGTTTTGTGTGTGAGACAATGGTTGAACGGGAACCGAAAGCATCAAGTGTACGGCAAGGTGAGTGCCGATGCAAGCGACTCACGATGCTTGCTTTGCTGTGATGCTTCGTATTTGTACAAATGTCTGGAGTCTGCGACAAATGCCACGCTTTTCTAAAACACACGACATTGTCTGATGGACTTGTAAAAGTTATTTCCCTGAGCAAAAATTCAGAAAGCTGTAAAGGCTGGTACGCCTTTCCTTTAGAAGTTGCGGTTTTTGCTTATCTCGGAAAATCCATTAATACATAATAAGAAATTCGAAACTCTGCTTACAGCTATAAACAGCTCTTACTGAATAACGCATGTAGAGGGAGTGTACTTTCAGGCTGGTGAGCTTTACGTAAGTCAAACCCTTCCGTAACAAGATACAGGCAAAACGATCGAGCAAGAGTTTCCATGTGTAGCTTTGCACTACGAGCAAGCTGGCGTTGATGGTTTTCCAGCATGTTCATCTGTCCGCCTGTTACACTTCTGAAATATTTCTCCTTTCTTGATGCGCCCGCAGTCAATTTTTTACGCTTGAAAACAGCTGCATTGAAACTAAGGAAATGGGGCTGCATTTTACTCAGTCTTTAAGTAGTGCAACCGTTCCTGCAAACTGCTCTGTAGCTGTTGTGGTATTCTATGCACAGTGAAAAGCGTGCAATGTAACTTGCAGTCTTTTTGTGTTTTTTTTTGTAGTTTTCACGCGACACTTTTCAGCAGCTAAGTTTTTAGCGCCATATCCTTCACTACATTGTCAGTGGGTTTGTCTGTAAGTTTAATTAATTAGATCGATTGTTGTGCGCTCACGTCACTAGAATACTGCGTCACACTGGTTATTTTTGCAAATACCTGCTCAGGGTGAGAAACACAGTGTCTTGAAAAATCCTACTGTCGGCAAGTCTTCAGCGTGCTCAGCACGTGCGCTAGCTTGAAGTTAACTGGGGCATGACGCGAAACATAGAGTAGGCGATTTTACCACTTAAAAAGCTAGGGATGGAAGTTTTTTTTGCCGTTATTATTTTAGTTGTTCCACTATTAGCGCAACGTTCCTGTTTGTTGGGCAGTTGTTGAAGTTGACAAGATGCTGTTTTTCCAATCTTTCTGCGGCTTCCAAAGAGGAACTGTTGGATTTTCCTTTGTGCACTCCTGATGCAGCCCGATGCGAACCAGAGACGGTATTTTGAGCAGGAGCAGTTCAAAGCTGCAGTAATGTTGTTCTGGCATGGCTTAAGTCCGAGACTTTGCTTGAACATAATAACGCCCTGGAACAAGTGGAAGAAACTTAATAGGATGCGAAGGCCATTGTTAATTATCATCGCTTAGCTCATGAGGTAGTCATGGATTCCAAAGCCAGCCGATATAGCGCGACGTTCATCGCAGTGGAGCCACCTTATATTGTTTTCGGTTGGTGAATGTGACGATTGCGAAAGTTACTTTTACTAATTCGAGCGTTTTATCACTGCGTGTTGCCTTGAAGCTCCCGGCAAGTGTAAATGTTTAGTGCTTGCACGCCTTCACACGCATGCAGACAGAACTGTTGGTTTGTTGGTCAGCTCTATTGTGGGCGTTTCATTGTAGGATAATAAGTGTATTAAAATCATTTGCTATGCATCGCTGAGCTCTCAATGAACACTTTCGCTTTTACTTATAATTCAAACCATGGCGCGGTGGCCATCGATTGCCATAGCAACGGCGACTTGTTTTTGGCGTGCAGGGTTTACAGAAGTGGCCGTCTGTCAGTAGAATTCTCAGTCGCACGAGATCGGAAAAAGATGTCTTGATACTGCTCATGTGGAAAAAGAAAATGATTTCCAAGATGGGCGTTGAAGCCTTTGACGCGATGCAAAAAGGTTTGTTACGCGTTGCAGGCAACTCATGGCAACGACTTTTCGCTTCAAGTCAGCGTTCCGACCACTCAGTGTGGATGACAGTTGCAATTAACTCCAGCATTGCTCATGCTCAGGTCATGATTCTGACTTAACTAAAACTGTCTGTGCCGCGCTTGGCGGCAAAGCTACTGGAACTGGGCTTTTAAGTGAATTGCTGCTTGTTAATTATGAGATCGTATATAAAAAGATGTTTTCCGAGTATCGGTGTTCAATAAGAACTGGCGTCTTGCAATGTTCATTGACGCTCGATAGCGAAAGGTAAAAACACGGACTGACCTTCAGCGCGGCGGCAATGCGTGTGTCATCGGTACGATGAAGAGCATTCAGAATTAAGCTGAATAAACTTTGAGGCCGCCAAAAGCCTTTTGAATGGGATTGAAAATTTGTAACTTCTTTGCAATCAAGTACCCTTCTTTGCTTTCTAGCAGAAACTTTGATGTGAAATTAGCAATGCACATAATGTGCAAGAACGGGTGACATGAACCATACAATAACGCAAAATGAAAAGCTGGTCGAGACCAACCGTAGCAATCGTTTGTGGTCCGTGTCGTGCCACTGGCCGACCTTTTGTGCATCGTGTGTAGATTCCATGTGTTGAGTGCATTTGCAGAGACTTTGGCAACGGGATCATCCTGTCACAGCGCCATTGAACATGCATTAAGCGGAACACCTTTGAATGCCGTGCAGGTGCCCAATAATTGCCATAATTTGTGGTCGAGTGTACTTCCAGTGTTGACTGAAGTAAGAGACGTGCGCGAGATCGAACAAAAGGTGTGGCATTCTGCTTTGGGATATTATGGCATTTGTGACTGTGTGGCTGAGTTCAGGTGAGTTTCTTGATGGTCGTCACTAAACAAAATCAAAATAATCATAATAATAAACATTTAAGTTTGTTAACTACAACGTGAATTACAAGACTGTTGGCAGCAATAAGTAAATGGAAAATTTAGTTGATGTGTTGCGATGTTCACTTATGTTTGCTTTTTTCCATGTAACCATTACTCGTGCAGGGGCACTTTATGTCTAATTGAGTGGAAAACTTCAAAAAAACCCAAAGACAGTTTGGACAGCTGCTATGACTATCCACTACAAGTGGCTGCTTACGCTGGTGCGTACAATTCAACACGCAGTAAAGATGATCAGGTGTGTACTGACGGTGCGTATTGGTTAAAGTCTCATAATTTGTGCGCTGGAATGGCGTTGGGTGAACATGCAGTGACCGGTTGGACTCTATTTTGTTTTGGTTTCAATATTAATTGTTATCCCTGAGAATTTGTAGCGATTAAGACTTTGCAAGTTACCGGTCATTGATAATATTCCTCTTCTACAAACGTACATTTACATTCTACCAGCTGACCAACTCCATAACATCCTGCGTATGTGTGAAAATACAATAGTTTTATCGTATGGCAGTACGTTTCGCACTTGGCGTGTACTGAGTTCTTGAGCACGAGACGGACTTCATGTAAATATCATGCTGATGTTGGCCGCAGTTTTGCTTCAACTTGTATTATGTTTTGTACGTCTACTTCGATGTTTATCGCATTACTGCCACAACTGAAAATTTTTCGAGAACCCGAGCTGTACAGTGAAACGAGAAGTTCTTGGTTATTGATTTACTTCATCCTGTCACGTTAAACAGTGCTTCTTGCATCACAAAACGGAAGCCTTAGTTGATATCACGGGACAGCCTCGAGGTTGTTGATTGCTTTCCAGCGCATTTAAACAACTTGGAAATAATAGCTTTGTCAAAGAAGGCAAGTAGCAAGTTAATACGTGAAGTGAAGAGGTTGTGAAGAGGCTCCGGTCCTGTTGTTGAACTTTTCCAAAATATTGAGATACACGCTACACTTTTTCTGTGTCTTTTGTCCACGGGATCTGGCACTCTTGGTTCTGGGCGGATCATAACTCATCTGTGCGACTCTTCTGCGTTTTATTACATGAAATAAAGCGATTGGTGGGCGCTTTTGCGTATTCCAAAATGTCAACCAAACCTTACCTGAGATGGCTGTTACTTTCCGTGATGACAATTGCAGGAACACCTGTTTTGTGCGTCTGCCTATAATCGTTTTGTGTCTCGATATTTTCGGGAATTCAAGTGCACTTTTTCAGCTTGGATTTGTTTGAGAAATGAAGCGTTTTAATTACTCTTTGATACTGCGATAATTGTTACAAAGTTTTGACAGCAGTCCAGTCTTATTTCGTAAGTGTCAAATGACTTGGATTTCTTGATTTTAGATTCCTGTTAATAAGTAAGCACTTTGTCATCTGGTTCTGGTTATCTTTTTTTTCTTAACCTCGTGCAGCATTATCTTGATGCCATTTTTGTCTTGAAAGGTGAACAGAATGCATGCGTGGAAACAAGCATTTCTTGCAAAACGTTGACAAGACTCTTCTATCTTGTTTCAAGTTCTGGGGATGATGTGACGCGGCAATTTTTAATCCGCAGGTTTCTAACGGCCTCGTAGTTGTGATGTACCACGACGGAAGTCCTTCATCTGCCCACCTCATGAACACGCTCACCTTGGAATACTACTGGCGCGAATGGCTGCAACGGCTTTGGACTTATAAAACGGTAAAGGCCACCATATAAGGCACTTGTGCAAAAAGCGCGATCCGATCCAAGTTTGCCCATATACCGGCAGTGATAGATCGGTGGAAGATTTAGGGTGAGGCAGATGAAGTAATTGCCGCACCCCCCTTTCTTGAAATGCCGTGGGGACCCCTTCTTAAAATGTCGATAAAAATCTGTATTTGTACGTGCCGGTTGTCTTGCCAATTCTGCTTCATAGCAATACTTAAAATTAAAATTCACTCAGGCTTTAACATATTATACGTGAATTTACAGTATATAGGCCTACGTCAAATAATGTTTGTACCTGCGTGTGGCGCAGAGGGCTTTGCTATATCAGAATCTAGCAATCTGAAGCATGAAGGTTAATGGCATCGTTGATGGGAAGAAAACATCGACCACCCTTTCATTATTTAGCGTTTTGTGATTAGCAGCACTTCCAAATACTGGTTACTATTATTGTATCTACGAGTAGTTTCAAACAGTAAGACATGCACAAGTTTCATATTTGCTGCGATGTTTCAAGTAGCCTTGATGCCTACTTTTGTTAAAGGACCTCCCTCAAACTGTTTGCTTCGGGCCTCCAAATTCCTGGATCCACCACCACTGTATGCAGTTAGTGACAAAAAGCCTCCCTAATCCACATTATTTAGTAGATCTCGATCTGCTGATTTTTTGATTAAAAAAAACTCATTTCGCGACAAAAGAGCATGTGGCTGTCCCTCCCGAGCAGGGTCGGCCCAAGCGCGGGGCCCCTCTTAACAGTGACTTCATGACGTCATCGTGTTCAATCAACCGTGTTACGATCGTGGTAGAGCGCAAATATGCAGTACAGCACTAACACGAGAATCGAGCACGTTTGCTAACGTTCGAGAGGGAATTTGCTAGTTCTGACGTGAGCGTTCTTGGTTAACAATGAAATTTATATGGCGTTTCTGCTGGATTCTCAAGCGCAAGGTGTATATGGCAAAATGAATCATCTACCCAAACATTATGGCACGGGGACCCCAGGGGCGCTGGGCCCAATGCAGTTGCATCGGCTTAAGGCCGGCCCTGCTCCCGAGGTTACTTCCAACAGCGTTCGTGTGGCAGTGCGTGTAGGTGACTTGCGGAAGGAACTCAGTTGTGACCAAGTACTTATTTTTCAGGCCGTCGATGATAACAGTGGGTCGACGCAGACTTTTCCACCAGATTGGTGGTTGCGTTAGCTGCGCGTCGGATGACCTTACGAAAAGAATAGCGTCAAAATTTACTTAGCTGCTGTCTCGTAGTGCATGTTGCGTGCGTTGTGGCGCTGCTTTCTGGGCATTGTGCATATGCTGGCCATCAAACGTTATTTGTCTTCTGTGAACGGTGCTAATGACTTTCTCTTTTGTGTGCAGTGCGGTATTAAATGACCAGCGTTTGTTGTATCCGTTCGATGCCCGCACATTTTAAAGCATTTTTCAAATGCTGAGGTGTATGTTTGTCATGATAGAAGTCAGCAATTCATGCAAGAATATGAAACACGGGTGCTGTGGCGGGGAGACAATCAAACAAACGTACGGTCCACTGAGATATTGTCATCCTGTATACTACTTTTTAAATGAACAAAGTATCACATGAAGAGCAAGAGTTTAGCACAGGCACAAAATGAAAGAGTCACGGAACAAATATCTTTTGGATTTGTTGGTCACCGTTGTCGTGACATTACAAGAAATGAGGCTTAATGTATAGCCCAGAGTGGTCCAGCTGCTTTTGACCTACGGGCCATTTTACAAAAACGTGACAGCTTGCGGGCCACGTCGACAAAATGGAAAACAACAGGGTTCGTAAGATTCAAAACAAAAAAAGAAGATAAGTGAGTGCGCCATTGAAATCATTACACAATAGCAAATAGCAATTTATTACAAACCCTATCAGTGTGATGCCTGTGGTTGAGGCTTCTCTGACACTATCATTCCTCTATCAATAGCAATGTTAGTGGTAGCAAGTCGGAGACTATCGTCCAGTGTTCCGCGTGCCATACGATTTCTGTTCTTACATTTAACCGTAGTCTCACACGTATGTATTTCCAAACAAATTTTTTTGCAAAATCTTTCAGTTTGGGAAATCTATCTTTACTGACTAATTTCCAGAGGCACTCTCCAGTCTAGTCTAACGCCATTAATATTTTACATTTTTATTAAAAGATGTTATGCTTCCTCTAATCAAAACTACCTGTTGCAACACATAACGCAAAACATTACCAAGAAAGTTCGCAGGCCTTAAGCATTCGGTCGTCGGGCCCGCGGGCCTGTGGTTGGACCACACTGGTATAGACTATTTTTGATTTCTACACAAATTTCTAAGTTTTGAGTTATAGACAGGGACGCAGGAACAGAGGTAGGGCAGGTGGTGCTAAAAGGGTTTAGGGCAATGCAAACTGATAAAAACCCCAAAAATTACCAATTATGCTTGTTCTTGCGCAGCAACAATGTTGACCTCAAAAATAATAGCAGAAATGATAGAAAACCATTCTGTAGTTTCTGGGTGCGCGAATGGCTGCAATAAATTTGTTTCAAGTCGATCTTGATAAACCATATAATTACCTGTAATTCTGTTGTGAAAAGACCTCCGCCCCTGTTGTCCATCAAGGGCAGGGGCACTAACCCCGTCTTTTCACCGCTCTCCGGCGTCCCTGAAATTACCTACGATGCTATTATGTGAAGGTACTTGTGCCCTTGCTGCCCCCCCCCCTTTCAAAGGCCAGGAGGGAAGTGCTGTCGTCATGCACCCCCGTTCCGTTGTCCCTGGTTGTAGGCCAATATGTAGCTAAGTCAATACTTTTCCAACGTTTTGATTTAAATCCCGTTTACTACTGGTTGAAAACTGTGATGCGCAAAACTGCCTATCCTAAACTAAAACTATGTCTCTACCAGGGATGTGAAAGCGGCCATTTCGCCAACCGCTTCCACCAACAAAAAACGAGAAAACTACCGTTGACCTTAGCAGCCTAGGCCTTCTGTGAAGAACGCCATGGATGCTAGTTAAAGGAAGGTCGGCTCCTGTGATCATAGCGGGACCCTTGAACCACACAGATTTTTTGAGAACTACACAGGTTTAGCGCCACTTATCAATACTAGATATTCCTCATGCTTATTTTTCCCATGTTAACGGAATGCAAGCAAGTACGCTACAGCGTTTAGGTTTTTGTCACTGGTTATAACTTTTCTGGTGGTTGAGGTAAAATGATTGGGTCTTGAACTTTTTGTTTTAACGCTATTGTTTCTAAGTTGTTTCCGGCATCTTTTATTTGGTTAACTTAGTGCAACATAATATGCATTTTAGCAGGAGAAAAAAAGCATCGACTGGCCGGGTTTAAGTGAGGACGTGATTTTGATTCAAAATGGCGTAGAAAGTGACCCTTGAGCCGCAACATGTCGGGTTCAATGAACAGTGGCTCAATGGTTCCGCCTAACTTATTAGATATGCGGACGCTTGAGAAAAAGCATGATTACTATACTTCGTAAGTCTATTATTTATTTTGTAGTATTTTTTGTAAAAGGGCTTAAGCTATTGGCATAAATGCCGCGGATAAAGCTGCGTAAATTTCAAGGGGTGGTTTCCAACCCCAGATCCAATATGCGACTTGCCTGCTACAACTCTTTCCATAGATTTAGCCTATTCCATCCAACCGAAAATATTCCCGTTTTATTAACATATACAGTTGTTTTAGACAATTTTTGTCCGCCACGGAACGTGATGGACCATCCTAAACTTTTGCAGAAAAGGAATTCGATCGGGATGCTGACGAAATTTTTTACGCATATTCTGAAAATGTAGCATCCTCCAGCTGTGATATTACTCTTCAAGAAATACAAACATGTGCCAAAAATCAGGGTATCACAAAAATACGAACCAGGAAGAAGCACAAGTCTTTTCATTATCACCGACCCACCCTATTAAAGCAAAAGCTAGTAAAAAATATTTGTGTTCATGGAAAAGTTACATATATAAGTAAACATTCTGAAGCAGTAGCACAGCCAATAATTTTGTGTGCACAGTCAATGACATCGTCAGTCACTGACGGCATCTTGGGTCCAACTGTTCAATCCTTTAGTTTGCAACAGTTGAAAATTGATAGAAAACCGCCAGTAATCCTAGCAACTTCGTTTCGCGGGCCCATGGCTTTTTCGACTTCATTCTGACTGCGATACTGTTTTGAAGCCTCGTCAGAACCAGACCTAGGGCCGTTGAACTTATAATAGGAGCAGCACAGAAGTCCGTAAATCATCTCATGAAGACAGCGATGCTGTAGTAGCAGGCCTGTCACCAGGTTGGGATACCAGGATGAGGTGAATATTTTTCTGAGGGGGACCAGTTAGATGTACAATAGTTTTACACTACGTTCAACACTTTTTCCACGGAAGGCAAAAATTTTTTCAAGGGGATTTGTGCCCCCCATAGTTATGGTCCTATTCAGTAGAACCAAAAAAAGAGCTGTGTGGTTCTGCAATCAATTGCAAAAATAAAAGTTTTTTTTATATGGTAATGGTAATGGTTTATTGTTTCATATGACTCAGCCAATAAGCAGAAGCACCATAAAAGCCATCGCATGCAGTAAACCAACCATTAGCGAACATTAGAGCAAATGAGAATCGGGCAGGTGCTGAAAATAAGTATGAATATAGCTATTTAGAGGAAAGGTTTCTTAAAAAGCATCTCAGCAGTGTTGAATGTAGTTTTATTGAGCCGAACAAAAAAGATATTCATACGGACCCGTATCTCCCTCTTGTCACCTCAAGTTCAACCAAAAGAGGTTCGGCATTAAAAAGTTTGCTGTTAACATTCACTGGATATATACATCGATGATTTATTTTCTTCAGATGTATGAAAACATACCTTGTAGTATTGTTCCGTTTTCAGGATTGATCTTTGAAATAACACTGCGTTTTGATTCACCTTCAAATATTTAAACGGAAGATCTACTTTCTATAAATTGGTAATAGCCAGCGTTAATAAACACATTAATGTGTTTCAGTTGGCTGCTTGAAGTTTCGTCACTTCGATTTTTAATTCAAGGAATGGTGCACATAAACCGTGCAGCAATGGACCAACAGTTTCGTACAGTTTCAAGCATGGTTCATTGGTCCCTCAAGCCGGTTCGTGGGGCCCGACGCATGGGGACCCTCGATTCACTTGGATGACGAATGAAATAATCCATGTAACTTTTGAGGTTGCAGGAATTGCTCCGTAAATTCCCACAAACCATGCAACAACCCTAAGACACTACTGGAAAATTTTGAGCAAAAAATATTGCACCGTGTTGTACAGTAGCTACGCTCGATATCATAAAAAGTGGCTCGTAGGTGCCGACATTCCCCTATGCTTTTTCTCGTGCTACTGATATCGCACGTTCATTCAGACTTATAGTGCAACTTCACCGTTTAACCCACATCGGGAAATGGACAACATTTTTCGGCAAGTTACTCTTCAAGTCAAATAAGTTGTGCGGAAGCGGTAGAATTTTCGCGCTTCCACAGAAAAAGGACCGCTTCCACATCCCTGGTCTCTACAGAAGTTCTGATTTTTGTTTTTGGCAAGTACTTCGCAGAGATTCGCCTGCAAATGCAACTTTTTAACATTATAAATTTGCATCTTTAAATATACGTGACAACCAACGTTACAGCAAAGCCAGTTACATTTCTGTACGAAACAAATCATAGCTGTACTGTGACCTCTCACACGTGCAGCTGTTAAACTCTTACTGTTTCAAGACAATGACCTTTCTTACAGTGTGCCACACAAGGTGAAATGTCGGACAGAAGCAGTGAACAACCTTACGCGGCCTCCGGAAACTTGCAAAATGCTAAAAAATCATTTTATCGAAGCGGAAACTTATAAAAATATCAGAATCAGTGATAACACATCAATCTCTGTTTCAATATCAGCTTGGCTTCGCTATGCATCTAACAGGAAACGCGACAAATATCACTTATGTTTGCAACCTCTCCAAATACAAAATCAAAAGAGAAAAATGTGGTGGGACGTAGCGTATCATGTGCCCTAATGCATTTTACTAAGAAACAAAGCAATGTTCAAGCATTTATAAATTTACACATTCGTTTAATCATACTTTTCTGTAGACAGAAGTGGCTTGGCCACAAACGTTTTGTTTGGCCTTTTGTGAGTATTTTTGGAAATTTGGCCACATTTTGGCTTAATTTGAATGTGGTAGGCCTACCACATTCCGGAATTTGAACACTTGAAATGGCACCGTGTGCTCTCATAAAGCATGCTTCCCTTCCTGATAGTTGAAATACTACGTTTAACGTCATTCCAAACTCAGAGAAAGGAGACGGCGATTATCATTGCTCTGCGGTTTATTTCCTGAACGCATTTATTTGAAGCTCACGGAGATTCGCTGAGCACTAGCCAGAGGCGAATTTTTGTTTTAGGGTTCCTAGACTACTCCAGATCGGGGGCCCTTCTGGAAGGTTCGCGACGACTGATGTCATACAAATTAGCACTGCACGTGCTCGCTGCATTCACTGAACAACTTTTTCCAATAATTTCATAACCATATTGCTGTACTTTATTCTGAATTCCCTCGATATCAGGAACAAAAACAGTCATAATGAAACTAACGAAAAAGCCAGCGGTGAAGTTATCTGACAACACTCCCATTACATATTTATTGAGTTCCCTGTGCAATTGCACGGTTTACAAGTGTCAAGAACTGGCTCTGAATAAAGCATCTGCACTTCTTACGACACCTAACAGCCTGTTACTGTGTACAGTCGGCGATCGGCGGGACTTTTGTCTGCAAAATCGCTGAAAATTTTGTCATACTTTATCTTTCTAGCTAAAGCGTGTTTAGCATGCACAATAGCAAGACTTTGCAGCATGCTCATCCCGAAACAAACCTGCTAAATATTTTATTGGTGTTTTATATTAATTTACAACTGTTAGAAACCAAACGGAAGGAACAGTCAGACTCAAAACGACGTCATTGACTGGCCCCTCCCGAACAAAATTCTTTGAGGCGCTAAAGTTAAACTGTGACTGGTCCTTTCATACCTCCGTGCCTCAGTGACTAACAGCAAGTCGGGGCAGGTTGTGATCTAGCTTTGATCAAGAAAGGGGAATTTTTGTCTAATTTAACCGGAAAAGGCTGGATATATTAATATTTCAATGGAATTGTGTTTTTCGAACACAAGTGATACATGACTTGCATTAAATATATTTTATTGTACAATTTAAATTAAATGTGTTTAATTCTTTTTAAAAGAAATTGTCGTTTGCAGTTGTTTGACTTTTTTCTAAGATGTACAATTTTGTCAGGCAATACTATGATAGGCCTATAAATTATGAGAGCGTTGTTATTTGAATGTTTTCATGTTCTTCATAATAAAAATAAATGAGTATAGAAGTATGTAATGGTGCTTATGGATGATATATTTTATTTGCTGAAAATTCGAAGCAAAAATAGATAGGCCTACAAATAATTTCCGTTTCAAAACATATATTTTCTTAATGTCTTAACTTTCGTAAAAATTGTGACTATATATAATACATAAATTATTAGAAAGGGCGCACACTTCAACCTTGCCATTGGCGCCATTTCGCACAGATACGTCAATGCATTTTCCGCCATTGAATATCTGCATCGTTACGGTAGCTACAGTGCAGGCTATTCTTGTCTTTGCCCCGTATCTTACCCATAAAAAGCAACAAAAGATAGACCCGGACTGAACGAAAGTACCGAACTGGTCTCGTGTAATCTGAAAACGCATTCAGGCGTTTTGTTCCACAGATTATACGCAACAATAACCAAGTCTCAACGCCATGAAAAGAGAATGCTCATCGTCATTCACTTCAATTCTCTGCGCTTATTCTTCTATAGCAGGGCCTCCAAACTACGGCCCGCGGGCCAAATCCGACCCGCGAAGCTATTCATCCGCCTGTGAAGCCATTCTCAAAACTACGGTCCGCGGGCCAAAACTGGCCCGCGAATACATTTTGTAAATAGTGAAAAATTAATTGAAGAAAAAATTTTTGTTTGGTAGAATGTAACATTTCTCGTAACAATCACATTACGTAAGATATCCGACTCTTGCACTGTTGTGTAATAACTTATGTGGCGCTCGGAAGAAAAAGTTTGGAGAACCCTGTTCTATAGGCTACAGATTTTTTGTTAGAGGCATAGTAAAAAAATATGCGTTGAACCAAAACAAACACAAATATAATTGCTTACAAAAATGCAGGAAATTGTCCTTACTCCCGAAATTTTGGGCCCCCCAAAATCGGGGGCCCTAGGCTTAAGCCTTTTTAGCCATATGTAAATCCGTGCCTGACAGTAGCCTATAGTTAGTTGATAGTGGTTTGTTGGGTACAGTGAAATCAGTCGACTGGTTGGTCTCTCGTGCATTTAGACCAGGTATTGGCGATGGCTTTGTGGAATTGTTTTACGGAAAATGTTTGTTTATCAAAACAAATGGGAACCACATTTGGCCTTTAAAGCACAAACATATGGCTGCTTATGAGAGCTCGCCTGTCCAACTCTTTGACGAAAAAGCTACCAACCCTGCTTCAGCATGTCCACCTTCATTCCTTCTTCTTGCACAGAAAAACAGGGAAGCAACCCATACTTCTACAAATTACTGCAGTCTTAAATCACTAAATACTTTGAACTACTACATTAATGCGGTAAAGTAGTAACTTACACATTGCGCAAAACCTTCACACATTCATCCCATCATAAGTAGGTCTACGGGGTGATCCAAAAAAACAGAACCCCTAAAAATTGTATTAAATCCCACAAAGATCCAGTGAACGTCAAGCACTTTGCAGGTTTTAAACATCGGTCTGTGTACAATCATTTCCCAAAGTTTCAGTCATTGAACCCCCTTCGCATAAAAGTTATAGTCTTTCCAAAACATGCTCCACATGACCTCCACGGCATTGGAGGCAAACTTGCATACGTCGTCCAGAATAGTAGGCCTACATGAACAGCATCAATTTCTTTGCGTCCCATCACTCACCGTCCGACCAGAATAAGTATCCCTCAGACCTTTTGAATTAGGATTTTGCACAGTCCCACGGGCCTACTTTCTAAACTTCTGAATCCAGTCAAAAATTCTGCTTTTTGGTAGAGCATGACGACACTGAAACTTTGTCCGAGAACTTGTTTGCACTACTATGTGTGAATTGTTAACGAAATAGGCCTCCATTCAAAATGCCCTCTCTTTGGTTGACCAAGACATGGTGGGAAAAACTACTGTTGCAATATTTCATGCACGTAGTCTACTACTACAACCTGAAAAAGAAAAGAGGAATAATTAAAACTAAAAATTGTATTCAAATATTTGTGGGGTGGGTTCTGTTTTTTTGAGTCACCCTGTATAACCTACTTGAATATTGCATGAAGAAAACGTACGAACATTACCAAAATTTTTTCTGAATATCTGCAGTGAAAATCCAGTGCTTGTGTAGTCATGTGAAAAGACAGTGTGATGAAAAACAAAGACGCATAATATTTACAGATGAGTGCATGCCTACGTTCTTATAGTTATCATGATGAGTCATTTGATTTCACAAGTGTGGAGAGAACAAACACTGAAATTACTGTAGGCCTACATTTGTTTGACAATGCAAATGATTACAGGATAAAAAACAAGTTGGAAAAAGTATCAAATGACAGACAGATGAAGAAGATTAACCTCATTATAAAGGGAAGCTTTATAGTGCCTGTTAAGTATAAAACATAGGCTATAACAAACATAATGCAAAAATTACGTGATAGGCTTCAAATCGCAAAGAATGGACAACACAAGATTAAGTAAACAAATTCCATTTGTTACTTTGCACAAATAAGCCCAGAGAGTAGTTTATTTCTGTACAGATGTTTGAATTCAAAATGAGATCGAAACTTGAGATGGTCAGGTATTTCTGACCATACCTTGGGTCCAATGAGTTATAAGGAGCATATTGTCCTTGGGAAGATTTTACCCTGGATAAGAAGAAATTTTGTGAGCTGCAATCTGGTGGACTATTTATGAACTGTATGAATAGATTTGAAATACTGGTTTTAAAGTGTGATGAAAATTGATTGTTGTCATAAGAGCGCACAAACATACCAGCGACATTTTGTTGATTTTTAGAATGTGATTTTGTATTTACATTTCATCCAAAGTGGCTTTTTTGGAAGTTTTCAGAAATTTCAAAGCTTTATTTTGTAGATTCACAAGAGGTTGAGCAGCTGTTTTTGAAGACTTTTCCCAGTTCAAGGCATCATGATTTAGATGAGGGTGTATTAATGGATTATACACATATTTTAATACAGGTTGGGTGGCATAGGCCTAATGTCTAAATTTGGATAATATTCCACATGATTTGGAGATTAGTGTGCCAGTGTGGTTAAGTTAGCAATATGTGGTTCCCAACTCAGCTTGTCAAGAATGATGCCTAGGTATTTTATGTCATTTTTTCACAAATTTTATGGCTGTTAATGGAGATATATATTCAATGTGGCAATGTCATGTTTGAGTCTGTTTAATATAATGTAAGTGTTTTTTGTAATTAAATAGAAAGATTGTTTGCACTAATCGAGTAGTCAATATTTTGAAGTTCATCTTTAACTTTTCTATGCAAAGTTTTAAAATTGGATGCAGGCATATGTAAATTAATATCATCACCAAATATTGCAGTAGTAAATGAAGATACTTGAGTAATATCATTTATGTATATAAGAAAAAAGCAAAGGTCCAAGTACAGAACCTTGTGGGACCCCGCATATTGTAGACATGTAAGGTGATTTTGTTTCACCTAATTTGCTGCATTGTTTTACATTACTTAGGCAATTACAAACTGTAGCTTAGTGCTATATGTGCAGCCTAGTGCTAATGGTTCGCTTGTGTGCTGTATTGTGTACGTAGTAATTTGTTTGTCCAATTTGCTGTCTTACACTTTACAACTGAGCTTTTCATGGCATTTGATGCTAATAGTGCTTGCTTTGACGTTTAATGTCTTCAAATGTCCACCGTTACATTCAGGGACGCCGAAACGGGGGTGCATGACGAAGGCGCTGCCCCCTGCCCTTTTAAAGGGGGGGAAACGGGGGCACATGTGCCCTTATATAACAGCATCATAGGTAATTTCCGGGACGCCAGAGAGCGGTGAAATGATGGGGGTATTGCTCCTTGCCCTTTGCATTTCTTTGTAGATGGGGCGGAGGTGCCTTTTTATAACAGAATCATAGGGAATTTTATGGTTCATTAAGATCGACTTGAAACAAATTTATTGCAGCTATTTGTGCACACATGAAATTCAGAATGGTTTTCTATAGTTTCTGCTATTATTTTGAGTTCAACGTTGTTGCTACTGTACACGTGGTTGTTAGGTCTCTAATGAAACTTTACAATCCGCATGCTTTAGACTTAACTATTGCTAATGCGTGGGTTCGATCTAGCAGTTAAGTCAAGGGAAATATTCGCAGGTCGATGCCTGTTTGATTCCCCTATTGCTTCTGACACCTCCCTACTTTAAGTTATACTCACTCAATACAAACAAAGGTTGTTCAAATGTGTTTTATTGTTTAATATATCATTGTCGCATTGTTAAATAAAAACACTTACCGATTTAGAATCTTTTACAGTTCACACAAGTTCTCTCGAATCTTACAGACACAGAGTGCTTTTTCTAAGGTGTATCTGCCATTAATAACACAGTTTTAAACAGTTATAGCGATTATCTATTTAGGTGGCTTATCTCTAATGGAAGTAGGGCTTATATTAAATCGTCTGACTATGGTTGGCATATCCTGTTTAAGGTGTTTGCCTCAGTCAGGAAATTATGAGTCAGTATCTTAATACCTCAGCTCTTTCCTGGTTTGTCAGGTAAACAGAGCCTATTGATTTGCAAGTGTTTAATCCTAGTGATAACTTGTTTTAACAGAAAGTAGTTTTGACATTCTAATATTTTCATTTATTGTGACAGAACTTCATTCTGACAAAGTTAATTTATTGTACAAAATGACAGAATTTCATTAGTACAAAACGTTTTAAGATATGTCCAAGTAGGTTATCTAGAACTTATGGTTCATAGTAACAGAGATTTGACAAGCTATTTTTATTAAACAGTGTGACAGCGTGCCACTAGGACTGAGCAAGGCATTATTTTGCCTTTTGACAATATCAATCCATAGGGCAAATGTTGTGGCAGAATTTCACTAGGACTGAGCAAGACAATAAATTGCCTTTTGACAATATCAGTCCATGTGGCAGCGAGTAATTTGGACAAGCCAAATTTGTGGTCCTGAACGTCATAGGTTCCCCCGGACAAGCCACTAATGT
>Ga0210059_1000438_pt1 | contig 52381 bp, 42 predicted proteins | sample Ectturendosymbi2_FD_188042 | JGI IMG/M metagenome (GOLD analysis project Ga0210059, IMG submission 188042) | Ecteinascidia turbinata endosymbiont from Florida, USA - Sample 2 (SPAdes) (version 2) | ecosystem: Host-associated > Tunicates > Ascidians > Unclassified | place: Key West, Florida... | reverse complement strand
CAACCAGGGCATGTTACGTAGCCTACAGAATTTCACTACACTCCAGTCACACAGCGGTTTGATGTCGTTATTTACTGCAATATGGAATGTAAAAGTATGTTAAATCAACATGTTGTACCATTTCGAAGCAGCAGACGTGATTTAAATTCACCCTTCCATCATCCAACCAACGCAGGCGTTACAGCGACAGCCAAACCTACGGTGGCTGCTTCGCGAACACACTTTTACCAGGGAGCTCACTTACGAACCAAGCAACTACGAGCGTGCTGTGCTCATTTTCCCGATAGCTCATTCGATCAGTCAAGCAGTGCGTGAATCAGCAGTAATCGTGTCACGTGACCAGGAAAGTGAGCTCATGAGCTCACTTAAAGCGCCATGTAAAAAGCCCGAATAATAACATCAGCACCAGAAGCCAAAAAGAACATTTGAGTGTTTTAGAACAAACTAAGCTGGAGACCTGACTTCAATAACGTGATGACTCCATTCCGGAAACGTTTAGAACGTTATTCAAAATTGAACAGTTCAGAAAACACTCTGTGCAAATAGTGGTTTACAGCTCATTGATCTAAAGCAGGGATTCCCAACCTTTCTCCAACCATGTAACCTACCACTTCAACATTTCAAACAGATAAGCATGTATTCTTCACCATTTCGACAGATGAACATATACCCCAAAAACTTTTTCATGACAAAATATTTTATCATGATCCTTCGCATACATCTTTAACAATGAGCGTACAGTATAATGATATTTGAAAATAATAATCACTGATATACGTACAAATATTTGAAAAAAAAATGCAAATGCATTTTCTCGGCTATTACTAAACCTTAAATGTACCCCTTCGGATAGGCAAATGTACTTCAGGTTGGGAACCCCTTATCTGAAGTATTTTCATTTTCTAACCGAAAATGGGCACAAACGTCTCATTTTACCATTTAGCTGTTGATAAAACGTTAAAAATGAGCTGTTAAAATGAATTTGGTGACATTATACAATATTAAGAGGATTTTTATAACTTTTTTATGAACCAAACTCTGGTTTAAATCTTGCACAGAAATCCGCCAAATTTTTCGTCAAAATATTTTGAAAATAGCCAAAAAAACGCCACCCGCCAAAAGCAAATTTCACCCGCCAACCAAATGAAAAAATAGCCAAATTTGGCGGAAAAATAACACATCTGGCAACGCTGGTCACATGCGACAAAACGCTATTGTGTAACTCGAACTGGACAGTCTTTGAAAATTCGTTGCCATGTTATTGTTACGCAATAAAGACCAACAGTGGGATAATTTGCTCGTAAATTTCGCATCCTGCCGCTGTTGGCAAAGTAGTGGACACAAGTGAATTGCAAGTTGATCACCACTGTATGACATGAGAACAGTGAACCTGGCTCTTCTTCAGTGTGAGTGTCATATCGGTAAATAAACTGTAATTGCAAGCATTAACTCTTGTCAACTCGAATTAAGCTGCTGACTTTAGAAAATTTTTGGTTCTTAATTTCCAGAGGGGAGCTAATGTCCCTTGCGGACGCCCATACCTTCAACTTAAGTGCAGGTACTTGTCACGTCCTGCAAAAATTTTCATAGTTCATATTTTACAAACTGCTTTGGCATGAGAAATACTGAAGGTACAAAGTATAACACTAACCAATCTGAAGAACTTCTATGGTTGAGGTTATATTATGTTCGGCTGAAGAATGATCGTCTAGTGCTGTATTTAAATCTGGGTTTTATTTGAAACGATAGATCGGCTTTTAAGGGTTAAACAAATGTGCATGAGCTAAATGAGATGGTGGTGCAAAACAATCTAGCATAGTGTTTGAAAGAAACATGTGATCTATGCAAATTTATTGTCACCAACGTCCTTGTTCCTTACTTTGGATTTTTTTGTGCACTGTCATGAATTTCACGAAGAGAATTATTAATAAAAGTAGGAATGTGGCAAAACGAAGTCACGTGGAACTTTGATAAATACTTACTTTAAACACATAAACATGAACTTTAGTATAATCTACTGTTGTAAATTTGTTACTGAGATAGGACCAACAAGCAAGGCTGCTAGATTTAAGACGATTTTAAGACGTCAAGGCACAGTCTATATAGAAGATGCGAAGCTATTCATCACTATTTGAAAATATGCAAGCTTCACCACGATAAAAATGCAGTTAATTGCCCGTATTCCCGAGAACCGCAACGAAGCGGAAACGTCTTTTTCGGTGTTTATTTCAAGTTCAAAAGAGAAATAAAAAGTGTACACGACGAAAAGCAACTGAAGGAAGTTAACAGGAACACAAAAGACCATTAGGTTTATGCGCAACTCAGGATGCTTTTGTTTTATGCTATTTCTTTAACACAAAAATTAGGATCAGCCTAAACATACTCTGGAAGATGAGTTTCAAACAAACACGATGTATTATTTTGAAAATAGCAAGGACGCTGAGGTCATAAATAACATCATGCTTCTCGTTCAAAGGGGTTTTACGAAACAGTAATTTCCGCAAATCTTGAAAGCAAGCTCCTTGACAAAGCCACTGAGTCCGGCGAAACCCGTCGTGGCAAAAATCGCGTTGTCGGCAATTCCAGCAATTATCATCAATTCCTGCCAATGTACTTGATGTCCAACTCCAATGGCAAAGATCTGTTTATTGCAACACAAGTTTGTCATGATTTTTTATGGTAAGGCGAAACTTTGGTCAGATTCAGTATTATCATACGTATTAGGTATTCACCAAAAACCGTCTGATTTATTCCAAGCTCGTATATCAACCTGACCGACGAATATAGATCGTTTGTCGCCACGCGTAAATGAGCCTTTCATTTCCCACGAATAATCTAGTAATAGTTGATACGAAGGTTTCAAATTGTCCTTGAGACATTGTAATTCGAAAAAGTTAATGAAATGTGGGTTACCTAATGCAACGGCCAAAAGTATATGGCGTTGTTTGCTGCTGCATTGCTCGATCACTTGCGTCACTGACATTGGCGTCAGATACTTTCATTATTGCACTAAAAGCAATTATTTGGGACATACATTTTTTGCAAGTTTGTTTCTCGAAGCTTGTGCTCTGATTTGGTATTGAATTTGTTTGTTTCTCTACTCTCTTGAATTTTCAGCATTTCATTTGTAAGCTTTGCTTTCAAATTATTGGACACGATGCGTAGTGTTACATGAAATCGATTTCCTATTAAAATTTTTCCGATTGATGCAAACTCTTGATCTGTGTGTGGAGGCTAACTACTTGAATAGATCATATGTAGGTTTCAATCAGTGTGCAAAAAAGACCATCGTGAAACTAGTACAGTGGTTCGTAACCGCGGGGTTCAAGAAATTTCCAGGGAGCGCGAACTCTTACATGCTCTACATCATGGAAAGTTTTTGAACGGGAATGTGTCCCTTCCAAATGTTATGCCTCTGCTACTTTTACGCCGCTACATGGTATTTTGTTTAGTTCCGGCAGAGATGGAAGTCCGGGTTAAGTTCCTTGAATTTTTGCAGGCCGAATACGAGCCTGCATACAAACATTCTGAACGCAAAATTTGAGGAGTTAGAAGGTTTTAAACTTTTGAAATTTATTTTGAAAAATAACAGAAAGTTATATAACTTTACAACTCATTTCAAAAATTAATTTCTAATCAGCAAATTGCCGCCACCCAAAAGTGCCGCCAGGGGCCCGCAGACCCCAGGGCCCTATTCGCTACGCTACTGGGTTCGAGATTCTGGAATCGTATGCGAAAAGGCGGTTATAGCGTTTAGCCAATACAATTAGTCGGAGTAAACTGTACTGACTCTGTGAATTACTGTGCGGTTGCAAAGCTATGTAGAGTAAATAAAACAATAAGATAATTTGTAAAGTTCGCTGAAGTCTGAAAAAGGAACTGTAACATTGCTTATCATGTTGGATAGGATGGGAACATGCATGCCTGCAAATACCAGCAAATCTCGCGCAATGTCGCGTAAAAGAAAACGTTATCCACCTAATGCTGAAAAATATTATTGCATCAAATATTAGCCAAAAAGTGTCAAGTAATCAGTTGTCTATAATTTTGGTTGTTGGACTCTATCAACCTGCCGTGGCGAGCGAGTGTTAGTAGTATTCAGGTTCAATGCAACATTTCTACCTTTGAGGCCTTATTGCGGAAAAAAACAGGTACCATCTTCTTAACGGTGCAGATAGTCTAAGAACGTATGGTTGCGCGCTTTGATGCAGTCAGATTGCTTATATTCGCCCTTATTCTTTGAACACTACAACTGAATTTTATTTTGCGACTGAATGCTCGGACGTTACAGTGCTTGTTGGGGGGCGTGTGTATGCCACATTGCTTTCATACTCTACTTGGCCTTGACCAGGGTGTTGCTAGTGCTATGAAAGTGTCTGTAGCCCTGTAATTCTATCTCCAAACTCGCTATTAATCGTTCTGTTACGTGTGTTTTTATCAATCTGCATGGTGCAGACTGTGTGGTTTTTCACTCTATGGACGTCGTGACTGTTACCCTAAAATAAATATATTTGAATAACTATACCAGTGGTTCTCGACCTTTTTAAGCCACGGGCTGTTTTCGAACTAGTATAAATCTTCGCGGACTCAAGATAGACTAAGTCTACGAGAATGACACAAACACTAGTCTTAGGAAATTTCTGTTCATCGCCCACATTCACAAATTTCAATGACAACTTTTGCGGCCTCTCCGGTGGCGTTGCGTTGGTTGTGTGATTCACCACGAACGGGATGTGGGTAAAGCATAACACCATAATATATGTATCGCAAGCAAGCAATAGTCAGAGAGATTGCGACGTGGTAGCTCTGCCGATATTAACGTGTGAACGATTGAACATGATGACTAGCGTACGCGAAGAGAGATTGCGAGCATGATCTCTATTGTTGCTTGCTGCCGCGGTGCGAGGCTTTGCGCACATGCCGCTCGGGGTTTCCGATCGCAATACAACCTTGTCTCTGAGTTTGTTTCGCCAGTTTGTCGATATAAGGGCTTGTGGTCTTCAATGCACATCACCTGATGTCGTCTTCTAATTGAAGTTGGTATCCGTGCTTGGTTTTAAAAGTAGTTATATCGTTGAAAAACAGCTTCACAGGGGTATGTAGTTGGAAAAAGCAAAAGAGCTTCTGTTGCCTGCGGACACAGATCAGAGAGATTTGGTCCCATTGTCTGGACATCCACTCAAATTGAATCAAACTCCACAACTGTCGACTTTGCAGCTCAATCAACGGTTCAGCAATGCAATCCACTTCACAATAAATCTGTAGCTCTGGAACCTCAAAAGTGCTTCGCATGTTTTTGATGTAATTATGAGAAGGGATATATTTATCCATCTCGGTGAGATGCATTTGGCGCTCAAGAAAGATTGGACGAATCCAGCGGAAATCAATTTCTACCTCTTCTGCAAATGCGTTTAATGCCGAAAACACAGATATTCTTCCATTTTCAATTCTTTGGATCGAAAACTGTATTTTACTTTTAAACGCGACGATGTCTTGGACACATTCAAAACTAGTTTACCTTTTCCGTGCATGGAGCTGTTTAACCGATTCAAATGTATAAAAACCACCTAATAATATTTGGCAATCCACTTGTCGTTAAATCGTTCAGTAAAGTTATGATTCTGTTCTTTCAATAATGCACCGGTGGCATTGCGTGGGCAACTGTCTCCAGAACCTTTCTTCATCAACCAATGGATTTTCAAATGAAACAAACGTCCAGTGTTTTCTTCACCCATCTCGCCACTGTTTTCTTTCCCACATCATTTAAAAACTGTCAGATCTTCTTAAATTCCTTCGCTGTCTGGTTTTTTCTCGGCGAAGAAGACAGTAGCTACCTAAATATTTTATTTTTCCTTTTTCATAATATACTGAAGTCTTTTTCATTCTTATCATGCCCGAAGCACCACCGGCACAAAGAGACACGCAGTGAGTTCGCGAAAGTTGATGTTACTTAGTGAAGGAATCTACTTTCTTAACCATATCTTTTCTTGTAGTATGTTTGGCAAGTGGACAGCAAGAGAAAAATTGTTCCACGTAGTCCTCAGGCGCACGATATCGCACGAACATTATGAACTGTACATCGTTTCCTAAAGCTGTAGTCTCGCCTAACTCTGAATTAAGATTTCCACTTCGCTTTGCAGCAGCAATAGTTAATTTCAGAATAACAATTGGATGAGCCACTTGTTGTTGTTTGAAGAAAAATCATAGTTAACATATTGGATACGATAGGAGTGTGCAACGCTTAAACCCTTAGCCCACGGGCCACTTTTAGTCCACGGGAGGGTCCAAACTTAAATTTTATTAAGAAAAAAAACTAGTGTCTTGGTTACTTACCCTTATGACCGCGCCAGTTTACCCGCACCTGGTATTCACTTTATCCAGACCCCATTGCTCCACAAGCATTACGGTGGCAAATCTCAATGTCAGATCGTTGACCTGAAGGAAGTATCGGGAGTGTGTTATCGGGTTCTAAGATCGTGGCCCGGCTTCACTGGTGCCTGGTTACGTCAGAAAATCCCATCTAGTTTTAACTAAGGAAATGTCGACGTAACTCTTATCAGGTGTATTGCCCAACCGCAACTCTGACTAAACCTGAACCGCTGTGCTGTCCACACCTTGTGAAAGAATAGCGATTTAATCAAACAAACACAAGGAAAACGCGGGTTAAGAGTATTGCCAATCTTCAGTAAGCGCGATTTGTCTAGCCAGCGGCAGAGCTTGACACATGCAGTTGTGGCCCGTGGACCAATCTGGTTATATGTTCATTTGGCCCGGCACTGCTGCTTGGTTGCACACCCCTGAGCTACGGCCTCACTGCACACTATCCTGGCTATTTTCACGGCTGCTGGTTTGACCAAGCTCTCTCCTGCTGTACGAGGTGCTTTTGCTCCTGCGTTTTTCCAAGAAACAGTAAAAGAAACACGCACTGCTTCACTATAGGAGTAAGTTTTTACTCCTGAAGTAGATGGAAGATAAAGACTTCATGTTACCTGGTGTTTTTTTGTTCTCTTTAAAAAGCTCAAGGATTTCGCCAACGTATTTTACATGCTTTTACGCGATGGTTAAGCTTCGTTGAGAGATCCGTGAGCAAGGATTCTAAGCATAACACGAACTGTGGCTGGATTTCACCGTTTACCGCGACTGAAGTAAATCCAAGTTTCAAGTAGTTGTCATTACACGCAAACGCCTGTTTTCGTTTAGCAATTATAAACAAAGACGGCAAAAACAAACTGCACTTTTGATAACAACTTTAAGCTTAAGCTACTGACCACACTATCTCAAAAATATAAATGTGATGTGAAACAGCAAAGCTGTTACTATCTGAGGGCATTACAGCAAACGTGCTTGCCCATGGTGCTTGCGGACTCAGCCAGAGCTTTCCGTGGACTCATTTGAGTCCGCGGACTCGGGGTTGAGAAACACTGAACAGTACCAAGAAATACATTTGTTTTACAATTTATTTAAAAACAGGGAGGCCTCAATCAGATGAAAATTACTTCAAGGGGGTGTGGTTGAGGAAAGGTTAAAAACCACTGAACGAGAAGTTAAACCCAATCAGTGAAGTATGGGCTAACGCTCCTGCTTTAACCAACCCTGACTGATTTAACAAAGTTTTCAAGCTGATGCACGGAAATTTAGATGCAAAAAACTGAAGCTTTTCTACTTATCCTTCATAGTTGGGCCTAACTAAAGTGATAAGTTTGTTTATTGCATGTTTTCACTTACTGTTGCACCTCTTTGCCTTAAAGTAGATGACACCTCTCCGACATCATCCTGAGATCTTCCATCTGTAATTAACACGACCACATTTCGTGCATCCGGGCGATCACCGTTGGCCTCTTTGAAAATTGTTTTCTGAACGTGTTTAAGTGCCATTCCAGTAAATGTGCCTGAAATATTAAAACAATTGAAAAGAGTATCCGTCGGATTCCTAGTGTTTGGCGAATAATTATGCAATGATCTTATGAAGGTTTTGCTTTCAGCTTTGGCTGCAACACTTGTCTTATAACAAAATTAACATTTAAGTTTTTTCCTCTACAAACAGTCAAAGTTTTATTATTTTTATCTCCGAAGCACCTTTCCATTTCAAATAAATTTATTATGACCTCCGTCTCCATGCGAAATATCGTTTCAATCGAATATCTCACGTGAAAATGTGTTTTGGCCGCAACTGTCCGGTTAGATTAATATGCGTTTAACAGCATTGTGGGGAAAATTTTTGCGAGGCGGTTCGTTGAGTGCGATGTATTAATCGTGTTCACAAATTGTTTGTTTTGAAAGCTAAGGGTCTGTAAGTTTCGATCTTTTACAGGGAGGAAGTGGAATAAGTTTTTGTTGAAAATTTACTTCAAGACGAAACCAAAATGATCTAATCACAAGGTTTTTGTTTGTTAGTAGAGCGTTTTAGTGCATAGTGTTTGAAGACGTTTCCCACATAACAAAATTTTATGTCTTACACTTTTGTTTATGTGATGGTAAATGGTGTAAGCACCTTGTTCAATGTAAGTTATGTTCACTTCATGTGTTTCCTAACGCCGTCAAAACTTCTCGTCACCTCAAGACTAATGATGAACTGCTACTATAAAAACTCGTCAATATACTTATTATAGGGTAACTTCAAACGAGTTGGTGCTTAGGTGTGGGTGAAGGCAAAGTTTTGGGCGTGCGAAGGATTTTTGCTCGTATTTCCTCAAACTTGCCGGAAACTTTTTGTGCAGTCAACCTTTGCCTAAAAATTTTCTCCCACAAAAATCGTGAAGACATTTTTTGGTATGACCTCAAAAAAGGCCTTCATGTGTTTTCTACAAACGTTGACCGCCATTTTTTGAAATCAAAGAACTTTCTGGCGCCATTTTTGCCCAGACTTTCCGGAACTTTGCTCAGATTTTCAGAGATTTTGCCCGGATTTTCGACAAATCAAAACTTTTGGGAGTGCGCTTGCACCCCCGCCGCCTACAACACTTTCAACAGTTGCTCATCTGTTTTGAATGAAACATCGTTAAATTATTTTAGAAAAATTTTTTGCAGTCAAGTAAGTCACTGTCGTTGCTATGTGTTGAAACACGTGTGTGTTGTAGCCCCACAGTTTAAAATAGTTATTTTGCGTTTTTCAGTGTTTGGGAACCGTTTTTGAACATGTATTTTTAGAATTGAAAAGCCAGTAGTTTGTACAAGGACGCGAATAATACCGATTATTATGTCTGAATGCTTCTCTCACCTGAAATATCACAGTAATCTCTACTTCAACACGGAAATTAAGTTTTCTTGAGAGTCCTAACATAAGAACTTGAGTCTTAAATATTTTGTCACTGTAATGCATTGCAGCACAGTCTGGGCTCTTCGACAATAAATGCTTTATTGCTTTTTCTCTTTTCTTGTTTTTTCTTAAGTGGCAGACAGACAAAGTGTTAATGTCATGGTGCTCTAGCCTTGTGCTCACTATAAGCGCTTACAGCTCCGTTGTAAGGAATTCCATCGTATTTATTGAGTAACTCATCGATATTATAGAAGTCATGGAGTAGGATTTGTGTTTTTAAGTCTATTATGCTGCTGTACCGGAATACCGAAAGGCGAGTAGCGTTCGAACCGATGATATAGAACCTGCGATATAAAGTTTTACTGAAAGCAGATTGAACAAGGTCAAACATTTGGTGCAATCCAAGTAACAAGTAGCGCTGAATCATGTACACTACAAATTATCAACTTCAGAGGTTATCAATCAAGAAAGGCAGATGGTAGACTGTAGGTATGACACTGGGAGAAACTTCAAATGAAGGAAAATGTCCTAAATGTCAGCGGATAAACCAGCTATGTCCAACCCAAATGGCTCACTGAACCAAAAATTGTGTCAATATCTTAACCAGAGCCCCACATTAATGACATATTATTGAGGGCCGCAGATTGAATGGCAGACTTTTGATCTTAGCAAAATAAATTTAGCTTAAACTAATATACTGAAAGGGTTTGAATCCAAACTGCAATTGTAACAGACATGATAAGGTGGTACTGAGAACTACCTGCATCAAAAACGTCAAATTCAAGACTATCAAGAATACTAGTTTGTGTACAAAACTTTTTCTACAGTGAAAACCTAAACTAGGCCGCGCAAAACCTTCGACTGGGTCGCGGGCTCGACACAGCTGGTATAACATTTGCTTGCACTGCAATTAATGGCTTGAACGTTTTTATACAACATTGCTACTTTCAAATGAGTTAATTTTGTTTAAATATTCATGTGTAACGATTCTCTTCTTCCACCACTGCAAAGCATTTTTGGAAGCCTTTGAATAAAGGTTGATTTCGAAAGATATGAGGAACACGAATACTTTACTTACAGAAACAAGAGTAAGAAAGGGGAACATAACTAATAGAGATCATTCTCGCGTAGGAATGATGCCGGAGAGGTCTTTGTGATGGTGATACAATCCACCACCCACAATCATGCTTAACGGCTTATTCTAAATTGCACGGATCGTAAATAGATTTTTGCAGCCACAGATCTGCTACGGTGATTTTATCATCGCGTTAAATCCAGAAGCGCAGCGAGAACGGCAACGCCTCGTTTTTTGAAAGGTATAGGTTGTACTCTTCTCAGCTTTTTGAAATTGTTGCAGGACGACATAGAAGCACACATGTCAATCGAAGATACTTGTGAACTCATTTTGTGCTGCAGAGTTGCGTAAACCAGGTCTGTGTTCCTATACTGCCTGGCCTTTTCACCTCTGCAGTTTTGCGCCGCGCATTTATTGATGATGGCAAAAATGACATCACTGATGGAGTATTTCAGGGCATCCATTAGGGTTCCCAACTCTTTCGCATTGTACCAAACCGGGAAAAAACATTATTTTTCATTCGTTGTAAAAGACTGGGTGAATAAAATAATAATTTTTTATTTAATAAACGGGCGGTTTGGAGTCTGTTGATGACTAAATTTAACCACTTCAGTCCAGGCGCGCAACCAGCGGAGGGAAACGCTCCCCACCGAAAATTTCAAAACACTGCAATAGCAATTGTGACATTTGCAGAAACTTTCAAAGAATAAACGTGAAATTTTGTATTCTAATCATTTTAATGAAACGTCCTATTTGAATTATACTTTGTCCTAATGGTTAATTATCCCCTAACAAGGTTTATCTTGAAATAGGCCAGCTGATCAAAAATTTTGTAAATAATTAGTATTTAGCCACAAATAACCTGGAATTGTCAAAATGTGGCAAATCGTTTAAAATGCTGGTATTTATGAGGTATTTTTTATCCTTTCGTTCGTGTGCCACTCTGACAATTTTCAGAAATGCAGTGTGTGTGTACACTTTGATTTTATTTCTTGCCTATCTTCTGAGGAAGAGAGTTTGCATACACACTCGAAATTTCAACACTGAATGCAACAATGTTATCACACCGGGTACTGGAGCAAAGCTTGCAGTCAGTAGACTATGCCTGGTGACCGAAGCAGCACACACTATTCACATTGTGTTAACTTTGCGTTTGGCTGGGATTACTGTAGGCTACTACTTAAGAATTTTTGCATTTTAGTTTCAGTGCTTAACCTTTGCTGGGGTTTCACAGCCAAGCTCCAACGTTGCAAGAGAAATTCGATTTTCACAAGAGCCTCAAACTTATTAGGTCTTGTTTAGATCGTCCTGAGGCAAAAGTGGCGAGGCCCACCAACATCTCATTGCGAGCCTTACCCAACCATTCGTAATATAGTTAAAGTTGCATTTCTGTTGCATTCCTCTCAAGAGTGTTTCAGTTGGCAGACGAAGTCTCGTATCTACGATTGAAATACTAGCACCAGTGATTAAATAGATCCTAACATTCATACCAATCTCTTGTATCTCACAACTACATCACTCCCAATATCGCCGGAAAAAATTATCTCACAGCAAATATATTCAATTGAAGTTTCAAAAATGTAAATATTGGATTTGATAAATTTGCTGTAACAAGACGAAAAGTTAGGCAGTTTTACTATTAGCTTATGCTTCTGCCACACTAAAGCCATGACTGGACTAACTGAGTACGGAGCCAGGTATTTGCATTTGGCTACTAATTTTTACTCTGTTCGGTGATCAATTGAAAGACTTTTGCCCTATTGCATGCAGCAATCGCTTGGTCTGCTTGAAAATGAGATCAAGAAGCTTTGAATTACAAAAGTTACATTTTGGTAAAATGCAGTAACTGGATGTTCCTTCGTGATGTAATGCTACTAACGCCAGCAGTATGGATTTGAAACTTGTTTTATTGTCAGCCCAGTTTTTTTCATATTTCAAATCAATATTTTTCTCACTTTCTTCAGTTCCAGAAATTTTTAAGAGGCATAAAATCAGGTTTTTTTGAGGTGTTTTAGGGAGCCGTCCCTAGAATTGAAAATCGGGCCGTTAGAATCAGAGAAAATTATCATCGGGGCCCAAAAATAAAAAAAAATCGGATCCATAGAATCACTGAAGTCAGGTCTCAACAGGTGCATACCGAGTGCCTAACATTTTGCTTAAAAAAACCCTGATACAGTTAAACACTTGCCGCATCATCAGACAAAATAGCGATTTTCAGATGATGTTGAGACTTGCGTATCGCTCGTGATGAATGCGCCCCAAGTGTCATAATTGCATCTAGCGTCGTTGTAGCGACTAATAACATCTTTCTTGATGAAAAATATCAAAACGTTTTTAAACACACAAAATTGTGGGACATGAAACTCGTATCAAAACACTGCATTGATGCTCAAGTGAAGGTTGCAAAAAGTAATCGATTGGAAAAGCAACACAAAAAAACTTTTTCTAAAGATTTGCAAGCGAAATAAGTGAAAATGCATAATTACACAAAGATTTTTTTAAAAGGTGGAAAGTGACAACCATTTGCAATATTACTTGGTTTGTAAAATTTTTGCTCATATCTAGAGTGCTCGACACCTCTATGCAGAGTCAGATTAAAGGGTAGGGGGGCCCGGGGCAATTTTTACCGGAGGGCCCTATATTTTGTGACGTCATTTTTTGCAAAATTTGTTTTCGTTGATTTGCAACGTTCTCGTTTGCTTTTTCCGGTAGTCGATTATGTTCCAGCCGAGTTTATTCGATTGTTAGCCGCCTTTGATTGTAAGTCGCACGAAATGGTGTTAAAAATTAATGTAAGCTGCCCTTGATTGTAAACCACATTTCAACATAGGTTACCTAAGCCTTCTAGATGCATTCGCGACGTTCGCGTACTCGTGCGTTTCCCGTTAATTGGCAACCCCTGTATTAATGATGCTTGCACCACTACAATTGCCTTCTGTATATAATAATCTTTCCTGTGACGTATGAGCACGTGATTCTGAAGCAAATCGAATGCCAAAGAAGAGTTTGGTGGCCAAACTTAGCCAAAGAAAGACAGCGTCATCTTAACCTGACCTTTCGATAAAGCAAAGAAATAAAAAATGTGAGCCGCCCCTGACTGTAAGCCGCATAAAATGATGAAAAACTTTATAAGTCGCGGTTTAAAATCGAATTAAATACGATACTCAGCTGCACGTACAGTTAGCTGGGGGAAGAGAGTTTATGATATAAAACTACAGTGTATGCTTACTATGAAAAAATATTTCCGTAGGCTAGAGCAGGGGTGTTGAACCTATTTACTATCACGGGCCGCATAAATTGTGGATGATCGCAGGCGCGCCGCATATAACAATCAATTTTATCCTAAAATTCTACCTTTATCTTGCAACGAGTGATAGAGGCCTCTTATGACATACTATCTTAAGGGATAGAGGCTTCTGGCTTACTGCCTAAGTAACTGCTTATCACGGTGCTTGTTTTTTACGCAATCTTGTACTCTAAATTGTGTAACTAAAATTCTGTTGCGGGCCATGTAAAATGTTTACGCGGACCGCATTTGGCCCGCAGGTTCCCCATCCCTGGGCTAGAAAGTGACTCAGCAAGAAACAACATTTACCCGAACAATAAACAGAAACCAAATACTACAAACAAAACACCGGAAAAATAACATGTCAATATGGCCAGCCAGTGCGAGTGTGAAAGGTGCTTCGAAACTTATGTCGTGAGTTTCACTTACATCAGTGCTCTTCAAAGTGTTTTGTCATGATGGAACCCCTGATTTACTTTCGCGTTTGTCATGGAACCCCCATTAACAAAAATTTAAAAACACCAGTTACTTGTAGGAAAATCAAATATTTCTTTATTAGATACTTCAACAAATAAACAGTTATTCCAGAAGTTAAAAATCAACAAATGTAATCATATGGTTGTTCTTGCATTTATGGAATGTATCTGCTACATTCAAATTCTCGCAAAAAGAACCCGTATCTCAAATGTGTGTCGTCCTATTTTCTAACTTTGGCAATTGAATTACATCTGGTTCGCTTTGGATTAGGCGCCTTTTTTACATTTGAACTACACTGCTTATTACTGTCCACACCTTCGCTGTTATTATTTCGCTTCACATAAAAAAATATGTTATTTTGTTTCATCTAGCTTGACTAAATGTTAAACATTTGGGTTTCACACTGTTTCATTTTATCCCACAAAGGTTCAACAGCAGCTCTAGTCCGTAGTCTACTCTCTGCTCCGATCAAGGTTGACAACTTGCCAGACCTACGTTTTGCCAAAGGACCAAATCTAGCCCAAAAAAGAGCCAAATTCTAAAACAAGGGGCCAAAAAGGGCCAACTATCTTTTCCAAAATTTTCAGCAGTTACAAAGTCATATGCACCCATACTTAGCAATTTATGAAATAGCAGTGTTCCTCAATCATAATTGTAGCTCAGCTTCACAACAAGTGCGTGATGACAGATCGTAAGAGAACAACTTAATTTTCTTGTGTAGCTATAAACTGAGTTAAATTTATCATCCTCGACAAGTGTTAAAGCGATCAACAACAGTCTGAACAAAACCAATAAAAATGTGCACCACCAACAAATAACAGTAAGCTATGCAACGTAACAGTTCTCACCGCTACCTCTGCAATTGCAGCAAGTAACGCTCAGCCTTAGTATTCTGAAAAATAGGGTGGTCAGATCAAATTTTGCAAGGGGCCAAACCTATCCTGAAAAAGGGCCAAAAGGCCAAGCGAACATTTTGTGGCCAGCAAGTGTTATTTGGGAGCAAATTTCTGGAATTTGGCCCAAAGAGGGTCAACCTGGCAACCCTGACTCCGATGTACAGCTTTGTGAATTGTATATCGGCAACATCGTATAACTACGATGCAACAATAGCGTTTTTCGCAATTGTACAACGATGAAAAAGAAGTGACGCAAAAACTATAATATTTCTTGTGTCTCCATCCATCTGTACTCATCCTCCTGTAGGTTACAACTAACAGGCCTACTGAGAGTCTGAATGCGGCACGGTGATCTAAAAAATTTCATAATGATGCATCAACAGACTAAATCAAGAAATCATTTGCTCTAAAAACGAGAAACCCTCACCATAGGTGGAGCATGCAAAATCTTGGGGTGCGAAAGATTTTTGCCCAAATTTCCCTAAACTTGCCCGAAAAAAACTCCATAGAAAATGACCTCCAAAAAAACGACTGCATTTCTTCTCATGTTGAGTGTGTTTGTTTAAATCAAAGCACAATTCAAGCACCATTGTTGAACTTGCCCAAATCTCCACTAACTTGCCCGAAAAAAACAAAACAAAAACTTGCCCTGTAAAAGAAAGAAAACATCTGCACCTTGATTTTGGGTGCCATTTTTGTAAAATCCAAGGACATACAGCGATTTTGCGAACGGTTTCACACATTTTGCCAAAATTTCCACAGATTTTTCCCGGATTTTCACCAAATCAAAAATTTTGAGGGTTTGGTTGTACTCTCATCTCCTACACCAGTAACCCTCACGGAATCCACTACACGTTTTGCGGAACCCTACGGTTCCGCGGAAACCCTGTTGAAAACCACTGACCTACATTTTCAGGTGTCCTGGTTAACACCACTGTTTTAATGTTACTGCTTAAAAGCTTTGCTGGAAAAAATGCTTCAGTCGCATTGTTTTAGCTAACACTGCCAGATTCTTGCGCTTTTACTCCGTAGACATTTTTCCGTTTTTAGCTGCTGACGGCATTGCAGATTTCGGCATCGCGCAAGCTAAACACTGATATTTCGTTTTCTGCTCTTTCGTCCTACAAATAGACTGATCAAAAACCTTTTCTGACTGATAAGCAATAACATGCGGTGTAAATGGCTTGACTAGCTTCATACAGTATGTTTGTGATGTAACGCAAGGATGGTAGCCAGCGGTGGAAAAGTGCGTTTCCCCCACGCGTTACCGTCTATGACGAAACAAAGTGGTAGTTTGGCTGCGGTTACCTCTAGACCGCACAAGAAATTCCAGAATCATTGATACCAACAGCAGCAACACAGCAGAAATAGTTTTGCTGCTTTAGGGCGTAAATAGTATCTTTTTCGTGACATTTGTGCAGTAGGCGTGATGCACGAATAGTTAAATTCATGCCAAAAGAACGTTTATTAGGAGTTACAAGTAAAATTCAATTATATTTGCAATGAACAAAACCAAAAATATTTATATTCAGTAGTGATTACTAAAACCTTGTAGAAAGCCAAACTTGCAGAGAAATCATTAATGATACTCACGCAACATCGGAATAAACAGTTTGTATTGTTGGGACTCTTTTGAATCACGACAATTTTTCAAACGAATACTTTATTGAAAACAAATAATAGTCATCACGGGGGCCCTCTTGGAGCGGAGGGCCCGGGACAATTGCCCCCGTTGCCCCCCCACCTTATCCGGCCCCGCCTCTATGAGAGATTCATTCGCATACTGTACAAACTGAAGTCAAACTGTAAAATTCCTCGTGCGATCATGGTTCTCTTCAACAGCAAACTTATCAAGAAAAAATCTGAAAGCATGTTTATCGTGTTATTGCGGGATAGTAATGTGAAGATTTTTACAATCAAGCTCAAACGGATATGTGTGTGTATTTGCGGTTTTTGTTTAAATTTGAAAAAAGTCTGTATTATTTAAGGTAGTATCTAATGGTAGTTTCTTTTAACAGTTACAAAAAATCGAAAGCTTTCAACGCTTCGTACTGCAGCAAATCACGAACAAACCACATCAGGAATTTCCAATCTTGGGAGCCAACTGATGGGGAGGAGTCCAACACGAAGACGGCGTCCATCAATGCGTATGGCGGACAAGGCCCTTCAAATATTTTTTTATGATAGTTATTTCCCCGCATACACTTAACTTCACGAAGAGCAAAAGCTCAAAAATGCAATGACAAAAATGCACTATGCTTGACCTCTTACGTCATACCTACAAAAGTGAATAGCTTTCCTGTTAGTGTTCACAATACCAAGTCGAAAGCAACTGTTCTGTACTTTTATTGAAAGCAGTTTGATTTTTTATCTTCCTGCCAGCTTCATCACAACCAGAGGTCAAAAAATATACGCAGGTCAAAGCAAAAATTTGCTCACAAGACCCCAAACGCAGAAATCAACCAGACAAAGGTAGCAACATAGAACATAGACCGATCAGTGATCCAGAGAGTCATGTTTTTCTTTGCCTGTATGTGGCATTGGACATGGAACGCTACTGCACTGGAAGTATCATTGAACTGGAGATTCGTTTAAATTCAACATCTTTGAACTTTTTGAACCCGTACGTTTCTTATTGTAGCGAATCTAAATAGAACACAAACTGTCTGAGTACAATTTCAACACTCTGTGGTGAAATGATAGCACAAATGTTTTCACAGTGGAGGACTTCAACGCTTGTCCAAAAACTCTTTGGTCAATTGCTATTCTAAATTTCATCATATCATGCCATTCAGTGGTCTCCTTTTTTGTAAAATTGCCCTCCAAAACAGGCACTTTTCTTGAAAATCGCCCCCTTTCTATAATGTTTCTATAAATAGCATTTTGTTTTGAAATTAACTCAGTGATAATGAAATATAAACGGACGATGTTTTTAGCACAAAACAACGAATGCATATGCATTTGTAGAATTAATGTTATTAATTTCCAAGAACAGCTCATTCCAACTAATGCGAACCTTGCGATGGTGTTCATCTGCTAGCTTTTTCAAAGCAGGTTGCAAGTTAGTCAGTTTAAATGGCGTTTACCCGATCTTGTTCATGTCAAGGCGATTACGGTATTTATTACCAGTGTGCAGTACTTGTCAGAAACCTGCTCAGGAAAATATATCGTGGGAAACCCAAGTAAAATTAGCTTCACCATTTACCAAAGTTCTGAAAAACGCTCACTGCACTTGATCCAAAAATTTGAACATCCATGTATATGAAAGATAATACGAGATTCATCGTCACTTTGGATGTCGATAAGACATTTCTGGATAGTGGAAGTGCATTCGCTTGCGCCAGTTAGCTGGCAAAAAGCTATTTCACCCATTACTACGTACTGTAACTTTCGGCGTGATTTCCACAACAGAATGACTTCATAGTAAGCCTCAAAGAACAGGTGTCGAAAAGGATTTTTTGGAGTCTTTAGTTTAGCCAAGGTTGGGTGCTTGGGTTTACTTGCCAGTCTAAGTTGCTCTTTTCCTAGCCTACGGTCCTGATACACTCTGTCATAAGCAAGGACGTAGCGCTAACCAAAAAGGTGTGAGAACGCGCCCAAAAAACTAACTATTGTGAAAAAAACTTCGAACTAATCTTAAAGCAGAACATGAAAAAATTGTGTGAACGCCGCTTCCACGCGTTACCGCCCCACTACACTCCTGGACATAAGTCAGATGAACACAGCACAGTTATATCCACAGAAACCAAAACACTTGAAGTGACTGAAAAACACTATAAACACGTTTTACAACTTACGGCTAGCTGTTCCTAGTTTTGCTAGTCGTGAATTTCTACATAAATTGACTTGCAACAATCGTATTTCCATTATTTTTTCAACAGAACACCTTTCCGTAGGCCTACGTTGTTTTACTCAAGGTAGGCTACTAACTAAAGCTAATAAAACACATGATAATTGACTGCCATATTTTTGCCTACGAAGCAATGGTTTGGCAAGAATTTACTGAAGGCCAACGTTCCCTCTAAGAGCTTGCTTAGTGTGCGCGGATTGGAATGCCGTGTGAGCTCAAATTCCAAAAGTGGGGCTTGCGTCCGATTGAAAGCACGTATTTAGTTTGTCTTGCGAATGCTTATGCAGTGCGCAGCAGAACGAAAGTGCTGCGCGGGGGTTCTAGGCCAGCTGCGCGGCGGCGCAGCCGCGCAGCTTAGAGGGAACATTGTTGAAGGCCATGAAGACTTGTTTAAAGGCAACTTTGAGAATAATAACACATACTGTTGGAGGGATTTGTGACAGTTCACGACAAAAATTAGCTGCGCCAAACTTGGCGGCAACTTGCGATTTGCTATCCCCGCGAAAGTCGATGCGATGATCTAGTGGTAGCAATGACATGATTGTTGGCCCAATTTTACTAACTTCAAAAAGCTGAAATCTTCCTCGTGAATAAATGGAGTTTGACCGATTGGGTATTTTCCTATAGCTTTAATTAGTGGTTGTTGCTTTCGACCACCAACGGTATAATAAAATTAATTGATGCATACTGTACATATTGAAGCTACAACAAACTAATATTGACATGCTTTTGGATGTTCAGCAGCAAATCTGAAGTAATAATAAATTTGTTGCGTTTTCCGACATAGTGAGTAATATTGTTTTGCTCATTACTAGAAGATTGCATATTTAAATAGGTTAGGCGTGGGAAGGCAAGAAACCTGGTCATACAGTACTTAGTTTGCAGATGCTCTATTCATTATGCATATAGTGCTTTACCTTTATGACGTTCCCACGTTTGACTCTACTTTAGCTTTTATGTCCTTATGAAATATATAATGGCTAAGGTTAAATAACCACATTCTTTAAATGTTTGAAGTATGCGAAATAAATTTGCTTCTGAAGGAACCGCAGCACCAAAGGCTGAATTCTTTTGCAGTTCCAAACGCAGGAAGTTGATTAGCCAAAATAAAGTTAAAATTTGTAAATTTTAAAGTCAAAATTCAAGTTTAAGTAAAAAGATCGGTTGCTCTATACTACAGGCGTACCTTAATTCAGTAACTCAACTACGTAATTCAATTAAAAATTGTTTCAATCATAAAATTGTCATTATAATGGTTCATTTTTGTTGCTTATGAATCAGAAATAATCAACTAATTACAAGAATTAGCTTGACATGGTCTGATGCTTACACATCAGACTTTAGAACAGGGTGGGTACCTGCTGCCAGGGGGCCAAATGCGGCCCGCGTGATCATTTGACATGGCCTGCATCAGAATTTTTGTTATCCAATTTAGAGTACAAAATCGCGTCTAAACGAAGCTCCACGATAAGCAGGTACTTAAGATAGTGTATCATAAGAAGACACTATCACTAGTAGTTTAATATACACGTAGAATTTCAAGACAGCTGTTATTTACGACCCGCCAGCCATAATCCAAAATTTATGCCCCCCTTGACAGTAAATAGGTTCGCCACCATTGGTTTAGAATAAGGGTCACCAAACTTTTTTGTCCGAGGGCCACATAAGCTATTACAAGTCTGTCCAAAGGCCACATAAGCTATTACTCAACAGTATGATGGCCACATAAACTGTTACTCATCAGTCCGAGGGCCGGACATCTTATGTAATGTCATTGTTTCAGGAAATGTTTCTGCCAAATCAACAAATTTTCCTTTGTTATATTGTTTTTCCTTATTGGCAAAATGTCTACGCGGGCCGGATTTGGCCCGCGGGCCGTAGTTTGGAGACCCCTGGTTTAGAATGTGCTTTAGTCTAGGTTAAATCCTGAAAGTCATTGGTCAATGGTTCATCTTTGCTAACTGAATGTTTTTGTAAAAAGTAACTGTTTAGTGTGACAAGTTTCTGATGCACCCTTGTGAACCCTTTTGTAGTGGTGAATTCCACACATTTTTTGGTGGACCATAGGGTTCACCATGCACACCGATTGAAGAGCGCTGCCTTGTAATCTTCTTGAGAACCGCAATGCTTAACTCCATCTCAGTGGTCTTGGATAGTTGGTGCAGTGAAGCGTTTCACAGAACCATGCTATAGTACAGGCCTGCACAACTCAGAAAGCTCGAAGGGCCAAATTGATCAACATAAACTCACCGCGGGCCGCAAAAGTCTATTTCGTGGTAGAGTGAAGAAATTCTGAAAGTACAAGTAATTATCCGAAGTCGGGCTTTTGCAACATTTTCTGCAACTGAGTTCTCGCGGGCCGCAAGAAAAGATCTTGCGGGCTTCATGTGGCCCGCGGGCCGTTTGTTGTGCAGGCCTGCTATAGTAGTTTGATTAATGCGTCACCAATCCGATATGTGTTTATAACCTTTGTTAATGTTGCGAACTATGTAGTCGAAAGTGCATCAAATGCTTTGTTTCCAGAGTAACAAAGATTGTTTTTGGAATCAATTCAACATTTGAATATGTTAAAACCTGCGGAAATCGCCCTCCCTGGAAACCGAAATCGCCCCCCAAACCTCGTAAATCACAAACTCGCCCCCACAACGCACAAAATCGACCCTGGGGAAGATTGTGCCCACATTGAGCATCACTGCATGAGACAATAAGATGAAACCATGCTTCTGGCTGATATATTCATCAATGTTAGTGATACCAATAGATCATGTAGCTAGCTGGACTATTATTTCACTTAAAAATCAGCTCATTTTTATATCCAAAAATTGAAACAATACCCCAATACATTCTTTTTTTAAGCAGGCCAGTAGGTGCAACCGTTTTGAAACCACAAAACTGCCACTAAACCTGACGTGTGTTGGCATGACAAAACATGAGAAAATGTTGAATGGAAGAAAGCAGCACAGCAACAAAAACTGAATTATCAACAGACTAGCAAGAGGTGGCTTTCACAAATACCCTTATATGAAGAACATAGTTTGTGTGCAGGGTTTTTTTAGGCGTTCTAGGGACCCGATTCGGGCCCTAGAATTAAAAACCGCGTCCCTAGCATCAGAGAAAATTATCATCGGGCCCCTAGAATAAAAGAAAACAGGGTCCCTAAACTAAGAGAAATCGGGTCTCTACAGGTCCAAAGTGAGTACCTGACATTTTCTTTAACAAAAAAACAAAAACCCTGCTTGTGTTACAATCCTATGTGCAATAAATAACATCACGTTGGCATGTTAGAAAAATTATACAGCAGTGCAGTTGTGGTATTCAAAATGGCAGCAGGTTGGGACATACCTAATGCAACACTACACAAGCGTGACATCCCTGGTTGGAACAAGAATATGGGAGCAAAGTGTGAGGTTGCCCAACATGCCTACATACGAGATACGAGTATACTGGTTGATAATCATTCACCCAAAAGTGGACTTCTATTTGACATTATGAAAAAAAGTCGAAAAGAATTGAACTATGCATTGAGAGTCAAATATCTTGGCGTGCATTCAATGCCTCAATGAAGGATGACAATGACATTTTGAGATAATGAAATGGCTGTACTGTGCAGTAAACAATGGTTAGAAGGGCCTTTGTTGAGTGCTCAACTGCAGTAACAACACTCTGTTCCGTGCCTACTGCATGCCAGTGTATGCTTGCCAATTGTGGAGCAAATACACACGGACTACTATGAAACGCTTACCAGCTGCCTATAGCTAGTGGTGGGTTTAAGGTTGGGGGAGCCCGAGGCAAGACTAAAAAGGGGGGCCCTCTGATGACGTCATCATTCATGGCCGACCGTGATAAGCACTTTGATCAAGCCTAAGATACGGTCACCGAAGGATAGGCCTACGTTCCTGAGACTACGGCATGACTGACATAGCAGGAGAAAGTGCAAACCTGTGTTCATGATACAAACTTTTGATAACCCTGAAAAATGGGAAGACAAGGCTGGCAACAAGTAAAAGTTAGGCAATAGCAAGTTGGCATCGCCTCCACTTTTTGTTTTCACGCACCATTTCCCTGCATTCACCATCAATACACTACAACGTTTTCACCTTTAAAAGTTTCACCCTTTCCCCTTTGATAAAATGCTTGGTTTTTGGTATCCTGAATTTGTTCACGTTCGTGGGAATAAATGAAACCATAAACAACAACCAAGAAAATTCAAAACAAAAAATTTGTTTTAAATATTGTCCTTTTAACTACAAGAACATAGCATACAAAAACATCCAACCTGCGGCTTGTGTTGGAAAGCTTTGAGGCAGGATGAGTCAAGGCTGCCCTCATCTTGCACTGACACTAGTTGTTTGAAAAATGTGCAGAAGTAGGAAATAATTCATCATACACCTTATCGGAAATACTTCTAGCAAGTAGCCTACACAACTGATTAAATCTGTGCTAAGAAAAAGAGGTTGAAGTTATACTGGCTTACAACTGGCCAAAAAAATTTAACATCACCTATCAAGTCTAACTCAAACCAACTTCTTGCTAGTCAAGCTTCAAAGAACGTGTGACTCAAAGCATGAGCTAAATTCAAACCATCTAAAATATCTGAAATATCTGCAGAAAAAATGATTACTCATAATACTCACAAAACGCCATTTCTGCTGCTTGATAAGAAGCATGAACGCAGCCTTGCTTATTAGCAGTCTTTGCTGCACAACAGCAATAATAAAAAATTACTTTGTAAACTAAAAAAAATAATATTCTATAAATTTAAAGATGTAGCATGGTCATTGCTATGACAATTACATGTTGTCTTATTTTCTGATGCAAATGTTTACTAAGGTACAACATCACAAGAAATGAAAAATTTGTCTAACTTTTTCATTTCAGAGACATAAAAAAGAAATCCTTAATAAGAATATGAATGTTCTAAAACATGTATTTATCAACCTCATTTTTACAAAACTTGAGTTTTGTGTATGGCACATCTGATTATGCACTAGACAGACATGGCTACTGTTAACAACTTGGGTGCTTAACCTGCACTCTCCTCTGTAGGTTCACCAGTACCACTTGCTACAACAACAAATCTGTCCAAGAGACCTTTACATTTTTCATCAACCATTAGGCTTCCTTACTTTTTCCTTGTTTTTTTCTGTTCCACTTGGATATTTCCTGTTAAACTGTGGCATGTTCAAAAAATTAAACACTCCAATCTCTAAAAACATCAATTGGTATAAAGAAAATTCACATTGTATAAAACGTTATCTTTTGGTGTAAATATTTGCTCTTATTTGATAGGGTCTTTTCAGAAGTTTTTGGAAGAAATTTCAACCCACATTTTTTTTGGTAGGCCTATAGAAGTTGGTTTGAAACTTTTCTTGATTTGGACATTGGAGATGGTGGTGGGGTCACTTTGAAAGGATAGTACTTACACATTAAAGTTGCTGTTGGCAGCCTCTTTTAAAGCAGGGAATTTTACGTCACAGTTACTGCTGGGGGCCACTTTGGAAGCATAGTACTTACACATTACAATTGCTGATTGGGCCCGTTTGAAAGCATAGTAGGCCTACTTACTCATTACAATTGCTGTTTGGTGCCCCTTTGAAAGCATAGTACTTACACATTAAAATTGCTGTTGGAGGCCCCTTTGAAAGAATAGTACTTACACATTAAAATTGCTGTTAGAGGCTTTTTTGAAAGCACAGTACTTACACATTAAAATTGCTGTTGGGGCCTCTTTGAAAGTAAGGATTTTTACATCATAGTTACTGTTGGGAGCCATTTTGAAATCAAGGTATTTACACATTACAACTGCTATTTGGGAGACCCTGTGAAAGCAAGGTGCTTACACATTACAGTTGCTGTTGGGGGCCCCTTTGAAAGTAGAGTACTTACACACAACAGTCCCTTTTAGGGGCCCCTTCGATGAAGTTTGAAAGCAGAGTACATACATATTTCAGTTGCTGTTGGGACCCTTTGAAAACAAAGTACCTGTACATTACAATTTCTGTAGAGGGCCCTTTGAAAGCAAAATACTTGCTTATGATTTGCTTTGTAGCACATTACGTGAATGAATAATACGTCTTTCACCAAAAATGAGGAACATTTATGCGCGTAATACCTCAAGGGGGGCCCCAAAAAAGGGTGGGCCCGAGGCAAGTGCCTCGCTTGCCTCCCCATAAACACACCACTGCCTATAGCAATGTCTACCAGATTATGCAATGCTTACCTAGAAATGCAAGTGTTCGCTCACATCAGGTTAACCATTTTGTCAGGACCTTTGATGCCTTGTTTGGGAGCAATCTGTATGTTTTTGATCAATGATGTGCATCATCTAATTTTTTCTGATGATTTCAAAGGTCTGACGCTTTTTACAAACCTTCATTTTCATCCACTAATTTGAATCCCTGCATGACGGTGACCAATTGTAGTAGTTGCTGGTGGGTTGTCTCGGGGTTTGCTCTTCTTCATTTATGCCTTTGCGTAGTGACCAATACCTTCCTTGCACTTCGCGGCGCCTCATGGTTTTTGCATTTTATTATACTTCCCCCTATCACCCCCTGCATGCTGACAATGTATGCAAGTCAAATGCGTAAACAGGTATTTTATAAAATTAGTACAATATCAACTGTTAAATCTTGTTTTCAATTTAGTGAAAACACAGGATTGCCAGCCTCAAGATAAATATCCTGCAAATACGTTTGAAACCTCGATTAAAACACTTGATATGCTCTTGTGCACCGCTGAGAATGCCCATCCGACATTTTAGTAGTTTACGTCAGAAGCTGAAGTTAGAATTTTTTCAATTTTCTCTCACTGCTGGCTTGATGATGATTGATTGGTGTTATAGTTGGTGCATGTATCAGCATTTTGCTCCTCTTCTCAATATTGACTGTGTTTATCAACTAACACCTGCTCCGCAATGCGCTATGACTAATCATTTGTGTGTTTTTGTGTTGTGCGAGTACCCTTGTGATATGGACCATGAATTTGACCCAATATAATATATATATATTATGCATTAACATTTTGAGTCTTCAGCTCTTATTATGATTCCTTGTTGTATTTCTTTTGTCCTGGAACAGTGAAGCAGCCACGAATTTTGTTCGGGAGGGGCCACGACAAAAACGCATGGTGTTGGTGGCAGCAATCATTTCTGAGCAATTTTTTCCGGAAACGTTTCACTTACGTTTACAGGTCGGGCGTTGATTACTCCAAACGCCTTGTGCATCACCACTGTTGTCAAGACATGTCCTCGTCGGGTTATCATCCGGGGCATAACCTTTCTTGCACGAAAGCCTGAGACGTAAATGCAAAACCAGACAATTGACAAAGAGCAGTGCAACTTGCAGCGAAAGTCACATGGGTTGTCAAGAAGAAAAAAGCAGAAAAGTACTTTGTAAACTTCATTGTTTCAAACTCATTGACTTCGTTACCTGCAGACGCTTGCTAAAAAGTTTCCATCTGTGCAAAGTTCTTCTCCGTTCGCAGGTGAGCTTTCAACAGGGGGACAAGTAATCCTAACACATGTTGCTGCTGAATTGGTCCAGCTGTTGTTTGTCCCTATTAAGCACAGCTGCAAGTTTTCGCAGAATACATAATAGTTCTATATGAAACTTGACTGAAATGCTATAAATCCATAATGTCTTTGGTATATACTGCAAAAAGTAAAACACAACCCCAAAAGCCTGTAGCTACGCAAAGGGCATTCAGAGGCAGTGCCCCCCAATTTTGTTGTTCCGTAATTATTTTTTAATGTCCAGAAAGATTTATTGTAAAACACATCATAAAAAGAAAAATCTTTCCCACCTAAAATTTTATTTTGCCTCTCGAAACCTTTAAACCTGACTACGGGCCTAAATCCAAATACACATCATTATAAATGTTTAAATGTGACCAGAGCGAAATGGACCTTTAATATATTTTTAAATTATTCTAATCCTGCAGTTCGTTAATGAAACGTTAATAAGCGTTTCTTAGATATTTTTCTTCAAACGGCCGCTTGCTTGCCTCGAATTTTATTTACAAAAACAGAATTTTTTCTCAATTAGCTAGCTATTTATCATGATTAAAAATAACAGGTTTCAAATGCAATAAAAACAGATGTGATTCTATCAACTTAGTTTCGATAGTGCCAGGCCTCGCTCACGGGCCGTTCGTCTCGAAACCAGGAATGCCCTATGAACATGGTTGAGCAAAGCTCCAGCAGTTCAACCTGCCCTATGTTGGATTATTCTCGGGGAAGGATAAACTGAACGTGTAACAATCGTATGTAAAGCTTGGAAGAATTTCTGTAATATTTTTCGTCATTCGCTTATACTTAGGAAACTTCTGAAGAAGGGTTACGACTATTGTTGCAGCATTACATTTGGACAAGGGTTCCCGTTACCACTTAAAAAAATTTTATGTCTTGAGTCTCAGTCTCAGTGGCTGGGGTCACCGATTCAAAAGTATGTTTCTTTAAATTTAATGAAACTGAACTTACCACAGATTGTAGCTGCGCTGCCCTGCAGAAAATATCTTGGTGCGCAAGTGAATCTGCAAACACTTCCGACGACGTTCCTTTCAGTGCAGTTCACTGCACCGTTCGCAGGTGATTCTTGTGGTGGTAAACAAGATTCTGCTAAAAAAGCAAATTAACGGAATAAAACTACTATCTGCCTTTGCAGTTTACCTTGAATAATTGTTGAATGTTTGTGTTTTGCTTCAGGTATTTCGATTTGGCAGAGGAGGGCTGTGTGTAGCTCAGTTCACAAATTGTTTGAAATTGTTAGGAGAAACTAATTCTGAAAAATACACACAGCAACGCATTTCTCTGTCACACTTACTGCATTTTCACGCAGTTAGGATATTGGTAACGTTTAGTACAGCTCAAGACATAGACTTAAATTGTTAAAAGGTGATTTGTTGTTGAACAATACTGCCTTCAAACCTTGTTCTAAAGCAGCAAAAATGTACTTACGCTAATAAAATGGCGTAGAGGGGCTCGAAATCACATTTGCGTTAAGGTTCAGGTACTACTTTTTCAGTGCTTGAACAACGATTTTAAGAATTTTTCTATATGGTATTTAAACATTTACATGTGAACCATTGCACCCGTTTGATAGAAACATAACTGACGTGTCGAAACACCTTAGAGAGAAACATCAATTGCTTTACATGTATTTTAAGATGTATAAGTTTCTTCAATAACAAGCCTTCAGATCGTTTAGGTTCTGCGTCGAACAGCAAATGTCTTAATTAGATGTAACAGCGTCAACAAATATATAAAAATGAAGACAATCTACACCACACTACATATAGTAGATGCACACACATACACACGCATAATCTAAAACAAACAAGACGTATATCCGTCCTGGCTGACTTTAACGCATATTTCCTAGTAGTTCATATGATCTTCAATGGCCGTGTGCATGGGATATCTATTACGATCTGTCTTGAAGCGTCTTTTCCTGAAGAACTGGTTGTTGTGTGAATGGCATTTGAAAGGTAGGGGTCGAAATTGCATAACGCTTTTCTTTAATTGATAAAATAGATAAATAAACCTGTTACTTAAATCTTTCGAAATTTGCCAAGGAAATGAGTAGCTGCAGAGGAATATTCTTCGCGAACAAGTCAAAGTAATTTTATTGCCTGGACGGACGTGAGTAACCTACGGTGCATTGTTGTAGTCTTTGCAAGGAAAACATATATTTGGCGCATTCTTTGGCCAGCACGACGGTCTGCGTGATAAAGGGCACGAAACAGTTCTTTCCGTTGGTGATTGACATTTGTCTGAGTGACATGGATTTGTTGAACTTTTGTTCGAATTTATATGTATGGTAAAGCTTATTTCAACTTTTCCAAAGCGGGTCCAAAATCTGAAATGACATATTCCTAACCTTTTTCAATTTACATAGAGTATACAACCAAGTGGAGTAACCAAAATAGCCAGTAAACAAACAAAACATGATGCAAGCAAAACATTTTACATCATTCAAAGTTTTAACTTTTGGTAGTAGTCACTTTAAGTTATGTTATGACGATATCACAAGATAAAAATGCAAACCATTTGTAGCGCAAAATTAAGTAGAGCGTAAAAGATGTTTCATATTTGTTGATAACTTTCATTTTAATTAAAAATTAAATGTAAAAAGGTCTTTCATAAACTTTTCTTGATACCGTAAAAAATTGCGTCACGATATTTATTTCGACTTTATTTAGAAAATTTTATCGCCTAAACTAAAACATCGTTTCAGTTGCAAATCATTAAAGGCATAACAAACTTACCACTTGCGTCTTGATGCAAAAACAAAAGAACGGTGCAACAAACTGTAGCAAATCTCATAATCTTATCATTTCACTGCCAGAAGATTTGAACAAGAAAAATCCTCCAGTAAAAGCGATGGCGTCTATGCAATCCTAGAGTTGCTTTTAATTAGGTCAACTGCATAGATATTAATAGTTAGGTGTAGTTTTTGTATTGTGTTTGATTTTTTCATTTCGATGTCGGCAATCATTACGACGGTATCAGCACCATCATTTGATTTAAATTCAGCCGATGAGCACCTACTGCGCGGATTTCTCGGGAAAGTAACTTTACCGGGCAATTTGCACAGGTGACCAAGTCGAATCAAACAGAAATTTGTTTGCTAGGAGATCGATTTCACATATTTCATGCATCTTTAGTACTATCAAATGCAAGCTAGGCTCAAAGGTGATGTGGTGGTCAACTAAAGCAAAATTTAGAGAAAGTAAGCAAAATGTAGTCTAAAACGCAAGGTGTAGGCTAACCATAGAGCTGAACTCACACTAAAGCGTAAAAGCAGAACAAGCTTAGGTACTGAACGACTAAATCCAAATATTTCTTGAAAGTTGTATTTGTGGCGATTCAATCTTCTCCAATAAATTTTACCAGAATATTTTTAAACATTTCAAGATTTGTTCAATTGGTGCTGAAACAAGAGACAAGCTTTGAAATGTGGCTAAACAAGATAAATCAAATATCTTCGATGAAAGAACTTGTTTATAATTTCTACTGTGATCCAACATTCGTGTTGATTCATCACCAAATTGCTTGAAACTAGTCGTTCAGTAACTGGAGTCCATTTTGCTTTTCTGCTCTCGTATGAGGCCAGCTCTATTCAGTGTCATAGCCAGCCCAAAATTTTGGGGGGAGCTAAAAACTTTTTGAGAGGCAAAATGTTTGAATTTTCGAGAATAATATTATTTTATTTGGAAAATCGCTTCTCAAAACACACAAATGACTATATTTTTTAAACATTTCTGGGGGCATGGCCCCCTTGGCGCCCCTTTTGCTACGCCTATGGCTTTATTGCCATAATTGTGTTTGAGACTAGAAATTGCCTTTTTTTTCTAAATTCTTTAAATATTCACCATTTCGCTTGTAAATCCTGCTTGCAATTTAGAGTACGACTGAAGATGCATAAAATATGTGACGTCTACGTCCCAGATGCCTAAAACAACTTGATAATATTATTTTGACAGCAACACTTTCACAGCGACATGTTTTTTAAATTTCGATATGCGCTAGTCCGAATAATCGCAAATTAAGTCATGACAGCGGACAATGGCAGTGAGACTCCACGCAAACTCACAGAATACCTAAAGCCTTCAATTGCTTCAGCATCTATTTTCAATCATAAACAAATGTTTCTATGCAACACAATTAAGTTGGGGATGTTATGCATTAGATTTATACGGAACCTGTATTTTTTATTTATATTTTGCCGTACACTACTGATCGCTATGTAACCTTACATCTACTGATGACAACTCTTTGTCAAATGCTTGCAAAGACTCGAAACAGTTTCATGATTCGGCCACTAATAGCCTAAACAGACTGCGCTGGTTTTTCAAACATCATTTCCTCAGAATTGATATGAAGCACGTTTCAGGCATTAACAACACAGCTGCAGACTGCCTGTCAGCGTATGCGTGACGTCAGTTCCTTTCCCATCCTTCAACAGATTTCGTTCCACGAACAATTTTTCTTGATCGAAGCGTCCGGTGTCCGTTGACAGTAATACATTATTTTCACACCAACAGCCTTCAAAAAACATTTGGTGGACACGAATCGCAAACAACACCGTCCTCTCTACCCCAAGTGCTGCTACAAAAATAATTTGAGTTACAGGAGTGGTTCTTGATCGGGGAGTGTCAATAAATTTCCAGGGGACGCAGGCCTTTACGTGCTCTACAGCATGGACGTTTGAAAACGGGAAAGTGTTTCGTCGAATTTAGTTATATAAAGCAAAGGAAACTTAGGAGGCGTGGTGCAGAAAATGTTAAGAACCACTGCGTTAAAGTAAATGAAATCTAAAACCCATGTACGTGCTTTCCTTGAAATACAGTTATTCCAGACCGCCATCTTATACTTCACAGCTCTTTATTACTTCTGTTCTCAGCAAAGTCGATAACCTACGTGAATTACCAAATCGCAGCGATCGAATTCTCTGATTGCACCAAGCTCAACTTGAACTTGGGGACTATTTGATGTAGGCTACAGCCAACATCAACAAAATTCGTTTATCGTATTTCATTTCAAACCTTCCCTTGAGTGTAAACATGAAGGGAACTCTACTCGTATTTAGGTTGGGCATACCATACGTCCCATTTTAGCCGGGATAGTCCCGATTTGCAGGACTTTGTCTCGGCGTCCTTGTCAGTCAACCAAAATGTCCCGGTAAGACATTCACCCAGTTAGGATAGTCCCACATAGTGGCATAGCGAGGCTAAGTGCCGCCCGAGACAGGCCAATAAAGTGCCGCCCTTTCCACACCTCCAGTTTGCTTAAAATAATTTAAAATGTATGAAGATCAACGTTAACTCTGTCAGCACTTGCACGGAGCCCTTTGAATGTCCGGGAACCATTTCGATAAAATAGGTGAAATAGGCCTAAAACAGGCTCTTGTTGAGAAGCGCTGGCTTGGAACTTTCATCATGATCTGTAAACTTGATCTAGTTCAGGGGCGTGCAGAGTTCTTGTGATGCCCGGGCCCGGGGCAACTGCTTGATTACATGCCCCCCACCAAATGCTAATATTGAGAAATGTAAAAATATAAGCACAGCAAAACTACCAGCCCAATCCTTTGCCACATGCAAAAGCATAACGCCACAAAAGATTCACCTCAAGTGAGAGTAAAGAAGCGAAAAATTGTCCAAGTCTGGTACCACGTTACGCAACAATAGCAAGACTTGAACGTTGTAACAATAATCTTGCATGGCTCTTTTGAGGAGAAAAAGTGAAATACGCTTCTAATGCTGAAGCTCTGCTTAATAGAGAAGATGGTGTATTTTGAACGGTATCGTACTTCCTTGGCGCCGAAGTGTGCTGACAGCTCCGAACGATTTTCATTCTGATTAACTTTATGTATTATCTCGATCTTTTTTACAACAATTAAAAGCGAAGAATCTATGTATGATTGCATTATTGCAAACTTTGGAAAAGGCTTTTCTTGAATCAGCAGGACAGACAGAAATTAGTACTGATCCAAAGCGTTTATAGGAAGATAACTAATTTTATGATGAAGAAGTTGTAAGGGTTTCATTTCCAAAAAATGTTGAAACATTTTTTTGTCAGGAATTTGTTACTAGCTAAACCTGCCAAAAGGTTTTCAATATTCTGCTAGAATTCAGCTCACTGCTAGATTGTAAATCTCACAGCTAACAGTGAAAAATCCTGCTAGGTTTGGCAGAAAATCAGCTAAAATGACAACTCTACTATCTTGCTTTAAGAACGTAATTTTCCGACACCGTTTCATTCTACACAAAAGCAGCAGTTCCATTGAAATTGAGCAAAGTTAACCTTCCCGGGTTCTTCATTTCAACGGCCAAAATGTAATATTGATAAGCCCACCTAATGACCAGGCTGCAGCTTGTGACACTTTATGAAAATATCCCACTGAACATTAAAAAATAGCATGACGCATGCCAACAAATATTTTTTGCCAATGTCTAGTTGTCATGTGATGTAATGATGTGTCGTTGGAGTATTGCTAAGGATCGAACGATGGGAGAAAAAATATTAAGTTAGTTTTAAGGAAGTGTGGCTCGACTGCGCTCTTACGCACTAGGCTAAAGGAAGCTCCTAGCAGCTTTCGTGCTACTAGGGATGTTATACTTAAGCGCGCAGTGCATGTAGTGACCGTCGTGCCACTACATTAGCTTTGACTATTCACCGTGATTTCATGCGGGACCTTTTGTGTTGTATTTGAGTGAAGGGGTAATATAAACCTCGAACTACCGGATCAGTGACATTTGTTAATCTGCGGTCGAATGCCATCTCTTTGTTTTGTTCAAATGATTTATGACTGGGGTAAGGGAAGTGGCTTTGGATGGAGAGGAAGGTGGAGGAATTGGAGGAAAATTGTCCCCAAGTATGTTGAAAAAGCTCTGATTTCAAAACAAGCATTGGGGTCCTTTTACAAACTGGATTTGACCGATACATTCGAGTAAATATTCAATCAATTTGCTCACTCCACAGCCATATTTCCTGTTTTTTGAGGTCAGCCTACGAGTATAGGCTTCTAAAAACTAAAACTGAAGAGTTAGGACTTTGAAAAATTTGCTTAGTTTACTGCAAAAATCACAAAGAAGAGTTGGAGCTATCGAAACACTTTCAAAAATTATTCCGCCCTGGACCCGGAGCTTCCAGGGCTCCTCCCTTGCCACGTCACTGGTACTAAATTTGGTGCATTAGCACCTACTGAGAGATATTGTTATTTCTTAGGAACATGCTGTCTGGTAACAGAAGCAGAATGTGAAAGCCCTTATCATCAATAAGATTAATACTGATTTTTCCTCGTGTGATTTTTATGAGAAAATAAAATCGAACAAAGACCTATTGAAGAAAGTATTTTCTACCTCTACAGAAAAGGCCGAATATGTAAATTTACAAATGCCTAATTATTGTCTTATTTGTTAGTATTAGTATCAATAATGAGTATTAATAATAGTATTAATAATAATAATAATTCTTAGTATTAATAATAAAATGCATTATTTTTGTTTTTCTTGATGCCTCAACTACAGGAATCCAAAATGATTACATGCTCAGTAAGATATGAAACACATTTATCTGATAAGGCTGATTCTTCCGAAGCCCAACCAAAAGCAGAAAATTGCTTTTTGGAATTTTCATACAGGTTGAGTGGGTGAAAGTTGCTTCATGACAATACTGTTTGTTTAATACATAAGACGATGAATAAACCCTGAAATAACGTCTATTAAAATTTGCACCTAAGGTCAATTTCGTGCTGCAAATAAATTAATGGTGCTATTTTATTCTTTGCAAACCACGACGCGTCAGTTTGGGATTATCAGATTGTAGATCCAGCCAACTGGTTTCGAGGCACAGACTACCCGGAAAATTGTTTGTTGTCTGACAGTTGTCGACCATTACACACGATTGCTTGATGTGATACTGATTCAACTATGTTTCTACTGTTATTCGTGTTTTGATCTTGTAATGGTGTCAGCTTTTTAGTTAAAAAGACCTCAGAACAAACTATGGAGTTAACTGAAAAATATATTTATACACGATTCCTTACTAACTCGAAATGAATCAAGCAGAAATGCTCCATTTAACTGATGCGTCTATGCATACGAACAATCGTCCTGGATAAACGCTACCCAGCATCTGTGTTTTGATAAATATTAGATTGAAAAATTATAACAGGCTCTAGCAAAAATCCTGCCACGCCCTCTCAATATTTGATGTGTCTGGAGGTGGCAATCTCTCAACGGATTCACCTGCAAGACGGCAAAAGGGCTTTCAATCGGCCTTGTGAAATTTCCAACGCTTCACCAGATCGCTGTGGGCAGGAACCTGGAGTCTTGGTGGTGTTGTGAAGGAGGGCCGATTTTGTGACCGTGGGAACTTTCCTAGAACACGTCTGCCCGGCAGTCAGATGTCCTGGCCGAAACTCGTGAGGGCCAGGACCAGGTTGATGCCGACGTTCCATCGGTGAGAGGAAAAACTGGCTGTTTCCGTATGGTCTTGCAACAGTCCAAGGTTGTTGAATGTTGCCCGAGAGCATAGGCGTAGCCAAGGGGAAGCAAAAAAGTCCATGCCCCTCAAAATGTTTTGAAAACATAGGTATTTTGTGCTTTGAGAGACGTTTTTCCAAACAAAATAGTGTTATCCGGCTAAAATCAAACATTTCTGCCACACCCAAATTTTTGCCCCCCCCCAAATTTTTGGGTTGGCTAATTCACTGCCCGGGAGTCCAGGCTCTCACCGTCAGGAGATGTTTTGTTGTGACAGCAGTTGACATGTTTGCAGTTGAAACCACCAACATGCAGACTCATAGGCGGATCCAGGATTTTTTCAGGTGGTGCTCAAAGATGAGTTTATCCGGCTGTGTACTGACTGCATATCAGTGAAGACGCAACTGCTCATACACGGTTAATAACCATACATATTTTGGTTAAATTGCATTTTCACCATTGCCCAGATTTACTGGGACGTTTCCGGAGCAGAAGCAGCCTTCAAAACAATTCCAAAATTGTGCTGAAACTAATCTAACCTTAAAAAAGTATCTTGTTGAATGTCGGAAAAGTTTTATTATTCGCAAAACAAACACAGGTTCACGCCAAAAAAACGCGTGGGGCAGGCATAGATGTGACACAAAAACTACAAGAAGAAACCTGAATTGCCGCCAACAACCTTTGCAGTCTGTGCAAAATCCATGCCGAATTGTGTTCGAAAATTGCAGATGTGCATGGAATAGAAGTTCATGACGTTTGGATATGAAAATTTGTTTATTTTCGGAACATTTCCGATTTTTATGCATAGCATCAGAAACGTAACAAGAGGTCAAGTGGAATATTCTGCGGACGTCGAATCACTGCGGTGGCCAAAACTCACAACAATGCCAAAAACAATTTTTCAAAACAGTAGATTTGCATCCCAAAGACCCCAGGTTCGAATATGGAGGCGCCAAACTTTTTTGTTGTCCCAGGCGTCATCTAAACCTCGTTACGCCCCTACACATCACGATTGTCTTGCTAGAATGGCATAATTTGTTGACAAAATTGCCTGCCCATCAGTGACAAACTATCAATCACAAAAAATTGAAACAAAATGCTGTTGATTATCGAAATCACTTGACCATCGAAAATAACTTGAAGGTCGAAAAAAAGGTATATTATTTCGAAAACAAGCACAACTTTCCCTTCTCCCATAAAACGCTTGGGGTATGCGTAGAGGCAAACACACCAAAAAACTCCAAAGCAATTATGCACTTTGCCAGGAAGTTGTTTATTGCATCATAAGGTCGTTGATAATGATTAGACAATATTTTTCCACTTCACAGCGGGAAATGTGAAGTTTGCAGTAGGTCTAGGTCAATGACAAAATTCTCATACATTCAATTTTTTGTACGAAACGCGACTATATCGCGGTAACGAAATTTTAGAAATGCTGTGCAGTAGGTTGAAAAAAATGATTAGAGACAGCAGAATAGTTAGAAGAATAGCTAGAGTCGCTAGAAAAGCATCTTATTTCGTGCTGAGCTGAACTTTTGTCCAAAACTTGCTGCTGGCAGGCAGGGGTGCATTGCAAAATTAGAGGCGTGGGAGTCAGGCTCGTAACTAGCTTGGGACACCAGGGGTAGAGTTCTCTGAGAGAGAATCAGCAAAAAAATATTATCGGGTCCCTAGAATCAGAGAAAATCGAGTCTCTAGAATCAGAGAAATCGGGTCCCTACATGTCCATACCGGGTACCTAACAATTTCCTTACAAAAACCCTGATATAACGTATATGTAAACACTTACCTATTTATATCACATTGCGACCATATTTTTGTAAAAATCTTGTTTGTTAGAAGTTTCATTTATAGTGAAATAAACACATTGGGAATGCCCAAATTCAGCAAAACAAGCTTTGCATTTAATATTTTCGTCCCTATTCCTGTGTAAAACATGGTTTGTTTCAAGGCTATGCAAAAAATCACCCCGATGGACGTTTCTGTGTCAGGAACCATCGATCAAAATACGTATCTGAAAATATTAGGGGTGGCTTCAGCCCTCTTAGCCCCCGCTAGATCAGCATATGAGACTGGGGTGTGAGAACGTTGGCATGGCCGTTGGTGTGAATCGCGAGTGTGGAGGTTTGTAAATGTTGATGATCTCATATCCTGTGACGTCTACGCACAACCACTCAGTCTCTGATTGTTCTAGACTAGAGCAAGGCTGCCCAACCCGCGGCCCTTGATGTTGTTTTAGGTGGCTCGTAATGAAAAAAGTTGGTGAGCAGACTTTTTAAAATTGTAGTATTCTTTATAGGTAGGCTCAAGTGTATTTGCCATCAAAAGACACCAAAATTATACGTGTTGTTTCTGTTACAGGCCTACCACCCAAAAATTGTATAACAAGCGCTTCGAAAATATGTCATTTTTTTCGATTTGGTTTACATCCTTACAAGCTGGCAACACTGTTTGCAATAATAGAACTCATTATCACCTCGTGTTATCGCATAAAATTGATCAAAATCAAGGGATTTGTTACGTTACAATAGCTTATTGTTATGTCACAAAAAACGTTTGTGGCCCACAATAAATTTCCTCATGTGAAAGTGGACCACAACACTACAAAGGTTGGGCAGGCCTGGTTTAGAGACTGATCGACCAGTGACCATTCCAACCGCTCGCGGACAAACGTGGCAAGGCCGTGTTTCCTGCTCAGGACTGACCCAGATAGTGAAAAGTTGGGAATCACCAGCTTATGTGCAATTGTGCAATGGGTCTGCTGTGGGACGATGAAGAAAGTCTTGTTCTTATAGGTTAGCTGCTCAATAACCGAAATCTTGCTTGTAGTGAGCCCCTCGGTGTTCAACTGGAGTATGCTGGGTCGTGGGCAGAGCATATGGAGGTCGGCAGTATCAGCCGACCTCCATTTCACCCAATTGAGGGAAGACCCACCCTGTCACAGGGAGACCAAAGCTCAGTCGGGTTGCCACATTTTTTTAGTTTAGCTCGTCCAAACAAACATTAAACCCCGAAAATTGAAGTAGGACACACTAGAAATCAGAAAAGTTTTTGTCAGTCCGTATTCTGTTCTGTACTGTAATTTGCAGACGAAGCAGTACCTGCCACTGTTATATGGAACAGCGTGGGCCAAGTACTTTTGACTGATCGGGCATTTTAGGAAAACGCAACAACTTGCTAGCCACTTCTAATAAAATGATGTATAAAACAACAGCTTCCAAGTATTTAAAACCAAAAAAGGGAAGCTAAGTGAGTGCATCATTGAAATTATTACACAATAGCTAATTATTACAAATCTCTATCAGTGGGAGGCTCCTCTAACATAGGTGCGGGAGCAGGCAAATTTTTGCAGGTGCGAAGTATTTTGGCCATATTTTCCCAAACTTGCCCGAAAAAACACTCCAAAAAATGACGTCTGCTCTGGCCTATGGCGAACACAGATTTTCTTTCAGAATTTTTCTTTTCCGAACGTTTGGTTCGTTTGGAAAGAAATGAGCGGATGAAATGAAACAATCGACCTGATATGCCATAGCTAAGCAGCTTGGATAGAAGAGCCTGTTTGTTCACCATGTCGTAGGCCTTTTCTATGTCAATAAAGACAGACAAAACGTTGTGTTTGTTCGCCATGGACTTGTAGATTGCGTCATGGAGACGGAGAAGATGATCCGTCATTCTGCGATGCTGTCGGAAGCCGGACTGTGAGATATGAAGGACATTATGATACTCTTGAAACTAGTTGAGGCGACTTACAATCATTTTTTCGAAAAGCTTACAAATATTCCTGGTCAGGGATATTGGGCGGTAGGAAGACGGTGAGTGCACAGTTTGTTCGGTTTTGGAACAGGGACAACAATGGAGTGTAGCCAGGATGGAGGAATTTTGCCGGTGAACCAGATTTTGTTAAACAGCTGTAGCATGACTTCCAGAGATTTGATGGACATATGTTTAAACATTTCGTAGCAGATGTTGTCTGGTCCGGGTGCAGTGTTCTTAGTGTCATTAATAGCGGAGAGAAGTTGATTAATGGAAAAATCTTGATTTAGATCTGGATCAATTGGCGTCGTATGGGACATCGCATTTCGCAGTAGTCGCGTTTGGATTGGTAGAGTCACGCTGACAAAACGCGGCAGATAATTTAGACAACTGCTGGATAAAGCGAGCTGGTTTGCGAGCATGTTAGATTTGTGCTGTTTATTTTTGGCAGAAATGCCTTGGGCTTGCAACGTTGGGATGAAATAGCTTGAGCGATGACCGAAGAAGCTTTGGACTGATTACTTTCCAAACTTTTGAGAGAAACTCATTTAGCAGTTGGTAACTGTTCGAGTTAATGATTTGGAAGCTGTTAGAGTTCATGAAGGGGTCGATTTCGTTTGAACAGCATTAAACGTGGACAAAAAGGTGAAGATTGTTGATTTGGCTTTAGTGAGGTTAACACCATTCCCCTGCAATTGCAAATTAACTTCATTGAACTTCGTGAAGATATCGGTGGATTGTGATGGCCAAGATACTGTATCTGTAACACCTTTTGACAGTCACCTTCTGTGTGCAGCAACAGGCATACGAACCCTCTTCATCATTATCCGAGTGCAACACATTGCCTGAACTTAGCAGAACACACTAAACATTTTGGTGTCCTTTGATCAATTAATCCATTATTACTCTGTCACATTTTTAGTGAATTTTGAGTTCGGAGCATTGCAGGATTGAATTTAATCTGCATCTTTTAAATTTTTTTACCTAACTCTATCTGTAAAAAAATATAAACTGCCATTCTATTTTCAAATTGAACTCATACAAGGCTATTATTATTTATTATACAGGGTGTTTCAAAAAAATTAACATCATTTTGGAATCTAATAATTTGGCAGTTCCTGTTTAAATAATTTTAAATATACACAGCATGTGTAGAAACAGGCCAAAATTTTGTGCTTAATATTTGATATGTTTATGTTTTCAGATGTAGACAGTTTTAATTGATAAATTATTCGCACTGCAGTGAAAACCTGTGTGTCCAAATGGTATTCACTAGCATAGAAAAGGCATTTTGTGTGTTGGAGTGTGCTCGAACAAACTCAAACAAGACTGTGCAGCGTACGTTTTTGAGATGGTTTATGTCCCCCTCTTCCTGCAAATGTAAACGAGCTCAAACAATGAATCACTAACGCACTGGAGACAATTACCCAAGACATGCTGTGTCGTGTTTGGGAGGAGCTAGACTACCGACTTGACGTTTTTCGGGTAACAGGCGGCGCGCACATTGATCATTCGTAAAATCTGTTGTGGAATTCACGTATTTGTTGTTCAAATGTTAAGGAATAAATCTTGTTATGGATAACATTGAACCTGTTGATATTCATTTGATTCGAATATGTAGTTTATGTAATGTTTACATGCCAAAGGATGTCAATTTTTTGAAACACCCTGTATTTGTGATTAACTATTAAACCACCATATCCAAAATTAGCTCACGCTTTTGGTTACAGGCTGAGTCTGAGTGCAAGCATGAATTCTCAAACCTGACCGGTGATAACCACTGTAACAAAATGAGCATTGTTAAGTAGCACTTTACCCGTGCCAAGAAGTCCGTCTGACGAAAATTCCAATCATAAATACTTAATTATACAGGAGAACAGTTTTACTGTGCAGCTTACATTTACTGATGGAAACTGTGGTTCATCAATTTATCTCCTAGCATTTCACCTCTGTTTTGTTTCCAAAACGCTAAGTTTTTGATTACAAATTGCCTACATACATGTTTGTTGATTATACTGTTTTTTTTCTGACATTTGGTCACACAAAGTTGGTGAGACAACAGAAATGTAATTATTAACAGGGTCTCCTATCGCCCCCAACCGCCCATTTCTGCTTCGCCGCCACCCTAGAGGTCCTCACCACCCCCAGGGAGGCGGTACGGCCCACTTCTGGGACCACTGATTTAGATAATGCTTCTGAGCGGCTGAAAATGCATTGACGATGGCACACAGCAGGAACAGCCAACATGTACCACACGCGAAGCAAGAACGAACAACTGACTCACAAAAAACGTGGTATTCACGCTGCAAGACCCAACTTCAGAGAATCTGCGAAAAGGAGGTCATTGCGCTACTATGAGTGCACAAGGAAGGCTGACAGAGAACCGGTACCGCTGCAACAAGTGTGGCCAGGGTTGCCAGATTAACCAGAAATTCGGTTCTTTTTAGAGGCAGTTTTCTCCAAAATTTCTATTTGGCTATTTGGCTACTTTTTGGCTTTTTTGCAACTTTTTCGTTAAAAAAATTTTTAATGGAGAGAAGTTGCGAGTGGTGGTGTAACTTGTTGCCGCCACCACAAACCGAGAAGTCCATAGAGCACAAGTACACACTGTCTCCACAACCCAGATTGATAATTACAGACCACAGAGGGTTTTTATGGCGTTGGTGTAGGACCACAAGATTACAGACACTCTGTAATCATAGTTGTTCGCTAACTCGTAACACTTAGTACAACACTACATCCAGAGCAGTGCACTCCAAAAGCAGATTTAAGAATTTTGCTCTTTTGAAGGTTTTGAAATTTGGCTGTTTTCGCACTAGGATTTTTTACACATTTTGAAATTCTGGATGTTTTTCAACGCACTAGGCTTTTTTCAAATCGAAAACAGCAGACAAAATTTGGCTTTTTTCGTCGGATATGCTTCACCCAGAACATGCATATGAGCCGCATATTGACATTCATTACAAATCTTTGCTCTGTTCTGACGAGGGTCTGCACCATTAAGGTTACGAACTTCCACCCACCCGGTAAGACTTTGGTTCCAAATTCCTGACTGAAACTTAACTCAATTTTATACAAAAGCTAAAACCGGGAAACCAATAAAGGCAGTGTGCACTGTGCAGATATTGAGGGAATAGATATAAAGTCGGGGTCTGTAAATTCTTTTGGCTCTCGAAACCTTGGTAAAATCTCAAACTTCTCACCGTGCCCCGAACGAGTTGAACTTCTCAGATGCCACTACCTCACAAATATGGGGGCATTATGATTAACATCAACTACTGATATTACATCTAACTAACTGTATTTGAAAGGCAATGAGCAAGAAACAGTAAGCACAAAAGGAAAATGGCAAACATTTCACCGCAATTTGAGACCCATCAATGAGAAGGGTGTTTCCTGTGAGAAACAGCAAGAGCATTTTTATCTAGCTGGAGATTGGTGTGTTTAACAGCAAGTCACCACCGTCCCAAGTTCAGTTGGTTCTTCTAACAACAGATTCAAGCATGTAGAAAATGGCAATGCAAGTGAAAACGGCTCAACAGCTGCACAAAATTTCGGATATTTTACAACGGTATTTACAGTACAATGGTATCTGTATTTTGCACATTAAAATCAAATACCGTAACGATCCAATCCGGCGCACACATCCTCTGTATGCCCTCATAACAGCCATTTTGTTCATGCCGCATTGTGTCGAATTTCGTTTGCCAAACTTATGATTTGGTCGGTGACAGCATGGCACCCACAAATGGTGTGCCATCAGAAAAAGTTTGGGAGCCAATGTTGTATGGTTTCTTCTGTTAAGGTTGTAAAGATTGAAATTTGCTATGTTTTTCTCATGCATTGCTTGTACTAGCTAATCTAGTGCAAAAGCTTTTTTTTCATTTTGAAAAAATGATGAAAAATAACGTAGGCCTAGTCGTAAAAATTTTCTAGTTACGTTACTGTTGCAACTCCCCCAGCAGAAAGCCGGGGAATGAATAAGACAAATGGACATTATCTGCACCCGCAGTGTAGGCCTACAGATTTAGTATACAGTGAATTATGTGTTGTGATTGTTATCTACTTTGACAAAGAAATGTTCAATTCTTAACAGTAATACTAAATTTCGTAATAACACCTTCATTGGGGGCAGGGGCTCAAACAGCTCTTCATTTCGGGGGGGGGGCAATTTTCATGAAATTTCATTTGATGACGTCATCGTGCTCATTCAACCGTGGTACACTTTTTTTGCAAATGGTCTCATACAACAATGTTTTTTTGCCCGCAGTCACGAAGTCCATTGTATAAACACACATTTTGCACAAAGCTGGTTAATAAAAACAGACAAAACAAAACGTTTCACAACATCGTTGGAGGCTGAATCACCGGTGTCAAGCGAAATTTCTGACTTCAAGCCATATGCGCATGCACAGAGCAACATTCAACATATCAACACGCTGAGAAAAGTGATGATTAGGGCTTAGGATTTGGTGTTTATGTAAGTGTGTAGGGTTAGGGTTTGTTGCAGTTAGAAAAAGAAATTAATTGAAGTCTAAGTTTAAGTCCAATATTTCTCACTGGTTTTACTTATTCCCGTACTGTAGCATGTTGTGGGTATCTGACATCTAAACAAAAAGTTTTAATTTACACAACACACCAAAAAGTAATGGCCAAATTTTATTTCTTTACTCTGAGAAGCAAAACAACTGACAAAAAATAATAGGTCAAGAATTCCGCAGAGGTCAGAAATTTCGCTTGACACCTGGCTACAGAAACGTATTGAGCAGAAAGTTTTGTAACGGCGTTGGAGGCCGAGCGTCAGGTTTACAGACGCATTCTTAACACTATTTGTTCACTTGGTACAACACTACTGCAGAGTGGGGCTCTAATTCCTAAACTGGTCAAGCCCAGGTAAAGTACGAATGCGTTATGACATGCACACCCGCAAACGGACAAACACTGCAATGTCTGAGCACTCCGTCCCAAAGCAAAACGCGGTTGCAGTGTTAAAAGAATAAGGAAGAATATAAACAATCTGAATGCATCAAATCAGGCAACCATTACGTTATTAGACCTTCTGCATCTTTCGAGAAACAAGTGCATATTTTTTCTTAATACAGCCTCAAATGTAGGAATGTTATATTGAACCTGATGAGTCACGATTATTAACACTCGCTCTCCTAGAGCTCTGCATCGAAAATTATAGGCCATACGAAATCTTTGCATGCATGACCTTCTGAAATTCCACCATTGTGATAATTGTGATGCATACATGGGCGTACTTTGAACGAAAAAGTACATTTTTAACTGCATTTGGACATCGGGAGAAGAGGACCGCAGCTTGTTTGCTGGACAATATCTTTATTGCAGTTGTGTCTGAATGTCTTTGTCAGCTGAGAGCTCAGTATCCAGTACAGCTCCCAGATACCTGCATTAATGGGCTCAATTTGGTGGGGGTCACAGGGAACGTTTCCCCCCACTTTTTCAGACGGGGGGACGTAATATATTATGTTCACTTTTTTCTTTTTTTTTCTCTTTCGGTTTTGTTTTTAGAAAAGTTTCAAAAATAAAAGTGATGTTTGTCACGTTTTGTGTGAAAAGCTTTTCATGCTAGATGGTAGGCCATACATATCCAAGTTGATATTGGAACAGAGTTTGGTGTGGTATCACTAATTCTGTAAGTTTATAAATGTTAGCTTCGATAAAATAATTTTTAGCATTTTTCACGTTTATAGAGACCGTGAAAGATGTCTAACTGCATCTGTCCGGCATTTTACCCTGTGTGATATCACTGGCGTAGCCATCCCAAAAATTTTGAGGTGGCCAAAATGTTTGTATTTAGGCGAAGAGCATTATTTTGTTTGGAAAAACGCTCCTCAAAGCACAAAATGACTATGCTTTGCAAAAATGTTGGGACAAAAATTTAGTGCCCAAACAACGTAATAAGAGCTACATTTTCATTGTACTTTTTGTAATCAACCTAAATTGAAAAAACGTATTGTTTTTTAATTTTCAAAATGGGGTTTTCACCGCCCCCACTTGTGTTCCCGGGGACAAAAAATCCGATTTAGTGTTCTAGCGTTGTTGCTAAAGAGCGCCTATCATTGACGAAACAACGTTGACATTAAGCCACTCTGATTCTAAACAACAGATTGTTGTTACAACGTTGTGTTTGGCTGCTACATGCATCTCTCCTATTCCTTTTATTAAATTTCTTCGAAGGCGAACGTGTCAATTTCCCGGCAAAGTTGCTTAAGGAGACCGTTTCTTTTTTTAAAGATTTATTTGTTTTAAACTCTACTGCCTGTGAGTGTTGTCAATTCAGCTGATTAGGATTCGAAATTTTTCTCATAAATTTTATGTGCTTTCGATATTATGTGTTTGGTGTCCAGTGAAACAATTCAAGTGAACGAATCCAAAAAGTCTTTGGAACAGTGAAACGAAAATGATGAAATTTGTCGGTAAGTTAACTTTTGAATGTAAGAAATATACATGAAATCAATCATCTGCCGTTTACCATTGTTTTGCTGTTTTTCAGAGAAATTTTAGAAAACGTGCTTCTTGATGTCGATTCAAGCTGTTGAAGTGAAACAAGATCCCAGGAACAAGGAATTGATGAGATTTGCCGGTAGGTAAAATCCTTCACCGTTCAGGGAAAATAATAATTGTGCGACTTATTGCTTTTCTTCCTTTTTTTCGGCAGTGACTTTCTTAACGAAACCTCGAAACCTCGAAACCTGGCTGTGAGACGGCATCACAATCAGGTCAACACGATGAAGTTTGTCGGTAAGTCATTTGACTGATAATGGAAGAGAGGTGGACTTTTTTCACTGAACAAAAAGTTTTTGATTTCACACTGTGAGTTTGCGGAAAGTGTTCAAGGAAGCAGAATGCTGGATAACGCTTCTCAAGTTGCAGAGAACAACGACTCACTTAGGGCGGAAATTGCAATGTGGAAAACATATTTTTTGTTTCAATCATTTTGAAATTTATGGTCTCTTAAGGTTTCTGCATTTGCTATTGGACTGAACATTTAATTCCATTTCTTTGTTTATTCAGACTCATGCAAAATGTCTATTTTCTCTAAACAGTCATTAATCTTTCTTAGCAGTAGCAGTTATCAGTATTCCTTTGTCTAGGCTCCTCGAAGAACAACATTCGGAAGACGAGGCAGACGTGGACAAGGTCGCCTTGAGTCGACTGCGTTGCGTGAGGGAGTGCAGACGTTATACAATACAAATACATTTAACGCAAAAATTAAGATCATTCAAAAACATATTTAGGAAGATGAGTTTCTAATCATCACGATGCATTACTGTTAAACTTGCAAAGACACTGGGGTCATGAAAAAAATGTTTCTCCTTCAGCTGTTTCTCAAGAAACACTCGTTTCCGCAAATCAGGAAAGCAATCCGCTTGACGAGGTCACTGAGTCCCACAAAACCCTTCTTGACAATGATGATGTTGTTGGGAGTTCCAGCAATGTCTTGCATTTGCTTCCTATCGAGGCGACCATGGGGAGGTAATATTCCAAGGGCAAAGATCTGTTGAATGCAACAAATGTTTTGATATGATGTTTCAAGTCAAAAGAAAATATTTGATCTGCTCCTGGAAGGCTATTGTTCACTTTTTGTCACACTAACCCTGACGCCGGGTGTGTATGACCAGGTTTTCAAAAATAAAAAAAGTATACTTTGCTTCAAATAAAGTTTATCACAAAAAAGTACACTGAAAATATAACTCTCATTGAGCAGTTTTAGTACTAACAAAGCTACTTTGTACTCTAATATCATACGATTTTTGATAAAAAGGGGAGTAGTGTAGATTTCATGTACGGTATGTCTGAACTGAATTACTCATAACAAAATTTTGTGCCTGAAGAACTTCTTTTATGTTGTATACTGGTGACACGACCATAGAAGCATGCGCTGAGTGAGTTTCAGCTCTTTACAGCCACCTGACGCTTAGCACCCTCTAACCATAACGTCGGGTCATCGTGACCCGAACTCACACCCTTTGCAAAATCGAAAAGAGCGAGGATGGCCGCAAGCACACCTTTTAACTTGTCACACAAATAAATGAAGCTACTGAAGCGTGGAAAGCGCTCTGAAGCGTGCTTACGTTGGTTTCACGTGGTGACCTCATTTTACCCGGGTTTTCGTAACCCACGATAGCATTCCAATGTTTCAATGATTATTTTGTATTCGCCGAAGACCGTCTGATTTGATTTATTCCAAATATAATCAACACAGGCGGAGCTAGGAATGGCACAGGGGTCAAGACACCCCAAAATTCCTGCTTTCTTCCAAATTTTTCACTTGATATCATAGGTTTCAACGACCTGCAATTATAGCGTTGAAATTCCAAGCTATACTCGGATGTTTCGAAATATAGGAATAAGGTCTCAGACCGAACGAACTGCAGAACCGAACCCTATAAGCTGTTCGGTTTTCCAGATTTTCTCGCAAAAGCTTGGAACAACAACACTGCCTTTAACGTCTCGCAGAGAGATGGGACACGTGCATGACCTGTGTTGGCTGTGCTTGCTGGGAGGCCATTGTTCAAACTCTACAATCTACATAACCATCTAAGCATGTACGTTGAAAATGATGGGAATTGTTTTGTTGGCCTACAGCAGGTTTTGTACATTGTGCGCCTCGGCGCACCATTGTGCAGCAAATTGTTTCGATAATTTACTGTTTACAGCTTATTTCTCAATTTTTAGATGGTTCATTTAACAAATTTTTCTGAGGCTGCTCGCTAATCTCTTAGTTAGCTGGCTACACGTCCGTTGTCATTTGATGAGCGGTGTTGATCTAACAAAGATGCAGCCATCATGAAGATCAAGTTCTTGGGCAGTGGTTCTTAACATTTTCTGTACCATACATCCCTTCAGTAATTTGCATTTGTTTCAAGCTAACTGACTTTGAATAAGTTGTAAAAGTTGCATAAAGTTGTAAAAATCAGCTGCGCAAGCTGCTCATGTTGTCGATCACGCAAGGGCTTGCTCCGCATGCAGTAAACCAACCAATAGCGAACATTTGAGCAAATGAAAACACAATGGTACAATAACTGATCAGTGTAAACAAAGAGGGCCGCTGTGTCATATAGGATTGGCTAAAGACCGTGGCGGTCATCTGATCAACCAACCCCGTTTATCACTTTTTGACAAGTGTTGCGAAACAACAGTTGGACATCAAATGGACATAAGGAATAAAAACGAAGGAACTCAGAAACATGGTGAAGAAAATGTACAGGTGAAACCGCATGCCTATGTACACAGATGAGTGGATCGAATTTAACTTAAGGAATTTGATGTGGTTAGAATATTTTTAGAAATATAAAAACATTAAAAAATTGTAGTAAAAAGTAAAAAAATTACAAAAACTAATTAATGAGGTACAAAAGAAAAAAACAAAAGGTGTGCTTAACATGCGGAAAAGCATAGAATGTGCACACAGAAAATACGAAAAAATAAATATACACAAAAAATAAGCAGAGCTACATAATACTAGAATACACAGTATTTTGTTCTGGACAAGTAAAATGTTGCTAAAGTTCATAAATGGGCATTTTTTATGTAGGAGGTGTTTCTTAAGTTTCCATTGAAAGGTGAAGGTGGTTGAAAATTTAATATCGTCTGGTACTGAAGAACATACTTTTGAGCCAATGAATTTAAGAGAACATTTTCCCGAAGAAGAGTTCACTCTAGGTAAAAACAGGTTTTTAGAGGTTGCTAGTCTTGTGGAGTGATAATGAATTGAGCTGAGTGGAACAAAATATTCATAAAAATGATTTGGAAGCAGTTTGTTATGATAAGAGTGCATGAATTTCCCTATTGAAAAGCGATATAGTTTGGGAAAGCGTAAGACGTTAAGTGCTGGAAATGCTCTTCTAGTGATCCAATGTTAGTTGGATTTGATATTTTTACAACTTTATTTTGGAGCTTAATGAGAGGCTGAATGGTTGCATTTAAAGCACGTTCCCAATTGAGGATTGAATAATTAAGGTAAGGATGGATTAATGAGTTATAGACAACTTTCAGTGCAGGTAGTGTTGTATGATGTTTAAGCTTGGATAGAATTCCACAAGCTCTTGATAGTTGAGTTTTTACCTTTTTGAACATGAGGTTTCTCGCTTAACTTGTTGTCAAGAAGGACACCTAGGTATTTTAGGTTATCTTCAGAGGAAATGTTATGGTTATTTATGAATTTTTTGAGGTGCAGCTTATGCCGTGCAATATACGAAAGTTATGTTGCATAAAGTGCTGCAGGAAGGCTGCGTGTGGCATGTAATTTTGGATGCAGAGCTCTATACCACCTGCCATGGAGACAATCGAGTGTTAGTAGACAGTGGCGGATTAAGGGGGGTGCTGACTGGGCTACAGCCAGGGGCCTCCAACACTTAGGGGTCTCCCAATTCCTAAGTCCAAAAAAAGTGCAATATGTGAAAAATACACAAAACGCTGAAAAAGATACCATCGCCAATTGGAACTAACAAGTAGGCGCTCTGTACTTAATCATTGAAATTGCTTTTCGTTGACATACAAGTAGTTGATGCTTTGGCGTTTGGTCTGACCGACACTCTCTACCAAGTTAGTAGTGGCAATTCTAGTATGAAAAAACTGGAGAGAACACTGCGGGGCCGAGGAAAAAAGTAGGGAGGCCAACATAAATATCTCTCCTGCATGGTGATTTTCCACTGCAATGAAGATTGATTTGCTATGATTAATCCTATGAAATCCAACATAGGCTTGTGAATATTGTTAGAACCGTCTCCAGAAAGTCTTAAATTTTGCTGGCTGAAAGTTATCTGTTGTATATGTCAATCAAACGAACTTGAACGTGAAATTAGGCACATAACTGGGGCGGCAGACAAAAATCTGGGAGGGCCCTGGCCCACCCAGCCCTCCCGCGCCTTAGAACCGCCACTGCAAGCTAGTAGGCTACTCCGAGGTCTAAAAAATTAAGGTATTCCATTCGCTTGTCCTATTTTCGTTTCGGATGTGCATGTGGTATCCACGTCATTTAAACATCGATCCTGCAGACAGCCCCGAAGGAAGTTGTGAACTTGTTAAGTGACATCGTGTCTCTCAACAACCTTGAGAGTAATAAGATCTTAGCTTAGGACAATAAATCATGGCGTTGTAAGGTAGATCTGCCAGAGTTGGTGTATACGCCAAGTATATATCCTCGTGTACTTTCATATATTTGTGTGTTCTTTGTTACTGCGATGCATGTTTGAAGTCTAGCGCGTTGCGTGTGGGAGTGAAGACCTTACACAATACACAATATCAACTGGTAGTTTAATTCCAATCCTGGTACTTTTTACTTTCCAAGATACAAGTTTGCACGTTTTGGTACATACTGCTTTTATGTAAATCGCCATTATTTGATACAATTCTTGATAACTGGCTTAAAACAGAATAAACGCAATAATAAAAAGAAAAGTCGGCAGATATCGAGTTAATAAAACGTAAACTGATAACAAGAATCAAACCGCATCAAGCACATCTTAGTTCTGTTTACATTTCGTTCAAGTAACTCCAACCTTGCTCACGCTGAACTCAATGACTCATTCGATTTTCGACTTAGTAAATCGTGAGATGTACTTTTAGTTAGGAATTGTGTCGAGTGCCATTTCATATTTTAAGTTCAGTAGAAAAATAAAAGCAATTCAGTAGTGTTTTGTCTTATGAATGAACGCTAACCATACGTAGTAAGTGAAAATGTGTTTTACAACAGTTATTGATAAGTGAGTGCATGCTCTTGTGCTTACGAATAGTCTTACTGATTTATCCTTGATGGCGAACAGAAAAATGAAATACTTTGTGTCAATGAGTACAATTATTTTTTTTACCATATCAATTTAGGAAATTTCAAACTGGGCTATAATGGTAGGTAACGTTAGGTTAACTTTTGGTTGGGTTAGTTTTAAAGTTAAGTTAGTGTTATTTTGGTCGGGAATCTGGTATGGAAAACTGATTTTTCTGAAACTAGTTTTTAGAGAAAATTTTATCTACCTCAAAAATGTCATTGGGATATATACAGGGTTTTTTAAGATGTTTTGGGACTCGAACAAAATCAGAGAAAATCGGGTCCCTACCAGGTACATAATATTTCCCTTAAAAAAAACTAATATATACATACAGTTGAATTCCGATGTCACAACCACCCGCTGCCAGTGGCGTGGCTAGAGGTTTGAGCCAGGGGGGAGCAAAACGTAGCTGAAGGGGCTCATTGGCTACCGTAGGGAGGCCACTAGCCAACACTCTGAAAATGATAAAAAATTATAGTGAACCTGGATGTCGTGGATGTCTATACTGTCTAAAAATACCAAAAATACCCCGAAAAAACGCAGAAAGACTACTGAAAACCAAACGAATACTAATCATCAAAATGTCAGCTAATGAGGGCCCGGCTTCTACGTTTAGCTTGCCAAGGGGGCGACTCGCCTCCTTGCCCCGTCAGTTACGCCACTGCCCACTGGATGGCACTCAATTGGTAGTGTCTGTGGGGCTGGGGTGGTCGCGTCACACTTGTATTCCCACAGGTTTCATGTATTATCGCGATCACTTCATTTGTAAAACTGTTTCTTTGATTGAAAGTTATTTAACTTTGTCTTACATGCTGCCATAGCCTGTCGTTACTGTACTACAAAATCACACAACGAACAAAGTCGATGTCGGCAGTCCATATTCCAGAAGAGTTTACAGTATGAGTTGGTTACGTCACATTGGCACTAACAGCGCTTGCACGCACGCCTCCATCGACGCTTCAGGACATGATGCAGCTGAGCAAATTGCTACTGACAGGTTACCAGTTATTTAACGTCAGGATACCGATAAAATATGTGGTCGTGTTACGAGGTGTTCGATTAGCAGTTTTGTAACAGCTGGACTGTGGTCGCTGTGTGGATACCGGGGTGGTCGTGTTAGCGAAACAAAAGGTAATGCATTAGCATAGAGGTTACAGCGTTAAAGTGGTCGTGATAACTGGTTGATCATCGCCGAGTGACAATGTATATTTAAAACATTCCACCAGTGTTTTGTGAAAATTTGTCGATATGGTTTCAAGTCTCCAGCAGGCAATGGAGACTTGAAATCACCATCAATGAGTTTCGTTCACATTGTGACGTCCATATTAGTTGGCGATTCGTTTTTTTGTGCTCAAGCTTTTTTTGTTTCAATAATACAAATACTTCTGTTCGTTCATTTATTTTCTCCCTATTAACGACTGTTTCATATGTATAGAAAAGGCCTTTTTGTAAGTTTCAGCCAGGGCCCCCACACAGCTTTAATCCACCCCTGGTAGTAGCCACCAGGTTCAATGTAATATTCCTACCTTTAAGGGTTTTTTCGAAAATGCAAGTAACCGTTTCTCGAAAGATCAGAAAATCTAACAACATATGGTTACGTGCTTTGACGCAGTCATGTTGTTTGTATTCGTCCCTATGTAATAAAATACGACTATCTGTCATTGCTTGTTCGCAGTTAAATACTCGTGTGTGTATATATGCGTATATTTGTAGTAAACTGCTACAAAATGTGTGTATTTGTAGTATACTATTTTTGTGTGTTTTATTATATAGCTCATTACTTCGTGAATACGTTGTTGCCGTGGTCCAGTTTTTGTTACAGAATATCAAGAACACCTGCAGAAGAAGCAGAAAATTCTCTCACGACGATTATCTCCTAAAATGAACTCAATCTCAATGGAATTTGCATCGCGGTCATAATCAAATCAAACTACCAGTATCTTTATAATGGGTGTGCGTGGATCAAGAAAGGGTTATGGCAACCCGAATAGGATTTCTTTTTTGAT
>Ga0210059_1000436_pt1 | contig 52508 bp, 40 predicted proteins | sample Ectturendosymbi2_FD_188042 | JGI IMG/M metagenome (GOLD analysis project Ga0210059, IMG submission 188042) | Ecteinascidia turbinata endosymbiont from Florida, USA - Sample 2 (SPAdes) (version 2) | ecosystem: Host-associated > Tunicates > Ascidians > Unclassified | place: Key West, Florida... | reverse complement strand
GACCTATCTCGTTAAGTTGGGATTGACGTACATCCGTTGTCTAGGCAACGGATACAACTCAGAACGTGATTGGTACAAGCTTTCACTGAGCATTTCCGGTCATGTCTGCTTAGTCATTTTAGTCTATTAGTCTTGTTTGTCAGTCGATCCAGCAGGTCGCATTTACTTCCGGCGTTCTTCGCAATTCTTGGTCTCCGGGTTTCCTTAGTTAAATTCACTGTATTTTTATCTTTTCTTTCATTGTGAACCTTGGCTTATTGTTGTCATTCTTCACGCTTCATTGTTTTCGCATTTCTTTGATTGAAATCGCTGTATTTTCAGCCTTTCAGTAGCTGTACAGCAGCCTTCCAGTAATTGCACAATCTAGCAGTTGTTTGGTAGTTTTCCTACTTTGGTCTCAAACTTGTCTTTCAAGTTCTGTTGTTGTGACTTTAAGTTCTTTGACATGTAGAGAACATGTAATTGTTCTGCTACACGTATTTTGATGTGCAATTTGGTATTTTTGGTCCATTTGGCTCTGGCAACCTTGTTGTATTTAGTTTGAGTTTAGGTTCTTCCGGAAAACAGGTTGGTTGTTGCCAAAAGTAATTTTGTAAATGCAAGAAACGTATAAAAATTAAAAGATATTTGTGATAATACTTATTTCAATTTGTGATTTTCAGCATTGTATGTCAAAATCTGTTGTCGGTTTTCTGTTTGATCTCATGGAGCTTGGTGATGGTTACACATCTGCTGGTCATGCTTCCAACACCATGCTTAAGATTCAACAACATTTAGAAAATCTTCAACTTTGTGATGTTTTTCTGAATGGTATGTTGTACATGATAGCAAAGGTAGTTTGGCTAATATATTGTTAAGCTGCTTTACCCACTTAACTTTAAGGCAGTTGGTTTCAATAAAATGACACACCAAGTGAAATGAAATTATTGGAAATTAAAGCAATAAGGCAGTTTGTATGCTTATTGAGATAATTAACTTCAGTTCATTTGTTTTCAATGTTGACTTAACCAGTAGTGCATGTTGATGATTTTATTTGAACAAGCTAATATATGCAATCAAATTTCTAACAAACCTTGTTGTGAAAAATGTTTTTGACATTGTTGATTCTTTACTTCCATGTTGCTGGAAGCAAAAGTTTATGTTCTGAGTTATGCGTAGTTTTGTATCCATTTAGCACCTTTCTGTTATAAAAATAAAGTGAATGGTTAAACAGTCATGGTACTTTCAATAAATATTTTGGAATGTATTATTTTGTATATAATACTGGACCTCGTTCTATACCTTGTGAAAAGAAGCCTGCATAATAAGTGTAGTTTGACACTCATGCACATTGGTCGCTCGCACTAACAATGGAATTTTCAAACTTGTGAAAGTATTGCTACAGATTCACTCATGCTTCTTTCCACAAAGCATAAATGTAAGTGGCTTAATGTTATCAGGAGTCACTGTCTTGCTGCATTGCCTGCCAAGATGTCTGTGGTCAATAGTCACATGCAACTGGAGATCAACGGATATGGCTTTTTTAAGGCTAATACTGACACATCGGCCAGCTGATGCCAATACAATGTTTCCGAAATTTATAAATTTTGTATTCTGCTTCATTATCAAAAATATGATGTATTCTATACCTTTTTTGAATAATGCAAAAAATCAAGATTTATGAGCCATAATTTTTAGTGTTTGATTAACTTTTAACTTGTATACACTGTCTACAATGAATAAACACAGTGCCATGAAAAAAAAGGATGTTAAAAATAACAAAACAATAAGAACAGAAGACTGAGTGAAAGAGAACTGCTTATAGTGCTTAGAACGAAAAAAGCAAAAATACCGCTTGAAAGTTAAAAGATTGTGCACAAGTGAACGATGAAAAGAAGGAAGTACAAAGCAGAGCATCGAGTTTAACACTTTGGCGTACGGCCAAAAAAGGGGATTTAAAAAAAAAACTAAAATGCACGTGGCTTTGCGTGGGAATTACTTTGCTCCTGTATGGGTTACGGACCTGGTTGAAGTGTCAAAAGATGCAGCAAGTCTTCTAGTCTGCACTGAAAAAAAAAATTTGTTCAGGGGCTGCAGATTCGTTCTGAGTGACATCATAAGTGGAGGGCTTTTGGGCCACCTTGGCCCACTTTACCTGGCCCTGGGTGCCAACCATTAGATGGTAGTATTTTGCTAAAGTTTTTATTGGAAACTAGGCTACAATCCGAGTCTTTTGATACTTTGGATGACCTGCTGGGATTTCGGGTTCAAAAATTATGATCTATAGTAATAACATTATTTGACTAATTAGCTAATTTAATTTGTTTATTTCAGATCATAACTTTTGAACCAGAAACGCTAGAAAGTCGATCAAAGGCTCAAAAGTCTCTGACTTGAACCTAGTTTCAAATGAAAGCTTCAGCTAAACACATTGGCCTAGCGGTTGTGCCTTAGGTCAGGAAACATGAGCCAAAATGACCCAAAAACTACTTGACTTATGACGTCATTCACAGAAATCCGCAACCCCCAACCAAAAATTATTTTCTTCGAGTGCAATCTAGAAGACTGGCTGATCCGTTTGACCCATTGAACAGCTCTCTAGCACAATCGGCAGAGGAGCTATGGCATCGGTGAAGCAACCGAAAACTGCTGTTTTTAGGCCGAAATCTAGGTACGAATATATCGTACGCCGGCTCTCCAAGTGTTGACACTTTGACGTACGGCTGGTTACAGGGATTCCTGTTGCCAAAACAACCAGATTGCATGTGGCTTTCCGCGCGCGTAACTCGGGCGCCAAAAGTGGTAGAGAGCTGTTCAAAGGCTCAAAAGACACAGCATGTCTTCTAGTCTCCACTCAAATAAAAACTTTCGCTTGGTTATCGATTTTTTGTGAGTGACATCATAAGTGAAAGACTTTCAGACCACCTCAGCCCACTTTTCCTGGCCCTGGGCTCCAACCATTAGATGGTAGTGTTTTGTTTTGGGAAGTTTTGGGCTCTAGGCCAGGTAACATGAGCCAAAATAACCCAAAAAATACTTCCTTTATGACGTCACTCACAAAAATCCGCAACACCCAACCAAAAAATTTTTTCGAGTGCAGACTAGAAGACTGGCCGATTTGTTTGAGCCCTTGAACAGCTCTCTAGCGTAATTGGTGGAGAAGCTATGGCGTTGGTAAAGCATCTGAAAACTGCTGGTTTTAGGCTGAAATCCAGGTACGATATATTCGTAGGCCGGCTCTCAAAGTGTTAAGCAAATTAAAAACGTCGATTCATTGTGTGTTCTCTGTAAGGGTACCCAATCCCAGCAGCTCCTCATAGCACTGAAAATGCAAAGTTTGTGACGAATGAAAAATAGCACTTGTGCCGAATCATTTATATCAATCGACTCTTCCAAAGCAATCGAATAGTACACATCTTCGTTTTGGCATAATGTGTAAAGTCGCTCAGATACACCTAGTGCTAACTCATGTTGCCGATCAGTTGTGGTCCTTGTGGAGAGCAGCAATTTGTTGTACTTGCAAACTTTGTTGGAATCAAAACACGATACCGCTTCAATTATGCAATCTTTTACAAGTTTAGCATCACTATATGACTTGCCTTTCTTTCTGAGAATGTATGCTATTCTGTGGGTTTCTTCAGTAATGTTTGTTCCTTGCCTCGATACTGACTGAAATACTTGCCGCAGTTGCTGATTTTGAAACTTCATCTTCTTTAGTACTTCCTTATGGGCCTCACTTTCCAATGCAACATGTTTATGATTTCAGTGAGTTGCGTAATGCTGATTGGCATTGTACTTTTTCACAGTTGTAATCATAGAGTTGCAAAGTAAGCACATCATTTTGTCCTTTACAGCAACTACATAAAACTGCAACTCCCATTCCTCATTGAATACTCTCCTTTCTTCCTGTAATGTTCCTTTTCTAATCTTAGGCTTTGACATGGTCTGTTTACAGAAAATAAGAATAGTAATGTTACTCACATATATCGACTACTATTCTTACTTTTCTCACATCAAAGTACAAAAACAAACCTGCGGGTTTGTGAACCATCTTACAATTTTGCTTGCTGCCTGCGCACCTAGTGTTTGCTTGCTGCGTACCTAGTTTTATGTCAGTAAATTCTAACCTTAAGAAAATGCAACAAATGCAATTCCACGCACAAGTGCAACACATTGTTGTACTACTAAACTACCTGCTGTATGAATTCAGGATGTTGCTGTATTGATAAAAACTAAACTACTTCTTCGATGCACAAGTGAATCATCATGCTGAATTACAGTACTATATCACATCAGAATATTGCCAGGCAAAGTTCACTGGACGTTAAAGTTAGTAATATCGCAGACACCGCATGGTTGATTCAAGTGGAAGGTGAACACGCTTGGGCCGATTGTGCTATAATTTAAGAAACAAAGCCATTGTTACATTACTCCCTTTTGAATTATTATGATTTTTTTTTAATATTACGACAATGTTACCTATTACACATGGGATGCTGATGAGAATGCTCTAGAAGATAGTTTAATATTGCTGCACACAATGATTTGAAGATTTTGATGTTTAGGAACAGATTTATATGAAAATTGTATGAAGAACTTTGTGCTGTTTCAACTGGCCTGATTTGAGAGTGCGACTTATACACACGAGCAAAATATAGTTGAAAAAATATGGTTAAGTGAGCAAACAGTTAGAAGGCTGCACAAACTCTTCGAAAAAGCCGCATGTGGCCTGAAGGCCACACTTTCCCCACCCCTGATCTAAAGTAATAAAAATATTTGACTAATTAGCTAATTAAATAATTAATTGTTTTATTTTAGATCATAACTTTTGAACCAGAAACGATAGAAAGTTGATCAAAGGCTGAAAAGACTAGGACTCGAGCCTAGTTTCCAATGAAAACTTCAGCGAAATACTTTGGCCTAGCAGTTGGGCTGTAGGCCAGGTAACATGAGCCAAAATGACCCAAAAACTACTTTACTTATGATGTCACTCACAAAAAATCTGCAACCCCCAACCAAAAAATCTATTTTTGAGTGCAGACTAGAACACTGGGCGATCAGTTTGAGCCCTTGAACAGCTCTCTAGTGCAGTCGGCGGAAGAGCTATGGCATTGGTAAAGTAACCGAAAACTGTTGGTTTTAGGCTGAAATCTAGGTACGATATATTCGTAGACCAGCTGTCAAAGTGTTAAGGAGCGTAGTACAACACTGTATTCAATTAACCATTGCTAAAGACTAAAATTTTTCCAAAACAGCAGCAACTTCTTGATTTATGATAATATGTAACTTGTTAACAGTTACTTTACTACCAGGGTTTTTTTTAAGGAAAATGCTAGGTACCTGGTATGGACCTGTAGAGGCCCGATTTCTCTGATTTTAGGGACCCGATTTTCTCTGATTCTTGGATCTGATGATAATTTTCTCTGATTCAAGAGACCTGATTTTCAATTCTAGGGACCCGAATCAGGTCCCTAAACACCTTAAAAAAACACTGGTACTATATAAATCTTATGAAATTTTGTTTTTGCACACATATATTTCTCAATCAGCTCTTCAGACACTTCTGCAACTCAGCGCAAGTTTTCAATTTGAAAAGTCATTCCAAGTCTTAACACCTTGAGAGCTGGGGTACGATATGTTCATACTTAGCAGCCTTATACAGCAGTTTTGCTGTTTTTGGTTGCTTCACCAATAGCACAGCTCCTCTTCTGAATGCGCTAGGGAGCTGTTCAAACCCTCAAAAGATTCGGCAAGTCTTTGAGTTTGCAGTGAAAATCATTTTTTTGGTTTTGGGTTCTTTGTCGGTGACGTCATAAGTGAGGTAGGTTTTTGGCCAATTTGGCTCATGTTACCTGGCCTAGGGCCCAACCGCTAGACCAAAGTATTTCGCTGAAGTTTTCATTGGAAACTAGGCTTGAATCCGAGCCTTTTGAGCCTTTGATCAACTTTCTAGCATTTCTGGTTCAAAAGTTATGATCTAAAATAAATAAATTAATTATGTATATAAGTAAGGGATTAATCAAATATAAGATCATAACTTTTGAACCAAAAACCCCAGCAGGTCATCCAAAGTATGAAAAGACTCAGTTTTCGCCTAGTTTCCAATAAAAACTTCAGCGAAGTACTACCATCCAACGGCTTGGGCCTAGGGCCAGGTGAAGTAGGCCAAGGTGGCCTGAAAGTCTTCCACTTATGATGCTACTCACAAAGAATCCGCAACCCCCAACCCAAATTTTTTTTTTCATCATAAATTACAAGACTTCCCATGTCTTTTGAGCATTTCAACTGCTCTATAGCGCTTACGGCGCCAGAGTTATGCTTGTGCAAACCACACACGATTTGGCTGTTTTTCTGTGAACCGTTTGATTTAGGCCGGCTCTGCAAGTATATATTAAAGAATCAAGTTTGGAATTTTGATGTGATGTAACATTAAACAACTGCATGTCCTTGAAAAAGCTAACTAGTTGCACTAGTTACTGCAGCTGAAGTGCTGGCATTGGTATATGAAATGAACCACCTCAACTGATTTGTCAATACTCAGCAGTTACATCTCAACAGTTTAAGATTGTTTTACAGAAAGCAAAGTTTTACTACATTTTCACCAAGTAGCCTGCAGTAAGTTAGCTGATCATCTACAACCTAGCCTAAGCTAAATTGTTTGTATTAAGTGGCACCAGGCTATAATGAATTACTGCTTGTCCGCCAGAAGTTAATCCTATATGAACAAGTCGCCATGACAATAGCTAGGGTGTACGTCAATGGTTCTCAAACTGCGGTACACGTACCACTAGTGGTACGCGAAGAGGCCTACTTTCTGTTTTTCTTCACAAAAAATATATTCACAGCTGTAGTTTTTACTTGTCGGGTTCTGTTAATAAATTCCTGAATTTTTGTGTTGCCTACTTCCCTTGCTGTTTTCTAAAAACGGCCATTAAAATTTCTCACAGCCATTTTGTTCACGTTGCATTTGTGTCAATTCTGGTTTTCCAGACTTTTGATCGACTGATATTTGGCACATTGGCTTTTTCTGGAACAAGGTGGTACATGATGACAGTACGGGACACACAAATGGTACGCGATCAGAAAAAGTTTGAGAACCACTGGTGTACGTGTATGCATTACGCATATGATGATTGTGCAATAATGCCACTGTAGTTATGATCCAATTGCAAACACTGTGCTTTTAACTTGCGTAAGTTGTGTTGTTGCAAACACTGCATTTGCTGGTCGTGTTTAACAAACGGACAACAGCAATTGTGATGCAACAAGGCATACTGACTGGTGTGCTACTATCAGATAAAACAACAAATCACTGCTTCAACGTATTTATGATATGCTGGAGTAGTGCTTCCGTAACTTGTGTGCCACATCCACAAATCAGTGAGTTGCAACAGCTTGGATTGTGAGATAAAAATTATCATTATCATGCCTTGTGGAAAATGTCAATTAACTTAACCCACGAACCAGATATTTTAGCTTGCACATGGTATAAACCAGTGCGCTTATAGCCCAATACATCAGGGTAAGGAAAGTAGAATCCTTCTAAGTTATTATGTGCAACTGCTTTACAGTGGCAGTTGTCATCACTGGTGAGTAGCGATTGCCATTATAATCATATTCATAACACCACAAATGTTGTTTAAAATTTATAACGCAATTGATTTTCATGTAAGATTTTTTAAAAATTAATCTGCGCTAAACTAGGCATCGATTGGACTTCTGCACCTTAACACTTTGACATCTGGGTTAATTCAAGCGGTTCGCAAAAAAACAGCTGGATCGCACGTGGCTTGGTGCGGGAATATCTCCACTCCTGTAGGGGTTACGGACCTGATCGAAGTGTCAAAAGACACGGCAAGTCTGGTAGTTTGCACTCGAAAAAAAATTATTTGCTTGGGGCCTGCGGGTTTTTTGTGAGTGACATCATAAGTGCAGAACTTTTAGGCCAACTTGGCCAACTTCACCTGGCCCTGGGCACCAACCGTTAGATGGTAGTATTTCGCTAAAGTTTTTATTGGATTCTAGGCTGCAATTCGAGTCATTTGATACTTGGATGACTTGCTGGGGTTTCGTGTTCAAAAGTTATGAAAATTTTTTGATTAATTAGTTAATTAGATAATTAATTTGTTTATTTAAGATAATAACTTTTGAACCAGAAACGCTAGAAAGTCGTTCAAAGGCTCAAAAGACTCTGACTCGAGTCTAGTTTCCAATGAAAACTTCAGCGAAATACTTTGGCCCAGCGGCTGGGCCCTAGGCCAGGCAACATGAGCCAAAATGACTCCAAAACTACCATATTTATTCGAATATAACACACACTCGTATATAACGCGCACCCTTAATTTTTGAATGAAAAAACTGTTGAAGACATGTGGCTGTAACAAAACATTTATTGATAACATACGGTACACTGGTAAAGCAAACTGCCAGTATAAGCACAATTCCCAAATGAAATTTACAATTTAAAACCGGATTCATCATCAGATTCACCGAACAGTTGTTCGAACTCTTCTTGAGTTACGTTTATATTAGTGTCCAAAAAAAGAAATAAAAATAAAGCGTGCTGATGAAAAAATTTGTTTATAACACGCACCCTTAATTTTTGATTAAAATTCCGTACAAAATTTTGCGCGTTATATTCGAATAAATACGGTACTTGACTTATGACATCACTCACAAAAAATCCGCAACCCCCAACCAAAAATTTTTTTTTGAGTGCAGTCTAGAAGACTAGCCGATCCGTTTGAGCCCTTGAACAGCTCTCTACCGCAATTGGCGGAGGAGCTTGGTTGTTGGTAAGGCAACTGACAACTGCTGGGTTTAAGCTGATTTCAAAGTACGAATATATCATACAAATATTTTTTTTTCGAGAAAAAAAAGTTTTTCGCCAAAAAAAAAACAAAAACAAACTTTTCAAGTGCAAACTACAAGACTTGTCGTGTCTTTTGACACTTTGACCAGGTCCGTAACCTGAACCGGAGTGGAGATATTCCTCTGCAAAACCACAGGCGATCCAGCCAATTTCTACTAAACGTTTGAATTAACCTGGACGTCAAAGTGTTAAAAGGACTTCTGTGAAGCAGTGTAACTACCCTTCTAACCTTCTTTATCACCTTAGAAACAAACTGTTGAAGATCTAACTAAAGCATTACTTTCAGCCTCCACAATAACCAGAGCATCTTCATCAACTTCTTTTATCTCGTCTTTTGAATGTCCTGACCATTCATCATATTCCCTTTCCTCTTCCATTTCATAAACATTTTCTTGCCATGCAGCATAAAAAAAATCCATTACAGCTAAATGATATCCATGTGCAAAGCAGAGCTGGTGGACACAACAAATCAATGTTCCAAAACTCTTCATGACACTAACACCATCTGTGGTGGTTGCAACAATATCTTCCATCTTGAGCTAAGGACAAGGCAATTCCAAGCTACTTAACAACATACAAACATAAAAAAAGCAGCAATAATGTTACTCCTTCATTATCCGGATAACCTATAAAATGTTATGCGGATATCGGACAGCCGAAAATGCCTTGGTTTTACTGGTTAATCGATATCCAGATAGTCCAACCCTACTTAAGACTGTTCATAACTGCCTGGATATAACAGTTACTAATCTGATGTGCCACTGTAAATACATAAATAAATTGGTTTTGCTTCTACGTAAGTCTGCTGATGAGTTGTAAATGTACTCAGTTTAACACTTTGAGAGCCGGCCTACGATATATTCGTACTTCGATTTCGGCCTAAAAAACAGCAGTTTTCTGTTGCCTTACCAATGCCCTAGATCCTCTGCCGATTGCGCTAGAGAACTGTTCAACAGCTCAAACGGATCGGTCAGTCTAGTAGATTGCACTCGAAAAAAAATTTTTGGTTGGGGAGTGCAGATTGTTTGTGACTGACGTCATAAGTGAAGTAGTTTTTGGGTCATTTTGGCTCATGTTGCCTGGCCTAGGGTCCAACTGCTAGGCCAATGTGTTTCGCTAAAGTTTTCATTGGAAACTAGACTCGAGTCCGAGTCTTTTGAGCCTTTGATCGACTTTCTAGCGTTTCTGGTTCAAAACTTATGATCTAAAATAAACAAATTAATTGATTAACTAATTAGCTAATTAGTCAAAAATATTTTTACTAACTTACATCACAACTTTTGAACCCGAAACCCCAGCAGGTCGTCCAAAGTATCAAAAGACGCGTATTGTAGCCTAGTTTCCAGTAAAAACTTCAGTGAAATACTACCACCTTATGGTTGGCACCCAGGGCCAGGCAAAGTGGGCCAAGGTGGCCTAAAAGTCCTCCACTTATGACGTCACTCACAAAAAATCCGCACTCCCCAAGCAAAAAAATTTTTTCAAGTGCAATCTGCTAGACTGGCCGATCCTTTTGAGCCGTTGAACAGCTCTCTAGCGCAATTGGCGGAGGAGCTAGGATGTTGGTAAGGCAACTGAAAACTGCTGTTTTTTGCAAAAATCGCCGAAACCACCCGGGTGCCAAAGTGTTCAGTGATTTTCACCGATATCTCACTTAATTGACGTCAGGCCAGAAACAACCCTATTCGCTTAATCTGGATCTTTGACTAAACCAGATAATATTGTCAGTCAAATCAAATCCAGACTAGCTAGGGTTTTCTCTATTCGTACTTCAAAATCCTAACTTGCAACTCCATAACTCACCACTTTGCAACTCCATAACTCAACCTGTTGTGCTAGAGAGCTATTCAATCAAACCCTGAAAAGATGTGGAAGTCTTTTGGATTAGAATGAAAAATAAATTAGAAAGTTTTGGATTTCAGGTTTTTTGTGGGTGACGTTATAAATGGGGTAGGTTTTAGGCCATTATGGCTCATGTTACCTGGGCCCCAACCGCTAGATGGAATTTTTGTCTCAATTTTTTCAATTCTGCGACTAGGCTATAATGTGAGTCGTCTGAACCTTCAGTTGGCTTCTAGCATTTCTTGTTCAAAACTTATGGTCTGAACACAACGAAGTCAAAAAATTTCATCTAGCGATTGGGCACGTCACCCACAAAAAATTAGAAACCAAAACTTTCAAATTAAAAAAAGTGCAAACTAGAAGGCTCACCACATCTTTTGAGGGTTAGTTCTCTAGCTCAATCACGTGGTGAGTGACGGAGTTGCAAAGACTTGCCCAATATGGGAAAATCATACCTTTGAAAGGGAAAATCCACATGACAGTGAAGGTGCTAAGTATTGCCACCTCCTGAATACATAAACCCTTAAATTGCATGTTTGCTTGAATATGCATATTTTTGTTTAAACGAATGTCATTGAGACAATCTAACATTATTATGGTTCAGTTAAAAGTACTACACACAGTCATCACTACCTCTAGTATTTTTTGTAGTTCAACACTCTTAGTCAATTCAATTTTGATTCTGAAATTGCCAACAAGCACCTTTTTAAAATTTTATACATCAAATCTTTTTGATGTTGTTGGTAATATTGTTACTGAACAGCATTTCATAATCTGTCTGTGCTCGACTTCAACAGAAGCAGCATTGATGTTAGTATGTTAATTAATGAAACCTTGACCATGCATAAAACGTTTTTCATATGTCCGGGTCAAACATTGCTAGTTTTATTAAAGGTGAGCTACCTTGTGCCTGACTTTAGTCAATCACTTATGAAATTGTGTATTGATATGGTACAAGGCTGTAGGCTTTTCACCTCTTTATCTTTAACAATTCCACAGCAGCAATAGGCCGTGAAAATATTATGTTCACCTAAAAAAAAACCATGTGAATTTTCTGTTAATTATGTGTAAGTGATGAAGGAATACATTGTGTCTGAGTATATGCCAGCTTGAAATAATAAAAACTAGAACAGTGATTCCCAACCAGGGGTCATCAGACAGATTTTTAGGGGTCCATAACCTTTAAGATGATCAAGAGAAATAGTGAAACATCAAACTACTTGCTATGGTAGTCTAGTTTGGAAAAGACAACGAATCAAGTGGAACTCTAGAATCCAGGCTACAGGGCAACACTAGGTCTGGCTCATGTAGACTACTCCATGTTTATCAAAGGTATCCAAGTTGCAATTATCCTGCCTTAGCGACGCTTTTTACACACAATTCCATTCATTACACATTTTGATTGTTATGCAACAATGTCAATTTGTTATGTGATAGGTTCCTTGAAACATTTGGAATTTTTGGCACGTGAAGCACTGCAGATGATATCCTTTTCTAGTAGAAACCACTTGCACATAACAGTATTAACTGTTTTTATTGAAGGGGTCCACAGCTTTAAGCCAAATTGTCAAAAGGGTCCATGACACTGAAAAGGTTGGTAACCACTGAACTAGAAAAATAATTTTGATGTCCTATTAGAAGGAGAGTACACCCACCATCAGAATTTATTTCAATAATATTAATTTTGCTTTGGAGCTTTCCACAAAGCTGTGATTAGGCAGCTCTCATATACTACACTATTACTCCATAAATCTAACAAATGCTCAATAACTCAGAGAGTTTATAGATCAAGTCATACTTATCATATTTAAACAATGTTTTTTTCTATTAGTGTTATAAACGTGTGATTAACACTTTTAGAGCCGCCTGGTTTCGGCTATTTTCGCAAAAAAACAGCAGTTTTTGGTTGCCTTACCAACGCCCTAGCTCCTCAGCCCATTGCGCTAGAGAGCTGTTCAGCGGCTCAAACGGATCGGCCAGTCTAGTAAATTGCACTCGAAAAAAAATTTTTGCTTGGGGGTGCGCTTTTTTTGTGAGTGACGTCATAAGTTGAGGACTTTTTGGCCACCTTGGCCCACTTTGCCTGGCCCTGGGCACCAACCATTAGGTGGTAGTATTTCGCTGAAGTTTTTACTGGAAACTAGGCTACAATCCGAGTCTTTTGATACTTTGAATGACCTACTTGGGTTTCAGGTTCAAAAGTTGTGATGTAAGTTAGTAAGAATATTTGACAAATTAGATAATTAATTAATTTGTTTATTTTAAATCATAAGCTTTGAACCAGAAACGCTAGAAAGTCGATCAAAGGCTCAAAAGACTCAGACTCGAGCCTAGTTTCCAATGAAGACTTCAGCGAAAAACTTTGGCCTAGCGGTTGGGCCCTAGGCCAGGTAACATGAGCGAAAATGACCCTAAAACTACTTCACTTATGACGTCAGTCACAAAAAATCCGCACCCCCAACCAAAAAATTTTTTTCAAGTGCAATCTACTAGACTGGCCGATGCGTTTGAGCTCATGAACAGCTTTCTAGCGCAATCGGTGGAGGAGCTACGGAGTTGGTAAGGCAACCGAAAACTGCTGTTTTTTAGGTCGAAATCCAAGTACGAATATATCGTAAGCCGGCTCTCAACGTGTTAAGAGATCAAAAATCACTCTTTAATATTGTACACATCATTTTTCAACTAAATTGGCATTACAAATTACTTATTTATAACAATTATGCAATGTGAAGACAATTGGAGAATAAAAAATCATATTTTGTAGTTGGGTGTTTCATCACAGCTCGACTTGCTTCTGTTTTTTATCTTTTTCTAAACTTATGTTTTTTTTCGGTTTCAGTTGGAAGCAAGAAGCTACCTGCACATCGTCTTGTTTTATCATCAGTTTCAGAATATTTTCGAGCCATGTTCAACAGTAATGTTAGAGAGGCTCATTTAGAAGAAATCACACTAAATGATGTTGATGAAAACGCAATGGAAGAGCTTTTGCATTACATGTACACAGGTGTGATTCATGGTTGTGCAAGTAAATCCAAGTGTTTTCAATTGGCTCATTGTGTGTTATTAGTAAAATGCATGGAAATGTTGAGATTCCCCAATGAAATATTGCCACTTAACTTAATGGATTGTTAAGTAAAAAGGAAAAAGCTATTTAAGCATCTTCATAGCAAGTTAAGTGAACATTTGTTTTCTGTTGTTTAATTTGTACGTTGTTCCACAATTGGTTAACAGATTTGCTGGCTTTAAGGTAGTTCGTGTAATGAAATGTGTATTTGTTGGTTTAACTTTTCTGTTTAATGCACATGAACTTGCAACTACTGATTCATGTTAATCGGACTTTGGCTTTGTGTTATATCTTAATGGTTAATTATCAATGAAAGCTGAAAAACCTGGTTATTCTTTTTTGTAATTAATTTTCAGAAAGTTACAACAGTACTTGTCCTTTAGTAAGCTATTTTGTAGTTGGAAGGGTCATCGCTCACATGGTTTGCAGTTCTTGTTCTTGATTACCTATGCTTAGCATGCTATCATCAGTTACATGATGCAATCATAGCGTATTGAAATACTTGGTTGTACTTGTGTATTCCAGTTCAAAGTTGTAGATTTCTCTCTTGAACTACCAGCCTTACTACATGAGTACCAATTTGTTTGTCATGCCCAGGAAGTTGATATCACATAACACTGATGTATAATCCTTTTTTTGTGTGCACAGGAAAAATTGAAATTAGAGAAGATAATGTGGAAAAACTTGTGGGTATCGCCAGTATGCTGCAGTTGGATGATGTTGTGACAGCTGGTTGTTCTTTTCTAACAAAGCAGCTTCATCCTTCAAATTGTCTGGGAATCAGAGCGTTTGCTGATGTGCAGAGCTGCAAACATCTTTTTAAAAGAGCCCACTCCTTTACAATGGTAATTTCTGTGACTGCAATTGGTATCACTTTTTAAAAATCTCCTTACATACATGCACCTAAACTATTACATTAGTGGTGTATATAACAATCAGGTTTATGAAGAAAATCTGTTGGTTATGTTTTTCTTTCGAGTTTAGTGACTTTACTCATATACACTACTTCCAGTGTTGATTTGTTCTGCTTGAAAAGATTTGTCCATTCCCATCACACACTACCTCCTCTGTGCAGAATTTTGGAAAAAGTGTGCTAGCGTATCACAATACTTCGTTTGAACCTGACTGCTTATTGGATTATCCGAACTCAGTATAAATTACATACGTCAGCTTGCTACCTGCCAAGCCTCAGTGTTCTTAATCTGTTTGAAGATCACTGAAAATGGCAGTCACTGAAATCTCAATTTCACTCAAAATGCTTTCAACAGATGGTTTATTTCAATGCTTGTATGTCACTCACTTGCAACAAGCAGAGTTTTGTGAGATTTTTATCCTCATGCTTGTCTCTAGTAGCATGGTACCCTCAACATGCAGGGTTTAATCCATCGAAAATTACTATCTAACGACAGAAATAACCGTGTTGGTCCTATCTCCATTATTGAGTTTTCAGTTTTCTCCAATGTGTTTAGTTTAGCAACACTCTATTATGACATCAAATATATATATATATATTTTGGTTGCTTTACTGCTATTTTCTTCCTGTTAATATTGGTTTTATTGACAAATTTTGAATTTTTTATGAACTCTGAAATATTTAATTGCTGTTAAAGTGTTAATTGGATTTCCAGTTTTAAATGAAATCGCTAAGTTTAAGTTATAAACAAAATTTCAGAAGTGAGGGTATGTTATAACATCTTCATTTTAAAGGCAGCGTGATCTATGATGTGTGACCCCTTAAACGAAATAGGCCACAGTATAAAAGGTTATAGGACATGCCAACAGCATTGCTTCAAAATGTTTCGTCAGGGTGAGTTGGACTCACGTAACGATATGTACTGATACCACTAATCTTCATAGTTTTTATAATTTGTGTTGTTTGCTTTAATTGAATTGGGTCTCCAATATTCGTTTATCTGGTCGGTAGGCGCGTGCAATGTTGCAGTTATAAAATTTAGTTCTCTAAAATTTGATATTATCTCCATCGAAATTCATGTCAGTTTACCCTGCTGTAAGTGACGAAGCATTGTTGTAGCTGCATTTCGAGTACTCTTGAGTTCGGGTAACATTCACGAGGGAGGGAAAATCAGACCGAAGACATTGTAATTTTGGTGTGAAAAGCAAACGCCTTGTTTTTTAAGCTTAAACTTTACGTCGTCAAAAAGCGAGAGTTTTCGAGCATCGCCAAGCACAATTTCAAATTGGTTTTCATCCGATTCTTACGGTCAAAATGTTCTGTAATAACCAAAGCAGCAGTGTTACTAGTAAAAGCGGTTAGGGGTATGATAGATAGGAGAGTTCCTGGTGTAACATATGGATAAGACGTATGACCGCAATTCCCCGGGAAATATTTACGAACTGGGTTCTTTTGCGAAACACATGCGGAAGCGTTCCACAAGCCGGTGGAGACAAGGCGGGATGATTACAAAATCTACAGCCTGGCTCAATTGTGCCATGGTGTGAAGCCTGAAGAACGATAGGATTTTGCTGAAACCGTAAAATGCTTCGAGAACTTCCAGCACTGCTGTCCCCGCGACCCTCTTCAGAGAAAACGTAGGTTGTCAGCGATGTATGATATAACACTAAGAGGATTGGAAACGCATGCACCCAAATCTGTTGCTCCGTTGACGAGTTTGAGGAATACTGGATGTGATGTGCAGAGTTTGAATTCATGCCGCCTGGTCACGCAACAGGCCCCCGTAGGTATTATGCACCATTTGGTATTGTTTGCTCTACCTCATGACTGCCCTGTAAGTATGCGCTGTTGGGGTTTGAATTAGTCAGTCGATATTTTTAATCTTAGTGTGTGGTTCATTTTGCTGCGTTTTGTTGAAATATTCTTATAGTAGTATAGAAATGCTCGTGCGTGTTGTAATGTTTCCAAGTCGAATCGTTTTTTGGGACTAGATCAGCTTTTGCTATGATATTTGCATTTCAAAATTCATGCATTTTTGCAGGACCACTTCCCGGCCGTGACGCAGAATAAGGAGTTCCTACTGTTGCCTTTAGCTCAGGTACCTCAAGCATTCATAATTTGCAGTCATGGTAGTGTGGCAGTAGATGTATAAACGGAAAGCAAGGCCTAGTCCGCTAATTGTGTATTTGAGGAAATTCAGTTTGTCTAAGACTTAGACCGGTAGTTCCCAAACTGGGGGTAAATTACCCGTCGGGGGTAATATGCGATTCTTCTTGGGGCAATGCAGAACCAAAACCACAATGTTGTTCTATATTATGAGAGATCACTGCGAAATACGGAGGGTAATTGAGACATAATCGCTACCTTGATTTGGGTAACGGCCCGAACAAGTTTGGGAACCACTGACGTAGACTTTCTTTAAAAACGTGTTTTCTCAACATTTGTGATATTTTTCAAAGACGTTTTGTGTAATAACTGGATTTTAGATGCTGCTTAGGCAACCAGATTTACCCGAAACACCCAGGTTGTCTGTGTCTAGCGGACCCGAGTCTTGATCGTGAGTAGTGACTCAAGTGCTTTCGCCAAGTGTGTTTGAGAATTGCTTTCATTTTCTGACCTTAAGATTTGTGCGCTTGCTCAATTATTTTTTTCACCTACAGCTATGTTTTCTCTATATTTGTGAGACAAAGCTGTTGAGTATCAATGTTTTTATTTTATATCATCGCCTTCTATGTTTCTCGCTTGAGGAGCGTTGCGTTGATACACACCAGGTGTATTTCGTTTCGACATATTGTTATGGTGTGCGTTGCCGTTGCAGAAAGTCACTTGTGCGTGCTGGTGAAAGAAGTTCCAGGCGCTGCTCTGTGGAGATACATTGACCGAATATAATGAGATACGAATCACACCCACACGTAACCCGCACACTGCGTTGTCCTTAATCGATTTATAAATAAACGTAACAATTTCTAGTGTTTGCTATTTAAAAAATACTGTTTGCATCTATCAGCCTTCATACACCTGAAAAAAGATAATATTTTTTCAAAGTGTTTTACAGCCCCTTGATTTCAGTACGCAGCATTTTTAAAAAATGATCCATTTCGTTCTCATTACCGTTGTTGCACTTTTGCAGGTGCGTGAGTTGCTCAGCAGTGATGACGTGTGCGTCGATAGTGAAGAGACTATGTTTGAAGCAATGCTACATTGGGTCAGACATTCAATCGACGAAAGAAAAAAGCATATAGCAAAACTGTTGTTACACATCAGACTTTGTCACATGGAAAAAGAGGTAAAGAGTTATTAGATAATACAGGGGACCGCTAATAGTGGGTCGCGACCTAAATTTGGGTTGCGAAATGATTTAAATTTTCATTTTACCATTCTCATTAGACAGAAGAAATGCAAACATTTACCTTTTATGTGCTAAGTTTCATACATTTTTCTGCACGAAAATTGCTACTGTCATTAGTAGTCCCAAAATGTATATATCATTATGGAGTATTTTCCACAAAATTATATGCTCACGAAATGCTTGGGTCGCGAGAATTTAGAATTATTTGTAGGGTCGCACCAAAGGTATTTGCGGACCCCTGATCTAAAACAGTCATATTTAAAGGTTTTCCTCACGCCAGTCGCAAAGTTACGCATAAACAAGTTTGACATTCACAACCCTCAAATTTATTTTCAGTACATCACTGATGTGGTGCAAAAGAACCCTCTCATATCTGAGAATCTTCTATGTGAGCACCAAGTAATACAGGCGCTGAGCCATCATTTATTGCCTGAGCGTAAACCTTCTTCGCATCGCCCGAGAAAATCCACCACAGGACATTTGTACGCTGTTGGTGGCATGGACACCTGCAAAGGTAAGTTGGGCTTAAATTGATTTTCTTTTTTCATCAATGTTTTTGTTGTGCTTCTTAACATCATATATTTACTTAAAATCAGTGTTTTCATTCAGCGAATCCATATCGTGTGGATCTACAGGCGTTTAATTGCCTTAAATTGTTTCGCTTCTCGCATTTAATTCAAAATTTGAACTTGCTGGCTTGCGGTTTGCCGATTGTTGTCATTTGTAAAGTTGACGGATAGCCGGTCAAAGATATGCAGAAGTTAGTCAGATGAGCTTATAGCACCAACGTTTTTTTCCCAACCACATGCATCCTTTCCACTTCTGTGACACCTTTGCTTTGTAGCTATCAAAATTTGTTTCCATCATCGTGGACTTTGTGAATCCATGCGCAAAGTTGTTAAATCCGTTCTTACTTTTAACGACGCATAGCTTTTCAGTTGCTGTTTTTCGCCACTAAAAATATCTTCGAAATTTTGCTTTGCGTAGTTCTAATTTTTTCTGATGGTTAAGTCCTGCTGTACGAACAAGGAAAATAATTGGAAGATCCTCGGCTTGGTTTATTGATAATCACGCGAAGTTGTGAGTACCGGTATCATTTCAAAGCGACTCGTACTAAACCACACGGTCAAGCCTTTTATTTCCGGATTTGGTTGTGTTTCCAGTTTTTCTGCCACATTGCCGGCAACTGATTAGCTTGCTTTGTATGATTCATGAATAGGCTGTACGTTGTCTTGCAAACAAAATATCTGTTCGTAATTGCAGCCGAGAGGAGGGTTGTTCACTTGGGAAGCCATTTCCTGAAAAGTTTCTTGAATATTGCTCATGCTTTTGTAAATTATCATTTTTTAAAATCCTTTCCTTTCATACCTTGAGATCCATTTCTACTCTTTCCTCCATCAAGCAATTTTTTATGTACTGTTTGGCAGAATACGCGTGAAGTGTCGTTACTTTTAAAGGCGTATGGCGGGCCCCTAGGACCCCCGCTTCGATTGGGAATTACTTCTTTGTACCGGTCCATCCCTGATCTTGGTAATCCCAAGTAATCATCATATAAGGGGTAACAGAGTTCACTTAAGGTTAAACAAATCCTTGAACGTTTTCTGATTGGTAACAGTGCGTTCATTTGTTGTGGCCTGCGTAATTTGCAAGTGGTTGTTTGAAACTGGATGAATTGTGTGCAATTTTGCAGTTGATACTACCCTGACACTTGTTTGTGAAAACACATTTTTTTGGTACAGTTTGTTATTAATTCTGTAAAAAGATAGGTTCTCATCCTCGGTGCATCTACCCCTTGTGGTACCTGTTTTTTTCGCTGAGACACAGTGTTCATCAGCCTATATTTTCAGACATTCTGACCGAAATAATGACTTGACTTTTTTTCGGTCATTTCAAAAGAATTTCGGTCTATGACCGAAAAAACAGCCTTGTGCTGCATGGAATGACTTCAGGGAGTCTGAATGACGCTGTTTATTGTCATTTTTGATGTGATAATGTGTCGTTCGAGAAGCATAATTTTTCACGTGTTTTTCAATTTAGTGAAATCTTTACGAAAATAACGTCTTAAGCACATCTTTACGAAAATAATGTCTTAAGCACAACAAAGTGGTTAGAAACTTCAGTATTATGCCACTGTTGACGTTGTGACGTGATTTTTCAAGTTTTAAAATAGGTAGGTATGCGTTCGAAGCTGATTTTTTGGCGCTGGAACATTTCGGTCATTATTGCTAAGATATTTTGGTAACTGAAACATTTGGTCGTATGTCTCACAGTTTTAAAACTCACCGTAACAGTGTTTTTAGCCTATATTTTCAAACATTCTGACCGAAATGACTTAATTTTTTTCGGTCATTTCAAAAACGTTTCCGTGTACGACCGAAAAAAAGCAGGTTCAAAGTTTCAACTTTTTACGATTATCTATAACTATCCAAACATCGGCAACCCATGCCGCATAGCTTTGTCACAATCAAGGGTAGATGTTGTTGATTTCGGTTTTGCGCCAGGGTTCTTGTCGAACGCATTGCTCCCAACAAACTGAATGTAGCCGTGCGTGAGTTTTGCAAATCCAAAACAACGCTAGCAGTTAACCTGGTTGCAGGGAAAATACTCGCTAACTTTGTCTACAGCTTGATTCCGACCTGTGTTGCCCCTTGCGAGCATTAACTGTGAGTAGAGAGTAAAGGTTTTGTAGGAAAATGTGATGATCTAGCGAAAGGAAAGAATCGTAAATTCTATTGCAAATTAAAAGCAAACGTTTCATGTACTTCCAATAGTAATTAAGTTGTGCAATAGATTCGGCATTTGCTTGCTGCAAAGGCTGAACGTGTGCATACCACTTCCAGAGACCGTAAGCAAGCGTACTACTCCTTGGGTATTTCTGCTGCTTTTTAACAAAAACATCTCTAGTTTTTTACTTTACGCAGCACGATCATTATGTCACTACTAGAGATGTTGTTCGAGTAAAACTATAGTTGGTCAAGCCTTATACTTTTTACAACAGGCAGACTCAGACGAATACCGTTTTATAATATGTATATTGCCAAGTACCACTAAGTCGTGTAATTATGCCGATGCTAGCGATGTTGTTCGAGCAAATCTCGTTGGTCGAGCTTTATATTTGATATTCCTACAGTGACTGTGACTCATTTTAACGTCGTTTTCAATCTTTCTTTTCAGTTATCTAAAGATGTTTCTTTGTCACTTTCTCACCACTACCCCTATTTATAGCGTCACTTAGCTATACCGATATAGTTATGCCGGTGCATAACTTGCTGTTTCAATCATACGATTTCAATATTTCAATAAAGCATATTGAAACTTGCAAGTCTTGCAAAATAGCATTGCAGACAACAACGTAAGAAAGGCAAATTCAAATAAAATCAATTCTAAAACAGCTGTTTCAATTTTCAACCAGGAATTCAAATTAAACGCACCGTTTTGTACCACGCTCACGCATGGGCGGTGGGACGCACACTGAAATAAGGGTCTTATTCATTACATAATTAAATATCAACTAGATGTCACGATGCTGCGTCAGAGGTTGCTGTTACAGATCAATCGGCAACCGCAGGCACTAACACATGGCTGACTTTTAACGTTTCCGCATTACCAACCCTTTAACGATAGCTAGTTTCTACTTGAACACCGCATCACGACGCTTTGTAACTTAAAATGTTCGAATCAACTTCAAGGTATGCTATGCATCAGTGGCCCATTGATGGTTCTAGACACACTTCTCATTTTTCTTGAAGTAAAATTTCACCTGTCGTTCGAGTGGACTATACAATGTGTTGTCCTGACTGTTAAGGTGATGTGAATTTCAATCATTACAACGATGAAAGTTAAAATTGTGTGTATATCATTATTAAGTTAATTTTTGTGTTGCATGATGCAGATAAAGTTAGCAGTAGTTTTTTTGACTGTTTATCTTTCTTTTTTATCTTCATCTTCTCTCTTTCCTCTTGTGATCGAAGTTGGATTCACATGTGAGTACCAGCGCGCGCTTCACTTCCTGCACCAACTGTGGTACCATCATTATGCGTTGGCTTTGCAACGGAGTTGTGTTGTGTCTCTTCGTGCTACTAACTCTGTGACTTGTTGCCAGCGAGGTGGTTGCGTGTCGGGATGCAGCATGTTTTGAAATGTGCACTTTAAATGTGACTACCGTTGACAACGTTTTAAATCTTTGTGTTGTGAAAACCGTTGACATGCAACGTCGCCATTTCAATATGAAAAGGTTGTAATTGTTTGCACCTCACAAAGCTTTTTTTGCGGACAGCATTAATGTTGCTTTACAAGCGCTCTCTTTTTTGCTTTGAACTGAAGTCAGATTTGGACAAACCCTGAACATTAAGGATCGTTTTTCGTGACTCTGTTTGCCGTGAGTATGATCGCGGTGTTCTGTTTGCATCGATAGCAAACTGTGTATACAATTTTGGTGTTATTACTAAGCGCCCTTGAATGGACAAGTCTAAGTACATACTTGACACAATTATTCTTGCGCAGCAGGAAGCCTGTGGCGAGCTTAGACTGATTGAGAAGGTCATTGTTTGGCACTAAACGTTAGTTTGGTTTTTGCTTTATAACCTTGATAAGCTATCCAGCATGACGCAAACTTCTTGGATTGTCGATTTTGCTTGTTTTAAAAAAGGCATCCTCAAAATTTTAAAGTCAGGGACCTTTCTGATCTTTCCATGCCCGCAAATGTCAGGCCTCAAGCGCATCTTCGGAAGAAAAGACAGATTTGCAATTTTATCGGAAAAGCTGGGTCCATACTTGTGGAAGTGAAGCATGTCAGTCTGCTTTTCAATAAGATTTTTGCTTTTTATTTAACGAAATGTACGCTCGACGATTCGTTTATGTTGCGTTCTAATTACAATATTTTGCTTTGCGTCCCTCCAAAATTGCAATTCCGATTGAGTTTGTAGTTTAAGTAGTAGAAATTCGCAAGAGTTTGTCTTGTAATTTATTATAAAGAGCCTTAGGTCCTCGGTACAAAAATGAACCTCATTGTTCAGTTGACTATTTTTTACATTTTTCAATTATATGCAACACGAGATGGAAAATGTTTGTTGTTCGGATGATGCAGGCAATCCAGCGATTGCCGCTACCGTGTGTAAATGACATTGTTAATCAGCGTTCTGTTTTATGGTACAGTGAGATCAGCACCAGGCTTTGATTGTCGTGTAGAAAATGTTCAATAGTCACGCTTTCAACGTTTCCGCCGCACATCTGGTGCATTGAGCCGCTCACTATACTTGCATGGCGATCTGTCCTTTAGGCAATGTATCGAACATCCATACAAAAGCATCCAAAAGATAGGGGCTGCAGTTTTTAACCACAGGGGAAGTTTACAACATGCCAAGCGGTTGTGCTGACTCCGTAAAATGAAATCTAAAAAATTGCAACGTACTCCATATAAAGGTTGCTTAGAGGGGCAGGGCAACCTGAAATCAAAATATTTTTTTCCTTCTTTCGGTGACGTCAGCAGTCAGACCTTATTTGATTGTCTCATTGCTTCGTTGAGTGTGCAATAGCCCTGTTGTAAATGAACCTTGTGTTTTTGTAGCCATGCTGCCTCAACTACGGTCAACACGGCTCGTTTGCGTGGATGGGATATTGCCCATATGCCTTAATTTGTCGAGAATGATAAAACCGGTTGGATCCCACAGCCATCCTGCCAAGGCAAGGTTGATGTGTTGCACGTAATGTGACGTGATTTCGTGTGATACATCTGTACACAATGGGATCAAATTGGGTGCTTGTTTTGTATAAGACTCGAAATGCTGCACTATGGCGCGCTAATCAACGTCCACTTTATTCACCAGCAAGTGTCGACGCTGCACTCTCATCGTTTGCGTAATCCTAGGTGTACACTCTCCGAAATGGAGAATACATGTGTTCTCACCTGTCTGGTGCTGTGCTACAAACTAGTACACGGGGTTTCCCAACCGTCTACCATATACCCCTTCAGCATTTCGACAGCACAGCATTTCGACAGATGAGAATGTACCCCTAAAATTTCTTATGACAAAAAAGCTGAGTAAAACAACCATAATCCACTAAACTTTTAATATAACTGCAAGATTTTCAGAACTATAAATATGGACTCCGTTTTTGTTTCTCAAAGTTACTGAAAACAAAATGGTCTTTAAAGTGAGCCTGGACCTTAAATGTACCCCCCTTAGATACGCAAATGTACCCCAAGTTGGGAACCCCTGACGTAATATATTGCCTGACGCCTAGATGCATTTAGTCTTCATGCGTGTAGAATGAAGTTAAACCGCTTGTTGACGTCACGGAACACTAAGGTGAAACCGAGGGTTGTTGTCACGAAAAAGAAACATCTCAGTCGTATACCAGTTGTCCTTGGTCATGTTAAAGAGTTTTTGACTTAAATAGTGGTTAAGTTACTCGCATTCTCAAAATAAGGTCACACTTGCGGTTGTTGTCTGTTCTCATACAAGAATTCTTCGTTACAAAGACTAAATGTTCTTGCATACGTTTCCATCTCCCTGGCCTACGACAGGATGGAAATTTGAGGCCAACCGTTTCTGTGAAAACCACTTAATCAAGTGAAGTATTAGTTCACAGAATGATCCAGGGCATGTAGGCCCTTTTTCTTTGATTTTCGTGTATGCTTTTGGGCAAACGATTTGCTGTCGACGCATAATGCTGCCTGACTCATTAAAATCGATTTTTGAATGTTGGTATGTGTGTTCGGTAGTGTTTGCGGTACAGTTGTTAATTTGTTTTGCACTTTACGTTAGCAAGCTGCTGTCATTTGTCACTGTCCGGTGGCAAGGCGTTTATTGTTTCACAGGTCTTCGTTCTGATACAGCACGAAGAGAAACGTTTGATGTTTAACATCTTCAAACCCACGTACAACAGAGTAAAACTTACGCACATATAGCGCTTATAAAGAGCACACAGATAGACAAAAGAAGAATTTTTGTTGATAGGAATTTGTGATTACTTTTCGCCGCGTAGCAATCAAACAAATTTTTTTTTATGTAAGAGCACGAGCATAAATATGTGGTGGTGTTGTGATCAGAAATCCCGAGCAGCATGTGCGCAAAGCTTCGCACTGTGGCAGCAAGCAACAATAGAGGTCACCCGACGGGATCATTCTATTATTGCTTGTTCGCGCGACATATATATAGTGTTTTTCTTCACGTACATCCCGTTCGTGGTGAATCGCACATTTTAATGCAACGCCTTCGGAGAGGTTGCAACAACATCCCCTCCTTTTTATAACGAACCGCACCAATCACACGTTCTTTGTGTGAAGGCTGAACTCGGCACGACCTTCACATCCTGGTCACAGCACCATTTTGTTGCGATCGGAAATCCCGAACGGCATGTGCGCAAAGCTTCGCACTGTGGCAGCAAGCAACAATAGTAGATCACCCGACCAGATCACTCTGTTATTGTTTGTTCGCGCCACATATATATGGTGTTTTTCTTCACTCACATCCCGTTCGTGGTGAATCACACATTTTAACGCAACGCCACCGGAGAGGTTGCAACAGTGGTAACAGAAAAAACATACGTATAAATGGCGCTAACACGGCTGCTATCATGTTTAGTACCGCTGCGTAGTGCTGTAATGTTTCAAGGAGACTGATGCACAAAGTGCACTTTGTTTTTGCACTTAGTGCACTTTGTCCACTTTGTACAAAGTGCACTTTGTGCATTGGGGGAGTTGGAGGCTGCGAAGGGTCAAGGGTAATTTTGGCTGCAGACCTCACCAGGGCGAATCTGCTTATGTTGTGAAGGGAACAGTTGGTGAATAGAAATAAGTAAAAGTTTTTTCCTTTGAGTATAAGGTTTTATATTCATAATGCATTCATGTTATTAATGGAAGTAAAATGTAAATTTAAGCACCTAGGTAAATTTAAGCAACAAAAAATTGGTGAAACTTGGCATAAAACAATCTTCTGCAGTTTACCCGTATTTTACAACTATAAATAGTGGCAATAGCTGGAGATGGAAATGCGTCACGGTAGTTGTAGACTAGTGCGGCGCTACAATGTGGGCCACAAAATTTAAGCAGGATGACGACGGGGCGTAACCGTTCGTTCGGGAAATGGATTTTCAGTCTAATATTGTGAAAAAATCGAATCTAATGTTGCTCAATACATCAAAGAAAAAATGGCATCTTACTCAGCGATTAGGACATCCTTGGCAGATGGAGAGAGTATTCCGAAGATCTCAACCCAGTCACAACCACACCATCGGACACACTGGAGGTACATTTGGAGGGTGAAGGAACCATCATTGCAGCCGAAGCCTGCCTAGCTGTCAAAACACTGAACACTTGAGATGAAATCCGGAACTGAAATGTTCAAAGCTTTTCAGTCGAGGAGTTCTTTAGACTTGGCTGACTCACGTGTGTCGGGTGGTCTGGTGTTCTGTGAGGGCACTGGAAGATTGAAAATTAATACTAAAAGGACCGAGGTATTATGTCCCCCAAACCTCAAGTAGCGACAGTACATTGCAGCAGGTGGAGAAGTTCAAGCACCTTGGTTGTAGTATTCGCGAGTGACGCAAGGCGGAACGAGGAGGTTGATACACTGATTGCAAACCAATTAGCAAACACAGTTCTATGGTCAAGAATCTTGGGTAATAACTGTAAGACTGCTATCTCAAGTACAAGCGGCAAAGATGGGATTTTTGCGAAGAGTTCAAGGCGCGTCGCTTCGTGACACGCGACAAAGTGCACAGCTGTGAAATTGACAAAGCCGTGAATGTATAGCTCCGAATAGAGAGATCTCAGGTACGTTGATTGGGTCCTGTGACGAAAATGTTCCAGGAAAGATCGGTGAGGCGTGTACTGCTGGCTGTATTAACGGGAAAGCGGCCCAGCAGTCGACCAAGAACCAGGTGGTGTGATTACATCTCCGATGGTGTGGATTAATGCAAGCATACAAGTAAAAGGATTACCAACAACGCTTGTAGCACCCGAGCAACAAATTTTTATAACAATAGCCTGAGAAAGTTCCAAACGCGGTTAGTTTTTTTTTTCTAAAGGAGTTCGTGATCAGATTTCGATTGCACTGTACTTAAACATTTTCGTATCTGAATGTGCCTTCGTCAGGGCAAATTGCCGAGGTTTGGTTTGCCTCGTGTTATACGGATTATCAACTATTATGAGCTAAAATGTACGTTAAATTTAGCCGTTTGCTATGACTTAGTTGCAGAATTTTCAGCGTTATACAAATGCTAGTAACGCAATTCACGATGTGTTCAAACATCTCATCTCATCTCGGATCAAAACTGCCGATATTGGCAATAATTCCGTATTGCACTTGTGAATTTATTAGGTTATGATATAACATGCAAAGTGCTTGCTTACATTGTGTGCAACGTTATACATCACACCACACTGCACGAGAGAGAAGCACGAGTGACTGTGTATTGTCACCTACATTTATTCTCCCAGTAACGTCCAACATTCTGTTATGACGGTAAATGAAGGAAGTTCTTCAATTTCATACGGTTTGATGGAATTAATGAAATTACGAATCAAACTCGTGGGTTGGGTTTGCGAAATTTCGGGTTCTCATTTCTGCTTGCATCCGTTGCACTGTTGCAAAGTGTGAATTACGATACATTATTCTGTGTTGTTGTTTAAAAGTTAAATCTTTCTTATTGTGGAGTACTTCATGATTTGAAGTTTCCTTTTAAATTGTGCAATTTTTGCATATGGATGAAATCTGATATTTATTGAATCTTTCGTTGCTTGGTTGCACGTACGCATGCGTGATGCTTCTATTTCTAAATGATTGGTTACATGCTGCGTTTTTCTGATCTTTTCTATGTGGTCAACATTTTGCATGAGTAAAACTCCAAGGTACAATGGTACAATACTACTCCAAATCTTAGCTTGCGGTGTTTTAAGATCGTCGCTGAATATCCGCGTTTTCGAGGCTGCACGAAACATTTCAACACGACCTTCTCCACCGAAACTTCATTGGGCAATTGCTTTGCCGTTCTTATAAGGCAATTGTACTCGGTTTCCAGGTGCCACAAGTATTGAGCAGTACGACTGGAGAACTGGTCGTTGGACTTTAATTGCCGACATGACAGGACGACGCCTGCAGTTCGGCGTCGCTGTTTTGGATGACAAGCTTTACATCGTCGGTGGGAGAGACGGTTTGAAAACCGTGAACACTGTTGAGTGTTTCAACCCTCGAACGAAAACTTGGAGTGTTATGCCTCCTGTTGGTACTCACCGCCATGGCTTAGGTATGGCACCGTAGACCTCGTTGCTTGTTTGCTATTTTTGCTAATGCCGTTGTGAGACTGAGTTGGTGATACTGTGTTTTTATGACATTTGTATGCAAATCAACGTCTGGAACGAGATTCTTGTGATGTAAGTTGGAATTTTCCATTGGGCGTCCCCTCCGGATGTTGGCAAAGAAAGCTGTAGTCACTTTGATCTAGAGCGCATATGTCGATAGAAGCAAATGGTTTCTAACAGTTTTGATGAGAAGGAAAGTTTAGGAAGTCTTTGTAGATAATATTTTCCTGGTCTTGAGCTAAATTCGTTTAAAATTTGTAGGTTGACGTCTCCTAAAAATAATTTCGAATTGACAGAATCATTTCACTCGTAAAATTAACCGTTGCTAATGTCAATTGATGACATCCTCACAATATTGCCGAACATGGAACAGTGCTTCAACCAGCAGATATTAGGAGCTTGCAAAGTAATGTGCCCATCTGTGGGTGGTGCTTCACGCTACGAGTGCTGCGACCACATCAATACAATAAAACCAATACATGGTTCGTTGCGAACCGACAAATTCGTGGTTGCTTGAATATTTAAAAGCGGTGGCCTGTAGTGCGAATAGCGTGTTTGCGCTGAATATGCTCGCTTATTTCCACTTTACATCAGCACGTAGTGCTTAGAGCCTCTTCACTTTCTCCCACCAAAACATGACTGTATGCTTTAAACTCCTTCACATCGTGAAATCTCAATAGCGGGTCCGTTTGTACAAATCATCAATACGCTCTACTGGAAGTAGAGGAACGAAATCATGGCTGGTGACTGAAACTTTTGCAGTTAAATGCTTTACTCGGGACGATGGGCAGAAAAATGCTCGAATAGTGAACAAAAATGTTCCCTCATTCTGAATTATCTGGTTGTCACTTAAACTTGATGTCGGGCGAAACTGTGTGAGGTGAAGAGTCAGAATTGAAAGGTTGACACATGTGTCAAATTTCAAAACACAGGCTACAACAATTTGCAACCTTAAACTTTATCTTATGATGACACCGCTACTTCAGATCTACACTACGTGCTCTGTAAAGTTGTAAACAAAGTGCAATGAAATTTAATGTTTCTTTTTCATCTCATTGAGGTTTTCTTCCTCCTCACCAGATTTAAGCGCCCGACACAGCATCATTCCTAACACAACTGTAACTAACGGTACAGCAAGGTTTGCTTTTTGCGGTCAATCGTATTGTCCTGTGGGTGTTAAATTCCTTCGAAACCGTTCAATCCTATGTTCTTTTCTTCAGCTGTGACGGTCTTAAACGGCCCAATGTATGCCGTGGGCGGGCACGACGGCTGGAGCTATCTCAACACCGTGGAAAGATGGGACCCACAAGCACGGGCATGGAACTATGTAGCTCCGATGTCTTTTTCTCGCAGCACTGTTGGTGTGGTAGTCTTAATGGGCAAGTGAGTATCGTGCGCCTGTCTGTAACTGGAAGTTTTCGATAATTTTCTAAAAGCTACTTGGTCAGTTAAAAGCATTATTGGTTTGATGCCTAGCATTGTTCACCATTGTGCCATTGGTGTGCTGATTGACTCAATTCGCCACGTGTTTTTTGCTTAATGAAAGCTATCAGCTCCATCTTTGCTTAACAGTCCTTGTTGACTGCAGAAGGTAATGTCAAACAACTAGTAGCACTACGTTTTTGTTCGTACTATAAAAAAAACCCGTAAAATCTACCTCTGTTATGGAGTCATGACGCCGTTTCTACCTCGTCTTTCACGAATCGTTACAAGTGTAATCGAACGTGCGCGACATACGTTGACATACCAGTTTCTTTTAATTACCAGCGGTTACCAAATTAAGGTTGGTTATATTTTTTGCGTTTTATTATTGATCTTTTCTGTTCTGTAGGCTTTACGCCGTCGGAGGACGCGATGGGAGTTCATGTCTTCGCTCAGTTGAATGCTTTGATCCGCACACCAACAAGTGGGCCAATTGTGCTCCAATGACGAAACGACGTGGAGGCGTGGGCGTTGGAGTTTGCGGGGGTCTTTTGTACGCCGTAGGGGGCCACGATGCCCCTTCAAGCAACCAACTGTCGAAACTCTCAGAGACCGTCGAAAGGTTGGCAGTTTGAACCACCCAAAATATGCACGTAATTTTATACAGAGATGTATTTTCTGGAAGGCACAGTGTAATATTTTGTAAGGTCTTATTGAATCTACTAATGTTTGATTTGAAAGATTCATTGTATTTGCAGTTTTGCCAATGGTGTACAATTTTGCGATGCACCTGTTGCCATTAGTTGTTTATATAAACGGCGAAAAATTTTATTGTTCCGAACTTGACAAATCCAAATAAGTCATTTCCAGGCTATAGTTTAGATCAAAGAAGTAGTAATCATCCAATTTTGCGTTTCAGCTGTCAATATTCCTGCCTAAAGTGGATTGTCCAGTTTCAGGTGTGATGTCGCCGAAAATTGACATTACAATCAGTTTTTTATAATTCTGGCTTCATACTCTTTCAAAACTAAGACCAGGCAGCCTCGCGGCAATCGCCCCCCTCAACTTCTACCGTCAGTTGAAGTGTCCGAAATGAACGGAAAACCACTGGAGTAACTTGTTTTAATGGTTTTGTTCTGGCTTGTCATAAATTTGTGTCTCTGTCAAGCAGCTGTTTTCTGATGACTGACGCTCATTTTGCAGGTATGACCCAAAAACAGACCAGTGGACCACCATTGCTCCGATGAGCGTACCACGTGACGCGGTCGGTGTCGGAGTGCTCGGCGGGCGTTTGTTTGCGTGCGGAGGCTACGACGGTAAGAAGCTGAAACTGTGGACCTACAAGGAAACATCGCTGTCAATTTTCATTTTCTTTTGTTTTTCTCCGGCCTTGTCGAAGGTTTTCAGTATTGCTATCGATAGTAATCCAATAAGCAGGCCTTGAAAGTTGCCCGATGCAACTTGGCGACTGAAATTTAGCGCTGCAGTCCAGACTCTAAGTAAGGCTAAATCAAACACAGTCAGCTTCGTTGGTTCTAATCAATATATGCGTAGCTTCGTTTCCATCGACTAATACTGTTGCATCGCCGATGTATTGGCATCGTTTGAATATTCAACAGCGTATCGCTATCAACCAAGTAGATGATGAAAATAGCGAATAGACTTTTACATAATTTTTAGTTATCCAAAACTTTGTGCGTGTTGCGCAGTTCTACCCACCTAGCTGTTGGTAAAATATTCCCGCGCGCTGTTTCTCGAGTCTTCTCCGTGTTTATGATTTCCATTCTTTTAGCTACAAGTTCCGTGGTAAACACCAGCGTGTCGCTAGAACTAGGCCGTACAAGTTATTGGAAAAAAAAAACTTTGCGTAAAATTTACACCACAACCAGGATTTTTTTAAGGAAAATCTTAGGTACCCGATATGGACCTGCAAGGACCCGATTCAGGTCCTTAGAACACCTTAAAAAACCCTGGTATAACAAAATGTTGGTGCCAGTGATCAGAATATCGAAATGCCATATCTTGGGCACTGTGTAGAGCCAAAAGGTTGTTTTGAATTTCGGTGGAAAGCATTAGTGGTATAAAGTTCCCATTGAAATGAATGGTTGCGCTGCCGTTGCTTAAACTGCGGCATTTATTGGCAGGTAAAGAGAGATTTTTCACCGTCGATTGACACCGACGTAAATCTCGTGTGTTTATACTTAGGGTGAGATGTGGAAACGAGGTGTTTTATCAACGAGAATTTGCAAGACTTGTCAGTATTTGGTAAAATAGTGGTTGATTCCACCCACTTTACGCCTTTTTTCATGAATCCATTTTTCGCGAACGCGTCTACGCACAGAAATCGGGTTTAACCATCGGAAAATCACCTAAAGCGCCACTCCGGTCACAATTTCATTTCCCTTTTTAACTTCCTTGTTCCCTTCTTACTTCCTTGTTTTCGCTCAACAGGTCAATCCTATTTATCGACGTGCGAGTCCTATGAGCCCCAGAAGAACGAGTGGGCGCCAGTGACACCGCTCAACACTGGACGAGCAGGCACAGTCGTCGTTCATATGAGGAATCTCGGGAAGTAAAACTTCTATCGCAATGTGCAGCTGGGAATGCCGCTGCGGGGCTGACGCAGTACAGACCTACACCATTGCTTTCTTTTTTCTTCTGTTGCACTGAAAGTTCTTGTTAAGCGCTGCTTCAGGCTCTACTTGGTAGACAATTAAACGAAGCGTTGAGCAGGAAGAGTCAACTTGCGAAATAACTGATACGCACGCTCAAAGATCAATATTCTCTTGAAGGTGTTGCCGTACCTTAGACCTGTACCTTCCCTCGCATTGACTATTTGAAAGTTTGCACGTGGCCAATTGCATTTATCACTGTTAGGCTGATATGCGTGCAGTAGTTGAATTTGTTTGGAATAAGTTTGGCCTTGTCACAGGCTTCACTTGCCTTTTGCTATGCTTTAATTAATCTCCAATAGGATTGTGTATCAGTATTTTTTTTCGTACTGTTAGTTGCTTACCCCCTTGCAATTTCGTATATTTTCAGCATTTATATAATAATATAAGCGGGTCCGGGACTTTTTGAGGGGTGTTACTGACCGCGCAGCGGCGAAGGCCCGTTAAGGTCCCAGACCCTATTTGAGCGTCTGGGAGAGTTCTTTCCTCAGACAATTTTTGGACAACAGAAACGACTTGGTGCATTCTGAACCAAGTCGGTTGGGACATTTTCTGCAAAAATTGATTGGCACTATTTGGTAAGCAACCCACCCAATCTTATCGAAATGAAACAAGAGTTTACGTACGGTTTATGTGACGCTGGGACGGTTTTCAAACCTCCCAAACTCAGTGAAATAAGTTTTGCATTGATGTTTTCATCCCTTCTAACTGTGCACGCACGGACTTGTTTGGATGAGAGGGTCACAATCTTATGGCTATTGCCGGCCGCATTACGTATATTTTTATGAATTACGGCCGCCTATGAGTTCAACTTATTTTAAACTATATATCGCTCATTCCTTCTACAACTCTTTATGACATCGCCATCCACACTGTTACGCTTCATGTCGTCCGTTTTTTTGCATTGCTTCTGTTCTACTTCTGCACACTGAGCTTAGCCTGCTTACACACGTCTGTTTGCCCGTATTTCTGTTAGGTATCCGCATACAGTGGAATGAGTAGACAAAGAGTTTTCATTACAGCACAAGCCCCAAACTTATATTTTAAATTACATGTGCATAGCCGCATAAGTTTTTATTAAAGGCCACAGGTTGTGCACCCCTAAACTCCCCAAAGGTTGCATTAATTCACATTTGTGCGCCGGGAATCATCGATCAAACAATTAACTTAAAATTAAGCAGGAATCGAGTCCATTCAGGCTCCCGGGATTTGCACTATGAAATAATAATTACGTCTGTTTGTGAAAAATGCGACTGCAAAATTTCTTACGAGTTCGTCTTCAACCTTTAGTCTTTTTTTGTTTGGGTATCGTTGCAGGGTTTTGGGGGTTTGAAAAACACGTCAAAATTTATTTAAGTGCATGAGCTGGATGAACTGACTTGTAAACAGATGAACAGGATGGCGAGATCTTCCACAGCAATGGACCTACCTTCGTATTCATTTTTTCGTGATATTCGTTGCAAAGTCTCAGCCATCCAAAATGTCGAAACGTGGCGTTTTTTGTTTCTTTATTGATTTTTGCGCTTTTTTTCTCTTGTTGCTAATTTTTTATTCTTGCTGCTCTTTGTTTTTGTCAACCTGTACGCACTTCGATTCAAGAATTTGATGGCTTGAACTGAGAACGAACATGCTTGCTGCTACTTTGTAAGGCTGGAGGTATGACCAACTCTTCTCCGTTGGGGGACTCATCATACAGCGAGTAATGTAATGAATATTTGACAGGGCGTCCACTAACGATCTTTCAAGCTCGATTTATATTTAAAACAATTTGACAGCAGCTGACTAAACATTTGCTTGAAAAGAACTCGAATCTTGGCGCGAAAATGATGGGGCGCTGTAACTGGGGTATAAGAGGACCATAAAGACAGAGATGTTTGTGTTGGGCACAGCGGGCCTCTAGCTGTGCGCTGTGGCCTGAAAATGGAAACAAATCTGCCACGCATTTGAAATAGTAGGTTCACTTGAGTGCGGCGACTCGTGCAATGTTGGGAGTAAACGCAGAGCTCCGAGCGCAAACAAGTCGACGTGATGTTGTGTTTTTATCTGTTTGCTGTCCACTTGTGCGCAAAGATGTATTCGGGATATGCGTTCTATGAACGTTGGAATTTAACGCTGAATTCATATAGTTTCATTCATATCTTGTTTGGCAGGAACTATCTATCTCGCGGCAAAAGGGTCTCTTTTTGCGTTTTTTTAACGAGCTCTGGCCCTTTGTCGCTTATCTCTTGTGTGTTGAACCGCCTGGTATGTATTACACTGTTCAGTATCACTATAGGTCGTGCTGCATATTTCAGTTCAGGTTTCAACGTGTTCGATTCATATCGCTCCTGACTTAAGAGGGCATGAAATTAATTACGCCACATGCCAGACAATACACCGGATGAATGGTTGTTGTATTCACTCCATCCGTGGTTGCTACTGTGAAGTAAATAGTCCGAATAAAGCCATAGTTTAGACTGGTCCGTAAGGACGCAACCAGCAGAACTCTTCCGTTTAGAAGACACCTCGGTGTTCTGATGAAGCTATGTGACAAAAACATGGTTTGCGTGTTACACTATGTTTTGTTCGAGGATGAGAATTGTCCCAGAATCTATTTTGCAGAAACTTGTCACGAACATACTCGTTAGTTTTTTCGCTCACAAGCCAAGCGTGCTGATGTAAATGCTTGTTAACCTGACGTCCCTGGTTGAGTGCTTATAAAAAGCGACATGTGCTCGAATTGCTTTGAAGAACTTGTATGGCTTATCTACAGGTCATATGCATTTTTGTTGGTACCAGCTGTTGTGCTTCACCGATTTTTTCGTGATCTGCTCTTTCCCTTATGCTTACACCTGTGTTGTTTTTACACCCTTTGCATCGACTCTTTGCTCGTATGATTCACAAATTAAACGATAGTAAATCACGTGAGGCGGACCAACCTTTTTGCATCTCTCGATAGGATAAGGAATGGACTCAGTCAGAAATTTAGGGTAAATGCCCCGTGGATGTTGATTTAAATCTTTATAGTAACTTCATGACAATGACTGACCCGTGCGGCTGAAACCTTTTAATGTCTTGTCGAGAGAACTTAATTGAGGCTCTTAGTGAAAGTATCATCGTGGGAAAGAGGAACACTTTGCAGCAGACACTGCCCACTGTAACTACGTTAAGTCGCAGTTTTTTGCAAGACGGATGTGTCAGTGGAATGAATCGCGTTTTTTGATGTCAAGTAAACCCACCACAATGCATTTTGCCTGTGAGAGGTGGTTGGCCGAGAGAAGTGCCACAAGATCGCTGCAAGTTGTCATAGTTTTCAAAGGCTGAAGGTATGTGACTAACCGATGCGAGAAAAACTCGTTCAATGAATAGGTTTGGTTGCGAACACGTGTGAAGCAGAGAATTGCTTTTGATATGCCAAGGTACACATGAGATGAAACGGGCAAGCGACTGCCCGATGCGAAAGAAAACCGTGTGTAAATAAGCAGCGCTGTTGCAAGGTGCCTGCTGTTTTTCAATGTGCGTTTGTCGTGGCCATGGACATTTGAAATTGCACTTAAAAGCGTGGTGCTAATTATCAAAATTCTCTCCTTCATGCTATTGCATATATTCCTCTATTTCATTTCTTGCAATCTGTGTTTCGAAGAGCCCCGCGATCAATTTATCAGTGATACAGCCGAGAGCATACAACAATCACTAGTGATAAGGTAGGCGCGAACGACCTTGAGGTCTACTGGTCAACCAGACCAGATGCAACAAGGGGAGCCAAGGGCCCCGTGAAATTTGACGATTTCATATTTTCAGCAAAAGAGGTTGTTTTCTTAGTTTCAAGCAGGTAAAATGAAATTTTGCCATTTTTGGTCCCCTGCAAAAATCCGTATGACGCCCACGTTAACGACTGCGCAAAAACGAACACCTGTGAGCTTTTATTACAATCCGAGGCAACGCATTAGTATCTTGTTTGAAGACGCTTACAAATAGAAACGACATTTTTGTGATGATATTTATGATCAACTGGAAGAGACAAAAGAAATAGAGTCAACTGTTCCCAACGACGCCATTGAAAGAGGAAGAAAGGCAGTGAGAATAGCAAATGGTGTGCGCGTTCGATAACATTCTTCATCACTGTTAATAGACAAGACAAACCAATAAGATATTTGAACAGAATATGTATCAATGGGAAAATGAAGTTTATTTTTGTAGACACGTATGCGATGAAGAAAGCGCAGAGGCAACAGAGTTGGTGAAAGGTACAGTAAACCTCGGTTAATCCTGATTCGATTTGACCGACACTTTTATCCGGTTTAGGCGAAGATCCGGATTAACTGAGGATGGTTGTTTCTAACCTGACGTCATCTAAGTACTGAGATATCGGTGAAAATCACTTAAACTAAGCTCATTTATGACGCAACAGCAGACTTTCGCAGAAGCAAAACGAATTGATTAAAATATTTACAATGGTACATCAGACTAGTAACCGCCATATCCAGTTTGTTCTGAGAAATCTTAAGTTCATAATTTTACATTACTTGGCTGCGAAGAAATCGGGTTTTGGAATGACGCAGAGATTCCTGCGACTGGTCCATAAGGAGTCACTCTATTAGGAAAGCAATGCCCTCCAGACATCTTACCGAGTACAACACATTCAGGGATAATGTACACAAGCACGCTCAACACTGATCAATAGATTGAAACTGTGGTACAGCCACAGCGGCTTGCCGTGAGCGTTATGTTCAACATGATAAGCCTTGCCCATGTGTGACGCAATAAGCGACAAGCGTATCTACGATTAGTCGAATGTTGCACGTAGATGCAGCCGTTGTTATGATAATTCTACACGCTCGTTGGTGATCGTGAACACGCTTGTGTTGCGTCTGAAAGCTGCTGAATCGTTCCTAGAGACAAAAATCCGGATTACGAGTTGTGAAAAGAGCAGATTTTATCCGGCATTGGCGAAGATCCGGATTAAAAAATCCGGATAAACCGAAGATTTTTATAAAGAATAATGTTAGAAATCATCCATACCACTAGTTTTTTCGGTTTTGGTGAAGACCCGGATTAACCGAGGTTTACTCTAGATCAGCGGTTCTCAACCATTTTGGTCTAGTTTCCCACTAAGGCCAATCACCAAGTTCGAATTTCCCTCCTGATATTTTTAGTGACGATGTTTTACGGAACGCTATTTTGCCAATACTCATAGTAGCTATTAGCTCGGTGGTATATAGGTTTCGCATAATAGATACAACAATTAAAAGGATCTACTCATGGGTTTCACTCAAGGATTTCACTCATTTACATCATATCAATCAAACAGAAAAGTAGTGCTCATTTTTAATTTTTAATGTGATTTTTGCGATTGCTTTCACTTCACCCACATCTCGATTCGAGGATTAATGGTAAAAATCTTGATTGTGTTATTAGGAGGGGAAACATGTTTCAACGTGCTGCAAGCTCTGTCGTCCAAAACTATTTTAGCACAATTCCGTAAGCATGGTTGCACTAGTTCTGCAAAGCCTCATGACTTTTTCGCTTTAGCAATGCGAAGTGCAACCACATAGGATGCCTCAACGGACAAATTTACTTGTTTAAATGCACGTCCTGCATCCAGTCTGACACGTTTGAGACAACTTTCCTTAGACTTACTGTAAAGTAGCCTGCTCAATCGATTTACTAGGGTGCTTCTTGTGAGCGTTGTTCAAATGCTGCTTGAGTTGGAATGATTTCAAACAGTTGTTAGCCAGTGTTTTCATGTACAACATACCCTTGCGGGATATATTCTCCATCTTTCTGGAGGGAAACAACGCCATATCTGATGTAGTCTTCCTTGTGTTTTCGCTGATTAGCCTTCGCAACCGACATTTTTGCACTACATGTCTTAAAAAAATAATGATTCGTTACGAAGCAGATTGTCATGTTTCACCGCAAAAGAATTAAATCTAACTTGTTACAACATAACATCACCTCATCTTCAGCAAAGTATAATTTCAATTCAACCTTGCTGATAAATTGAAGTCAGTTTTTTTGCATATCATTCGTACTTACGCTGCGCAGTACGCTTAACCTAACTACCTACCTATAGCAACCGTGGCTACCTTTAGACAACAACAGTCGTTATTCGATTGTGACTTTTGAACATTGTTGAACGCTAAAAACGCAATAATTGCAAAACAATGCACTAGTTGACAAGTAGATGTTTGTTTAAAAAATAAGTTTGTGACTTAATATTTAGATTTCCTTCCTTAGGTATTGGAGTAAAACAATTTTTCACCGCACCAAATCAGAAAGGATTTCCCACTGTATGGATAAAATTTCCCACCGGTTAAGAACCCTTGCTGTAGATGATGCCATTGGTCATAGAATAATGTTCATGAACTTTGGAGCCCAGGCCCGCAACCTGAGATTGATTAGGAAACGTGTTAACAACAATTACATAGCAAATTTTTAGTTGCAGCTTGCTGCGTAATTAAACACCTGTAGGCTACCCGCCAAATGTGTGATTCATGCGCAGGAATCTTGGGTGGTCCACTACCCTGGGTCTTGGATTTTCGTTGATTTCATATACTGTACTTAGAAAAATGTTAGCAACCCGTGTGTCCATGACTTTTCCTGATTTTCAGAGACAAGTGGAATGGTGTCAGAGCTATTTCACAAAATTGCCCCTGAAAGCCTATAAATAGAAAAATGGGGTACTCTGCTACACATGGTTACCTGATGTTTAGAAAATTTTGTGCACCCTACTGCCTTAAAATTTGATTTTAAGTGCAAAACGTTTTGTGCCAGATACGACATCGGAAACCTTATATGTGAAGATTAAACCTACACCAGGGGCGGATCCTGTCAGTCAGTTGAGGCCGAGGGGGGCGATTTCAATAATGTTTGGTAATGAAGTCTCATTGCGGGTTCGCTACTGTAAGAGAGATCAAGTAGACTTCACAAAATGGCCTTATATCGCAAATGCTGTTTTCCGAATCGTTCAAAATCATGGTGAAAAAGTTACTTTCGTAGGTTTTAAGGGAGCATCGCCCCCCCTGGATCCACCCCTGACCTACACCATGACTTGATATGAAGAAAGAACGGATCTAAAACGCGCATGACGTTTTCTTCGCACAAATAAAAATTTCCCTTTTAAAAGCAGTTGTTTGGGAGTACAGTGAACAAAATTTGTATGCTGTGTCAGAACAGTCGCCAGAAAGTCGTCAATAGGGGGGCTTTACGTTCGTGCAGGGCGGGCTTGACATTCAAATTCGACAAAAATAGTGTTTCATATTTCAATTTGGGGGACATGAGCTTTGTTTGGGGGGTACTAAAACCATCAAATCCTCCAGTGGCGACGGAACTGTGCTGTGTGTGTTTCGCTGCGTCGACACGATTTTGAACATCGGGAAGTCGAAAATAGTTGGTCCGGAAATAATGGACGTCACTTGTCCCAGGAAAATGTAATCAAATTTTGGGTTGCATTAGACCCTTACCCAACTCGTATCGCGTTTGAAGAATGCCTAAGCAGGAGGTAAATCTAATAAGAAAATTCGTAGATGTACTCAACCACATACTATATATGACACGTAACGAAATTGCGCTTGAATAAACACTGCTGTTGTGTTTCTAGAACATGAAAAAAACAATAATAATCACCATGTTCATGACCTGAGCAAGGTAGCTACCGTACTTTAAAATCAAGAAACGGCAAAAGATGTTTCGGCATTTTCGAAAGACTTTGTGCCAAGTTCTGCGACGGTTTTATACGTTCAGAAGATTGATCTTCGGAGGCCGAGCAACCATAGGGAAGAGATTCAAAAGTGAGAGCAAGTTTCAAACACTGGTCTGCAAACCAGTAGCGTTGATCTCTTTTTGTGATTCGCTCCAAAAACCGTCTGGTTTGCAAAATATGACTCTTGTGTCCGTCGAATTTCGTTGTGAAATCCTCGACAATGTGATGGATGTCGTCTGGGACCGGCAACAGCCATTTACTTGGCTTGTTGATGAACGTATTTACACTAAATAATTTCTCGTAGTAATACAACACCGGATGAAGAAAGTTCGACTGGTAGCCTTTCCTCGCTTCGCTAATCGCTCTATCCTCAAAAAACACGTCTTTCCCCGGTCCAGAGAAATTTTTTCCATATTCAAAAGACATCACAACGATTGACTCTGGTACTTGGTGGCCAGTCACCATGGGTAACTTGCTAATCAGGGCACATGGAAAAGCTTCTAAATAAGTTGATTCAGTCTTTTTTTCATTGAAGATCACTACGTCACACAAAACGCTGAACATCTGGTAGAGATCCGAAGCCTGAAAACAACACAATAGAAATTCGCATTTGCAATGAAGAAGATGCGTCTGTTCCAGCTGATATTTTCGGGAGGGAGCAAAATGATTACAACTTCTTCAGTTTCGTTACTCGGATTCTGTATTCTTTTGGGGAGCGTCACGACTGGTCTGCGGCGCCCATTTCCGTTCGCTTACGCTGTGGGCCACGCAGCTCTTTTCGCAGTGATGCTGCACTGGTGGCAAATCAATGGCGGCACCGCGCGTGGACTGTTTCATTGCACCCGCCCATCAACACCGAGCATACATGTAGGAGCAGGCAAATTGTTGGGGTGCGAAGGATTTTTGCTCGAACTCTCCCGAACTTTCCCGAAAAAAACTCGAAAAAGTGACCTCCAAAAAATACAAAAAAAGCTCTGCATGTGACGTTGGGCGCATGTTGTTTCAAATCAAAGTTGGCGCCACTTTTGCTCATATATTCAGGGAGTTTGCTCCGATTTCAAATCTCTGCCCGGATTTTGAAGAAATTTTGGATTTTGCTCGGATTTTAATTAATTTTGCCAGGATTTTCACCAAATAAAAACTTTTGGGGGTGCGCTTGTACCCCCGCCTCTTGCACCAGTGACACCGAGCACTAGGCTGGACAGGCCGCAAGTACCGATTTTAAGTCATCGGTATGACCCGACCGGGCATCGAATCCAGCCTACCCGCTTCGCTGGCACGTGCTCAACCAACTTTACCATTTATATAGCTGGTGATTGTAACTTGTTATTTTATTATTTTCAGGGGGAGGGGGCAAACTGATTGTAACTTGTTGTACCTAACAACTAAACATGCCTGTGGATATTTCAGGAGGAAGCAATTGCTCGGGTTGGCGCACCCCCTGGTTGCGGGCCTGGTTACGACGAATTCCTCGTGATGCGCTTCTGCTTACAATTGTCCATTCGGCGCCATCTTTGCCTGAGATAAAGCGAGAAAAGTTCCAAAAGAAGCGGTGATCCCGGTTGTGAAAGGAACAAAGTATGTGACGAATTTAACAACGATGCTTCAAATGATAGAGTGTCAGTGTTTCTCAAGCTTTTTCCTTGTCGCAGAACCACTACAGATATATTTATTTTTGCGGGCCTGCGATAATTAGAAAAAAAACACAATGAATGAAACAACAGACGGCAAAATATACAATTATTTTATTACGCTAATGTACGTGCAAAGTTTTAGCAGAAAATTTCGTGGACAGTATGGACTATGCGTTGGTAAAGGTAGTGCTGGAATTATCTATTTAGGGGGTGCATGTCGGACTACAGTTGTGGTGCGATTTCAGCTGAATAATGGCACAAACGGGCGGATAAAAACTAGTGAATTTTCTTGATTGGATATTGGTTTACGGACCCCCTGAAACTAGGGATGTACATAATGGAATATCGAATCCTATGGATTCGAATCATTCAGTAGTCGAAACCAAAAACCAGAGTTTTTTCGAATATTTAGATTCGAAATAAATTTGGATTAAATAAACGTGAAAAATTGCAAAGTTGGCAAAACAAATAATTTCAATAAATTTTGCAGTGGCACTCTTCATGCCCCTGAGTAAGAAAAATAAAGAAGGACTCAACAAGCTCACGGCACTGCATAGTGACGTAAGGAGCTAATTAACAGGTCATGTGATCGCTGATCGGCGTTCTAAACCTCTGCGCGATCAGCGTATTTTGCTCCTAACAAGTTATTCCGGAATAGGATTCGATATTCTGGATTCGAAATAAAGTTTGCGGAAGATTCCGGAACCTCTAAATGTTCCATAATGCACATCCCAACCTGAAACAAATTTATGGACTCCCGGGGGGTTCAGGAATGCAAGGGTAAGAAAACCTGTTCTATATGAATTGGATAGGCAATCACAGCCAAGTCGACGAGGTTTCATTGTTGGAAGCTGCAGGATTCAACCATTTGCTTTCTGCAAACGATTTGGCGCTGTTTGCATCCTCTGAATAGGTCTTTGACATGCAGTATAATCATGGGCGTCGAAGGGGAGGACCTTACCCCCATGGATTTTGAAAATATCAGCAAAAAAGTTGTTTTCTTAGTTTCGAGTGGGAAAAAAACGAATTTTACTACTTTTGGCCCCCCTAGATAAAATTTGGATAAATACCTTAGTAGTTCCGCTGGAAAAAATCTTTCCTACGTCCATGGGTATAATTTTATTCTAAATATTTGGAATTTCCAGACATGCTGATTTTTGGTCATAACATCGCAACCACTAACACTAGATGTCCAATCAAGAGCTGTAAAACTATGGATTTTCGTCTAGTTTATTAAAAAAGAAAAAAAAGTAAATTGCCACTTGAAATGCCTTCTCAGGCTCCTGATGGCGTCATCATGTTCACCCTGTGACGTCAAGCTGCCCCACAAACGTTTGAAAACCAAAACTGCCCGATTTTTCAAAATCAAGAAAAGAAGACTTTGCGCATCTTTAGAGGGTTCGATAAGCTCGCTAGCTCTATTGGGTGGCGAGTTATGACTGAATATGTTCGAGCCACTTGAGTAGCTACCCTTCAAACGGTTATCAAACATTAAAATAAGCTGAATATTTGATTAAATGAACATTTAAGCTGCTATTTTGTGAAAGTTTCATTTTCTAAGAACAGGTATTGGAATAATTATGAAATATGTGCTCGCCATTACTTGCCCACCGACTGTTTACTATTTTTAAGTATATGAGTAATGTGTAAATTAAAACGCAACTTTTTGTCTTATGAGTTGTGAAGGACCTACATATTAGCAGAAGACCACGCTCTTTACCATTGCAACACTGACTTGAACAGTGAATTTCATTTCACTATGACAACCAGAGTGAAATTTTTTTCAGTGGCGTCACGAAGGTGGGTAGAGGGGACACATTTGGGGAAAAATATTTCACTGTTGGGGACAAGTCGATAAGATATGTCTCCCGAAGATGCGGACACCTGTGACGTAACTTACGTTGTCATGACCAAGCGCAACAAGGCGGTTGCTGCTTTGTAATATGTTTTACAGTAGATGAAAATGCAAAGAAACAAAAGGTCATTAAAGCCGCAGCAGACCAACAAACTGATGGTGCAAGCCATGAAGCAAAGTTGCACGTCGTACGTTTTGCACAACTCCATGCAAAAGATGCACCACAAACGAGAAAAAACTAGTTCGTAAGCTGTAAGTCTCTGAAAAGTAAGCAAGCAATATACAAGCTAAAGGCAGAACCAGTGCTAGGTCAACGTTAAGGTAAAACACTTCTTAAAAGAAAAACGGATGAAATTCCAGGCGAATGAGTGTTGACGAATCGAAACTACTCTGTTTCTATATCTTTGAAACTAAAGTGCATTTTTGATCTATTCATAATTCATTCTCTTTCAGACTCTCGAAAACTTCGTTTAGTGATGACTTTCACTGTTTGATTTATGCACAACAAGAATGGAATAGCCAAGCAAAAAGCGACGTAATCACAAGTTTTACCTCATTAATCCGCTTCATAAGGTGAGAAAGAAGATTTTGAGTGTTTTTGAAAAGCACATGCGGCCATGGAATTTTGAAATTTTTCCATTCAAGCAGCCTGTGCAGAACGCGAGTGGTATACCTATACCCATGAATGAAACCTCCTGCTGATTTCTTGTAGTCTAACGAATGGGTATTCACTCCTGTAATATTGAAGTTTATGTTAAAACAATCCACCTGCCAGTACGCTTTCCCAACACTTAATTAGACACTCATGGCTCGCACAATGTAACCTTGCCGTTTCATTCATTTTCGTTTAATAAAGTGTTTTTCTTGACTTTTAAAGAATGCACAGGCAGTTCATATAGTTCTTTTCAACTACGGTAACGTAATGAATTAGACCATTATCAACTAGAAAAGGTAATTTGTTTGCAACTATCCATTAGGTACTGAATATGTCATGTACTGTATGTTGGTCGTAACTGACATTTCACTCTATTTGCCCATCAAGGGCAAAAAAGTACCTGCAAAGAAGAGGTTCTTAACATCCAGAGATTCGTAAGAGAAGTTAATGCGTGGATATTTCTTCTGAGTCCTACCAGCGTGGCGTAGCGGCATGAGCGGATGAAAGATAGACATATCGAACTTGAATCCAAGACATCGGATAACGCGATCATAACCCTCCCGTACAGCGTTGTTGTCGATCTCTGCCCAAGGGTAAAGAAAAATATAGCGTTACGGCCGCAGCAATCTATTGTCCAGCACCATCCGACCAGTAAAAATTGATGTTGCAGTAAGGGGTGAATTGATACATAAAACAATGCCTACCGGTACCCGATGTCTAACAGCTTATGGTCGACTCAGGCCACAAAATCAAAAACAGCTTGAATCAAACCTTGAAAAGTTTTCATTGTTGCTTGTATCTTGAAATAATTTTACAATATGCAACATCTTTTCATCGTTGCTACCCACCTTGAACGGCAAAGTGGTAGCGTTGGTTGAACACGCACAATAAAGCTGGTGGGCTGCTGGGTTCGCTTCGCGGTAGGGTCACACCGAAGGCTTAATGTTACTTGTGGGTTGCGGCCTTGTCCAGCCTTGTGCCCGGCGTTGATGGGAGGCTACTTTATTGTCAATTATTTAAAAGCAGTTAGTGGAAGAGGTCAAGAAGCGTTTTTTCATATAAGAAACTGTTGTGTTTTTCCTTGACAGAGCTTCAAAAACTCAAGAGCACCTTGTATTAAATGCAGCGTACTTCATTTATTCGGAGAAGATATACTAACGGTAAACGCAACAGACAGTTCCGCATACGGTTCGAATATTCGAGTACAGGAATGCAGAGCTGTACAGAACGTTCAGAATAGAATGGGTTACCAAAAAAGGTGACAGTATTTAGCGATTGGCCAAGAGGTACAGAACGCGCAAAACGAATCAACGCGCGGCGTGGAATAAATCATTTGCCGACAGAAACAATGCAACAATCAGCGCCGCGAAGTTGTGCCAAATTTGCACAAGGAAAAGTCGAGAAAACACAACTCTTAACACCTCCCCCGTGAGGTAAAAAAATTCGTAAAATTAACAAACAACAAAAATAACTACGAGGTTTTCTCGGCCGTTTTGATCGCCGAGGCTTGCCCGGTCCGTATTCCGGGCTATCAGTTTGTAACGTCGACAGTTGCCCGGTGGTCGCTCCAGACTGGGCCTTTCGGAACCACACGCACGTTGAACCGGTAACAAATGGCGCCCATCTAGGGTCGCGACCACGTGTTGGTCCAAAATACAAGGGCATAGAATGGATCACCGACCTTGTACATAACCGCTACTTGAGTTACGAGAAGTTGCCGCTCAAGCTGCTGGGACTTAGTAGCTTCTTTCGTTTGCTTGCCCTGGGCAGTGTGGGCAGGCGAAGGTAGTAGCGTGTCAATTTCAGTACGGATTTGACGTCCGTTCAGTAATTCGCTTGGCGAGTAACCGGTAATAATAAAGGCGTGGCCGCAAACGCCTTAGGAAAATCTTGCAACGCATCTTTTGGGGCTTTGGTAGACTTCTTTAATGCTAGTTTGAAGGTTTGCACCAAACGTTCGGCGGCGCCATTGGTGGCAGGATTGTACGGAGCTCCAGTCAGATGGATAAATTCCATTCTCTTTGCAGAATTCCTGGAAGTCCTCTGATTTGAAGGGAGCAGCACAGTCAGTTGCACCTGTATGGGGGAAACCGAAATGCGCGAAATCCTCTTGCAAGAGCTTGATCGTTGACTTCGCTGATACTGACTGCAGGGATACTTAGTATAGGCATCAGTAACCACAAGCCAGTTATACCCCAGAAAACTCATGGCGTGATCAATATGAAGGCGGCTCCGCGGCTTCTCAGGTAACATCCAAGGATGGACGGCTGCCTTCGGCGGTTCGGATTGATGCCCAGCGCAAATTGGGCATTGCCGGCATAGATCGAGAATGTCGGAATCGATGTTCGGCCAGTAAACGGCCGTCCTTGCCAACTGTTTCATCCGTTGGATGCCAAAATGGCATTCGTGCAAAAGATCGAGCACTTGTCGGCGTAGTTTGGTCGGAATCACCACACGGGATCCATACAGTAAACAACCATGACAAACACTAAGTGTGTCGGCGGGTTTGCGGAATTTCTGTGCTGGGTCATCGGCATCTTTTTTCTCTGGCCAACCTTCTCTCGTGAATCGCATGACCTTTGTCAGAGTTGGATCTCGAGAAGACTCTTTCCGCAACGTACCCGAGTCGGTTGGTTTCACTTGCAAACTCATTGTTTCGATGACACAAACGGTGTCCACGTCGTCGGTGCTTTCGTCCCTGACGAAAACGGGATCCTCACCTACAGGCAGTCGACTGAGGACATCAGCATTGGAATGTCCCGACGTGTTGCGGTACTCGACGGCGTAGTTGAATTGTCGAAGAAATAGGAACCATCGAGATAAAACGATTTGCAGTGAGAGCCCCAGTCGGCTTATTCGGACCCAACATGGCCACTAATAGCTGGTGGTCCGTCACAAAAATAAACTTTTTTCCATGTAAATACTGGAAGAACTGCAAGCCGTAGATGATGGCTAACGATTCTTTTTGGATGTGGCTGTAATTGCACTGACTTGCTGCGAGCGTCTTGGAAATGTTGGTTATTGGTCGTTCACTACCGCCAGGATAGCGATGAAACAAATAAGTAGCACCAGTCCCGACAGCTGATGCATCGCAGGCAAATCCTAGTGGAAGGGATGGATCAAAGTGAAAGAGTACATCAGCTGTAGCTAAGAGTTCCTTCAGCTTCCTCTTCTGATCTCCATGCCCAACGGTTAGCTTTCCTGGTGAGATGGTATAGCGGTTCTGGCACCGAAGCAAAATTGGATGGCGAAAACTTGGCGTAGAATTGCAAGGAGCCGAGAAACGAACGTATTGTGGACACGTCATGCAGCACTGGCATCTTGTTGAGGGCATTGGCTTCTTGACCCAGGTGAATTCCTTCGCTGGACAGCACGTGCCCCAAGTAAACCACTTGTGGCTGGGCGAAGGTGCATTTCTCAAGCCGGCATCGTAGTCCTTTGTCACGATTCTAGTAACCGGCGCAGATTCTGCAAATGTGCTTCCGCTGTTGCACCACTGCAGAGAATGTCGTCCAGGTAAACGGCTACACCGGGAAAATCACCGGTAATTTCGTCCATTACTTGTTGGAAGTAGCCAGAGGCGGAACTGATTCCGAACGGAAGTACGTTCTGAAGTAGAACTCCGCGATAGTGCTCAGCGCACGCCTTTCACGGCTTTTCGGACCTAACCTGACCTGGCTGTATGCGTCTGCCAGGTCAATCTTGGTGAAGCCATAACCACCCCCAATCTTTGCATCACTTCTTCAGGAAGTGGCAACGGGTGTCGATGCGTTTCCAGTTGCAGGTTGACAGTTGCAGAGTAGTCACCACAAAACGCGTCAAGCAGGTTTGTTGGAAGACTGCCACGCTTCTCACTGGAACGACGGGGATGCCCCAATCATTGAAAGATGTAGGCGTCAATGCTCCTCTAGCGATTCCAGCATCGTAGGCTTGTGCTAATTCTCCCTGCATGGCAAATGGAACGGAGCGTGGTTTGCAGAAAGTGGGCCTCGCCTCTGGTTCGAATTCAACCGCGAGTTGCACACCACGGAGACATCCCAGCTCCGGGTTGAAAAGTCCGCCGAACTCGTTGCACAAATCGCGACACGCCAGTTGCAAACGTCGATCGACGCGAACAGGTCGTCAAATTGGCAACAGGTGGTGAACGGCTTCTCTATAGATAGCTTCGGGATACAGCAGTTCTAGAGAAATCCGCATGGCCCTAATAGCATCATGAACGAGAAGATTCAGATCTGGGATTTCGGACACAAGAAATGAAACTGGATAACCCATGCTGGCATTAGCACACTTGGCATCGGCGGTAAAAGCTCCCATGAACGGTAAGGGATGCTTACTTGCTGAATGGTAACGCCACTGAGCCTGTCGAAGTTCTCGGCTTGCCCAGCTCTGTCCAGACTTTAGTAGAAATGAAGTTTCCAGCGGCAGCAGTGTCCAGTTCCAGTGTAAACGCCTTGCCGTTGATGTGGATAGGCACTTGAAGCTTTGGAACCTCAGAGTTGCCACACGGCGCAGCTTTGACCATTACAAGAACATCGATCCATTTGACGCCTTGAGCTTTCGAACGCGCTTTTTTTTCGACACACAGCTTCCAAGCGCCCAGTTAAATTCGCAAAAGTTGCACTTGGCACGTTTGAACTTGCAAGGATATGGCCCGGATTTGCTATAACGGTAGCGTCGTTGCTGCCCAATCGGCACTTCTGTCTTGGGAGGACGCTGAAGGACTGGCTGTTGGTGAGATGCTTTCTGCGCAATCGCCAACGACGGAACAGATTTTGGGCCGCAAACCGTCTTCTTCGCAACTTTGGCGGCGTCTTCCGTCTGGATGGTAGTGTTGAAGTCTACCTCGTCCGCCTTCATCTTGAAAAAAGTGCCTTGAGAACCGCTTCATTGTTCAAAGCAAATGAAGCGCGTACGTAATGCTTCGTCCAAGGGATCGGCCATGGAAGCAAAATCGCACGTGGCTGCAGCTTGACGTATGCGTGCAGCCAGTTCTCGCATGGAATCCCCGGGTCGACGTTGCATGGTAGCACAGAACTTGAAACGTTCCCGGATTACGAAACGCGTTGGGTCAAATCGCACCTTCATGTACGCCACGATCTGATCCATGGCAAGATCGTTGATTTCCCTCGGCGGCGTCTCTTGTGCAGCAAGTTTTGAAAGCAATTTATACACCGTTGACGACTGGTTGGTGAGAAAAAGCTGAACCTTTCGGTGATCTGGAACAGCATGAGCTCTCGTGAATGTGAGAAAGCGCGACCAATAATCCTTCCACAGCCCCGGTGTAGAATCAAAGGGTGCAAAAGTTGGAATGGCTGTCACCGAATTGGCCTGAAAGAGGGGGTTTCGCGAGGAGTTAAAGCATCGCTTTCATGTCTGCCTGTTGCCTTTCCGCTTGCTCGCGGAACCGTTGTTCTCGAGCCTGGATGTCAGCATGTTGCTACTGGGCTTGTTCGCGGAACCGTCGCTCTTGCGCCTGCATTTTTTCCCGTTGTTGCTGAAGTGCTGAAGTCCCGCTGTTGCTGTTGTGTTTTTCCCTGACAGAGCTTCTAAAATTCAAGAGCACCTTGTATTCAGATGCACTGTACTTTATTTATTCGGAGAAGATGGACTAACGGTAAACGCAATAGACAGTTCAGCATACGGTTCGAATACTCGAGTACAGGAATGTAGAGCTTTACTGAACGTTCAGAATAGTTATCACCATTATTATTATCATTATGAGGGGGGGAATGTCACTGTATGACTGCGAGGTCTTGTAGTGCCAGGGCAAGAGTAAAGAGAATCTATATGCGTATGCCTGACTCTCGCACAAAAGCTTCCACATGCTTTGCAGCAGCTGTGCTACGGAGGATTTCCGGGGTGGAAAAATTTATACCAAGATCTTCGACTGCGTGTTTCTGACGTCGTCGCGCCTCTGTGAATTTGGTACAAACTTCAATAACGTGTTCTACAGTTTCTGGTATTTCACACTAGTCGCAGAACCCGTCAGGATGAAGACCAATGCGTGACATATGATGATTTAGTTGACAGTGACCCACCTGTGCACAAACGAAAGATTATAGCAGAGAGGTAGTGGGTCAACAGAGAGGACTGCAGCAGGGCAGGAAAGATAACGTTGTATGCATTTCCTTTTATATCGGTCTGGTATTGAATTTCCCACGCGTGGAAAGAGTGCTGGTACAGATATGGCAGCATATCAGTAAAATTCAATTGGGTATTTACCCATTTGTAGTGAACACATTTGGATGGATTGGATGATGGTTTGGCAGTGGAGAGTTTTGCCAATTTATCAGCAATTTCATTTCCTGGGATGTTTTGGTGGCCCGGAACCCAAAGAAAACGGACCTCGTATCCCGATGCTGAGAGAGTGGAATAGAGGAGGGCAATTTTATTTGCGAAGCTATGCTTTTTCCAGTTCCAATTAGTGATCGATTGTAATGAGCTGAGACTGTCTGTGACAACAACTACCTTAATAATTTTTAATGAGTATGCCAGGTACAATGCGTGAAGAATGGCGAAGAGTTCAGAGGTGATGGAGGAGGGGAATTTGTTTATTGTAATAGAATATCGTAGGCTCCTATCTGCTATGTATATACCGCAACCGGCTCGTTCAGAGGTTTTTGATCCGTCTGTATAGATTTTAACAAACTGATCACATATATTTTTCAAATGCGAAGAGAAAACCGGTGCAACGAATGGAGATGCCGTCTGATGGACAAACTCAAAAAGTGAGGTCGATGAGGGGTTTTCGTATAGACCAAGGCGGAATATTCGGGATGCGCACCGGAGCGGCGGCGAAAACGGAAGGATCAACCTCAGTCTTTGTGAACATATTAAAAGAGCAGAAACCAGGCGAGTCAGGAAAACGTTCCTGCCAACAATCCTCAGTTAACTACAGGGCTGGAAGGTCACTGAACGACAAGAGATGGGCTTCAAACTTCAGGCACAGGAACTTGTGCCTGATGTTCAAAGGCGTCTCATTGCACGCGTGATGAAGGCAAATCACTGGAGTGCTGACCAGGGCTCCAGTACACAAGCACAATGCATCATTTCGGATCTTTTGTAATGGTTTTTATAGACTGGGAGACGCGAAAAAATAGGCCTCCATACCATAATTACAGATCTAACCAGCGACCTATAGACAGTAAGTAATAGACGTTTACCTGCACCCCAGGACGTACCTTTCAACATCCTAATAACAATGAGCCGAGCCCGGCATTTCGCCACAACTTTCTGTATATGCGTCGAGTAAGAACCGTTTCGTTGAAACGTAAACCCTAAGTACTTGTATTCATTTTTTAGTGGAAGGCGGGGTAGCGTCCTGCAGACGCAAGGAAATAGGTTCTGGATTGTGTTTCCTTGTAACCAGGACACCAGCACATTTGGTGCTAGACAGTTTGAAACCACAGTCTTCACACCATTTGCACACTTTTGCTTAAGAACGTTGACGCAGCTGGTTTAAGAGGGTTATATCAGAGCCACATTCCCAGAAGCAAAAGTCATCCGCGTACAGGGCAGCATGAGAGGTGATTCGTTTATCATCAAACAAAAGAGTATGGGGATAAGGACGCTGCTTTGCGAGTACTGTTTTCTAGGTGTTTAGTCATGGATAAAGTAGAGCCCATGTGGACTTGGAAGGTTTGACTGGAAAGAAATGAGCGGATGAAGTGAAACATTCGGCCTGAAATGCCATAGCTAAGAAGCTTGGATAGAAGAACCTCTTTGTTCACCATGTCGTAGGCCTTTTCTATGTCAATAAAGACAGACAAAACGTTGTGTTTGTTCGCCATGGACTTGCGGATTGCGTCATGGAGACGGAGAAGATGGTCCGTCGTTCTGCGGCGCTGTTGGAAGCCGAACTGCGAGATTTGAAGGACATTATGATACTCTAAAAACCAGTTGAGGCGACACACAATCATTTTTTCGAAAAGCTTACAAACATTGCTGGTCAGGGATATTGGGCGGTAGGAAGACGATAAGTGCGCAAGTTTGTTTGGTTTTGGAACAGGGACAATAATGGAATGTAGCCTGGATGGCGGAATTTTGCCGATGAAACAGATTTTGTTAAACGGCTGTCGCATGACTTCCAGAGATTTTTTGGACATATGTTTAAACATTTCGTAGCAGATGTTGCCTGGTCCGGGTGTAGTGTTCTTACGTCATTGATAGCGGAGAGAAGTTCATTAATGGAAAAATCTTGATTTAGATCTGGATCAATTGGCGTCGTATGGGACATCGCATTTCGCAATAGTCGCGTTTGGATT
>Ga0210059_1000435_pt1 | contig 52518 bp, 34 predicted proteins | sample Ectturendosymbi2_FD_188042 | JGI IMG/M metagenome (GOLD analysis project Ga0210059, IMG submission 188042) | Ecteinascidia turbinata endosymbiont from Florida, USA - Sample 2 (SPAdes) (version 2) | ecosystem: Host-associated > Tunicates > Ascidians > Unclassified | place: Key West, Florida... | reverse complement strand
CTCGGATTGTGGCCTAGTTTCCAGTAAAAACTTCAGCGAAATACTACCACCTAACGGTTGGCGCCCAGGGCCAGGCAAAGTGTGCCAAGGTGGCCTAAAAGTCCTCCACTTACGACGTCACTCACAAAAAACCCGCACCCCCCAGGCAAAAATTTTTTTTCGAGTGCAATCTACTAGACTGGCCGATCCATTTGAGCCATTGAACAGCTCTCTAGCGCAATCGGCGGAGGAGCTAGGGCGTTGGTAAGGCAACCGAAAACTGCTGTTTTTTTGCGAAAATCGCTAAAACCACCCAGACGTCAAGGTGTTAATGACCATTGTTCCAGTTTTGGAACATGACCTTCAAAGCCGGGCCAACACTTGTTTCCGCAAAGCCGGGCCAACACCAACACTTTCAAAGTCGGGCTAACACTTGTTTTGCTGATCATTGCAGTTTTAATTTGTGTGGTAGTTCACTTAAATACAAGCATGCTTCCCAAAAATTTTTTTCAAAAAATGTTTTTTTTCTCCCAGCTTCTTCATCCTTTGAGCAAGTTGCTTCTGTCCACTGCTAGGGTGAACTAGATCTTTGGGCAAGAGTTGAGCAGCCATTTGATCATCTCATCGCCCAGAACCATCAGCTATGCATCCCATGGGGGAGGTCGATGGATTGGGCAATGGACATTGGAGGATAAAATGGTCGACAGTTTGTTCTTCTGTGCCACACTCACTGGCCGCAGAAGAGGCCATAACCCATTTGTGCAAGCAGAAGTGGAAACGTCTGACACTGGTGACGAGGTGGTTAAGCCAGACCCACGCTGTTCTTGGAAGAGTCATTCCAGGACGGTGGGTGCCAGCGTTGGCAATGACAGTGAGGAGTCTTGCAGGGTTGTCCAACCACTCCGCATTCTGTAGGTGATCCACCCAGAGCGCTGCAAGTATATTGTTGTCAGATGAGCTGATAAGTTGTGCGGTGGGTATTATTGGGTGTCTCAATTTGAGACTGTGTGTGTTGACACTCAGTGGGTAGGTGAGCGCTGAGTGGAGCAGGTGTCCAGGCTCTACGACACGGCATGCTAGAGAAAGAGTGGCTCCTTTGTGATGAAGCTCAGCAGGTTGGATGCCTGCGAGGATAGAAAGGTTGACCGCTGGTGTAGGACGCAGGCATCCAGTCACAATTTGCACGGCATCATTGATGGCAGGGTTAATGAGGCATTTATGAGCACTGTTGCACCATACCGGAGTGCAGTACTTTGTTGTTGAATGGACCTGAATGGATCGTGGCATGGGTGGCTATTCACAGCGTTGTTGCTCCAGCACCCCAACCAGAACCAGCAAGCTGCTTCAAGAGTGCAGCGCATGATGTCAACTTTTTGCGAAGCAATTCGAGGTGTTGGCGATACCTGAGCGACCTGTCCAATGCTACTCCGAGGTATTTGGGTTCGAAGCAGAAGGGCAGGGTTTCATTGTTGTGACTGACTTCAGTTCACATTTAGCTTAGTTGTTGTTAACAACTTCGGAGGGCTGTTTTTGCCATTAAGACCCACATGAGCCACTTATTAGGTTATCACTTTGCAGCTCTGTAAGTCCTCAACCGATTGCACTAGAGAGCTGTTCAAACTCTCAAAAGATGCTGCAAGTCTTCGAGTCTGCAATGAAAAAAACTTTTTGTGAATGATGTCATAAGTGGGGTGTTTTTTTGGCAATTTTGACTAAGGTTACCTGGCCCTGGGCCCAAACTGCTAGTTGGAAGTATTTCGCTCAAGTTTTTATTGGAAACTAGGCTAGAAGCTGAGTCTTATCAACCTTTAGTTGACTTTCTAGGGTTTCGGGTTAAAAAGTTATGACCTAAAAACATCAAAATAATTAATTAATCTCATGATTAGATGGTAAAATTATTTGTTGTTTTTTGGCCATAACTTTTGAACCAAAGCATAGATGAGTCTATTGAGGATCTTGAAAGGGGGATGCAGCACAAATATAGGGTGATAGCTCTTTGGGTCCTGCAATGGCTTTTCCAGCCTGGGGATTGCAACCATTAGTGCTGTTCTCCAGATCTTTGGAACTTTGAGTTGGAGCATGCAGGAAATGAGGAAATTGTGAATCTAAGAATTGAGAGCCGACCTGGCGTGGAGTATAAACCCTGGGAAGATAGAATCCAGACCTGGAGACTTGCAGCCCCAGATCTTGTGTGCCCCATTCTTTGCAGGTTGCGAGGCGAGGTGATGGAGTTTGCTGAAATGGGGCACAGGTGAGAAGAGACTCCAGACCTGCTGGTAAGTTTATTGATGGTGCTCCACACCTTGCAGCTTGAGTGCAAGAAGTTGATGGAATTGACAGCTTCTTCCCATCGCTCCTGCTTCTTCTGTTCAAGCCGAGAAAGTTGGGATGAAGCAACTCTGTCAGAATCAGTCCCCACTGGGGCTCGGAGGAAGGAGCGATAAAGGGTCTTGTACTCATTGTCCCAACATGGCACGTAGTTCTTGTAACGACCATGTGAGATACATTGTTTAGCCGCAGATAGCATGCATTCGCAAAACTCTTGGTATGCATTCTCACTGTTTGCTGTGTCTGGAGGTGGCAATCTCTAAATGGATTCATCTGTAAGAAGGCAAAAGCACTTCCAACAAGAAGGCAAAGTGCTTTGCAAGCTTTTGGTGCAACCTGCAAAGAAATTATTTGAGAAATTTTTGTTCCATTTTTGGAACAATGGTCCAAGCTGGTATCAGAATTAAAATCCTTTCCAGAATCCTTTGCAATGTAAATGCTTTACTAAAATAATAGTCAGCAATTTCATAAAAGTTAGTAGTCCTATAGTCAATGAGAACAAGCACGTGAGACTGAATAAATGTAAAAATAAACGTTTCTGTTTGTGATAAGCTAAAAAGGATTTTTCACGCAGCCTAACATTGCAATCGTGGTATTTTGTGATGGCTTTTTGCCACATGCCTGCATCACACCATTCATGCTTTTCTGCTTACACATGTTGATGTAATCCAGGTTTTGTGTTGATATTCTTTTACCACTGGGCCTAAAGAAAGACACTGTGGACCTTTCTAGGAGTCCAACTACAACCAACCTTGTAAGCTCAAGTAGCTCCTATTTCAAGCTGCATTCAGTCGTAGCATGTCATCTCCAAGCTGCGATATTATCAAAGTTCAAAAGTAAAGGCTAGTATCACATTATAATTGTGATCTGTATTGACTATCAAATCTGCCAAGTAAATCCACACATCCCATTCCTTGGTTATAATAACAAAAATGAAAAGGTTACATTTCATCAACTTCTTTCATTTTCGTTGACTATAACATTTTAACATTATGTTGGAACTCTACGTTGACATGAATGGAACCAATGTAAACAACCTCATTGTCTTTCCACAGGACAATTGGTGCAAACGTCTGTAGTCATTGGGCAGTGCCCACCTAAATTTTGTTGTGCACTGAAAATTTCTTATGATATTATATTTATGCAGATATACATGTGATTCAAATTCAAAAAAACTAACAAAATTTGCAAATGCTCGGTCTTAATCTGTTAAATAGTTACGCCAACTCGCAACACTACCGCACATTGCAGAAAAACCTAACCTCATTGTTTGAATATAAAATCTGCTACGGAACATCTCCACTGGTAACAATTACGATTTTCGTGTTACGGTTTGTTTGAAATATATAATAAAAACAAAATATTACCCCCTAAAAAATGTATATACCTTGAAACCTGGCCACGGACCTGATGGTGGATAGCCATCAGAGTGACAATAAAAAATTGCGGTACTGTCTCATCTAAACAGTTGTCTAACTGGAGTGACAGAAGAGAAGCCATAAGAAACGTCAGTGAGTGTTAAAATGCAGCTGTGAACCCACATTGGACCATTGTTACAATATTGGAACATGATGTTGCTAAGCAACCACAAAATATTTAACCAATTTTTGTTCTAATTTTCATGTCAGGGCTTCTAATACAGATGCTAAAAAACCAGAAAGGTATGATTTGTATTTTTGGTAGTGGTCATTAATGGATTAAATATTCCTTCACTACTAATTAATAGATTTCCTATTAACTAAGACTTCTATATTCGTCTAGACTGGTGGTTTCTAACCTTGGGGTTGTGACCCCCAGAGTGGTCGTGAACCAATTGTGTAGGGGTCGTGAGTAGATATTCTATGTACACAACTGTGTTACATTTTCTTCTTTGCAATTTCGATGGGATCATTGGGTAATAGTGGGTTAATATAATGGGTCACTGTACAAAGAAGGCTGAAAACCACTAATCTGGACTTCGTCTTTGTTTTAGGGTGGTGTATTATCTTTTCCCTGTGTTACTAAATTTTGTTACAGTTGTTTATTTTTAACTTTCATCAACTGTTTTTTTGAGTACTAATATGAGTGCGTGAAGTCTAAATCTAGAATAAAATTGGGATGAAACGTGGCCTGTTACCACTTAACATGAAATAAAATTAAGCAGCTGGTTTGAGAAACTGGATGTTTGGCTCATGGTTACATGGAAACAGTAACTGTGTAGGTTTCAAAGGATTTTTTTAAATGACTTGGATCTTCATCAGCATAAGACATTCTGTTAGCACAAAAAGCTTGACAGCTTTTGTTGGTGAGCTTCTGATTCCTTCTTAGTTGTGTGTATTTTGAGAAGCAACCTAAATTTTCATACAATTTGGAAAGCTGATGTGTTGATTTTGTTCCCATATGATGTTTTCTGTCTGGATCCTGTTTAATTGTGGTGGAGCACAAGCTTTTAATGACAAACTTTATATAAAGGTTAGAGAACATATGTTTAGTTTCCACTTACCTTTTTTATTTTCAGACAATAGTTCAAACTAAGTTTTGAAAACTGTGTTGTGTTTATACCTCTTGATCCAGCAATTTTGTTGAACTTCTGTAGTTAGGAGTGGTTGTGTATCTCGTTCGTTCCTATTTAAGTTTTTTGATGTTGTCGTCCAAGCTCCACGCATTTACTTAAATTACTAATTACACTAACTGTAACTTACTTTGTAACCAAGAACCTTGGTATATTTGTTATTGTATTATATCTCAAATTTCTTCAGGAGGAGTGACACTGCTGAGAGCAGCCGCTAAAAACCACGCCTTTGTGACAGTTATTTGTGACCCAGCTGATTATGATTTGGTTGTCTCTGAAATGGAAGCTTCACCGACTTGTGAAACAACTCTTGAAACAAGACAGAAACTGGCCTTAAAGGTATTGAAATGGAAATCAGAAGTGCGGTTAAACTTAGGCGTAATTGATTGATGAGATGTTGACTTGTTAGCTTTAAATATTGCCCTGGAATGATTGCTGCATTATTACATCTTTTTGAAACTATTTCATCTTCCTTGGTCAAGCAAAAAATGATATACTGTTTATAATTGGAATACTTCAGAAAAACACCTTATTTTCCATTTGCAGGCGTTTTCTCACACTGCTGAATATGATACTATCATTTCTGGCTATATGAGAGAAAATTTTGGGACAGGCATTTGCAGACTACCTTTAAGATACGGGATGAATCCCCACCAAAAGCCTGCTCAAGTATTTGTGCCTACTGGAGCTTTACCCTTTCAAGGTAACTGGACATTTGATGGAGCCTGTTATGGTGGGGGTGGTTGTCCGTTGATCTCCACCCTTTCAGAGCTAGCCGTTCGCCATGGAAAAGCAGAAGCCAACCCGAAACCTTCTGCCTCTGTCTTTCCAACATCGTTTTGCTCTTTTAGTCCTTCCCTTAGCCTAGGCCTGCACAACATATGGGCCGCATGCGGCCCGTGAGAGCTTACTCAATTGTGGAAAACCTTACAAAAGCTCGACCTTGAGTAAGTAATTGTCGTTCCAGAATTTCTTTCATACTACAAAGAAATCCCCACATCGAAATGAAAAAGACTTTTGCGGCTCACGGCAGATATATGTTGTGGCCCTTCGAGCTTTCTGAGTTGTGTAGGCTTGTCAGCCTTTGGGGATTTTGTTCCTCAGAAGTTAATATGTTATTTCTCAAAGTGATATTGGGCCGCCAGTGTCCCCCAAAGGAACTTCTACGTTGTCGTCTTCCAAAGAAATTGGCTGTAATTACGTTTTTGCGCGTGATTTGCCCTCTGCGACAGCGATACTTCTTGGATTGGATTACTTTTGAGTTACAAGTTTTGACTCATGGGTAGTTGTTAATGTGTATTGTGTAAATGACATTTTGTGTTTCATATTCAGTGCTGAATGGTTCACCTGGTTTTATCAACCTGTGCGACGCGTTGAACGCCTGGCAGTTGGTGACGGAGCTCAAATCCGCTACAGATCTTCCTGCTGCCGCTTCGTTTAAGCATGTTAGCCCTGCAGGTAAAGGTTTGCGGTTATGCTTGTTCAAATGAAGAAATACCAATAAACGTTGAATCTACGGATGACTTTAATTGAGATAATAGTCATATTGCAACGCCTTTTTCTTGCTGGTGTTGTAGGTCTGTGATGCTCAAGTTTTGCTGGATTGTCAACAATGCGAAATGTTTGTTGTAGACTTCAATATTTGATTCGAGGGACCGTGCTCCCGCTAAAATTAAATCGTCGATGCTTTGATGTATGCATTATTCAACTTGGTAAGTTTTCATCAAACTGGACCCTTTTCCAAGTTTAATGATCAGAGAGTGTGGCATTCCGCTGATAGTTACCACTAACCTTGATCAGTTAAGCTAACGTTGCTTAACTGATCTCTAACTCCAAAATTTTTGCTTGGCCAAAAAAGCCAGTTTTGCCAGCAAAGGTTGCATAGAAGGAACCCAGCTGATGGCACTTGCGCTATAAAGCATATTGATGGCAGCACGCATTTCAAAAGCTGTTTTTTCGGTCATAGACCGAATTTTTTATGACCGAAAAAAATTAAGTCGTCGAAATGTCCCAAATTGTAGGCTAATGAACACTGTTACGGCGAGTTTTAATACAACTATGAGACAAATGACCGAAATGTTTCAGCGAACAAAACAACCAGCAATAGTATTCATTTTTAAGATGGATAGTATCAAAGGTCGTCTCAAATCTTGATGGGACACTGCTGTTTTCGACATCTAAGCTTTAAAAAGTACGTTTCTTTAACGTTGACACCTGTGCTTTCCAATAACGAACAGTATTTTGTGGCGCCTGTTCTGCCACTGGTTGTCACTACACATAGCAGTTTAGATGGTGCTAATGAGGTGGTTGGCAGGTAGTAGTTGTGAACTAGAATTTTGCTTCTGTGCTGGTTTACTGTTCGCCACAATATTGATATCGTTAAAATTTACTGATTATGTCAGCCGTAAATAGCTTCCAAATATTTATACAAAATGCTACCCGCGACAGCTATCTGTACCCTCGAGCTCTATCGGCAATGTCTTTCGCATTTGAAGTTATTTTGTTTTTTGTACCACGAACAACTCTTGTTCATCGCACTTCAGGTGCATGAATAAACGTATGTGCTGATGTATGGCTTAAATTTCCTAAAGGTTTTAATAGGCTTGCGTAAAGAACATTTGCCCCGCAATAGGCATACCATACGTCCCGTTTTAGCCGGGACAATCCCGGTTTTAAGGGCTTTGTCCCGGTCAGTCAACCAAAATGTCCCGGTTAGGCATTCACTCTGCCAGGATAGTCCCACACAGTGGCGTAGCGAGGCTAAGTGCCGCCCGGGGCCGGCCAATAAAGTGCCGCCCTTCCCACACCTTAAATTTGTTTACAATAATTTAAAATGTATAAAGATCAACGTCAACTCTGTGAACACTTGCGCGGGGCCCACTTAAGTCCGGAAACCATTTAGATAAAATAAGTGAAATAGGCCTAAAACCGGCTCTTGTTGAGAAGCGCTGGCTTGCAACTTTCATCATGATCTGTAAACTTGGTCGAGTTCAGGGGCGTGCAGAGTTCTTGTGATGCCCGGGCCCCGGGGCAACTGCTTGATTGTATACCCCCCTACCAAATTCTAATATTGAGGAATGTAAAAATACAAGCACGGCAAAACTACTTGCTTAAACCCTTGCCACGTGCAAAAGCATTAAGCCACAAAAGCTTCACCTCAAGTGAGAATAAAGAAGCGAAAAAAGTTGTCCGAGTCTGGTACCACGTTAGGCAACAATAGCAGGACACTTGAACGTTGTGACGTTGTGAAAATAATTCTGCATGGCACTTCTGACGATAAAAAAGTGATATACGTTTCTGATGCTGGAGCTCTACTTAAAAGAACATGGTACATTTTGAACGGTATCGTACTTCCTTGGCGTTGAAGTCTTTTAACAGCTCCGAACGATGTTCATTCTGACAAATTTTCTGAACGATGTTCATTCTGACAAATTTTCTGTGTTATTTTGATCTTTTTTACAACAATTCAAAGCGAAGAATCTGTCTATGATTGCAAACTTTGCGACAGGCTTTTCTTGAATCAGCAGGATAGGCAGTAGTTAGCACCGAGCCAAATTTCCAATTCTGAATCTTGCAAGTATACATGTCGAAGCTTTTGAGAATATTGTATTGCTTTAGCTTACCAAGGAGTTTTTTTACCAGACATAACTACTCACCGCCACCGGCGGTGACTGAACCAGTTGGACATATCGTATGTGTCGGGGGATAAAAACATATCCTACCAATGTAATCTTTTAACTTAATGCGCTCACTCAGCACGTGACATTAAGCAAATCATTTAAGCTTCACCAAGCCATCTAATTATTGATTATTACGACGTAATTATCTGCTTGAAGCAGCTTCGTTTCGTCGTAATAAAAATTCCAAATGATTGAAGGCAGCTGGTTGTGCCTGGTCCCGGTGTTGCCCAATTTAAAGCGTTTTGAAGAAGATAAATTATTTTATGATGAAAAAGATGCAAGATTTTCATCTCCAAAATCCTGTTGAAACATTTTTTCCCAGGAATTTGTTACCTGATAAACCTGCCAAACGGTTTTCAAAATCCTGATAGAAAATCAGCTCACTGCTAGATTGAAAATGTTACAGCTGACAGTGAGAAAATCCTGCTTGATGTGGCAGCAAATCAGCTAAAATGGCTGCTCTGCTATCTCGCTTCAAGAACGTCATTTTCCGACACCGTTACATTATACAGGAAAGCAGCAGTTCTATTGAAACTGAGCAAAGCTAACTTTTCTGTGTTCTTCACTTCAACCGCCAAAATGAAATATTGATAAGCCCATCTAATGACTAGGCTACTGCTCGTGGCATTTACCGAAAATACATTATCCCACTGAACATTAAAAAGATAGCATGACGTGTGCCAAGAAAAATTTGTTGCCAATGCCTTGTCGTCAGGTGATGTAACGATGTGCCGTTGGAGTATTGCTAAGGATGGAACGATAGGAGAAAAAAGATTAAGCTAGCTAGCTTTGACTATTTACCGTGATTTCATGCAGGGCCTTTTGTATTAAATTTTGAGTGGAGGGGCAATATAAACCTCGAACTACCGGATCATTGACGTTTGCTAGCCTGCGGTCGAATGTAATCTCTTTGCTTTGTTCAAAGGATTTTTCACTGGGGCGAGGGAAGTGGCTTTGGCTAGAGAGGAAGGCGGAGGGATTAGACAAAATTGCCCCCAAGTATGTTAAAAAAGCCCTGATTTCAAAACAAACATTGGGGCACTTTAACAAACCGGATTTGGCCGATACTTTTGAGTAAACATTCAATCAATTTGCTCACTCCACAGCCACATTTCCTATTTTGTAAGCCTAGCCCACCAGTCTAGGGCTTCTAAAAACAAAAACTGAAGAGTTAGAACTTTCAAAAATTTATTTACTGTAACAATAATAAAGAGTTTGAACTATCAGACTACTTTAATAAATTAATTTTTAATCAACAAACTGCCGCACCCCAGAAGGTTCCGCCCTGGGCCTGGAGCACCCAGGGCCCCTCCCTTGCTATGCCACTGGTCCTACACTTTGTACATCAGCTCACATTGAGAGAATTTTTCTTGAATAACATGCGGTTTGCAGCAAAAGCAGAATGCTGGAGCACAATGTAATAGCCCTTGTCACCAGTAAAATTAACATTGACTTTCCCCGTGTGATTTTTACGAGAAAATGAAATCGAACAAAGACTTCTTGAAGAAAGTATTGTCTACAGAAAAAATATGATTGACCGAATATGTAAATTTACAAATGCTTAAACATTGTTTTGTTTCTTAGTAAAATGCATTATTTTAGTTTTTCTTGGTGCCTCAACTACAGGAATAAAAAATGGCTACATGCTCAGTAAGATACAAACCACAGTTAACTGATGAAGCTTGTTCTTCCGAAGCGTCCCGGTTTTCAATCACAAAAATATGGTATGCCTACCCAGCAACAATAACAAATATACAAACATCAATGATCTCAGTGATTAGATATGCAACCGAAGCTTGGGATTTTGATGTCGGTTCAAGACTAAAACACATTGGTGGAGACGCAGCACGAAATCGGTCTGGTGACACCGGAATGTTTCTGCAATTTCGCTAGTGCTTCTGCAGTCTATATACGCAAGCAATTTTAACTCGGCTAAGACCGTTGGACTTAGTGGTTTTATTATCCTTTTGTTTTTGTTCAAGCTGTCGTCTTTAGCAAAAAAACAGCCGCATATTTACATTGATCTCCGACTAAGCGCTGACCAGTTGTAAAACATAACCTTAGATTGTTCAAAATGTCAATGCAGTTTGGATTCTTATTTTATCCTAAACTGAAATAGCTTATTTTCGCTTCGTTTTTGATCGTTTGATTTTGTTGCATTAAACGAGCCTATTGTGCGACTTGACGAATTCGCTCTGTTTCCAAACTGGAAAAATATACACTCTCAATGAATACCACATGTTGGATGCTCAAAATGTCATTGATGTTGCAAAAAAATGGAGATACGCAAAGTCCTCACTGATTTCGAGCCCTGTTTTTTCACTGCTGTATCCTGCTGTCATTATTATGAAAGCCTTGGAAATTTGCAAAGCCGGTCGTGTGAGCGTGACACGTATGAAATGTCACGTTTGTTTATATATTTCTTGTTAGGTGCTGCTGTGGGTGATCGACTTACCGCTGAACAAGCCAAGTTATGCATGGTGCATGATCTGTATGGTGACCTTTCACCTTTAGCTGTTGCGTACGCCAAAGCTCGAGGTAAAAGTATCGTATGAGCTGTTGTATTTCTTTTGATTTTGACCTGCTGGTGTGTGCTCGTGCTCTTTTTAAAGCATGTGTGTTTCTTTTAAAGAGCTGCTTGCACTCTGATCCATCCTTACCTGTAACCATGCACGTCACCGGAATCGCATCGTTCTTAGTAGACTTCTGCAACCTGCAAATTACGACCGCTTATACTGCGTACCAACTGTCGAACAAGTAGACCCAAAAATGCTTATTTTGTATCGCTCTGAGGCATTTATATATCCGGTGCTCCGTTAGATATTTGACAAGAACAGGGTTCCCACGCGGTATTGAAAGTATTGAAAAAGTATTGAATTTCAAAATTGGTTTTCAAGACCTTGAAAAAGTATTGAATTTTGCCAAAATGTGCATTAGGTATTGACAAAAGTATGGAATTCTAAATGGAAAGGAAATCTCAAATATCCGAGCAGAATTTCACTGAAGGCAAAGCACCTCATTGTTTATGCAGTGTTGTGCAATGTGTAAAATTGAGTTTCATGATCAAGAATTTCGAAAAATGAAGAGAAGTAATGGTGTTGAACTTCTTAAATTTAGTATTGAAAAGGTATTGAATAAGTATGGAAAATGATTTTTAAAAATGCGTGGGAACCTTGCAAGGAAAAAACAAACAGCAGGTTCCTTTGATCTCATACTTTTTTTCGCAAGCATTATTGAAAACGTATACATGCATTTTATTCCCTTGCACCAGGGATCTCCAAACTTTTTTTGTCCGAGGACCACATAAGCTATTGCACATTTGTTCGATGGCTGGACATCTTACGTAAAGTGGTTGTTTCGGGATATTTTACATGTTAACAAATTTTTCGTAAATGTTTTTTTCATTATTGACTAAATGGTTCGCGGGCCGGATTTGACCCATGGCTGAAGTTTGGGGACCCCTGACTTGTACCATTCCGCTCTTGTTGTTTTACTCGACACAGGAGCTGATCGCATGTCGTCTTTCGGAGACTTCGTGGCACTTTCAGAAAAATGTGATGTCATTACCGCCAAAATCATCTCCCGCGAGGTTGGTGCTGTGTGAGCTGTCAATGCGATCTACCTGTGTGTGACGCAGTTATCGTCGTATTAGGAAACGCAGTGGTATGGGCTTACATCTTTTGCGGAACCGTAAAAGGTAACTCTTAAGGAAGCTGCGTTTGCAGGTCGCCCGTAAAACAGTTTTTTTCGCTCCCGTTGTGCAAGTCAACACTTCACTACCTGCGCTGTGATATTTCCAGAGCAAATATTTTCTTCCCAAGGCCTCTCGTAAGCCAAGTTTATGCTTTGTTAGATTTTACGTTAGCTGTTGCTGATTTCGCTCAGCGGGGCGGCTTTGGCTTTGTGAATTAAAACTTTGGGGGCGGCAATAGTTCAGTGGTAAAGTGTCCGCCTCTCAATGGGAATGTGGGGTGATCGATCCACGGCCACTGAGTGAATTGCCGTAGCGCTCCTTCACAGGAGCGTTCATCTCAACCGCCCGGCAAGAAGCTCAATTCAGCTTCGGCCTGCCGCCAATTGCCGTCACCAAAAGAATTTCAAAAAATGAAAAAATAAAACTTTTCCTCCATCGTCCTGCTGGCACGCGAAAATCATGACCCATACGTCTGCTCGCAATCCAAACCCGCAACTATTGACCTTCAACAGCGTGTCCACTAGCCACTACTACATAGGCGTAACAGTATCAAAAATACTCTGTGCAAGAAGCGCAATGGAAGCAATTTTCGCAAGATCGTAAAGACAGTTTGCAAAAATGAGCCCATCTTCGACAATGTAAATAGGTTGAAAAGCAACCTTGTCTTGAGCGCTTTCTAAAAGCCATCCCCAGCAAATCGCATGTCACTCGTGTTTTCCAAAACCATTTGCAGCCTTGAGTTTTGGCAGCTGCTTAGCGTTGCCAGACCAGATCAGATGCTGATTCTCGTGGCACATTGCTTTCATCGAATTGTGATCGCACAGCTTCTTTTTTTGTTTGTAACATCAGAGAGCCTTGCACATGTAATCACCACCACAAACGTATAAAATCGTAACATAAATATGGTGTGTTGGATCTTTGAGACGAAAAGTGCATGAGTTGTGTCCGTCCAGTGTGCTTTGTCAGAGTAAATCGCCTCCAGTGTGCTTTGTCAGAGTAAAATCGATTAAAATAGCATTTGTTGCGATGGGGCGTGCTGTGGGCGAACAATCATTAACTCTAATCATAAAAATTTCCTTCCTTCTCTGCTCCTTACCTGAGCAGATTCGAACTTACCCCGCGTATTTACTCACGAACGCAAGTAAATTTCTGCGCATCCCGCACCCATGCTGCAAAGAGCAAACAGATACTGCGATTTGCGCTGTATTACCCGTTAGCGCAGCTCTGTTGTGTACATACCTCACAGATCGTTACAGGATTTGTAGTATTCTTTAGTACTTTTATACAGAACTAGTTAACAAGTTCGCGAATTCTAGGTTTCAGTCCTGTTTGATGCTATGCATGCTTCTTTTAATGGTATAGATTAGAATCACATTTCTTTGTTGAAAACTCGAGCTAAAATACCCTCAGCACCTAGAGGACTTGATACAAGAAACTACCACACTGCGTTTTCTTATAAAATGTTAAATAATTTCTCTTCAGTTTTCTAAACGTACACTGTTTTTCGGTCAGTTATTCGCATGTTTTCACAATGCTCTGTTGTGTTATGCTGGAATCAACAGTTTCAATTTGCGATGCGATGTGACTTGCAGACAAACGAGTCAGTGCTATTCATTAAAAGTGTGTGGAGGCTGGTTGGATATTGTTGTATTGCCACCACTGTTCTGCTGTTATGATCAACTCTTTTTATCGGTCCCCGGTAACGTAAAAACGGCTTGTGTGTTTATCAGGTGATAACGAGCTGGAGTTATGACAATTTGAAGGGTTGTTTGTGCGCCTGTCATGATCGAAAACGCAGTTTGAGTGAACTTGCACGATGGGCAGAAAAAAAGTGTTTATCAAGTGTTAAACAATTTATCTTTACCTTAACATGTTCGGTCTTTTTTCTGATTTAAAAGAAAGTAAACTAGTGCTTCAATCAGCTATGTCCAACCCAAATGGCTCGATATTCAGGTGTCTGATGGCATCATCGCTCCCGACTTCTGCCCAGAAGCGTTGGAAATATTGAAAAAGAAAAAAGGTGGAAAGTATTGCGTGCTGCAGGTGATTGTTAAAATTATTGGTTTCCTATACCGCTATGTAAACTATTGGCTTGTCTATGCATTGAACTTGCCTGTTTTTGCTGTACGTATCCGATCTAACAGTGTTGCTTATTTCAATTAGATTGTTTTTTTGAATCACGGTTTGCAAACGCTTCCACTTTCGCATAGGTGCCATTGCAATGTAAACCTACTAAGATGTGAATAATAGACCAATTTTGTCACTAGTGGGCAGGGAAGCGCTGGTTGTTGCATCAGTGGTCATGCATGCCGTATTAGCCCGGCAGAAACGAACAATTAATCACACCTCGGTTGGCGTGTTACTTTGCCCAAAGTAAGATTGTTGCGTTTGAGTGCCTGGTATTGCGTTTCTAATAAGGAAGTCAGTAAAGCTAATCACTCAAATGAAACAGGGATACAGGCAAGAATGCACAAAACTTCGAAACACTTTTGTATCCAACAAAACTGCATAGTTATTAAACTCAGTGAATGGCATCATACTTCACAGATGGATCCGGCGTACGAGCCTTCTGATATGGAAACTCGCACTATCTTTGGAGTTTGTCTGCAACAGAAGAGGAATACTGTAACAATCGACAAGACGTTACTAGAGAACGTCGTTTCTGAAAATAAACATGTACGTACTGTGCTGTAGCTTGACAATACTGGGATCTGAAACAAGTTGGAGCCCGTCATTCGCTTTTATCCCAATAATTATCAAACATGTATATCTGACAAATGTGTCAGAGAGGTCGTCACAAAAGCTAACAATGCTGATTTTACTTGAACCACACTTTTGTATCATTTTCTGGCTTAGTATATTGCTATAACTATCCGGAAACCTCAGCTCCTATCCACTGCGTTCACGATTGTCTTTACTGCTAATCGTGGATTTCATTTTTGTGCCAGACCCAGAATCTGCAATTCCGCATTGCTTTTCCGGCTATTCCATCTGTGTTTGTATTGCGATACCTGCACATGAAAAGGGTTATTATTCTGTTTCTGTGACACCCTAAAAAAGCCTTTCTATTCAAAAACGCATTCGCAGATTTGCTTACGATACAAAAGATGTATGTGAAAGCATTTGACAATGACGTGCTGTGGGGCACGTGCCCACAACCTCTTTTCTCAAATGCAAACGGACAAATTCAGCCCAAGAGTTCCTTTCCATAGCCATGCAAACCTTTGAAAGCTTTACATGTTTGGCGTGAAGTGTTAAAATTAGTAACATTTGATAGTAGAGCTGGTTTCGCTTTTCCAGCTGCATATCTTTTTTTAATCAAATCAGTGGCATTTGGGGTATTGACTAGGGAATGTCATTTCAGGATGAAATTGCCACTCGCGGGCATTCATGGAATATAAATTAGTCGAAACTGTTACAAACGGTTGGGGGAAGCTATCAAAGTTTGGTGAAAAAACAGACTGGTTTTAATATGCTAGCGTTAGAGAACGTTTTTTAACTTGGTTAGTGTAAAATCAGTAATTCCACAAGCATACTGCAGTGCCAATCTGTGTAGGTCTATTTTCTACTCTTGCAGCAATCCTCGGCGTATGAAAAACACGTTTTGCAAGGACGTTCACTTAAAACTTTTGTTTTAGGTGGTGAATGTGAGCGCCATAGCATTTGAGATTTGTGTCGGTTACCATTTGTGGACTTAATTCATAAGTGTTTCTTGGTCTAGCCGTATGTCAGTATATAAACCCAAGACGCAGTGGATTTGACACCCAATACCTAAGCTCGGAAAGAATTAAGCATACTGTAAAAAAATATTTAAAGCACACATGCAATCTTTCACGAACGAGGCGTTCTCCAGTGACCTAAGCTACTTGCTTTTTTAATTTGTGGCTTGTGATTGTCAGAATAAGAGTGAGGCATCATGGTGATAGACACGTTTTTCTGTCAGTTTTATTTCGTAGAATGACATGTTTTTCATTGCTTAATTAAATATCACTACGGCTCTGAACATATCGTGTTGTCCCAGGCATTATGTCCGAAGCGGCTTCAAGTTGTTTTGAAAATGCGTAATGCACTTGTTAGGCATCTTAGGATATTTATAAAATGAAATACAGTAAGCCTGCTTTTTTATTTTTCAGCTTCCGGACTCTGCTGTTCGGGACCTTGTGGTGGCTAGTATAGCATTGAAATACACTCAGTCTAACTCGGTGTGTTACGCTGTAGATGGTCAGGTATGTTTCATTTGCTTTGCTGATTTGTGTTTCAAAGTGTGGTGACAATATTACGTTGAGCGTAACGGTTTATGTCGTGACGCTGTTTCTCTTTCGTTTCTCGACGTAGAATGATTGATCGTTTTTGTGCTTGTTCGACATTCGGTGAATTATTTTCTGTTTCAGGTTATCGGCATTGGTGCGGGGCAACAGTCCAGAATCCATTGCACGCGTCTAGCAGGGGAAAAAGCCAATAATTGGTGAGTTGAGTGATACTTTTAATGTGTTTTCCACTTTGCTTTCGTTGCTTTGCTAGCATTAGAATGCCCAGATTTCCAAACCACGTACAACCAGGTGTTTTTTTTGACGCATGGTAAAATTTTTCCGCTTTACTGCATTAATCGAAGCTGAAAACCAGCACGAAGATCTGCAAATGATGTCAGAAATCATTTTTTATTTGTGACACATTTTAGACACACAGGGGGGCAGCACTGGTGCAGAACTGCGAGATCGAAAATTTAGAAAACTTAAATAACGCTGAAAACCTGATCACCGAGATCTTTCCGGCCATCGTCCAACCCGTGTAAATGGTGAGTGATGGATGGCGCTTGTGGCCGCACGCCCCCATCGTATTATTATTGCTCGCCTCTCGCCGGTCTTCGTAAGCCTAATGACTGTGCGGCCAATGCGTACGATGGATGCCTGTAAAACGCCCGTCTTACAAGTCATTTGCCCCATTGCGCTAAAAAGCTACATGAAGTCCGAAATAGACAAAAACGCGCGATTTTTGAAAGACGCACGTTGTTGCTAGCGCCAGAAAATAATCAGCTCCGTTGCATCGCCGCACAACTCTTCACAATGTGGTAGCAGCGCTCATCAGAACAACAGTTGTCACTTGCGGTGACCGAAACATCGGCGGTGGCGGTCACGTGATCACGCAGCAGGTTATGCTCTTCTGTATTACCTTGAAGCATCAAGCTTCGATGGGGGCAATTACTTAATGACAGCTGTGGCCGTCGCATCCTGTCCCTGCATTGCTGACCACGTATTATGTTCTTGGTCGGGATGCAAAAATAACTGAACTGAACTTGAATGCATAGCTATCGCGAAAGAACGACCTCTGCACGCGAGATATGTTTTACATGACGCCTTTTTTGAAACAATGGATGTGGAAACAAGACGGGCAGACAAAACCTTCTCCCGTTCCATTATCAGCTACAGACTAAGCTGTCTGCAAAAATGGATGTGGGAAACGTCGTAAAATGAAGTTCAAGCCTGGGCGGATCTCATTTAAGTCGCGACCCAGTCTTCGAAAAGCGTTGATTGTTTCGAAATGCATTGCACCACGTTCTCTGCATTTTGCAGGTGGCTGCGGCAACATCCTCGAGTTCTGAGCATGAAGTTCAAAAAAGGGGTCAAACGAGCTGAAATGTCAAACGTGATAGACGTTTACGTCAACGGGACGGTTGGAAAGGTAATGTGCGATTTATCGGTCATGTGCGTGTGCAAAAGCTGATACCAACCGCATCGTGTCAACGCATTGATTGCCGCTTCTGACATCCTGCGTCACTTGTGAGCGGTTCCACGAGAGCAACAAATCAGTTGTGTTCAGGACTTGATCTGATAAAAAATTTTCTCTACGACAGAAATACCTTTAGATTAGGTGAAAGAAAGCAAATTTTTTTACGCCATTGATCTTGTCAAAATTTGACAGCGAGTCAAATTTTTGACACCAAAGACTGGGTTTTCGGATATCCCGTGAATTTTAAACATCTTTGTTTCAAGCTGTTACGTAAGAAGCTTGTGCCGGTGTCGTTCGCAAAATGTGTCTCGTTTGTAGGTTTTTCAAATCTTCAAGTTATGGTTTGTGCTGAAACATAAGTTCAGTGATAGTTTTAGTCCTTTGTCAAAGATTTTTCCAAATTCTGTGCAAGACATTGTGCTATACAATGAACGTGCAAGGCATTTCACAACGCGGTGTTCACTCTTGGAAGTTCACGTTTCTAAAACAAGGCACTGCGAGTTTCCTAAATCAATTGTTTTCAGTTTTTTTCGGGTCGCAGCTTTGTTGTCTTGCATTAGAAAGCTTGCGTTACTCTCACAAAAGTTTTTCAGTGTTGATACTCAACGCTGAAATTGACACACCCTTTTGTGCTGCGGAAGCCCGTTCAAGAACCAGTGTTCTCGGCTGCGACAAAGCTCATGTTATTCTAGAGGTGCCGATGCTGTTGCAAATCATAAACAAACCTGTAGTTACAGTTTTAGCAACGTGAAGCTGTTACCTTTTAAATTGGTTCTTCGGTCGTCCTTTGGCATTTAGAACACAATATGCCATGCTCGTCTCTCTCGGCATTCTTGCTTGAGACGAAACTACCGGCTCCAAAGCGCGTTCACGAGGTCTACGACGATACTATTGCATCTGCAAAAGCAATTCTTTGTAGTTATGATCAAGATAGGGTGGTCCAGGAGGAATGTGGACATGTGATGTTGTACGTATTTTGCAAGTGGTTATGATTGATGTTTGTTTTAAGTACCCGTTCAAATTATAAAAACGACTATAACTTACCAGACCAAGCATACGCCCGAACAGTGATACTTCAAATTTTAGGCCCATTGTGTGGCGCAATAAAATGCGCTCCTTCAGCTTTTCATGTAATCCTGAAACTTGTGCGCATTTTAAGTTGCGATGCTGGCTGGTCAACAGGTGCTGTCAGAAGGAATTTACCAGGATTTCATGATAATGGCGAAAGGTTGACTGCGGCCTGACACATTCAGTCAATTCCGGATCTAGTTTTATCGTCAAAATTTTATTTATTTATTTTACTTCGGTATTTGTTTCAGTCCATGTCACAGGTATTAGTTAGTATAAGAGCACAGGAAAACCAAAAATGCCTAATTATAATACATGACAGGGCAGGTATCAGTTGGTACGGGCAGGTAAAACTGAAAGAAAGCAAACATTGGCAACGCACCAGCATCTGCTGCAGTCGCTGACAGCAGAGAAGCGTTAGACAATGGGAGAAAACGAAGAGTTATTCAAAACATGAGACATTTGAAGTGAGGGATAAAACGATTACTTGAAAACGTTCATTGATGCACAAATGCATACAGTAATCAGCGCATCCGTTTACTGTAGACGCAACTAGACCGCTGCTACGATGGAGCTTTCGGGACTTCGTTCCCCTGCATATAAATTTTAAGTCCTGACTTGTAAACAAAAAGTGTAGTTTGAACAATTGGTGTATTTTTAGGAAGCACTGATAAGCGCTGATTTGATGTCATCAGTACAAGAATTTGCAAACGAAATATTTTATTTATTTCACACCTTTTAGGGCAAACATTTCGTAACGATTTTGGAATTAACTTTCGTCGTTTTCAAGCTCATGTTCATTTTGATTCTTTGTATGTTGCTTATATAACACCACGTGGTCATACTTGTATGTATTTCAACAACTTTCTTAGGCGGGGTTAAGAATTACGTCATAAGTAGAATCCCATAATTTGAATTTTACAACTGAACAATTTCTGGTTTGCTGTTGGCAAAAAAGTAGACGATGCATTTGTTTTATGCGAAGTACGTACATACATCGTAAAAAGTACCGAAACACGTACATTGCTTTTGCTGTGGACAGCTCTTGAGAGCGATTTATGGCTCAACTTGTTTGCCTTGTTTTTGAAGTGTAGGTGCCATGAGTGATATTTAGGGATGCAGAGTATTTCTGTGCAGTGCTTGTACCAAGTTAAGTACTTATACGCTGAGTAACACAGAGGTCTATGGTGGTCCGTCTGCGTGATGCAAAATTATATGTAAAAAGTCAGTGTGAAAGAATTATTTCACACACAATTTTTTTTAATTAACTGGTCCCCTCAAAGGTGACACAAGCGAATCTATAGAACAAATTTTTCGCTTTCAAGGATACACTGCGCATCCTCAGTCCGAAAATCTGCAAGCAATGCTTACGGGTGAAACGTTGAAAGGTTACCAATAAAATAAAACGTACATTAAAAAAAGGTAAAAGAAACAAGGCTATAGCAGAGGTCTGCTCGTGACCCCCCAAAAAAAACTTCGGAGACCACCAAGGGCGAATCCAGGTCAAACGCATCACTCGGGCTCATCACACGATTTACACCGAGGTCATTGACTGAATGCAAAAGTTCGAGGCTCGCGTCACTGAAATTTCCATTTGCTCTCATTCTGGCTGGCACTGACGTTGCCCTGTGACATTGGTTACGTTACAGTGAACGAGAAGTTCTCATGAGAGCTCGTCCATTGTCACGTAACGCACGTCACAGAACAATGATAACGCCTGTTAGTCCCCTGCGTACTAGGATCGCTCACATTAGCCCGAGTTAATGGACAATTTTTCGTTTGTTTGAAGTTATTCTCGAAAGGGGACCATCCATTGGATTGGAATTCAAATCCAATGTTAAATGCAAATCCATTGCTTCGAAAAACATTCAATCTGATATGAATTATATTTTAAAAACACCTTATTGCAGAGGGCAGCTCGGGCTCTAGAACGGATGAGCCCAAGTAAAGCGCGATCGAACTAAGTCGAGAGAACGCTTGCTACGAACGGTATTTTTTGATTCAGGTCACCTGCAACATGAATGCGAAAGGCCGGGCATGGAACGGAAATATATAAACACTGACAAGGCCCAATGAAAAGAAACCCGAGTAAACAACCTTAATCAGTAAAGTGGGCGGTGGCACAAATATACAAAGCAAGCAAGCTCACGTTCCACATTGTAAATCGTAATTGACGACTCGGGATAAGCCCGAGCCGGAGTCGCCACTGTGGACAACAGACCACAGGTCCCCTGTTGAGAAACCCTGTGCTAAACGCTGTGACGGGAGTTACCATTGCTACTTAGCACTTAGCTCATTGGATGGTAACGGTCAAAACAAGTCAAAGAACAACACGAAAGGGGTGCAAGAATTATTTCACACGATGAATGATCATGCTTTAAATATTAAAACTGTGCATTAAGTTTGGAAAAAAACATTTATCTTCACAGGTATCCAGAGAGTGAAAAATGGGTTGTTCTACAAAAGGAACAGTGTAAGCTTCATGTATAGGTGGTTTATTTATGACGTCATGGAGAAAAAGCTTTAGTTTCGAAAAAAAATTTTTCAATTAACAAATTCTTTGAAAATAAAAAAATACCTCATGCTTTTCAATAAAATATTTCACGACGCATTTTGTTTCGTTACTGAGCCCAACTCTGCCAACGAAGTTTTTCCCACTGATATTCGCGTATAAACCATGTTGTAAATTCATAAATTGCATTTTCTTTTTTCACTGCAGTTTGTTTCATTATAGTATGGGACTATGGCAAGCAAGTTGAGCAATAAATAGTTATACGATTTTGCTTTAAGATTTTCATTTCAGCAAGTCTTTTCTTTAGCTCTCACCAGAGCCCGTTTCAAGTTCCTAAATGCAATGCAAAAGCGGCCGGAGATCAACCCAGATTCTACTGGGAACTTACAGAGTTCCTCAAAACCGAAATCCACATTTGTCCTATTTAGCTTGTGAAAATGTACAGTAAGCCATAACTTAAAGGCCAATCTACACTGAGGAGTTGCCAGGAGTAGCCGCGCACGATTCTTTGTTTGTTTTGTTGCGTCGGGTAATTCTGCGCTCGTGCACGGCTCAGCAGGGCAACTCCTGGGCGCAATAAAACAAACAAAGAATCAAGAAAGCGTAGCGTCCATGAGCCAAGTGGCAGATGCATTAGCCGTGCAAGCTGAAAAAAAGCTGTTTTATTTTCTTGGATAAGTCCAATGCTTTTAGACAAAAAATTCATGAAAGCGAAGCAAATGAGCAAATAAGCACCCAGTTGGAAGGAGAAGCTAATGTTTATGGAATAATAAAATTTGAAGTAATTAATTGGATTGGCTGACAACAATTCAATAAAATTGGGACTAGTTTTGTTTAAACTGAACAATAACATTTACTTACTGCTGTAGAAGGTTACAAGCTGTATTAGCCAGGCCACACTTGATCTTAAAAACAGCTTTCACAGCATGGCTGAAATATCTGTAATAAGCATCATAATTCTTTGATTGTTGTTAGGCAATGGTTGCAAAGTTAGCTTTTTCTAAGCAAGAAATAGTTGATGATGGCGCTAGGTTTGCTGTTGAAACGTTCTGCAACTTTTTGTTGACTTTATATTTCTGCTAAAATGATTCTACTCCCAAATCTACAGTAAGTGTGCAAATATGTTATGTTTTAAGACAAGGTGTGGCCAAGTTGATACATCTGTTAATCCTATGTTCATGCAATAAAATGTTTTCTACTTGAGGTTCTTGAGATGCTAAATTCTTTAAAAATTAAGTTTTATCCATCTTTTTGTAGCCTCAGTGAAGTTTGTGAATAGTGGGATGTAGGCCTACACTTTGTGCAGTGTTAATGCACGCGCTTATTTTTTATTATTACCTTGCAACATTGACAACCAAGTGTGATAGTAAGATATGGAGTTTTGTCAGTGCTTTGTGACAGAGAGGTTGATATTAGTAAGATACGCAGTGTATCTTGTAAATACTGCGTGACAGCTTCACTACGACAGTAAGCTTAATAGTGAAGTGCAGCGTTTATTTTTCTGCAAATTCTTTTTGTAGCTTCAGTGAAGTTTGTGAACAGTATTATGTGCAGTGTTGTTGCGTGTGCATATTTTTTACTATTAGCTTACAACATTGACAGCCAAGTGTGATAGTAAGATAAGGATTTTGTGAATGCTTTGTGACAGTGAAGTTCATAATATTAAGGTGTGTACTGTATCTTGAAAACTTTGTGACAGCGACACTACAAGAGTAAGCTTATAATAGTGAAGTGCAGCATTTATTTTTTATTTCTCTGCACATTATTTTCTGTTTTATTATGTACAGTAGTTTGTTTTTTTTCTGACCAAAATGAAATAAAACCACGCATTACCGAAAGAGAAAAACACTGTAAAATTATACAGACCATGATGGAGTACCGCCATTGTGTGTGTGTTCGACCAGGCACATAGCACCCCCACATGGGATTGGGCAGACAGAGGTGAAGACAGATTACAAAAAGGTTTTACAGTAAACAGTAATACAGTAGTGTTGGGTACATGAAAAATAAACAAAATGAGGTTAGTCAGGATGGCTGAAAAGGGGAGCAAAACAATACTGCACAGAGGCTTTATAGATAGCATAAAAAACATACTGAAGACAATAAAGCTCACAGAAAACACAGACATTCGGAAGGCGATGGCTATACATTGAAGAGAGGCAAGTGACAAGCAGGAACACTGGTTAATGCACTGAGGGTGGCTAAAATCAGATCAAACTTGCACATAGGCCAATGTGCTGGCGGTGTTCCCTCTGACCACGGCCAGAGACAGCCGCTGGTGGAACCACTGTCGCTCCCTGGGGCCGCCTGAAATGTCAACGAGTTTCTTTGCGAGACAGCTCAGTACAGGTAACTTAGCATGCCATTGGCTGATCATGAGAAGAAAGGAAATATTTTTCTTTGAATACTTTCAAACGCAATGTTAGCAATCGTGTATCTAACTGACTCTCTTCTAAGAACCATTGATGATGTTCTCCCATGTCAGTTTTGTGCCCTATTTTGGGGATCTGTTTTTAGTTATTTTGCAATTATCGGCACCTAACATTTCTTTATTTTGCTCTAGCAGTTATATGATAAATATTTGGTAGTTACATTGCTGTATTTGGCAATGTAGGTTGCTGGTTGATATTGATAGCAATGTTGGATTGGTTTTGAGATGCGACACAGCTACTACACAGGGAGCAAGTTTGGTAGAGTTGGATCCCATTAGCGCAACATCAGCTATTTTAATAAGACTGTTGCCAGTTTGCAAGTGTAAGTATCACTTAAACACGCATGGAAAAAGTGTAACAAATGTCATGGAAAAGTCATGGAAAAAGTCATGCAAAATTCATGGAATGTCATTGAATTTGGTTTTGAAAATTGTGTGAGAACCCTGGATTGTGGAAAAGAAATAATACCCGGTGTTCTGAACAGTTCTTTTTGACGGGTCCCACTCCTGTTTTATGGAATCCGGATAAACGGTGGTTGACTGTATCATTGTAGTCTAGCTCAGTGCTCTTCAACCTTTTTTGTTATGGTGCACCCTTGAAGATGTTTTGTCGAACTCATGCACCCTACTTACTGAAACACCCCCCGTTTCCCCCACCTAATTGCCCCCATGTCTGTGAGCACCCTGGCCTAAATAACCAAGTACCCTAATTCAGTAACTCAGGTGCATGATTCAATTGACAATGGCTCATTGTCCGGTGCTTATGAATTACAAATAATCAACGAGATACAGCAATTAGCTCGACATGGTCTGATACCTACGCACCACACTTCACAATGTGCCAAGTCTAGTTTAAATCCTGAAAGTCATTGGTTGGTTATTGATTCATTTTTGCTAACAGAGTTTTTGTAAAAAGTATCTGTTTAGTGTGACAAGTTTGTAATGCATCCTTGTGAACCCTTTCATGGTTGTGGACCCCACGCATATTTTGGTACACCCTAGGGTGGTGCACCGTGCACACCGGTTGAAGAGCGCTGGTCTAGCTCATTTGTGGAAGCGTTGGGTCGACAGAACTAGCTTAGCGTACTTAGTTTGGTGACCCCTCCTCCGAAATGATAATCAGAGCCAATTTGGAATAAAAACAAGCGATCGTCCTCAAAAAAACAGATGTGAGTGCATTGGCTGTTACAGTGAACACTTCCTACTTCAGTATATTTCCATGAGCTCAAAGAGTCGTGGTTTGGCCAACTCTAGTACAAGCTATGGCCACGGGCAAAAGTTATATGAAGGTACCACTTGGCAAAAAGTTTCTGTTGTCTTTGCTTGTACGACGCGTTAGTGCAGTGTGTCCTAACCTTCTTAGGCTACCGGCACCCTACAGAAGGGAAATATAATTTGCGGCACCCAGTGGAGAGCTCATAGCACTTTGCTTTAAGATTTGATGACATTTTGAAAATAGTATTTTCAATGATATATTGAAATACGCATTAGTTCGCGGCATCTCTGAATATCTAAAATGGAACCCTAGGTGGGAACAACTGCGTTAGTGGCAGGACAATTAGTTCTCAGCCAATTTGCTAAGGCAGTTTCACTGTAAACATTTGCGAGACTGAATGCTAGAGAGTGGTCAAGAATTGACGTGGTATTTTTACTGGTTTGAAACAGGTGTTTTGTTTTTGTTTAGAACAGATGTAATTGTCTGCACAGCAGCCCACAAACCTGTGTGCGCACTTCAATTTTCTTTGTGAGCGTCTTCAAAAATTTATTGCTTTGAATTGTGTGCAAACTTCCAGTACAAATCCCCAGCCACGTCGGGTTACTTGCGCTCCGATACTAATGCATGTTCGTTTTACATTCAACGAAACGTAGTTTCCCGCAGTGTGCAGAGCGTTGAATGGTTGTGTATCTTGGAAATTATAAATTTTTCCTATGTTTTGTTTTGTTTTCTTTTCATTTTTCGTACATCAAAGATGCATCTAATAGAATTTTATGCGACGGTAGCCATTGTGACGCGCATTGCCTCGCATCGTGCAAACTGGAATTATTTCAAAACTGCAGCTACGCCAAGCAACAATATAATGAACCTGATCGAGCGGGGAATCTTTATTGAGCGAATGCATCGTTAGTATTACCCGTGTAATCGTATGTCGTGAGTTCGTATAGCGCACTGCACAAAGTTCGCAAAAGCTCAAGACTACCCGGTGCCCAACAGTGTGTGGTCTGACCATTCTGAATCTCAGCGTTTCAAATGCACTGCTTTCTGTCCTTTAAAACTGGGATACGCTTTGCGTAAGACGAATGTTCATCAAATTGTTTTATTTTTTAATGTTGCTTATGATTGTGTTTGCTACCGCCTTAATATGTTGCTGGAAGTAAATGCATATCCTTACTGCATTTGTTGCGGATGTAGCTGTTTGTTTTAAAATTCTCCAAAGACTATGTTTTGTTGCAGGACATGGATGAAGACATCTGGAAAGCATCCTTAGAAAATCCACCCGAGCCTTTGTCTCAGGTAAGCTGCAGCTCGACCGTTGCGGTAGTTCACAAATGCAATTCAGCAGAAGGCTGTATTCTGTTGTGGATGAGCTTATTGTGACATTCAGTGAGACAATAGCCAGCCAAGCTTGGGGTCAAAGATTTCAAAAAATTTAAACCTTTTTTGGATGAACATTGGTTATCTTTTTTTTTTACAAAACTAGAATGTCTCTATAAACTTGTTTCTTTACCTGCGAAGGATGTTCTTGCTTTACATGACATTTAATTTGGCAGAAAAACATTTGGCAATAGAGCAAGGTTTTTAGTCTTTATCTTCTTCATACTTGTTTCAAAACTAACCTTCTAGCAAGCAAGTGCAAGTGATGAATTGAAGGCTGAAACAAGTTCTTGTTACGTATAGCTCAGTTTTACACCAAGAAGATTGTGCTTTAAAGCGCAGAACTACATCTTGTATGTTATCTGCAAGATATTCCAAGCAGAAACATTATAAGAATTACAGAGCGGATGAAAGCTCTTAAAAACGTAATGAACGTAACTATCATTGTCGGTTCATAAAGACTGAACCCATGTTATCAGCAACGCAATTCATGCATGCAAGATCACATCTGATAGATATTCAGGCTTGGCAACAGCCAATTGGAACCATCTTTCAGTTTCATAATTCATATAACCGAGCGCCAACTAGATAGACACACTGGGTTGCATCGAAGCCAATTTCCTGAAATGCATGCAGTTTTCTGTTGTTGGTTAATGATTACAATAAAAAGCCTAATCGATGCAGCCGTAACAATAACATTTAGTTATATCGTTTTACGAATTTTTGCATTACACTTAAAGCCAGATATGCTAGGCTATAGATTTTGGGCAGTTAGCTAAACCAATTAGGGCAGTGGTTCCCAAAGTGGACGGTGAGGCAGAAATGGGCGATTGGGGGACGATAGGAAACCCAGTTATTAATTACATTTCTGTTGTCTTACTAACTTTGAGTGACCAAATGTCATAAAAACAGTATGATCAACAAACATGTACCGTATGTATGTAATTTGTAAACAAAAACTTCACGTTTTGGAAACAAAACAGAGGTGAAATGCTAGGAGATAAATTGATGAATTGCAGTTTCCATCACTAAAGGTAAGCTGCACAGCAAAACTGTCCTCCTCTACAATGAAATGACTATGATTGGAAGTTTCGTCAGCTGTACTTCTTGGCACGGGTAAACTGCGACTTAATAATGCCCGTTTCGTTACAGTGACTGTCACCGGTCAGGTTTGAGAATGCATACTTACACTTAGACTCAACCTGTAACCAAAAGCGTGAGCTAATTTTGGATGGAGTGGCTTAATGATCACAAATATAATACTGTAATAACCTTGTACGAGTTCAATTCGAAAGTAGAAAGGCAATTTATATTTTTTACAGATAGTGTTAGGTGCCAACAAGAATAAGTTACCAAAAGGGAATCGAAAAGATTCCGTAAAAGAGAAGTGTGTTTCAGAACGCACTTTAGCTTGAGCAGCGCCAAGGAAATCCAGGGGGAGAGAGAGGTGGTAGAGCCAGTGGACGACTGCAAGTGTCATGGCTACGTTCAAAAACTTTTAAAATATGCCGATTAAATTCAATCCTGCACTGCTCCGAACTCAAAATGTACTAAAAATGTGGTAGAGTATTAATGGATTGATTTATCAAAGGACACCAAAGGGTTTAAAAGTGTTCTGCTAAGTTTAGGCAATGTGGTGCACTCGGATAATGACGAAGAGAGTTTGTACGCCTGTTGCTGCACACAGATGGTGACTGACAAAGGGTGTCATAGATACAGCATCTTGGCTGTCACAGTCCACAGATATCTTCACGAAGTTCAATGACATTTATTTGCAATGGTAGGGGAATGGTATTAACCTCATTAAAGCTAAATCAGCAATCTTCACCTTCTTGTCCAAGTTTAATGCTGTTCAAACGCAATCGAGCCCTTCATGAACTCTCAACAGTTTCCAAATCATTAACTCTAACAGTTTCCAACTGCTAAATGAGTTAATATACTAAATTAAGTTTTATAGTGAAATGCATCTTTGCACTCATTCTTGTTTTAATCATGTTCAAACATCCCAAATATAGAATACGAAAAATTGTGTTGATATGTGTGCTAGGGATGGTAGGGGGCAGGGGGGGCAACGGGGCGACGGCCCCGGGCATCCAAGGCAGGGGGGCATCGAAAGAGTGAAATCACAAAAATAAAAATGCTGTGACTAGATGATTTTTCTTATTGTGATGCTAGTAACACATGCTGCATGGATTTAATTTTTCGAGACTTGTTTTTGTCAACACTAGTATTTACGTATTGAAATGCCAGTAATTCCTGCATTCTTCAATACCAAGGACCTACACTCTAGGTGTGCGGCGCACCCCCAATCAAACTGATAGTGACGTGACTCTTTCCAGATAGTGCGATGAAGGGAAATTCACAAAAGGATTGAAAAACATGTGGCGTAACTGACGGGCAGGGGGCGAGCTGCCCCCCTGCCAAGCTAAATGTAAAAACCGGACCCTTATTAGCTTAAATTTTGATATTTAGTATTCTTGTGGTTTCCAGTAGGTTGCTGTTGTTTTGGCGTTTTTCTGGATGTTTTCGTTTTTTAACCTAGGACAGTCATCCACGACATCCAGATTCACTAATATTTTTTTGAGTATTGGCTAGTGGGACCCTGTAGTTACGCCACTGTTGAAAAGATAGTTATGGACGTTTAATTGATTTTCTGAGCCAAATTTCAAAACTTTCTTATTTCAACTTGATTGATTTACCTGACTTTTTGATGCATCGCTAGTTTCACGTTTCGTGTTTTGATGTGGCAACCCTGGGTATTATGCAGCGCACACCTGTGCTTGCAATATGTGCATCAATTCGAGCTTCGTCATTGGAAGTTCAGGCGGATTCATCATAACGGGTCATACAATCCCGCATTTGTTCTGTAGCCCCACAGTAGTTGTACAGAACAGCCATATAATAAAAAGCGAAAGTTTTCTTGCGTGCTTTATGCACATTCTCATTTCCTGTGTAGTCTAGCGTTAGCAAGTTTCAAACTGTTAAACCCGGGTGTCCGCCATCGTAGCCACATACCTTCTCTGCTCGACTGCTATTCGACAAGACATCCGCGCAGCTTGATGTTTTTGAGTTTATGAACTGCCCTGACGTAGTTTTGAGTGTGTTTTACTCCACTGTTTAACTCGTTGCCGGACAATTGTGCAGTTATGCACTGCTCTGTCTTAGCGTTGAGTGCTGTGCTTTCCTCCAGCCTCCTAACTTGAAGCGCTGATAATGTTCATTACAGTAATACATTGTACAATTTGTACAAAAACGTGTAAGAAGAGTGCGTGTATACAAAATGTGCATGTTGTGTCAGCAACAGGGCTCTCACAAATGCAACTCCAAAAATCCCGAGAACAGTGCCAAAACATTCCAGAAGATCCCTAAATCTGTGGTGGTGCAGCACATAGGAGTAGGAGCAGGCGAAATTTTGGGGGTGCAAATGATCTTTGCCCGAATTCTTCCTAACTTGCCCGAAAAACTCCATAAAAAAGTGACCTACAAAAAAAAAGTTTTGTATGTTATTTTGGGCGCCGTTGGGTGCCATTTTTGCTCATATTTTCAGACGTTTGCTAAGATTTTCAGGGATTTTGTGAAGGTTTTCTGAGATTTTGCCCAGATTTCCACGGATTTTTCCCGGATTTTCAGCAAATCAAAACCCATTCGTTCGCACCCCCGCCTCCTGCACCAGTGGTGCAGCATAAAATCGGAGTGCTGTGATAAATGTTGAAAATAGAACCAAATATGATTTCCAAAATAAACTGAAATAGTTCATTTTACACATTTTCATACTTTTCCGAAAATCCCTAAAAAATCCTCAAAAAGGGCCAAAAGTTCCAATCTAGGGACAAAATCCCTAAAAGTGAGAGCACTGGTCAGCAAACTTCGCCAAAACGTTGGTTTGCAAATAGGAATATGACGTCATGCTGTGACGTCACAAACAGTGTGTGTCCAGTAACAAAGACCACCATACGTCACTGCTCAACACTAGCATTTGTTAGGGGGAAATACAATCAAGCAGTCGCCCCGGGCATCACCAGACCTCTGCACGCCACTGGTAGGGGGCGATAGAAATTTGTTTGTCAGAAAAGGGGGCGCTAGCCAAAAAACGTTTGGGAAACACTGAATTAGGGTCTAGCTCGGAACACCTGAAAAAATCACACAAATATCCATTTCAAAAAGCCTACGCTGAAAAGGCATCCCACTGCCATGTAAGTAAGCTAGCATTGAAGTGGTTGATCTGGTTTAGGCCTAACACGTCTACTGCAACCTTGTTTCATACAAACTGCGAAGTCACAACACACACTGTATGCAGTAGGGTACAGCACTGAATGGCTGCAGTGAGCTGCCCCTTTTCCTCTCCATTTAACATTACCTCAGACGAATTTGGGTACTTGCCATAAGTTCCTACATTTCAGTAACTGAAAAATAACGCGTTAAAATTCATCTAACTATTCTTAGATCAAACGCTGTGTATAAGCAACATTTGCTGAAACAGATACTGCAGCTTTCGTAGCAAGCGAGTAGGATGTTGCAAATGGAGCCATGATCAGAATAAAGGCTATTTCCGGTATCAACATATTTTGAAGTACATAAAACATTCCCAAACCATCTTACGTAAGAGAACCATCTGTACACAAAAACTACGAAAACCAATTCGTCGAAAGCAGCAGGAACTTAAAACAGATCTTGACATTAACCAGTCTAAATAGAAATGTATGCAGTCAAGGAATGTATGTGTTAAGGTTTTCTTCCGTACAGCCTCGTTTCTTCAGTTGTTTTCACCCGCATTTTCTCTGGGGGGTTTTCACGGCAGCAGCCCGAGGGGAGACCCGAAACACCTCGCAGCGGTCAACAGCAATCTCTGATAGTTCACACTACGACGGGACCAAGCAAGGTAGGAGATGTAACCACTCCACTTGGTACTTGGTCAACCTCTGGGCCGATTTCCCGTGGGTGTAGCCAGCAGGACTTGCCTCGGCATTCTTTCCTGGGACATTCTAGTCACGTGGCAGAACCAACGTAGCAAATATCTCTCGATCCAGATTACAGGTGGCTCGACATTCAAGGCTTTACGAATTTCACAGCTGCACACTTTGTCGTGAGTGTAACACCGTGAACTCTTCGCAAAAATCCCATCTCTGCCGCTTGTACTTGAGATAGCACTTCCAGTCGTAACACAAGATTCATGACCACAGGCTAGGATCGGAAAAAAGACCGATTTGAAAACTGCCAGCTTTGCGGTGTTTGAACGCTCCCGTTTTGTGACCACAGAGCAATAAAGCTCACGTAATACTGCGTTTGCTGTTCCAATCCGTGCATCAATCTCCTTGTTCCGAGCCTTGCGTCGCTCGTGAACTCCACCCCAAGGTACTTAAACTTTTCCACCTGCTGCAGTGTATTGCCGCGAGCAGCGCGCACTGGCTTGGATCTCTGGCGAGACATAATACGTCACTGTTTTAATGCTGATTTTCATTCCCGTTTGGCCGCACGCAGTAGCAGCGGTGTTTTCTCTAACACAGTTTGCGCCAAGCGTACCATCCGATTTTCACTGTCCACTTGTTTGTTTTTATGCGTATTGCCGGGATGAAGGTCTACCGTTAGGTGGACGGAAACATTTGCGTACTTTTAACTTTCTTTGTAAAGCACCGCTTCTGCCTAATTTACAATACTGATTTCATTACTGGTGGCTAGTTCTACAGTATTATCCTAAATACGGCATCTTTCATGTTTTAGGTTGGTAAGTATGTGCATTGTGCACAACAGAACTTCAGTTGCTCTGAATTTCCTATGATATTTGTTGGACGGTGAACTAACAACAAGCACTGGCCAAATCCTTTTGCGATGGGCAAGGATACGCAGCGCCGATGCACATTCTTTGCACTAAGAACTCAACTGTGACGGCGGAATGACCAGCATGCTTTGTGCTTATGCAGGATGAACGAAATGATTGGCTGTCGCGGATGAAAGGGGTTGCTTTGAGTTCTGACGCCTTCTTTCCATTTCGAGACAATATAGACCGCGCGGCACAGGTTTGTTCTTTTCGCTTCACATATGCGTATGTTAACAGCAGCGGTGTTGCGCAAAGCATGCACACCGTCAAAGGCCATCGTTTGTTAGAATTTGCCTCATTCGTCGCCTCAATGAGATAAGAAAAAAGTGACGATTTAGGTGACGTGACGAATTATGCAAACAGGAGTAAACTCTATCATAGCAGCTCGTATACATAGTGCTTTTTTTGCAGTAGAATGGAATTTTATGACGTTATGGTTGTTTACTAAATTAAACTCCTTAATTCCTCTACTCCAGGGGTCACCAACCTTTATGAAACTGAGAACTACTTCTTGGGTACCGATTAAAGCTGAGGGCTACTAGTTTGATGCACACTTCTGAAATAAAAATTTTGCTGAATTTACCTTTGATTATGTTATCATAATGATGTTAATCTATGTGACGATATTCATCATCTTAATGCTATTTTCAAAACAGGCCCGCGGGCGACCAACGTGGTCCTTGCGGGCGACCTCGTGCCCGCGGGCACCGTATTGGTGACACCTGCTCTACTCTATCTAGACCAGTGGTTATCAAACTTTTTTTTTTAAATTACGCAACGATCCCCTAACAATTTTTAAATGGCTCACGGTCCCATTAAAAATCAAATATCTTTTATCCTTGACTCCCGAATTTTTTGAACTCTGACTCCAATTTCTGAAAAACTTTTTCGAGAACTCACTTCTTTATCTGCATCCTATATAATGCCCACTTTTGAAAGCGTGACTGTTTGGTTCCGCAATAGAATTAGGCCACCATAGCTCCAAATTGTGTTTGTTAAGTTTGGTTTGGAAAAATAAGTTGCCCGAAAATTTTATTTTACACAAAAATTTCTTCTTCAGGAGCGTCGTGTTGATTTTTTTGGAAGGTGCTTCGCGGTCCCCAGAAAATCGTCTCGCGGACCCCAGTTTGAGAACCACTGCTCTAGACTCATCCATTTTCTAAGAACCTTCTAAATATTTAATAAACTTTAAAGACTTTCCACGTTTTATCAATGGGGAGTCAGGTCGCGCTTCGCACCTCGTGTATAAATTTGGTAAACCAATTACGAGGTGCAACAATTCTCAGATAAAGATCCTTAATTTGTTTGAATTCCCATACGTGTTAACTGCTTAAACATCAAAACCGAAACTGCAAATGACGGATTAGCCGAACAAAACGCTTCTCAGGGATAGAAAGAGGTGACGAATTGACAAACTAGACGAACAGAAATGTACACAAAAGATAGCAATTCTTCCGGGACCGACGAAAAAGTGAAGAATTAAGGGAATTGACGAATTAGACAAATTCAACTGTAATTTATTTCTAAATCTTAATACGGTAGCTGCTGTTTAATCTATATTCTGATTATTATATAAACAAGCTATACAAGTTTCGACAACGACTCCAGAAGCTGGGGGGCCGGTATCGATCTTCGTTCCCCCTGGAAAATTTTTCTCAGAGGTTCTGCCAGTGGTGGATCCAGGGGGGGTGCGATTGGAGGGATGCCCCGCCCCCCTAAAACCTATACGAAGTACCTTTTTTCACCGTGATTTTGTGCAATTCGGAAAAGAGCATTCGCGATATAAGGCCATTTTACCGTCCATTGTTTTGTAACAGCAGTGTTGTGACGTATTCTTCATCTCTTACAGTAGTGAACCCATAATGAGATTTGACTGCCACATATTACTGAAATCGACCCCCCCTGAACTTGCTGCCTGGATCCACCTCTGGGTACTGCGTGCAACTTTAACATGCGTCTCTTCTATCATCCAGAGCGGAGTGCAATTCATTGCAAGTCCCTCTGGATCTGCGCAAGACGACGTCGTGCGTCAGGCGTGCGACGAACACAACATAACGTTGGTGCACACTAATGTGCGACTCTTCCACCACTGATCAACTGATGGCGATGCGGCTCAACAAGTGCTCCCGTGGAATTCAAGCTCATGTGCGATGCTTCCCACCAGAAATTTACCTCAGCAACCTCAACCCCTGTTTGGATTGTATTCTGATTTTTTTTTACCTCGCACTATCGTTGCACAGGTGGCTGCAATGCCTTGCTCATTTGCGCGCCGTCAACTTTAGTTGCAGTCGTGAAGTATTTTTGTGTCTGTCATTCTCAGGTTGGTCAAGTGTTTGACTGTGTCTGTTTTGTTTTCATGCTGCCTGATGTTAGTATTCACATGCAATCATGCTTCGCTCAATACTGAAACATTTTTTTCGAATTTCTGCAATCCCGAGGTGCACACTGTTTTTCTGGCTGAGAACGAGCCGACTTAACTGCAACAATGATCAATTTTTATCACTGGCTGTTGCGTGCTGGGTCGTAGATACGGAAATGTCGGCAGTCGGTTTGGTTTCTGTTGCTTGTGGGCACCAAGCGCACATTGGACAGGTATACAGGCTGAGCAAGGCCAGGCACCTGCCGATACAGGTGACGACTCGGGCGTTTATCCAACCGTGCATAGGAGATGAAGTCACAGACTGTTGCCACACTTGTTCTCGTTACGCGATTTTTCCGTCGTGTTGACCACTAGGAGTCACTCACCCTTTGCAGTGAGATTATGAAGAAGGCTGGTCGGAGTTGCTTCAGCTCCACATCCCACCAGCGTGTGGCTTCCTTTCCGTTGACATGCAACTCCAGCAGTTCAGTTTTTTTCTGAAACAGTACAACTAACGATGACATATTTTCTAGGTTTACACAGTAGAGCCCGTTGACCAAATCTTTAAAGTTTGCTCTATTTTCCATTTTTATTGTGTGGCAAATATTAACCTTTAGCAATGTCTCTCGCTGTTCGTGATCAGCTCAAGAAGAGTTCAAAATTTAACTTATATATCTTATTGTCCTCCCTTTAAAGACGTAAGGGTAATGTTTGGCGACGTACTTTCAACCTATTGAAGGTAGAGCAGTCCATGGAGGGAAAACGTTTATGCCTCTATAAGAATAGCATCTTTGAAATAGAGTGTTGTGAAGTGCAATAGGAGTACTTCGCAGTCATCGCTTGGAGCAGGGGTGCACAACCTGCGGCCGCATGTGGTCTTCGATAAAAATTGATGCGGCCGTGCACATTATGTAATTTAAAATATATAAATTACGGTGACGGCACATTATTAAAAACTCTTTGTCTACTGTATGAGTATGCAGTACGTAGTAGAAAGAAGGCCAAACAAACGTTTGGAAGCAGAACAGAAGCATTGCAAAATATAAAATATCTTGAACTCACTGGCGGCCGTAACTCATAAAAGTAAACGTAATACAGCCGGCAATAGCGAAAAGGTTGTGCAGCCCTGGCTTAAAGCGTAGCACCGTGAGCGCATTGGAAACCTGAGTTAGCAGTGTCCCTAGGTGAGGCGACGTAGAAACAGGATCACTCGAATCTGTGCAACAGTAGGGCCCTGACGCGAGTTAAACCTGCGTCGTTGCTGAAGGGAAGCACTGGGTTTGTTGACTTAGACTTTGGCTAGGATAAATCTGTAGTACAAAATGTAGCGGAAGAAATGGCAAATTCGTGTCTGAAACTGACTCAAAAAAGTAGGCGTACGCCGGACAACAGATTTCTGTTTTACCCTTCACAGGGCGTTGTCTTTCCGTTACGTCATGTGACACGTGCAAAAATTTTACACTTTGTGTTTACAGCTAATAACATGAGAACGAGTGACGAAAAAGGCGAGCGTAGTGCGGCAATCACACTCGTAATGCCGCGTTGTGCTCGCTTTTTTCTTCGTTTTTCGTCACTCACTCGCATTGCATGTCATGAGCAATCGAACAAAACAAATTGCAAGCTCTTTGAAGTTAAAAGTTCAACCAAATAATGCTGACACGCTAGGCTTGTGGTGCAACAAAGCTGTAGGTTGCCTTTGCTAAAGCAATTGACTTCATAATATCTCTACGTGTAGCCCTATCTGCCATGTCAGCATCCTCAGATGTTTTTCCAGTGCGGGGTTATGCACTACCAAGTTGCCATCTCGTTCGTCGGGCGCTCTTCAAAACCCCTCATGTGTTGCAGTCCAATAAGTTTATGCTGGTGTTATTATTGTTGTGCGTAATGAATTGCCAATTTTGCTGCACCGCTGTAATTCATCAAAAAAATCAGAAGAGGATTCTAGATTCGATTTTGGTATCGTAATGTTTTTGGATATTATAATAAGTAGGCCTACTATCGACAATGGGGATAAGCAGGAAATTGATCAGCAACTTTTTAATAGGAAATTGATTTCACGTAAAATTAGGCATCGCCAGCCCTTACTCAAATAGAATCTTTTTGGATAGTAAATTATTTCGACTTATCCTCAGTGCTAGATAACGTCACAGAAAACTTTCCTAGCTATGCAGTTTGGCCTAATGAAGCAGCACTGGAGAGAGAAAAAAATAAATAGAAGTTACTAAACGTTCATAAGAGCATGAAGGCGAAACTGTGGCAACTGCTTTAATGCTTACTTTTATACAAGATTTTCAGATTAATACAAAGGCTACCTGTGACCCACTGAGTGCGTTGCAAGGAAGAAAATTACGCCAAGTTTTTTTGGATTGTGAAGATCGACAATTTGTACATCAGCAAATTTTGTCATCTTTTTCCCGTTAGTCTCTTATGTAGGCGGTCCAACATGCCATTGTTTCTGAGATCAAGATACAACAGAAAGATTTTGGCAGTTGTGTTTTCGTCACAGCAAGGATTACTGCAAAATACTTGTAAATATACAATCACGAAAATTGAAAATTAACTGACATTGCACAATAAGGGGCTGCAGATATTTCGTAGGTAGGCCACAGGAGAAAACTAGGAAATGGCCGAAAAATTTTTGTTGAGTTCTGATGGGCTTTTGGTACAAGACTAAAACACAATTTCATAAAACAGCTTCTAAGAAAATCAGCTAAGTTTCCATTTTGCGATTTTTGCAGTCCATCGTATGCTGCATCAAAGCACTGCTGGGCTGTAGACCTATTTTTATGTTACAACTGCGTTAATTTCTTGTTGGTAGTTAGATCACTGGGACGTGTTTATGAAATAAAATATAAAGTGGCTTTGGAAAAGCTGAGAAAATCTGCATTGTAAATCCAATATCACTTTTTTGTATATGTGGGGTAGAAAAAAATCGATCAATAGTATATCTTAGCAGGGTTTTTTTAAGGACATTGTTAGGAACCCGGTTTGGATCTGTAGGCACCCGATTTCTCTGATTCTAGAGACCCGATTTTATCTGATTTTAGGGACCCAATTTGAAATTCTAGGGACCCGACTCGGGTCCCTAAAACGCCTTCAAAAACCCTGATCTTAGTGACGTATATTCGCCTAGCTAATCTTACACTTTTTCCCCTTAGAATTTGTCTATTTCATCTTTTAAATCATTACAAATGGGTGTCTCGATTTGAGGCGCCGTGCATCTGCACTCGATGGACGGACCCCGCCATCGAGTGCAGATGGACGGACCCATCCATCGAGTGCAGATGCGCGGCGCCTCAAATCGAGTCCCATTTGTGCCCGCCACACAACAACTCATCAGTTCATCTGACAACAACAACATACATGCGACGCACTGGGCGGATCACGAATGGAACGCGGAGTGGGCGGACAACCCGACAAGACTCCGCATTTTCGCACCCACCCTCCACCCCCCCGGAGTGACCCTCCCAAGAAGAGCCTGGGTCCGGCTTAACCGCCTCCACACCGGTGTCGGGCTGTTTATACAAATGGGGTATGACCTCCTCTGCGCGTGTGAGTGTGGCGCAGGAGAACAAACCGTCGACCGTGTTGTCCTCGACTGTCCAATCCATCGACCTCCTCATGGACTGCACGGCAGGCACGTAACTAGGGGTGGCGCAGGGGGGGCGAAGACCACGTAGAAGAATTTTCGCCCCCCTGGAGAAATGTGTTGGGTATAGTTTGAAAATATGGGATAGGCCTATAGTTCAAAAAATTTGGGCCCCTCTCAGAAAACTCTTCTCCTCTCCTGGTGATCCAAGCTGGTTACGGGCCTGCTGCACGGCCTGACGCTTCTGGACGATGAGACAATCGAATGGCTGCTCAACATTGCCCCGAGATCCAATGCTGCCAAGCAGTAGTCAGAAGAACTGGCTCAAAAGAAGTTTAATTCTTCAATTCGTTACTTTTTCGTTAGTCGCGGCAGAATTCCTATCTTTTATGTACATTTCTGTTCATCTAATTCGCCATCGTCTAATTTGCTCAGTTCGTCACCTCTTTCTATCCCTAAGAAGCGTTTTGTTCGGCTGATACAACATTTACAGTTTCGCTTTTGATGTTTAAGCAGCTAGTTTAACGCGTGCGGGAATTCACTCAAATTAAGGATCTTTATCTGAGAATTGTCGTACCTCGCCATTGGTTTATCGAATTTATGTCCGAGGTGCGAAGCGCGACCCGACTCCCCATTGAAAGAATGCGGAGTCTTTCATGTTTATTAAAGATTTAAAAGGTGTTAGAGTAAATGGAGAAGTCTAGATAGAATAGAGGAATTAAAGAGTTTAATTTAGTAAACAACCATAGCGTCGTAAACTTCTATTTTACTGCAAGTAAAAGCATTATGTATACGAGTTACTATGATACAGAATACAAACTGGTATGATAGAGTTTTCACCTGTTTGCATAATTCGTCACTTCACCCCCCTCCATTTCATGTTTGGCCCGCCGGTTGCTGATATACATCCAATGTTGTATTTTTTAAATGTGGCCCCCCTTGTGATTTTTGATCCACTTGCTGCGAAGTCCTGGCGACGGGCCTCGTTCAGATGCGTGAGGGATCTATTCACTATCTGGTTATTGCATCTAAGCATCTATTTCTGCGAAAAAATTAGACCTGAAACATTTTAAAGATACATTTACGGAGCAAGTCGATTATGCAAATGTGAGATCTTCATCATTTCAAGATCAATTTTTTCACACCTATGGTGTATTAACAGTTGATGTCAGAAAAACATGCCTTCATGAATTGAAGCCAAAAAATTAAAAAGCAACGATGATAAAAGAGATTTTGAAGTGTTCCAGATTATACTTAGCCTATGTTATGGTCGATGGGAAAGCATTCATTGGTATTTTTTCTTGCAAATTTCATAATCTTGTTCAACGATTAACATTTTGTGACAAGTTTCAACATTTGCATTTAAAATATTTATCTTATATCGCTAGAGCAGTGGTCTCAAACTTTTTGTCAAAGGGACCTCTTTCACTGCCTCAAATTTTAAGTAGGCCTATTTGTTTCAGACACATGGTCTACATCACAGGGGCAGCAAGACGGAAACAAATGTACACAAATACTTAGGCACAGTGCTTCACAGGGTAGTCGTTGATTGGTAAATGCTTTCAATACTGAAGAGGAGCAAACACTGAAGCAAAGCACCAACAGCATCTAATAGCTTACATTCGAGCATCGTTTGCATATACTGTACAGATAAAATGGAGATTTGTATAAAAATGAGGGAGACAATGTAAGAAGATAAAAAAGTTGTATTAAAGATGCACGTCGTTGAACAAAGACGTAGTACTACAGGTTGTTCTAATCAAGGTATTAAATGTCCTGTCGAAGTGGGTAACTTGATGTGAGAGAACAATTATAATTGGCATGCTGTAGACATGAAAGAGAGTGTTGCTGCACCTGCAATACAGCACAGAAAAAAAGGTGCCTCTGAGCTTATTTTGTTCAGAACAGAATGATTTTACTTGCCTCTGAGCATAGGCGTATGAGGCCGGGGGGCGACTGCCCCCCCGGCTTGAAAATTTTCAGGGCAAACTCTGTTTTCAGGGCAAGTGCAAGCTGCTAAAAAATCCTGAATGATAAAAAAGAAATATTCAACACAGTGAATTCAGGGCACACTCTGTTTTTCAGGGCAAGCGCAAGTTGCTCCAAAATCCTGAATGGTAAAAAATATATTCAATACAGTGAAACATTTCAGGGCAAACTCTGTTTTTCAGGGCAAGCGCAAGTTGCTCAAAAATCCTGAACGGTGAAAAAATCTTCATTACAGTATATTCAGTGTAGGCCTATATTCACTTGGGTGTGATCCGTGCAATTTAGGCTAGTGTAAGTGTATAATCTGGACCCAACTGATTATAATGACTTTGATCTGGAAAAGTTAGTTTCAGCTTGTTTATTTTTAGGGAAACTTGGTATTTTCTCGGGAAAATTTTCCTCCCCCCCAGTAAAATGCCTTGCTGTGCGCCTATGCCTCTGAGTGTCCTTGTCATCCTTCAGTGAGGCATGAAGTAATACACTGCAGATATTTGTCTTATTCGGCAAACTTCATACTTACGCCATTCAGGTAAACAAGTAGTGCTACAGGCTGTTTATACCTTTTAGCAAGGGCGTACGCAAGGGGGGGATTTGGGGTTAACCCCCCCCTTTGAGGTTGATATTTTACAAAAACTTTATCACCTGCGCAAAGGAGATTAAGTGTTTTCGCACACGTTTTGTTTGTTAATTTGTCGACTTATTGCAAATACCACGGAATGAATATGCGTGCAAATTTTATGGAACATTGTATATGGGCCAAAAAGTAATAATCAGATTTGGGGGAATCTGGGTTATTGTCTGCATCCAGAAACCATCTCACCACTTCTTGCAGACCTTTCGTCCATTACGCATGTTTAAGGTTGTGTTCCGCGATTGTTCACTTTATCCGAAACCATTGCATTTATTTTGTCCTCTAAAGCTGATCAGCGCAAGCGCTGACCCCATTGGCTACATCACCAATTTCTGTATCATGATAGAACTGTTGCACGAGCTCAAAAACAGCAGTTGTTAACATAGAAGCATTCAGGCATTTGATAATGTTTCAGCAGGGAAAAAGGAAAACTAAAAGTTTGCTGGACTTCTATAAATAACAAAAAATCGAAAGTTTTCTTGCGTACTTTATGCGTATTCTCAACTCTTGTGCAGTTGAGCAAGATTCGATCTTTCAAACTGGGTTGTGCGTCAGCCAGTCCAGCCGCACCTTTTCTATGCTCGACTGCTCGTATTAGACAAGACATTATAGCGCAGTCTCATTTTGTAGTTGTAAATGGTGCTGACGCATTGGTGAATATGTTTTACACCGCTGTTTTAACGCGCAGCCTGATATTTTTGCAGTAATGAACTGTTGTGTCGTAGCGTTGAGTGCATTTACTTCCGATATTCTAACTTTGAGCGCTAATAGTTGATATTCAGTGCAATGACACATAAAATAAGGGGAATCGATGTAGAAAAATATACATATTATGTCAACAAACTTCGCCAAAAGGTTGGTTTGGAAACATGAATATGATGTCAAATTGTGACGTCACAAACAGTGCACATCAAAGGCAAATGACCACCATCTGCCACTGAATGAAAACCTCCCCATGGAAATTTTCTGCGTACGCCACTGCCTTTTAGTTAAGGGAAAACTACCTCAACAGTCTTGTTACACTGTAACAGTTGCAGTACGTTTAAAAACAATTTCTTATTCAACAGCATAATTACAAATTACAATACATACTCAAAAAACGTTGAACAGCGTAGATACTGGGATCAAACACGCATGTATCATCAATAAAGAGTAGATGATCCGAAACCACATTGTGCACTATACATTCTTCTTTGGCTGTGGCCAGCTGGACTGAAAGTTCATCAAGCTAAACAACAAGTAAATATGGACTAAAGACTTCCACTTGGATTGCCCCGTGGTCACAGCGAACGAGTCTGAGAAGTAAGTGTCCTATTTTACTTGTACGGTCTGATTCCCATACCAACTCACCCAAAAACACTTCGTGGACCCCAGAGGTCCTCTTTAAGAAGCACTACGCTTTAGCATTTCTTTATTTTCTTGCTGGTGATAGCTTAGGCCTATAGGATGGAGCGTTAGAGAATACGTTCAGATTGAAAGTGGATTTAATTTTCTTTAAAAGTTTAAAAGATACTCCGTTTCATGCCCTGCCAAACATCAACGTTTTTTGAGCAAGTGTTAACACAGCTATGATTGGCCAAACTCTAGAAATTAAGAAATATTATAATTTATCGCACCCATTTTTGCGCGATTGTGCAAACTTCTGAGGAATTTGCAAAGTTTTTTCTTTTTGATTGTAGCCTAAGGCCCTATAATATTCGATGATCGTCAGCTGCTGTCCAAAATTGCGAAAACTCAGGTAGAACTTACCAAATTTAATTTTTTTCTTATGGACGTAGTTTATCAGTTATTTGGCCTATTTGCCTGATAGAATTTTTTTAGCTGGGAAATAATATTCGCTCAAGGTGAATAAGTCTTTTCTAGTAGACTATAGATTGCTTCAACCTTGTGCAGTGCTGTAGTCACCCTATCGCTTTTGAAGGACGGTCGGCATTACCCTGCTTTTCACAAGGCATCTTTGTGGTCATTTTTGTGAACTTCTTAACATCAAACATTCCAATTATGTTGGCTGTACCAAATCATGTCTTGGTGACACAGCTTTGCCGTTTCCCACATTTTTTTTTGACACTGCACCCAGTGGCGTGCAGAGGGAAAGGCGAACGGGGTGACGGCCCCGGGCATCGAAGGCAGGGGGCATCCAAAGAGTTAAATTACAAAAATTACAATTTATTAAAATGTTGTAACTAGAATATTTCTTCGTAGTGTAAGGCTATACTGCATGGATCTTATGAGAACTTTCCTGAGGGGGGCATGCAAATGTATGTTTGCGATCGAAGAGAGATGAAGCACTGCCATAAGGTCTTTAGGTAGGCGTTACGTATGCAGGGCTGAATTTAGACATGTGGAGGCCCCAGGGCAGCCTTTGTGTGGAGGCACTCAGTACCTCAAGGAAATACCATTCAAGGCCAAGGTAATAATATTAAAGTCGTACATTAAACTTATTTTAATGATTGTACAGTTTGATGAATACATGTTCCTAGAAAATGTTAAAAAAACATAATACTTATTCCATAAAATTAAGATTCCATGAAAAGTATTATACTGTGTTGTTTTCCGTCACTAAAAAAAGAAATAACAATCATTTCAATAAGTAAAAAGCTGTTTTTGCTTCCTAATACTGTTGTTATTATCTATATTTATGATTATTCACATTATATACGTAAGCCAGCCTTAACAAGGGGGATCACGGCTCATGAGTGTGGAGGAGCCCAGTTTGTGGAAGCCCCGGGGCAGATGCCCACTTTCCCCTCCCGTAAATCTAGCTCTGTACATAGGACTACGACGGTTGGTCCCGCGAATCGTACACTGCATCAGAAAATGTTGCTTAGACATTCCGACGAAAGTGCAACTGCCCACTAAATACAGTGTTAAGAGTGGATCAGCTGCTGCAGTGGTTCTTAAGATATGTAAGCCCAAGTTCTTTTTTTTCGAAAACCAACGCGAAAAGCTGTGAAGCACGCACAAGCATAAGCCACAAACGAGTATTTCTTGCTGCCGCCAAGATAGCACGGCACAGTTTGAAAGGTTCCCGCTATACAAGCACGTGTGCGAAATGGACGAATCACAACGCGTAGTATGCCGCTACATACGAGGCGCGCCTGGTGCTGCTCCCTTTGTTACGTCTCCGTCATTTGATGAACACCGCGGAGAAGTCATTATTTTAGCGGTTTCGAGTGAGTAATTTGCACCTTTTGGAGCTGATTTAGTCGGTGTAACTCTCGTACTTCTAGGTGTTATATGCGTTAACTGAGGTAATTCTACCTATATTTAAAAAATGGACTTAGTTTGAACGTAGGTTTTCCAGCAGCGGTTATAGTCTTAGAGCGTTAATGCTATGCTATAGGCACTATTTACAGTGCACTGCCAGACAGCCGTCCCGCTTGAAAGCCTTTGGGTGCGCTAGCACAATGCGTCTGTCTGTGGCATGTTGGTCGAAATATGGTTGGTTTCATAGCTTCATCAGGAAGGATTAGTACAAGTTATTTCTGAATTGAATGCACCCTTGAGTTGACAGATGTTTAACCAACAGGGCTCTGGTAGTATTAAACGGTTGGCATTAAAGGCTAGCGTACTGTACGAAGTTAAAGTCAGGTTACTGTCTGCGTGCATTTCTTATGGGCTCTGTGGTAGCGGCCATTGCTCTCGTGTACTGTATACGGTGAAGGACTGTGTTACTACGCGTTTCATCGTAGGGATGGCTTAAATGACCGCGATGCTGTTTTCGAGCTGGTGCTTGTTGTCTTTTCGGTTATTTAGGCTCACAGTAGCTCAACAGCAGGTGGTTCATTTATGTGAATTGAAAATGTGTTTGCAGTTTGGATTATTTTGCAAAACTCGGAACAACAAATTTTCGCAGTATTTACTGGCAAGTTAAGTGGAAGTTGTACTGTATTCACTACGTTGCATCAAGTCACTGCGTTTCGGATAAAGTTTTCAGCAGACTGTTTTCTGCGAACTATGCTGCGCTCGGACATGGTTTGTCTACTGTACCTCAGAAGTCTATTGCATTTGATTGTTGGATGGTGCCTGTTACCTGTGGAGAACTTACGTGATTGACATTGTGAGCTTCGTTAATAGAATAAACTGAAATGTTCTACTGTATCAGGCTAGCACAAAATAAATTCCTTAACAAAAACTGAGGCGCTGTTTAGGAACGCATTTGTTAAACTTTATACGGTGATATAAACGCTAGTATTTCGGAATTCCGTTTTTCGACATTGTTATGTTTTTGGTACAGTTCAAAATGTATCGGGGTCTATCTATGCAATAAATAGTCTGCACTGGACTTGATGTAGGTTTGTACATTTTCAGGTTTTAGGTTAAATATCAAGCAATTATGCCTAAAAAAGATCCTAACAAGCCTCGCGGTCGAATGACTGGTTATGCATATTTTGTGCAAACTTGCCGTGAGGAGCACAGAAAAAAACATCCAAGTGAGCAAGTGGTTTTCGCCGAGTTCTCACGAAAATGTGCCACCAGATGGAAGGTGAGTTGTTTGCAGTTGTGCTAATGCAGTCTACCTGAAGTGAATGGCTGCATTAGCACGGTTCTACGTAGCTGATTGACATGCAGACAATTTGCATGACCACAAAGAATGCTTAATGACTCTATCAACTTGACCCAGAATATGAATGATAAAGAAAAGAAGACCTTCAACGATATGGCCGAAAAAGATCGCGTTCGCTACGAAGTGGAAATGAAAAATTACCATCCACCCGAGGGAAAACAACGGAAAAAGAAGAAGAAAGATCCTAACGCGCCAAAACGTCCACAGTACGTCGCATTATTTGTCCTATTTTTCTATGTTACATTTAGTCTATCTTGCGAAATTGGTTTCAAGAAACAAAAGGCTGTTTGCAAAAGCTTCTTTGTGCCATTAGTCAAGCGTTGTTGGTTGATAAGCGCATCTACAATTTTGCGATGGCTCTGGATCGACCATGGGTATTTTCACTGCACTTCTGGCATCTGCATGTGTGGTCGTAGTCCAGGCACCGTGCCAAAATAAGCAGAGCTGCTGCAATTCGACTTGACTTATCCAGCCGTGCATGCTTTTGTTTTCAGATCCGCTTTCTTCCTATTTTGCGCCGATCGCCGTGCTCATTTAAAGGCGGCAAATCCTACGTGGTCTGTTGGTGAAATTGCGAAGGACCTGGGGAGGCAATGGTCTGAAGCCGACAAAGATATGAAGAAGAAGTATACGGAGCAGGGTGAAAAGGAAAAGGAAAAATACAATCGCGTAAGTAAAACCTGTTAAGCGCCGCTAACAGTCTGTTTCACATTAGGTACGAGGTATTTAATTACATGTGGAACACACAAACCGTTCGAATTTTAGTGCCATGTGTTGGTGAGTTTCAACTATTGAATTGAGTTAAAAGAAAATGTTTGCTGATGTATGATAATTGAGAAGTTGGTGTTTCAATGCTAATGTTACACATACCTAAGGCTGTTGCACATTCCCTTGCTCATCTCTTCGAAATACTGCTTAAGATCAACAGCTGCGTTGAGCTAATTGGTCAATATAATAAAGCAATTATGTTAGGGCACATTGTTTGAATCATGGGCTTGTGTCGAGTGCATGATGTAGTAACTGTTCGTGGCCCGTCGCATTTTGTTTTTTTGGCTGCAGTTACGAAATTTGTGGATGGCTTCTGCTTCAAGCAGTTTGACGCCAAGCGTGTTACAAATGCTGCACCCGTCTGTCACTGAATAGCAGATGACAACTCAAGAACTTTGTTTTTATCATTTTTATATTAAACTTGGTCCCTAGAGTTGGTAGTGTCTTGATTTAAGTATTTTTAAAGTTATATTGCGAGACCTCGGCAGCCAAGAAAGTGACCTTAAATCGTGGATGGAAACACGTCGAGATGTAGTAAACGCTTCACCTTAAGAAAATATACTGTATTACATTTATGTGCTGCAGCGTTATGGACCAGCATTTGGGTAAACAGTTTTTATGCTGCGAATGCCTTTTGATAAAATGATTTTATCTTCGCGATAATGTTAGTTGCTTATGACAGGGAATTTATGAAGTTGACTTTAATTTAGGAAATGGCGAAGTACAAGCAGCAACAAGCTGGCGCGCCTCAAGCCAAAAAGCAAAAAATGACCAAAAAAGCAGCGTCATCTGAGTCCGAATCAAGCGACGAATCGAGTGAGGCTGAAAGCGATTAAACTGCACAGTTCGTAAGGAGAAGCTTTCTTTTGCTTCGGTTGCCAGTTCACGTACAGCTCACGCTGCGCGATGCTAACGACCAGACGTATTGTGAAACCACGTTGAGTGTGAATCGATGTTGCCAAGCATTCTGACAAGCTGTGAACTTTTTTACGAATCAAAAGCAACGGCGATTTTTCGAGAAACGTGTCCTGGTGTCCTGCTGGCGCGTTGACCTGTGAAACCAAAACTGATTAGCATTGTTGTTGCGTTGTTTTTTCGTTTCCCTTTTTACTGCTTTTGCGATGTACATACTGATGTTGTTGCACATGGGCTGATGGCAAATGTGATTTCGGCCTTAAGAGCACTTGGTGCGCTGGTTTCACTGCATATACCTGTTGTGCTGTGTCTTTTTCCATACAGCGTCGTTTACTTGGTATTACGGACCAGCGATTAGCAAAATATATATGTCGCCGCCTTCTGTTCATAATCTACAGTCTGCCGCTTTCTATTCACTAACACGGTATCAATTCAACTGCTTGTGTTGTGGAAAGTAAAAAGTTTAGATAGAACGTTGCTGCCAAAATGAATTGCTGTTTCGAGCTCACGTTTTCCTTATGCTCGTCAGCACATTGGTTGGGAACGCGGTTAGACATTATCATCCAGAATTTTTTGTGAATTTTTTTTTTAACAAAAGCGTAGGTTTGCATTAGCGGTGGCGGTTGACAAATTACTTCGTGTTTTTGTTTTGTGCAAGTAAACACGCTTCGCCACTCTGAAATCTTTTTGTGAGCATCAACTCATAACGAAGCGGAAGTTCCTAAACGGTTTGTTTAGTCTGGTAGAGTTAGATGTTTGTTCAGTTCGTCACGCGCAATCCCTGTGATTTAAAGCAAAACATGGGTCAGTTCGATGATGGTGACAATCAATGCATTTACTGGGTTGTCAGTGACGACTGTTCCCATAAAGTGCTTGCCAAACTTCAAGGTTATGTGAAGAAATGGGATAGTTGGCAACTAGCTTGGGACAGGTGAAAACGGGAGCGTTCAAGTCGTTAGCAGAAGGATAAAGTCACAAATTGCTATGAAAGCTACAACTTGTTACGGAGTTGCAGCTCGGGAGTACACTTATTCCATGCATTTTGGCGTGTATTTAATAACGACACGTACTGAATCCCTGCTGCGAAAATAGCCACTTGCCTAGAAAATCCTGGTTGGCACTGAATACCTGCGTTAGCCGAAACTATTTTGAATTAAACTTACCGCCCCGGTGAACTTGAAACAAATGCCTTCACGCCAGGGGCATGCAGAAGGGGGGCGACGGCCCCGGTGCTATGTTTTTTTAGCAGAGCGCCAGCGTACGATCCGAAACGTATCTCACTTTTTTGGCACCAAAAGTGCCATGCAAAACTCTGTGCTTTTGCACCAAGCCCGCAACCGGGCGATTGCCTCCCGAAATCTTCAAAAACATGTTTAGTTACAATCATTTCGCCTTCCGAAAATATGAGCGGGTTGCAACCCTGCCTTGAACATACGTTTTACAACGTTCAAGAGCCTTGGGATTGTTGCGTAACGTGGTAAGAGACTCGGTCGGCTTTGTTTTCACTTGAGGTGAAGTTTTGTGTCGACCGTTACTCCTGTTAATATACCCAATTTTCTTCCACAGCATATTTGAGTGCTAAGTTTTGCGGTGTTACTGTTGCACAAAATGTTATTCGTGACAGGAAAAGTTCCGTCACCTTGCTGAAAGCTCGGACGATATAAGCCGAGCTCTGATAAAATCATGTGTTATTCAGTCTTGCGGTAAGGTTCCATAAAAGATGGAAGTGTTGTAAATCATCTGTTAAGCTGCATTGGTGGAATACATAACCACGCCTCCGAGATTTCGCACCCCCTGCTGGGAAGGAGCCATTTGCTACTCTCCCCGCGGTTTAGCTACTGCCAATACATTCGACAATTCTGCGTATTCACGCTGCCTGGGAAAAAACTTCAGTGACGTTGCAGGTGCGTGTGGCACCAGGGGCAAGGTAAATTTTGGTGAACCCCGGATGATGGGAACGAGGCACCTGTCTTCATTTGCGTCTACCCTGTTAGAGGTGTTACGGACAGTGGGGCTGCGGGGTTCTATCCGACGACGTCTCTGGAAGAAAAAATATTTGAACCGTCATGCTGTAGCCCCCAAGTTTTTCACGTTTGGCACTTTATAGAAACAATCAAAATATTTCGGATCACTTTCTACTTTTGAAAACGTCTCTGGCGTTGTTAGTTGTTTGCAATGCAACAGACGTTTTTGCATAACAAATTTACTTCGCGCCACACGGTTTAAAAGCATCGCAACTGGATTCAGCCACGAAAACCCTTTCCACTGGCGCAGGGCCGGATCCAGCCAGTAACGTTAGGGGGGTATTTCAGTAATATTTGGTAGTCAAGTCTCAATTGCTTCCCTACTGTAAGAGAGATGAAGTATAAAAGAGATTAGGGACGTTTGGACCAAAATCTACTTTTTGCTCAATGGAATCCTTGGTGCTTGTCGCAAGTGGCTCCTCAAATTTGGTTTCCGAAAAGTGAGGTGTCCCCAATCCCATTAGTTTAATACCAAAATGGAACCAAAATATACCTTAACGCTTGAATGACTGCATATTAAAAAGTGTGACCCTAAGGGACCAATGGCCCACGGAAAAGGGACATTTGGTCCACATTTTTTTCAGGTAATTTCATTACAATAATCACAGAAGGCAATGAAAGTTTTGTTATTTACGACAAGAAATTAAACGTTTGCTTGTTTACTGCAAAGAACAAAAACGATAGTTTGCAGTTTTGCAACAAACAACAAGAAAATAAATAAAATGCAGTAAAGAACACAACGCATTTTCATATTGTTCATTTGACTTAGCAGAGGGCGTATACTTCATGAATATCTGCGTTTTTATTACACACTATTATTAGACAAAGATTAGCCTGTGGTGCTTGGTAGGCTACGTCACAGATACATGGTAGTTGTTCATAAATGCTGTCTATAATGTTGCCACCTAAAGTGAGAGTCGAACCACAACCCTCCGCGTGACAGCGATAATGGAGTTTTCCCCACTCTACTGCTGTTGCTACGAATTCAACATAATACTCGTACGTGGCGAATCGCTATGCCACAATAACCCTTAGTTGGTGAAGTCCATACCAAAGTCCATCAGCCCAAAAAGCGTTTGGTAGATATTTTGTAATTCGAGACTGTGTCGAGATAAAACTCCCTGTAGAATAGCAAAGGTCTGTAGTTTAGCCTACATTGCGTTTGTTGAATGACATTGCTCTTGCCTTGCCAGTAAACTCTGGTTGGTGTAAACACTGTTTTTCATTCCTATTACGAAAACCACGAAGCCGTTCTTCCTCAGATTTGCCCTTTTCACCCCATAAAGTTGGATTTGGTCTCACACCATGGAAATATCATCTCCACGTTTATGTTTTTTTACTCGCCTCAGTGATATATCTCCGCAGAGTTGTTCGGGGCATATTGTAATAAAGAATAGCTTGACGAATACTACCACATCTCAACACATTTTCGACGGTTTTTCTCAACTTGTTTTCACCTTCCTTTGACTTTCTTACTTTTTCAAAACCTAGTAACATCAATAAAAGTGCTGTAGACTCCTCCAAAGCGACTGAGGGAAAATAAAAACGTAAGGAATGTATTAACTTTGGAAGCTTTTTGCAACTTAATAATACGTACGGTCATACAAAGGACCTTTTGGTCATGGTCCAAAGCATGGGTGCAATTTGGTGGGGGACACATGGGACGTGTCCCCCCACTTTTTCAGGTGGGGGGATATAATAAGCCATGTCCCCCCACTTTTTTCTCTTTAGTTGTTGTATGTAGAGAGGTTTCAAAAATGAAAGTGATGCTTGTCACGTTTTTCGTGAAGAACTTTTCGTGTTAGATGGTATGTTACACATAGCCAAGTCCATGTTGAAACAGAGTTTGGTGTGGTATCACTGATCCTGTTAGTTCATAAATTTTAGTTTTGTTAAAATTATTTTTAGAATTTTTCAAATTTCTAGTGGCCGTGAAAGATGGTTAATTGCTTTTGTCCGACATTTTACCCTGTGTGGTATACTGTTAGAAAAGTTATTTTCTTGTAACAGTGAAAGTATTACAGCTGCACATGTGAGAGACCACAGTACAGCCATTATTTGTTTCGTGCAGAAATTTAACGGGCTTTGCTTTAACATTAGTTGTCACGTAGTCAAACAGACAGCGTATAATTTAATGATGCTAGTGTACATGTTAGAAAGTTAGATTTTCAGGCAAATCTCTGTGAAGCTTTTGCCGAAGACAAAAATGCAGCACTATTGTGGAGACTTAGTTTTGGAATGGGCAAGTTTGCAACAGACTGTCTTCAACTACTAGTGAACAGGATTTCAATCAAAACGTTGGAGAAGTTGCCTACAGTATTTACCTGGCTGTATATTGACCTATAGCTCAAAACGTAGGGACTTGACTCGGAAATAAGGATAAAATATGCATCTATTCTCACTTCTTGTAATGTCGCGACAATGGTGACCAACAAATAAAAGATATATATTTTTTGCGTGATTAAACTTTTTGATCGTGCTGAATGCATTGGTTCGTAAGTCATCTGATCTGCTTGAGTTTAACCAAACCCCAATGCAGCAACGTTTTCATCCAAGTGCGAAACATTTGCTTTACAAGTACATCACACCTAGTTTTGTTGGACATTCTTTTCGTGTCAAAGGTGAAACTTGGTACTCTTTTGTCAATTCACCGTTGTGCATTTTGATTTAATCTCAAATATATTTTCGTGTCGTTATGCAAGTACAGTAGTACTCTGAGAATGAAACTGTTGACATGGTACAGAGTTGTAAGTCATGCCGGGGTTTTCGGATCGGGCCGGGCTCGAGCTTAAGTTTGTCAAAATATTTCGGGCCTGCATAGAAAACTTTTGTATAGCATTAGGAGTAACAATTTTTTCTTTCGTGACGTAGATTTGTTGTGCTCACCGCGGTAACTTCTGTGAGTGAAGTGATCGTGATTTTTTTCAGCTAATTCTGTTTGCAAACACAGCTGCGTTGTTTTCTTCTCTTCTCGGATTAGACTCACACTCAGTGGTGGGCTTAGGGTTGGGGGCCTGAGGCAAGACTAAAAAGGGGGGCCCTCTGATGACGTCATCATATTCATCCAAACGTAATAATCACTTTTGATTTGCCTAAGATACGGCCACCCAAGGATACGTATCTGATACTAGGCATAACTGAAATAGAAGGAGAAAATGCAAAGGGTGTTCATGATACACAACTTTGAAAACACTAAAAGCTGGGAAGACAAGGCTGGCAACACATAAAAGTTAGGCAATAGCAAGTTGGCATCGCCCCACTTTGTTATTTTCAAGCCCCGTTTCTCTGCATTCACCAT
>Ga0210059_1000434_pt1 | contig 52554 bp, 30 predicted proteins | sample Ectturendosymbi2_FD_188042 | JGI IMG/M metagenome (GOLD analysis project Ga0210059, IMG submission 188042) | Ecteinascidia turbinata endosymbiont from Florida, USA - Sample 2 (SPAdes) (version 2) | ecosystem: Host-associated > Tunicates > Ascidians > Unclassified | place: Key West, Florida... | reverse complement strand
GGTATTTTGCACGCAGCAGAAAACCGATCGAGTGAATGCTGAAGAATGTTGAGAACATGCAACCAGTACCAAATCGTATGCAAAACCCTCGTCAACTCGGCTGTGACTGTCTATCCAATTCATGGAGACCAATGGTTCTCAACCCCGGTCCTGAGGGCCGCATTCGGCTCCCAGGCACCCTTTGCGAGGCCCTCAGCAATCTCTCAATAAAATGTCTAAACTTTTGTGTAACAGACTTCGTTCTATTATAAAACAAAACGTGTCAATTGAATTGCGTTAAAAAATTTTACTGAGGTTTTCCAACAAAACAATCATGTAGGTCTGGGTTTGGTTCCCTTCAGAGAAATAGTTGAGAACCACTGATGCAGACTATGAACAGGAGCGGTGACAGCACAAACCCTTGTCAGAGTCCAACACCAACGGTGAACGGTCGTGATTTAACTTTCCCGACATGTACTTAAACCTATGAGCAGAAATACAGTAACTTGACAACCAGTCACAGGCGACCGTCAACACCTACTCCCACAACACTTCCCAAAGCTTTTCACAAGGAACCCGGTTATATGCTTTCTCGAGGTTGACAAAGCATTTTAAGGTTTCTTTGGCATACTCTGAAGATTTCTCAAAATTCTTCTGGAGGATGAAATGTGGTCTGTAGTGCTACGGCCGTGACGAAAACCGCACTGGATATCAGTTGAGTTTAGTTTATTTGGCGAAAATTAAGGATTTCAAAGACGAGTATCATTCAGCTTTGGGTTAATCATTTCGCGGGATCTTTTTTCATGGCATTTGGCAACGTAAATGTTGGTTATTTGAAGATTCCCAAAAAGCATCGCGGGCCGCACAAAAAGCCGTCGCGGGCCACATGCGGCCTTTTACATACACCATCGATCTCTCCTTATCCTGGATGAATCTATTTTCAGAAACAGACATCCACGGACCCGCGGATACATTATTTTCATCTAAAGTAAATTAGTCGGTAAAAGAGTAATAGAAAAAACACCTGAGCTCTTGATTACCAACCGACTTCTCACTGTGACCACGAAATGCTTTTTTTCGCAAACCATGTGTTCTTATGAATTTGTTTAAACCAGAAAAACACAAACATTGCAAATTGTAAGCCTGAAAATTTCAAACAGAAAAACACAAACATTGCAAGTTTTTCAGGTTCTACAAGACCGCTAAGCATGCTGTCTTTGTTTGCCATCCGGTATTAATCAGTTCCGGTATGTTAGACGCAGTGTTTGAGATTGAAACAAATCGCAATTATGTTGAATTGTTTAGAACTTACTTTAAAAACTTTTGGCAACAAAGTTTTCCCTTTAGATTGGGATTTCACACCGGAGTTTCTTTTCTTGGAAAGTTCTTTCTCTGCAAAATGTAATTCTCTTGACAAGTAACTATGCGTAAATCATTACTTGCAGTTGTTGGATCGAGTTGAAAAATATCATCGGCTAAACATTTGTTGCCATGTCTCAGTACCTCGAACTGCGAATTTGCTACAAATTTCTGTTTGGTGTCTCAGTCAAATCTAACACAGTAGCTGCTTGGCATTTTTTGAAAAAGCTGTGAGAAAGAAGAAAACAACAATTTGTAAATTTTCAAATTGAACTTAGCAGTGAGGACATGATACTAACGATCTTTAGGCATGGAAGTGCCCTTGACAGTACCACTTCACCAACACTGCTAACCCCTCAACATTTTTAAAAGCTCTTTGTGTCCGTGCACCTTTCTTCTAGATTCTAGAATCTATATCCTATACTACATCAGATAGCGTTTCTTAAAATGATTTATATGATAGTTGAGCTTTAAGTATGAAAACGACACTTTTCTGCAGTACTACAAATCACTGATGCCGAGGAATCTATTGTAGGGGGCATAACGGTGCATGACCACGTAGTGGACGAAATATCATCGATTAAACACACTCGGGATCTGAAACATCCAACGCAATACTAAACGTTCTTGCTGACTTGTATGAATTCATTTCACATGCTCTGTTCCCTGCGTGCGGAGGAACTCAGTGAAATCTTACATGTGGAAAAAAGTTATCTTTTGTGTGAAATAATCAAGCGAAAACGAAATTTTAGAAGAGCAGTTATACGTTCGGGACGAAAACGCACTTTTCGCACTGCCATATGTTTGGAAGCAGTATGAGTAACGATAAAAAACTCCCTGACACTTCCCAAAACTTCCTAATGCGCATTAAATTGACTCTTCACGAAACTGCTAGTTTTAAGTTCGTGGAGTAATTGATGCTGTGCATGGAACCATAATCAACATTCAGATAAACACTGCTTGTCTCTCCGGTTGCACAAACGTGTTAATGTCGCCTGATAAAATTTTCAGATATATTCTGAGCACACAGTGACAAAATTTATCTGAAATGTCTCACCTGAGATAGAGTCAATATCTTGAACCGATGAATCGTAATCTTTCTTTACACAGACCTGAAAGCACTGGTAAGGTTGGTTTTCAGTCCGTTATTCGATTTTTTAAATATTGGTACAAATGATCTTACATAAAACATAATGAATCCCAGTTAGGTATAAAATTATTCAAGTAGGTCAAGTTGCACATATTCATTCTTATCAGGATGCAGTGTCGGTCCTTACAGCATTGTTTATGGAGAAAAAATTGTAATGAGTTTTTGAACCTCACTGAGAACGTTATTCACCTGGTTTTCTTCGTTGTATTTCGAACGTTCAGATCTTGACGTTTGTTTCTTGAAATTCTTTTCAATATTTGCTGAAAACGCGAAAACATTAATCGGAAAAAGTAGATAGTTTTAGGAAGATTTCAATACCTTTATTTATTAAAGTGAAAAGAGCAACTTACTAAGTATAGTCAAACAGCAGGACGTGGAACCTGATCCGAATTACATATTTGGTAAATACACTGTCGTTTGGGTCATAGATGGAGGAATCTTTTGCAAAGTGGCCTAAGACCTGGTTTACAAAGCCAGTCATAACCAAGCACCTGTCAATTTTTATTGTACCGGAACCAGTGGCGATATGGGTTAATAGCGCCCGGAATGGGAGGAGGCACGGCGAGCTCGACGCGTGTTAGCGTGAGTCACCGATGAAACTACGTGAAGATGGCAATGGTATGGAACGTTGGTCCGACTTGAACTTAATAATTTTTGAAACTTTGCACCCGGAACAACGGCCACTAATGCGCCATCACGCTATGCAGCTGACTCGATATATTGTATACAGCGGCGTACAGAGGTCTGGTGATGCCCGGGTCGACTGCTTGATTGTATGCCCCCTATCAAAATTTAGTATTGAGCAGTGGCCTACGATAGTCATTGTTACTGCATATACGTTGTTTGTAACGTTACAAAATGACGTCATATATCCGTTTGCAAACTAACGTTATGACGAACTTTGTTGACAAACATGCATATTATTCTGCACGCAGTCTCCTTACTCGTTGTTGTACAATGTGTCACTGTAATGAACATCAATTTATCAGCGCTCCACGCTAGGAGACCGGAGCAAAACACCACTCAACGTTAGGACAGAGCCGGCAACGCGTTAAAACAGGAGAGTAGAACACAATCAGTGCTATGTCAGCGCAGTTCACAACTGCAAAAACGTAAGGCTGCTCATTGAAACACTAAAGTAAAACACACTCAACACTATGACAGAGCAGTTTACAACTGCAAAAACATCAGGCTGCGCGAATGTCTCGTCGAATAGCAGTCGAGCAGAGAAGGTATGCGGCTGGGATGGCGGAAACCCAGGGTTTGCAGCAGGGGTCTTTGACTGAAATTGCACCTAGGGCCAAATGAGGACTTATGAAATAACCCGAGGGCCGTATTATGACACTGACTCAACAAAGGCGGTAACTCAATCTAATTACCGACTAGAAACAGCTTTCACATCTTATTTCCTGCTAAAGGTATCGTGAGTTATAGGCAAATAATTTCGTCTGCACGTTTTTTTAAAATGAACGTGTTCACTCAACGGCCGAGTACTTTCAAACACGGGCGAATAAAATGAATAACTTATATGTGGATCATTTGAATATTCTGAAAAACCATCGTGGGCCGCACAAAATGCCCTCACGGGCCACATGTGGTCCGCGGGCTGCGTGTTTGAGACCCCGGTTTACATTTGGAAACTTTCTCAACTACACAAGGATTAAGAATGCGCACGAAAGCTTTTGCTTTTTACGATGTGAATGTTATATGTACAACTAACTGGGGGTACATAACAGGTACGAGCTTGTGTGAGCCGTTATGATCAATCCGCCTGAACTGCTAATTAATGACGAAGCTCGAAATGATGCACATGTATGCGGCTGTATTAGGGCACACACAGGGTTGCCACATCAGAAAACGAAATAGGGAAACTAGTGACAAACAAAAATGCAGCTAAATCAAGCAAGTTCAAATCGGAAAGTTTTAAAATATGGCTCAGAAAATCAATTAAACGTCTATAATTATCTTCCAATCCTTTTTTTGTGATTTTCCATTGATCGCACGATCTGGAAAGGTCACGTCTCAATCAGTTTGATTGGATGTGCGCCGTACAACGAAGAAGACAGGTCCCTGGTATTGAAGAATGTGAGAATCACAGGAATTTGACAAAAAAACAAGTTTCAAAAAATTAAATCCATGCAGCATGTGTTAGCAGCCTTACAATAGGAAAAATCATCTAAGCACAGCATTTTAATTTTTGTAATTTCACTCTTTGGATGACCCCCTACCTTGGAAGCCAGGGGCCGTCGCTCCGTTCGCCCCCCTCTGCACGCCACTGACTGTATATTGTTGCGATCGGAAATCCCGAGCGGCAAGTGCGCAAAGCTTCACACTGTGGCAGCAAGCAACAATAGAGATGACCCGACTAGATCACTCTATCATTGCTTGTTCGTGGCACGCTTATATTGGTGTTATTCTTCGCGCACATGCCGTTCGTGGTGAATCGCACATTCAACGCAACGCCACCGGAGAGGTTGCAACAATATTATCATTCAGTCAAAGTACTACGTGAAAGTAAATTATCGTTCGAAGTTAGGAATAAGTGAAGACAAACAACAGTTTGGCGAAAAAAGCTATAATTTTCTTCAATACGTTTCGTCTTGTTCGACAACCTGCCCAAACTAGGCAGCCACTGCAGGTCGCGTAACAAATGCCTTCTAGCAATTTGTTATGCTTGTGCTTTGCGACATTTGACCTGTCGTAAGTTATAGTAGAATTTTGCACATAACAGCGTTGCTAGGTGACTGAAAGTAGAATGAGTTGTGAAAGCGGGCAGATTTCAGGGACTGATCCAGGGGGACGACTAGGGCGATCGCCCTCCCTAAAACCTATGAAAGTAACTTTTTTCACTATGATTTTGTACAATTCGGAAAACAGCATTTGCGATATAAGGCTGTTTTGCCACCCATTGTTTTGTCACAGCAATGTTGTGAAGCAGGCGCGTAACAAGGGGGGACATTTGGGGCATTTGCCCCCGAAATTTTCAAAACATTGCATAGCAATTTTGACATTTACAGAAACTTTCACAAAATAAAGATGAAATTTTATATTCCAAACTTTTTTAAGAAGTCTTCTTGGAATTTTTCTTTGTCCTATTGGTAAATTATCTCCTTTCAAGATTTATCTTGAGACAGGTCTCTGATCGAAAATTTCGTTAATGATTGGTATTTAACCACAAATATACTGGAAGTGTCAAAATCTATTTGTTCGTGTACTATTTTTCTTAGACAAGCCTCAATTTGCCCTCATGAAACTTTATAACAATAGGGCACTGTTGGACCGTGCAACTTGCTTAAACTTTGAAACTGATTAGAGAAATCTTGACATAACAGTTAGTGTCACATCAAACCGCTTGTTCTTCTACGACCTTCTGATTATTTTTGTTAGGGGCAAAGCGGAATCACCAGTATTAACGTAGTACATTTCTTAAAAAATGTTGTTTAGCTGCATTTTCGGTTCCAAACCTGATAGTTTTCACCTAAATTTAGCATGAGGACTGTTCCACGTTTTAGTGTCTTTCTGGATTGATCCCAGTACCACGGCTTGGGAAAAAGGTTTAGTAAAGTGTCATATGAGTGCTAGTCAAGTGTTGAACGCATCTACCTACTAGACCACTTTGGTTCCAAATGACGCTTTACAAGACCCTAACTCTTGCAACCAGAGCAAGTCCTGGAAGCTCAGACCCTTAAACGTGTTTCTAAAACGTTTCACACAATTCATGGATGCCAGAAAAAGCCGTTTTGCCCCAAGCACACCTGATCCGTTATGCGCCAAAGACACAAGATATCTCTGACCCGTTTTGTCAGAAATGGTAGCATTCAAAGACCCCTCACCCTTGACATAGGCTATCCATAAGTTTGGGATCTTCATTTGCGATAGAAACTCAACAATATGCCAGAAGAATAGAGCTAGAACGAATTTGCTAAACAAGACGAAAATTAGGCAGGTTTACTATTGTAGTAGCCTACACATCTGTCACACTAAAGCCATGACTACACTAGTTGAGTACGGAACCACGTGTTTGTACGAGGATACTAATTTTTACTCCGTCCTGATCGTTCGTTCTGCATCTTGATTAAAACTGAAAAGTTCTCATTTTCGGAACTGTTGCGAAGGGAACTTTTATCTGTGTGTCAGGCTTATGCAGAATCGCATGGAAATATTTTCAACTGCGGCTAAGAGCACAAAAAGCACAGTCACACCATTACTGACAAATGGGTGGTAAAAATCTAAAATCTGTTAGCCACTACAAATCTCTGGGAGCTGTACTGAATACTGAGCTCTCAGATGGCAAAGACTTTCAGAGACAACTGCGATATCAATATTGTGCAGCAAACAAGCTGCGAGCCTCTTTTTCCCGATGTTCAAACGCAGTTAAAAATGTACATTTTTGTTCCTTTTGTACGCCCATGTATGCATAACAAATATGGTGAAATTTCAGAAAGTCATGCATGCAAAGATTGCGTGTGACCTATAATTTTGTATGCAGAGCTCTACACAACCTGCCCTGGAGAGCGAGTGTTACTTAGTCATGACTCATCAGGTTCATTGTACCGGTGACATTTCTACATTTGAGGCATTATTAAGAAAAAATATCTACTTGTTTCTCGAAAGATGCAGAAGGTCTAATAATGCGTGGTTGCCTGCTTTGACGCAGTCAGATTGTTTATATTCTTCCTTATTCTTTGAAAACTACAGCCGCATTTTACTTTGTGACTGAGTGCTCGAGCATTGCAGTGTTTGTTCGTTTTAGGGTGTGCATGTCACAATGCATTCGTACTTTAGCTGGGCTTGACCAGTTTAGGAATTAGCGTCCCACTCTGCAGGAGTGTTGTACCAAGTGAACAAATAGTGTTAAGAATGCGTCTGTAAACCTGAGACTCGGCCTCCAATGCGTTTCAAAACCTTCTGTTAAGTAAATTTCTGTAGCCCAGTGTCAAGCGAAATTTTTGACCTATTAATTTTTGTCAGTTATTTTGTTTCTCAGAGTAAAGGAATACAGTTTGGCGATTACTTTTTGATGTATGTTGTGTAAATTAAAACTTTTTGGTTAGATGTCAGATACCCACAACAAGCTACACTACGGAGTAAGTAAAACCAGTGAAAAATATTGGACTTAATCTTAGACTTCAATTATATTTCTTTTTCTAATTGTAACATAAACCCTAACCCGGCACACTTACCTAAACACCAAGCCCTATGCCCTAATCATCAGTTTTCTCAACGTATTTTGTATGTAGAATGTTGCTCTGTGCATGCGCATATGGCGTGAAGTCAGAAATTTCGCTTGACACTGGTGATTCAGCCTCCAACGCTGTTTTTTATTAACCAGCGTTGTGCAGAATGTGTGTGTTTGTATGCTATGGACTTCGTGTCTGCGGACAAAAATACATTGTTATTATATGTGACCGTTTGCGAAAAGTTGTACCACGGTTGAATAAGCACGATGACGTCATCGAATGAAATTTCATGAAAATTGCCCCCCCCGAAATGAAGAGCTGGTTGAGCCCCTGCTGTGAAGTATACTTCATCTCTCTTACAGTGGTGAACCCGTAAAGAGAAAGACTGCCAAATATTATTGAAATTGTGCCCCCTAACCTTACTGGCTCTATCCGCCCCTGGAAGATTTGAATGCCGCATTTTCGACTAGTTTATAGACGAATTATCATAATTGCCCGTAACAACACACGCCGTTAATGCTATGATCCTCCGTAGTTCATAACACCGGGACACATTCGTGTGCCTCTACTTCACCAACTAGGTTGGAATACTTTAAATCTGTGCTGTATTCGTCGCTAACCGGTTGCAAAGATCTAACCCATCTGACCGCATCAGTACAATTGCTCTTGTTCATCTGTTTGAACAAAGTCTATGGTTAGTTTGTCATGGTGAAAAAAATCTTGTTTATGATGCATGAGTTTTTGGAAATGAAAACTTTTATCGGAATAGTTTTAAAAAGTGTTTTTTACACATCTGTTTTTCAAAAGTGGAGGGATCAAGCCCTTCAGTAAAAAGTAGGAGGGTTTAACCTCCCCGGGCCCTTGCTCCTCAACACGTGGCTTGAGTTAAATGTGCGTTCGATATCTACCTAGACCGTTAACGTTTGGTTTTGAGCTTTTATACATTAGTAGTGATTGCCAGGAACTGCACACGCTCTTGGAGCTGTTTGTACAATGTTTTGTGTAACAGATTGAGCAAACGCCATATCTTTACAAGAAACGAACAAATTTCTAAAAAGCTGTCCAGCAAAATTTAGGACACATCCTTAAAGTGAAATTTTCAGGTTTTATTGCTCTTTACAGCACCAATGGTGTATTAACTCTACATACAGAAGCATTGTTATGATGTATACCAAAGTAAGAAAGTACATGAGTTTTTTATACAGCAACTCAATTGGAAAAGTAATACGTCTAAACTCGCAGTGAAATGTAAACACACTGTTGCAGGAATGACACAACTTCAACTTGGATTACGGTTTTGTGTATTGACTAAAAGCAACACCGTTATGTCAATTTTCAAGCAACTATTTAATAAAGATCAATTTTACTTACGTTTCGGGGATTCTTTTGTTGTTTCCACGGAATGTGAAAAAAATCTCAAAATAAAAAGCTTTGCTTGTTTTTCTCTTGACTTCGCTTTCATCTCTGCTTTTCTAGCTTTTATAAGTTTTTCCAGATGTTGGTACGAACAAGTAGGTTCTTTTGTAAAAAAATGTAGTTTCTCTCAGGTGAGAAAAATGTCCGGAAAGCAATTACTTGGAAAATGTAATGTATTGCTCAAAATGTCAAAATGACGCAATGTTTCATATCGTAATTTCAAGCATTACAATCAACCTGCCGTTAAGGTGCTTTCCACAGCTATTCATATTAGTTACGCTGCCCAGAGTCATTTGATGGGCATTCCAAGCATGACCAACCGCACCACTTCGATATAAGCACGCCCACATCCCTGAGACCGTATCAGGAAAACAAAAACTCGTATCCGAGTTACCTGGCTCGGTATATGCGCGCAATGAATCATAAAGCCAAACAAACACTAGAAAAAATTGAAGTCGGGAATCAAATGCAGTGGTAATAAACCAAAATAAGAGTGATGAAATGCCGCCTTTTCACATAGCACAACAATATCCGTTTTCTTTTATCAGTAAATGAAAAGTGTGTCTTTTCTGCAAAAACTTTAACCATGATTCAGTGAAGTACTCTTTTTTTGCTTTTACAGATGGCATCTTCTCCCAGGAGGGATATTTACCCTGGCTAATGTACGCTGGCTTATTTTGTCGTACAACAGTTTTCATCATGGCTGGTGGCCACCACATGGATCTATTTTCGGTTTGTCAGAAACTTGAGGAAATTTTTAACAGTTTGAGGTCAATTTTATTACTAAAACCAATTCACATGTTAGATTCTTGATGATAAGAACTTCTGAACATATCGCAACGGACAACTTATTTTAACCCGCCTTATATTCAAGCAGTGTTGCCACTCTGTTGTTACGGAAAATTACTAGATTTCAATATAAAAAACACTAGATTCACACAAAAAACACTAGATTACAAATACGTGAGAGATTTGTCAGATTACGAGAAAATTGGTGTTGTATTTAAAGAATAGGGGTGTTTGATGAAAATTACTGTATCTATTTATTTGTCTCAGACCAGATGGTCCATGGAACACACACAAAAAACGATTGTTTTCTTACTGCTTAAAATCTTTTAATATGACTTCATGACTTCAAGTGCAACACCTTTACACATGGTAAATTACTACATAGGGGAAAAAGACCAAGCACACATCCACGCACTGAAAACGGCGAGAAAATGCGTTGCATTGCAAAAAACACATTGCGCAACTCACCAGTGTTTCAAAACATTCAATCTGCCAACATCATACTTTTTTTTAAACAAGTCAAAGTGAATATGTCTTCTGTGTTCATCATAACAAAGGTGATATGTAAAACTTGGAGCTCCTGCATGCCATCAAGAATTGTTTGCGTGCCAAGTGTGGCACGACATTTTTTGACCTAATAACTTTGGAGTCGCTCATGGTATCAGTGTGAAATTTGGTTTGTGGACGTTTCACAAACTTTTAAAAAGGCAGAAAATTTTTGACTTTATTGACTTTTGGTTGCCCTAGTAATGATCAAGTGATGCAACTTTCACACATAATCACCACGGCTGATTGGTGACGAGTAAGTGTTTGCCTGCTAACGATTTTTTTAATTTGCCCTCCGAAATTGTAAGAAATCTGATATAACAAAGTGTGTGTGCTGCGCTGACAGTGACTTGCTGTACATTTCAAACTTGAGACTCCTATATTACTCAGCCCCGTCGCCACGGAGGCTTTGGTGGGCTTAGCCCAACAAAGCTCCAATCCCCCCAAAAAAACATTTGCGTTTGTTGCACAACATTCCCTTGCGTGGTGCGCTTGGGATTCATCATGTCTTGACTAAGTAGTTTTCTAGTGGTTCGGCAATATTTCATGCAAATAATTCTCTCAAAAATGTCTCATCTGAATTTCAACTCCTTTGAATGAAAGCTTAGCCCTTTCATTTCATTCAGTCTGCACCTCGGCTCGTGTTGTCCACAATATATGGAAACTTTGCTAATAAATTTGCATGGTTTAGTTGCATATTTTTGCATCTAATCGCAAAAGTTCATGTTAACGCTGATCAGTGAGAGGACACGACAGATTTACTAGTTGCTATTTGAGTTCGACTGATCCTTCCATTTATTTTCGAGCAGTTGAAATTGATATAGAGCCCCAGCGAAAAATCTTAGCAAGTTAGCAAGTTGGTTTCTTGGTTTCGGGAGGGGGCATGTCCTCTTCGACCTCATTATGGCTGCGCTACTGGTTCAAACGTAAAGTAGTCAAACACTAGCTGTTTCAAAAAACACCAGAAATGCGTAAAATGTGAGAAAAACATAGCAAATCTCACAACGTTTTTGAAACCTAAACAAACGTAAACCACACAGAATAGTTCAATTTGAAAAATCGTGTTTAGCTGGTCTGGTATCTGCCTACGCAAGCTAATATGAGGCTATGACTCGTTGGACTGTCTGGAAGCTTGGTTTAGTTGCCAGTTAGTGAGTGTAGCCTTTCTGCAGATTGGAGTGCAGTGCAGGAAAAGATTCACTTGGAACCGGACGGGACAAGGTGAGCGCTCCACTTGTATCTCTTCCAAGCAAAAATTGTGCAGCAAAAATATTGCAAAAGAGCCAAAAAGTAGCCAAATAGCCAAACAAAAATTTTGGAGCAAAGTGCTTCTCAAAAGAGCCAAATGTCTAGGTTTTGCCTCCAAAATAGCCAATGTGACAGCCCTGGCCGTAACTTGAAGTGAACTTTTGAAGATTTTTTGCCATGTTATTCTTACACAATAAAGACCAATAGTAGAATCCGCTCTTTAGTTTCCCAACCTGCCTCTGCAACAGTGTTCCCACAATATCTTCTAGAAGTTCCCTAAACTTGAGCTTAAAATTCCCAAAATTTTATAAAAGTTTGTTAAGAACATTTAATGGCTTTCTACCAAGCAGCATAATGTGTTACATTACACATGTAATACACAATGACATAGGAAATCTTAAAAAATAAAACGAAACAATCACATAAGCATAGGTAACTCACACCTGAAGAAACATATTGCCTGGAGATTATGAGATAGATTTGCTATTGGATTTATCTAAACCAGGGTGGGAAACCTGCGGCCCTCGGGCCAAATGCGGTCCGCGGAAACATTCAATATGGCCCGAATCAGAATTATCATTACCCAAGTTAGAACACAAGATGCAGTCAAAACGAAACTCCATAACAAGCAGACACGTAGACAGTAAGTCGAGAAAAGTCTTTCTCGCTCGATGACAGTTTTCTCTGCTTAAATTTTCTTTGGAAAATAAAGATCGAATTTTAGGATAAATTCATTAATTTTGGGGGCGCGCCAGCTATATTCCATAATTCATGGGGTCTCTGTAGGGATGTGCATCATGGACATTTAGAGGTTCTGGAACATTCCGGAATCTTTTTTTCGAATCCAGAATATCGAATCCTGTTCTGGAATAACTTGTTAGGAGTAAAATGAGTTGATCGTGCAAAGATTCACAAAGCCGATCAGCGGACACACGACCTGTTAACTAATAGTACTTTACGCCACCATGCAGTGCCGTGCGCGTGCTGAGTGTTTCTTTTTCTTTCTCAGGAGCGGAAAGAGTGCCACTGTAAAACTTTTTGAAATTATTTGTTTTGCCAACTTTGTAATTTTTCACATTTATTTCGAATCTAAATATTTGGAAAAACTCTAATTTTTTGATTCGAATACTGAAGGATTCGAATCCACAAGATTGGATATTCCATTATATGCAATGCCTACGCCTCTGTTAAAAAATGGGTTCCCCATCCCTGCTCTAAAGCAATGATCATGTCAAATCAACTGCGTTTTGATTATAAAACCAATACATACCAGTAGGTTAACTGCATTTCATACCACAGTATAACATGATTTTCCCAAAACTGACGCACCATTAGGCTCTCTTTTTCACTGAAGCATGATTACGGGTCTACCTCTGACGCACTCTTTAATGATGGCATAATTCCAGGCAGGCTTAACGCTTCTCTAATAAGCAAAATAAATATCTAATTTCGATGTAAGTGTGAACTACTTTTTTCCTGTAACTGACAGTAAATCACAACCTGATTTTCACATCAGATGAAAACGCGTGACCCCAACTTTTCCCAGTTTCATCCCAAAAAATACAATTTCTCTAAAAATCGCTGGATTTCTCAAATCCCAGATTTTTCCTCAAAAGATGATGAAGTTTCCAATCTAGGGATAAATTCCCCAGAAGTGGAAACGCTGCTCCGCAGGCAAAGAAGCGGTTTTAGTGAACTGCAAGCCATATCTCTGCATGATACCAGAACAGTGAATTTGACTCCTTGCAGTGTGAGTGTCATACCAGCGAATAAACTGCCATTGCCAGAAGTATATCAAATAATCGGAATTAAGCTGCTGACTTCAGGTTTTCCAGAAACTTTTGGTTCGTCGTCCCAATTTCCAGGGTGGGCAAATACCTGTTTTTCGCCCTGCGGACGCCCATGATCTCAATCAGACATGGGGTAATCGTAATCGATTACAGTTTTTTGAGTAATCGTAATCGATTGAATTGACCAAAAATGAAATGTAATCGTAATCGATTACACTGCCAAGTTAATCGTAATCGACGATTATGTTCGCGATTAAAAACTTGGAAATCTTCACTCTACATCGCTGTGCGCTGAACCGCGGTTGTGGTGGCTGGGTTTCCTCCTTTATCATCGTTTGTTATTGTTTCAGGGAAGGCCACTTGCTCAGTCTGTGTGCGTTAAATCCAGATAGTCCAGTGGCAAGCACAGCGTTTGTAGCAAATTCTCGCCTTGTTCTAGCTACCCTTCTTGTTGGCCACCAGAAGTAACGTAGCGAGTCTAGTGAGACGTAGAAACAAATATAAGAGCTTTACTTAAAAACGAGTTGACACTTCGGCAACAGAATAGCGGGACATTACGAGGAGAGGTGTTGATTTTATTTATGTACAATATAGGCTATTCAGAGTGAACTTATGAATGCAAGTGCTGGATTAGGCTACGTATATAATTAGTACAGTAGATTATATACAGTAAACTTTTTTTTCAGAGGAATAAGGTACTTTAATCTAAGTCGAGAGTATTTTTCCACAACACTGATAACTAGCATGTCATCCGCGACCCACCAGATACTGGTTAAAAAAACTCAACTAAACCTGTGAGGTTTTGTTGACCATTGACGTTTGCAGCTATCTTGGCGTCACTGTTGATTTAATTTCTAATTAAAAGCTGCACAATACTTTGCTGGATTAGATCGTAGCCCGCACTTAGAAGAAATAGTCAGCAATATCGAAATTATCAACAAACGAATTTTCAGCGTTGCTGGACGAATGTCCAAGCCTGATAGGTGTCGTTCGACTGTTAAAGATATGAAGCCTTGATGTTTATCAACTGTAACAAAGATATTTAAACATTGATCATTTTTATTTTTAAAGTGTTTGTTGTAGTGGAGTAACTGGCGGGAGGGATGAGGGGCGATTCGACTCCACTGGCCAGCTAAATGTAAAAACCAGGCCTCCACTTAGCTTATCTTTCGGTTTTAGTATACTTTTGGTTTTCAGTAGATTGTCTTTTTGCGTTTTTCGGAAATTTTCGGTTGATTTGTGGTTTTAGTGTAGCCATCCACACCCGGATTCGCCATTATTTCGCAAGTTTTTTCATCTGAGTGTTGAGTTGTAGGTCACCTGCAGAGGCTAGTTGGCTTCTTTCAGCTAAGTTTCCCTGCTAGCTCAAACCTCTAGTTACGCCACTGGTTTGTTGACTGCACGAACATCTCAGTAAACAATTAGTGTACATTTGTTTCCGGTGCTTGATCTTTACAGATAGTAATTTCGGTTATTGCATTCATTAATTTCGTATGTTATCTGAAAATATACTTACATCAAACCATGCAAATGGGGTTTGTTGTCGTTCTGAAGAAGTTTCAAGACAAATCTAATCGCGATTGTAATCGTAATTACTTTCAATGTAACCGTAATCGTAATCGATTACATTGTGATTTTGTTTATTCGCAACCGTAATCGAGCAGGTGGCAAGTAATCGTAATCGATTACATTTGTGCTGTAATCGCCCCATGTCTGATCTCTCAATTACGAAGAATCATGAATGATACGTTACTTCCTTAGATTTAGAACATACAATTTATTTCTCTAGCCTGCCAAAACGCTCTATGCTTTTCTAGAAAGCATAGATTACCTATCATTCTCTGTTTTATTTGCTGCTACCTCTTTGAAGTTCGCCAACAATTTTTCCAGACTGGATAAAGTGGATTTGTTGCTGACTCGGCTCACAGAAATTTCGTCATCAAACAGTTTGTGACGATAAAATGGGTCGGTTGCTGGTTTTCGACGACAGGCTGTCAAACATCATTTGGGTTTTGAGTATTCTGTTGTTTATAACATGCTAATGCGAACCATTCTTGAGACTCGTTTGATATTGTATACTGACGAAAAAGGATGTTGCAGTATTGTTTAATTTTGCGCTTAAAGCTACGTCTTTCTACATTCAATGTGACCTTCTGTGTTTCTGCTTTGAGGGGAAGAAAAAAAAGTTGAAAAATTTTGGCTTGACAAGAGCTTCTTCAAGCTCCTGGTCCTTTTCTTGCATTGCAATTTTTCATCAATGGTAACCATGATTTAGAAGGTTTCATCTCTTAGTTGAATTGCAGTGCGGGTTTTTCTGACGTAGAGATGTGATATCGCATTGCTAGCAATGAAATCTATTGAGAGATTTTTCCTAATTATGTGTATTTGCGGTTCAATTTAACAAATCACACAGTGAAGTTGCGAATAAATTCAACAAATAAAGCTTTGAAAATAAATTGCTTGGCTTCGAATTTTTCTTTAGTTTAGAAACGTTTTTTTGTCCGGCGAAACAAAATGGCCGAAGGTTTTTCTAGTTTATACTGATTCATAAGCACGTTTTTCACCACTTGCAAAAACTGAGATGTTTTACCTTCAAGCTAACCAAAGAATTTTATTACATGCCTGAAAATATTGAACTCGGGCAATTATTGAGGTAAACCTTTTTAGTAGGACACATGCTATTCGATATGAAGTATTTTTTCCCATACTTACCTTCCATTTCTTTTTTCTTCATCCTCGTGGGTAGTGAGCTCGATTTCACCTGGAAAAATCAACCTCACTTCTAACGAAAGTTTTATTAACATGCGTCCGTATTCGGTGGAACGAGCTGAACCAGCAAGTGTATTAGTGTATTTAAATTGAGTATAATGTTTTGCTGAATCTGCATCTTAAAATCTTTTAAGGAAAAGCATCTGCATCTCCCGACACATGTTTAAACGTCATAAACTTAAAAACACTTTTATTATAATGACAAGCCGATTTTGTCATTGTGACCATGAACTATTTATAGACATATTCCTCACATTTTCATTCAAGACACTAAAATATAAAAATACTGTACTGTTTGCGTGTGTTTTAGGAATCACGAAAACTGAAACGCATTTCCTTGTCTAGTATGTCACCATTTTTCTAGAAATGTATATCAGATGCACTGGCTTCAAAATTGACACAAGTCACAGTATTATTGCTCAGCACTTACTTTAAATAGTTTTGAAGGTGACGATTTTCCTCCACACTGGGTTTTCGTATCAACCTCGAAGTTTCGTTTTGGAGAAGGTTCTTTTTCTGCAAAATGTAATTAGCTTGACAATAACTTTGGGCAAGTTTTCGCTTGGTGGCTTGCGTCTGAAAATGTCACTAGCCAAACTTTTACAGACTTTTCTCTTCACTTCGATCATGAAATTTGCTGGTTATGATCGAATTTTCAGTCCATTTTAGCACAAAATGAGCTGTGTTTGCTGCAAAATGTTGTGAAAAGGAAAAAACAATGCTTTGAAAATCTTATCTTTAACTGGTCAACAAGAACGCCCTTTTGGTATCAGCTAGGCAAGAAAGTGCTTTTTTGAGCAGCAGCATATCTTCAAAATCACTCATTGCTGGGCAACGTCTTTATACAATTTGCCCCTGTATTGGTTTTGCTCTATCTGCCTAAACCTTTATTGCTAGATTGCTAGGTCTGTTAATTTGACTATATCTTTTGGAATATTTTGTCTCTGAAAGCGCACGCAAAACGTTTTGCGTTGACCAAGCAGATCTTTGGAGAAACCTTGCAAATTTTCAACTACAGGGTAAGTACGATAAACAGTTCTAGGTAAAGAAGCTAGCTTAGTTCAAACGTGCAACTACTCGTTCGCTTTCGAGAGAATACGGTGAGTAATTGTTTATGCATGCTTAACCTTCTACAACCAGAAAACATGGGGAGCGTCTTTGGGAGGTTAAATTACCTCAAGTATCCCAGTGGTCACCAACCTGAGCTCTTTGCAAAAACTTAGTAGAGGAAGATGCAGACGTGTCGAAGCATACGCAAAACCAACCTTTGTGCCTTGAAAACGCTTAAGGTAGCAATTTCTTCAGGCGGCCAAAGTATATTTAATAACAATGCAATCTTGATGAAAATACAACAACTGCAGAGATCAGATACACTTGCGTTTGAGCTTATCAAGACCGCAAGGCGCAAGTTGTTCGTAAATACAAAGTGACGTCAGATGTTTGGCAGAAAACCAATAAATGTATTCTTCTGTATGCGAAATGCTGTTCTGTTTTTGCAAATGACTATAAAACAAGATATTTTCAGGGACTGTTGGTTCTAAGGCCTACGTACGTTCTATAAGATATGGAGCCACCATACAGAATTAATAATCTTCCTAGACCAGCTATGTCCAACTGAAATGCCTTACTGGGCCAAAAATACGTCACTATCTCCATGAGGGCCGCACATTTAATGACTTACTTTCATTTGAGCAAATCAAAGTTTAGTTTAAAGCAACTGAAAACATTCGAATATTAACTGCAGTGATAATGGCGACAAGGTACTTTTAATCAATCCCAAACTGTGATGTCATAAGTAGTTTAATTAGTGGTTAAGGAACAATCAGGGTAGTTAGAAATCAGTTTAATGCGTGAGGAATACATGAGTAAAAATCACGAAACTAGAAATCAGTTTTGCACTGAGTCAGTGGACACGTGGAAGTCTACCAGTACACAGTACATGATAAAGAGGTACCGAAGACCATTGCATCGAAAATGTCAAATTTAAGATTATCAAAATAAAGACAGATTATCATTGTTTTGTACAAACGCAATAATGAAAAACTAATGGGCCGCAAGAAACTTTCTTCTGGGCCACATGTAGCCCGAGGGTGGTGCTTTGGATATTGCAGGGCTAGATTAAATTGCTAAAATAGAATCTAGGTATATGGACTTTTTAAAACAGTTTGCAGAAACAAAAGCACATACACACGAGCACAAAATATTTTTGCTCCGTTGTAGAAGTTGCACCGCATAAGACTTTTTTTACTCGGCGTTAGATTTGCATACAGTGCCACACGTTAAGGATGCGGTGAGGTTATTTTAACATAAGTATAGGAGTGTTTGAACTTCAGCAACCCTTTTTCATCAAGTCAAATAACTTTCGGAAAAACTTGTTTTTTCCTTTTTATTTTTCTCGTTTTTTTCTGTTTTCACATTGACGCATATTGACACCTCCTCTGTGCAATAGCGTAGCCAGCCCAAAAAGATTTTTGGGGGAGCCAAAATGCTTGAGTTTAGGCAAATAATAAGTACAAAATGACAATATGTTCCGAAAATTTTTGGGGGGGGCATTCCCCCCTAGGCCCCCCCTGGCTACGCCTATGCCTCTGTGTATCACTATGCACTGAAGATCGCAAAAGGCCAAAAGTGTTCTATTTGGCTGAATTTTGAGGCATACTGAACTTTCATTAAGAAAAGCAGAACAATACAAATCTTTTGGGTATGAAATGTTTAAGCAACAGCAACGTAAGGAAAAGATGAAAACTGCACAACAGTTATACTTTCTGTCCTTCCATGCGTCCGTTGTATGTCCTCTTTGTTGACTGCAGGTTTTAAACAAAATAGCAAATAAATGAAATGAACAAATAAATCAGGGATAAATATCTAATAAATGGTTATTTAATTTAGTTTTTCAGATAAAGCGAACATCGCGAAATTGAGCCACGTCTCGGCAAAACATCTCTGGATTTTAAAATACAAAAGTGACGAGGACTTTTTTAGGAAATGTCTTTAAGTTTGAAGAAAAGGCAGCTACTGATTAAATCAGAATTTTGCGAATTATGCAAATATGCTAGACATAAAAATTGGAAACCATGTGTCCTTCGTGGTTGCCTGGACATAGTGAAAGGATAATTGAAAGGTTGGTTTTTGGAAACATTTGTAAAAAATCTCTTTGTGTAAGGTTTGCGAAACGCGACTTCGCATAACCTACACATTATGCCTCTTTGCACAACAGAAGCGAAATCAATGAAACCTTTTGAGGGATTTCATTTCTAGGCGTCTTTTGCCATGAGGCAAAAGGATGTGGCTGGGCAACTTTCAATTTTTGATGCCATTAATTAAGATACTCAAATGAAAGAATGGATCAGAATTAGCAGTCGAAGTGCGAAGATTGAACAGGAAACTGTTTTTTTATGAAAATAGGAGAGTTAGATATATCACTGATGTCGCAATAAAAGCAAGTTTCCCGTAGGTTGGACTATGGGCGTCAGAACGGCAGAGTATGAGAAAAATTAAGGTCCTGCTGAACATCATTTTGTTTTTACTCAATTGCAGTCATGAACTCGTATTTTTGCTCTCAGTATAGGCTAGTTTTTATATATGACTATTAAGGCAAATTTGACATACTGTTAACCTTGTTTCTCATACTGGTGCAAGTTTGAAAAGTTACCAGACACCAACGTTGCCGATTTCCGTAATACTGTCGACGAACATTAGTGGACTGATAAATCGTTGTACTTATAAAATAGCTTTCACAGATGATAGGAGTTACGGGATTAGCATTATCTGACCCGCGAGCTGATGTGAAAAGCGTGGCTTTAATTCCATTGAGAACCCAGAATCATGCAATAAAACCTTCATAAGAAAATTAAATATTTGTACATCTGTGGCGTGTTTTCACTGTTGTGGCAAAGTTCTATGGCTTGCAAATATAGTGCGTCAGTTCTACTAACATCCTACCATAGCAGGAATTGCGCGTTGTTGATTTCAGTATTTCCACCAGCAATGCAACTTCTAGTACTTTATCGTGCATGTGCTTTGCCCGTTTTTGATGACGGAGATGTTGCTTATGACAACTGTTCTGTCACCGACGCCAATCTTCTTGAATGCGTTCAAACTGCTGCTGCAAAGCTTGTCGTTGGTTGCTTCACGACCACATCACGTGAGAAGATCTTGAATGAATTAGGTCTCACGCCACTACATCTCCGTCGTCAGTTTCACATTCTGATTGCACTTTGTAACATAGATTTTGGACCATGCCCTTGTTCCAAATTTTTCAAATATCTTTGTAATTATTCATCGATTTTTCATCTCAGTGTATAGCTACCCGCATGCAAAAATCAGTGTCTTTACGTTGCAGTTTTTCACAAATGCTCCAAACATTGGATTTCACTGCCCACCGCGTTTTTTCCTTGAGTTATCGCCATTTCCGCCTTAAAGTATCCAATTTGCTCCTTAAAACCAAGCAGCCTTTAGCATTTGCACTATTCTAATCCGGTTCCTCAGGTCAGCTCCTCATGCCAAGGTTTCAAAAAAATTTTGTAGATGGTGTCATCTCTTGTTCATTGTTTGATTCGTTAAAATTCCACGATCTAATCACAATATTACTATTCAGACGTCACTATCCAGACGTCCAAAATTATCCAGGGACCCATCTGTGCTCCTGTTCAAGGAGATGACAATTCCAGGTTCCGGACTTACCTCATCAGTATTTAAAAAATAAACATACAAGCAAACAAACAAACTCTGCAATGCAACTTAAAACAAAGGGCAAGCAGAACTTCATTAATTTTACTAAGCGTCTTCCCTCAGAGCGAAATAATAAAGTGTATACCGGTTGTGACATCACGCTCTTTCTGGACATGTCATTGGTCGAGACTAACAGCTCTGAAACCACTGTTGCGTGTATAGAGTGGGAGCGTTGGAGCAGAGTAGGATTTGGAGTGCTGAAATCACTGTTGCGTGTATGCGTGGGGTATATCTCTATACGCGTTACAGTGATTTACGGTAGACATAGAATTGCAAATAGATTTATAAAGCGTAGTCTGATTTTGTTAACAGGAGATTTTTTAATGCATTTGAATGGAAATACTTATTTTCAAGGCAAATTGGATTTAATCGGCGGATGGATTTTTTATCTGCGGATTTGTTAAACGGCATCTACTGTATGATATTTGTATTTCTGTACTTGCTTCGGTAAAATAACTTCACAAATTAACTAAAATGCAAGTCGTTTGACAAAACTTGAGCAGACAAGTAATTTTGAAGTCCAGTCATATAAAAGGCAAGTTTAATACATCAATCAATTTATCCACCAAACGGTCTGACAGCTAGTTTGTAAATAACAAGACCAAGATCTAAATTATAATTGCCTGTGGTCTATTATCTTAGTCAAGGACAGGAGCAGCTTATTTCTTTTATGGCTGTGCTGCAGAAGTGATTTGAAATAAACATAATTTTTTTTTTATCTTCAAGTGGACAACCCTGCACTGAAGGAAGAGTGGAAGTCACTTTCTTGCCGTTGTTGCAGCGGAACTTTCTGTTACATTTATTTTTCATAACAAGACTGAAAAACAAAGTTTATCCACGAGACTTCACCTGGATCTTTAACCTCGCCCTTGTCCGCTGCATGTTCTTCTGAAGAAACCTAGAAAATAAGTGTTTGTGCAGTTGGTTCATCACTGCCTATGTAGTTTGTTCGCCCGTGTTTAACATGCAACATCTTTAATGCATTCTAGTTCGTCACACCGTCTGGTAAACAGAACTAATAACATTTTCAGATTAAGAAGTGTTGGCATAAATTCAAACATACGTTTCTTGCTTGAGGCAGTTTGTATGCATCATTTGCATCATGCTGAACCTCTTCTTTCTCAAAGTTTTTTGAACAATTGCGTTTGGAAGATCTTTTCATAAACCTCCATTTTTTCCCTGGAAACAATAATTGCTGTGAAGCACAGTTAAAAGCATTAGGTTTTCTGTATGTTCTCGAGCAATCATCCGACTGCGCTCTGTTTTCATCTTTTTGCGATGATTCAAACTTGCACATATCTATACTCAAGTACGAACTCTCTACAATGGGGATAAGCAAGGAATCTATTGGCAAATATTATAAGGAAATCGATTTGACGTAAAATTACGCATCCTCATTCAAATAGCTTCTGTGAAGTAATAACTTAGAGCAAACGTCATGTGGAAGGGTTGCAGGAAAGATAAGAGGAAGAGCGTTTGCAACGATAAAATATTATATAAGTCTTATTCACAGTAACGTGCAAAGTAAATTTGAAAACCATGAAGCAAATCAAGGACTTCAAGCCAGGTTCTTAACGAGGTTAGATGGCGCCCGGGACAAGAAGCAAGTTTGGCGCCCCCATGTTCGAACCTGAGGTCTTTCGGAAGCAAATTTACTGTATTGAAGAAAGTTCTTGCGACATTGTTGGGACTTTTCGGCGCCCTTTGCAGTGATTCGACCTCCGGGGAATTGTCTCCCCTTGCTCCCCCATCGTTACGCCCCTGCTTCAGGCAAAAGAAAAGATCACCAAAAGGTGGTATGTACTAGCCTTGAAAATGTTTTGTAAATCAAATTTAGTATTGTTATGAATCGCTTCACCGAGAGGCACAAACAAGTCAGAAAAGTGTTTCTTACAAAATGCGAAGTCGAAATGGAATACGAACGGTGCATGGCACCACGTTTTCGTTCCTACTGTTGAGGAAACACAATTCGTATTGCATTCTCTTATCAAGCAAATTTTTTCTTATCGAGTTTTTTGCTGCAACAAGTGAATAAGTTCGAAAACCTCGGGGGCAAGATTCGTAGAAGGTGACATAGGGCAAAATATATGAGGACTGATATCTGGACTGACAGCAAACGCAGTAATGCGTACAAAGAACGCAGTGATGCGTACCAAGAAGGCAGCGATGTGTTCAACACTCAGTTGCTGTTTAATGAGAGCTTTCGAATTCCGCAAATTTTCAATGTTTAAATCCGTCTTTGCTGCGACTTTCGCATACTTTTTATGATATTCGCACATGACTTAACCAGGCGAATCGTGAACGCAAGTTGCAATTTTTTTGCACAGAGTTCATGATGCAAAGATATGATGAAGCAGGCAGCAGTGCATTTCGTAAATTTCTAAGCATCACGCCGCTTCCCCGAATGAAACGATCTCAGATGCGATGGTTCAGCCCTGTGCCCAGATATCCCAACAAAGGTTATTGACGAGGCAGTTTCGACTGGCTACAACGTGGAAAAGCGACCGCTTGGCGAGGACCAGATGGAAGGATAACGTAAGTGACCTGGCTTGATCTCTGCCAAACCTATAGCTGAATTTTCTGAGAATTGAGACTTACCAAAGGATTTTCTTCGACTATTGAATTTGCATATATCTCCAGAGGAAATACTGGCATGAAAATGATGACGGTGACTTCAGAAATGTCTGGTTTTCGTATGGGTTTGTGTGGCGTAGAGAGAATGGTTCATGAGTTCATGTTGTTTAGTTAGCAATTGCCAGTAGATAAGATCTATGCAAGCGACCGAGATCGATCGGTGGAGGCTACACATTTCTTGCGATCGGTGAAGGGTACACAAGACTAAAATTCTCGGAAAAGTAGTCTTAGTTGCGAGAAATGTTCCTCATTTCTTAAATTAATGCAAGAGTTACGAAATGAGGCGCACTTTTCGAATGTCATTTTTAAGGTCGACCAGATGATTGTTGCGGAATACAAAAATTTTCTTCAGTGTGGGTGAAGTGTCAAATTAACCAAAAACCTTTAGTTTGTGTGTCAAAGATAGGCATACAGATTTCAGAACCCATGACAATCGTTATAAAATGTTTAGATTTTGAAAACAGCAAAAAATAGGATCCTTCCTTTTAGATCTGAAATGGGTGCACGTAAAAGCTATTCGTGTCGAGCCTACATTAATTTGGTTTGCCAACCACTCATCCTATGGCGTAATATTAGAACGGGGAGGATGACAGATGCCTTAAAGTGGCCCTCCCTGTTGTGGCATTTCCTGAAGTGCTTACTAAACCAGTCGTTTTGAGAGCAACCACTGCTACCCGTGCTGGATGTGTTCGGCACGGGCTGGATAGTAAAACGCCGTTTACAAGGTGCGTCAGCATCCCTGCTGCCAAAGACGACCGAAGACCCTGGACACTGCAACTGAACACTGAGGGGCTCACCGCAAGCAAGATCAACGTTATTGAGTAGCTAGCCTACAAGAACAAGGCACTTGTCCTCGTCCTTCAGGGGACCCACTGCACAACTGCAGACAAGCTAGTGATTCTCAACATCTCACTAACTGGATCAGTCCTGAGCAGGAAGCACGGCCTTGCCACATTTGTTCAGAAGCAGTTGATATGGTCACTGGTGGATCAGTCCCCAGAGCAATCAGAGACTGAGTGGTTGTGCGTAGACGTCGCAGGACATAAGATCACTGACGTCTGAAAACCTCCACCCTAGCGACTCACACCAACAGCCAGTGTTCCATCTAAGGTGTGCCGCTGCGCAGTAACACCAGACCGTTTGCGCAGTGAAATCTCAATCTCGCGCACTTGTAACATTCCAAATTTAATATCGTAGGTATATCGCATAGCCCTGTTAACATTGGAAACGCTTCACAGTTTGTGTGCCTACATGGTTGAGTAATTGCATGCACACTAAAACAAATCTTTTCTCAGTGTGAAAATTTTTAGAAGAAACACTGCCAAGAGCCACACCGACGTTCTCACGCCCCAGTCTGTATGCTGGCGACTTCAACTGCCAGCACGTCAGCAGGGATTATAGCACAACTCCTGACGGTGAGAGCCAGGTCTCCTGGACAGCAGCCAACAACCTTGAGTTGCTGGACAACCCAAAGGGAGCAGCCAGTTTCTTCTCTCACCGATGGAACGTCGGCACCAACCCGTATCTGGCCTTCGCGAGTGTCGGCCATGACAACCGATTGCCTGCCTGACAGACGTGTTCTACAAAAGTTCTCACGGTCACAACAACGACCCTCTCTGATAACGCCACCGAGGCTTAAGATTCCTGCCCACAGCGATCCGGTGAAGCGTTGGAACTGCTACAAGGCTGGTTGGAATCGCTTTTGCCTTCTCACAGGAGAATCCGTTGAGAGATTGATACTCCGGACACAACAAACATTGAGAAGGCATATCAGGAACTATGCGAGAGCTTATATTTGCTGCTAAAAATGTATCCCTCGTGGCCGTCGCAAGAACTACTGTATGTGCCATGTTGGGACAAAGAGTGCGAGGCCCTTCATTGCTCCTTCCTCCGAGCCCCAGTGGGGACTGACTCTGATAGAGCCGCTTCATCCTTACATTCACGGCTCGATCAGAAGAGGCAGGAGCGATGGGAAGAAGCTGTCAGTTCCATCGACTTCTCCCACTCCAGCAGCAAGGTGTGGAGCACCATCAACAAACTTACTAGCAGGTCCGGACCGTGGTCATCCGAGGGGGGGCAGGGAAGGGCCTTGACCCCCTGCATTTTGAATTTTTTTTATTTTTCTATTGCATTTTCAGCAAAAAAAGGTCGTTTTCTAAGTTTCGAGAAGGAAAAATGAAAAATTCATCACTTTTGGACCCCGCCCTGGAAAAATGTTGATGCTTTCCGGTGAAAAAATCCGTTAATGGGCCCCCATCTGGAGACAATCCCTCCGACCGCCATGGTCTGGACACTTGTCATATCTGTGCCCCGTTTCAGCAAAATGCATCGCTTCACAACTCGTGAAGAACTGGGCACACAAGAAGAGGAAGTGCGAGTCCACAAGGCTCGTCTACAAGAAGGTGTCCGACATATGGAAGGTCGCAACACCTGAAGGAGATAGCATCTCTGGTCCCTTCACGCCAGAGGAGCTTGCTACCACCCTCAACCACCTAGAGCCAGGAAAACCTCCGGGGTTAGATCCTATTTTCCCGGAGTTTATACTTTATGCCGGATCAACTCTCAAAACATGCTTGTGCGATTTCTTCACTTCCTGCATGCGCCAACTATAACTCCCCAAGATCTAGAGAAGAGCACTAGTATTTGCGATCCCTAAGCTGAATAAGCCATAAGGAGACCCAAAGAGTTATCGCTCTATATCCCTACTGTGTCCCCTTCAAGATCCTCGAGCGATTCATCTACCCACGTGTCGAACCAATCATCGACCCACTACTCCTGCAGGAACAAGCGGGCTTTTGGCTTACGACACGGGAGCTCGACCGTAGATCAGGTCGCCTTGCTGACGCAATACATCGAAGATGGCTTTTCGGCTACGAAGCAGGCCGCAGCTTCATTTGTCGATGTCACAGCAGCCTGGGACACTGTATGACATCGCAGCCTCACCTGCAAGCTACTGCGATTGCTGGCTGAAAGGTACATCGTCCGCATGTTCCTGGAGTTGGTTTTCAGTCGCAGCTTCACCCTTACTACAGGTAATAACAAAAGAAGCAGGTTACCAAGCCTCAAGAATTTCATCCACAGGGATCCGTTTTGGGACCTCTTCTCTTCAACATCTCTCTCTGACTTGCTAAACATCGTCTCCAGAAAGTATGCATATGCAGTCGATCTAGCAGTCATGCATGCTGATGGAGACTGACAAGCAGTGGAAGGAGTGCTAAGCAAAGACATGGCAACCGTAGGTGAATACCTCCAGACCTGCAAGTTAAAGCCCAGCACTACAAAAATGGTATCGGTAGTCTTCCATCTCAACAGGAAGCTAAACGTGAGCTAAAAGACATCCACAACAACGAAACCCTACCCCTTTTCTCAGAGCGCAAATACCTCAGGAGTAACGTTGGATATCGCCGACACTTCGAATCACTTCACAAAAGCTGACATCACGTGTGGCACTCTTGAGGAGACTTGTTGGCTCGGACTCGTGTGCTGGGGCGCAACGTTGCGAACAGCCACCATGGCCCTGGTTCATTCAATAGCCGAGTACTGCGCTCCTGCCTGGTGCTGCAGTGCTCACCCCTGCCTCACTGATTATGTCATCAACGACGTCTTGCGAACTGTTACTGGATGCCTGCGTCCTACAGCAGCGGAAAACTTTTGTTCCTCGCGGACATCCAACCTACCCTTAGTTTCGTCGCAGTGGAGCCACACTTGTCTCTAGCACGCCATGCCATGAAGCGTGGACTCCACTCAGCGCTCACCTGTCCACCGGGTGGGAATGCATGGCGTCTCAGACACTCATTTGAACTGGCCGAACACCAATTCATCAGTTCATCTGAAAACAACAACAACAGAAATACGGCGCTCTCGACGGTTCACCGATGGAATGCGGAGTGGTTGGAGAACACTACGAAACTCCGTACTTTCCTCCCAACATCGGCACTCACCTTCCTGGAATGACCCTGCTAAGAACAGCGTGGGTCCGGCTTAATCCCCTCCGCCCTCTGCGGCTTGTGAGTGTGGCGCAGAAGAACAGACCGTTAACTTATTGTCCATCACTGTCCCATGAATCGAACTCCTTTATGGAGCGCATGGCCTGACGGTTCTGGACGACGAGACAATCGAATGGCTGCTCGACACCTGCCCCGAGGTACAGTGCGGCCTAGCAGTGGATTACAAGAGCTGGCTCAAGCGATGAAGAAGAAGAATGATTTGGAACTACAGAAATGCTAGAAACCATCTAAACGTACATTTTGGTGTTGCGCGCGCGTGTAGGCTCCTATGCAATTACATAAAGAAGAACACAAAGCTTGCGGATTCGACGAAGAATTCAAACTTGTCAAAGGCCAAAGGTTTTTATAACAACCTGCACTTATGTATTCGAACTTACCAGATGCCTCCAACATTTCCTGACCAGCTTCTTTCTTTGCCCGGACTGACTTCACCTGAAAAAAGCAACGCTTTGTTACCTGGGATTCTAATTTTTCTTATAATTTTTTTGATAATTATAATCGATGCTTTTCATAACCTTTATTGTCATCAATTTGAAGTGTCATATAGGCCTACTGTGTAGCTAGCATTTGCTCAGATGAGCTCTTCTCTAACCTACACAACTGTAGGCTATTTAATTGTTGTTACATGTGCAGAGAGCATTCAAGCAATAAAACAGATTTACAAAAATTTAAATTGAGGAACATGACTTACGTCCTGTGAGCTCCCAGTAGATCGTGGCTCACCGCCACTGTCGCAGCAGTCTTGTTTGTTGCCAATCACGATTCCGTATTCTACAGAAGTACTGTATAACACTTCAGCATACAAACGAATGGCTTAGCCTATATATTAATTCTTATCTAAGAAGCAAAATATTGATCATTATCAGATTTTATGGAAAATTTTGCCGAAAAAGGAAGGGAAAAATAAGAACCCTTTAAATTGCAAATTAGCGCAGAATCTACAAAAACAATCGATGTTTCTCTATTAGAATATTTCAGCAATGCTATAAGATTATTACCATTGTAAACAAAAATTTGTTTCAAGGCTGCATTGATCTTGTGCACAAAAGCTATTGCCAGTGGTACTTTCGCGCTCAGGCCATGGCGTGTTTCATGCACCAGCAATTCATGTTTTGTCAATCCGAAAAAAGATATATTTGGCAAATGTTTAATAACGTTGACAGTGCTGGTCATGGAGATGCCCCCTTTTCCCACCAACCCGGAACAAACGTTTTGAATGACTATTTCAGGTTCAAGTCTTTCTCACCTCTCCTCAACATCTCGCTGTCCATAACTCTGAAGGTACAACGAAGACCTGGAACATTTGTTCGGGATACCGCAACTTTGTTTGAAAATCCATGACTGGTCACCACAACTAGAAAAACAATCATAACCTGGTTTGGCGTCAAGGTTCTTACATGCACACATCTAGGTATTATGAACATGGCTTCAAACTACATGCATGTACAAATTTCAGAGGAATCCATCATCTGCTGCATGCTGACAAAGGTAGACCTTCTCCTCTTGGTCAGTGTGTCGGCTACGTGTACGTACGCGAGTCACTGAATTGTTGCACAAGACAAAATAGGAGAAATAGGAGAGGAGTTTTCTTTTTTCGTGTGGCATCGAGATGAACACGACAAGGCCTTATCAAAACATAGTGGCGGATGTTAAGTTGTGAGCAGCATTACGTGGTAAAAGGATTTGAAGGGTTGCAGAAAATTTTTAGACCTGGAAAGTATGATTTATACATTATGATGATTGATTGCTCGTAGAATTTAGAGATGCATATATTTTAGGCCACCTTGCCTGGTTGTTAAGTTTGGAGCGGCGGTTTGTGGCAAAACTATTTAGTTTTGCTGCAGGTAGAATTTAGGCCAGGAAAGATATATTTTATGAAATGCTACCAGTGATTATACTTTTCACATGAAATATTAGATATACATTTTAAGACATAAAAGCATCATTTGCTTATGAAAAAACATTAGGACATTTGTTTTATTGCACTGCTTTTAGGTATTTTGAGGTTTTATTGGTCGCCTTCTAAAAACTCGAAATGAACGTTTCCCAAGTTGCCGACATCATCCTGAACAATGAGTCTGACCTCAACGTCGGAAGTTCGATAGCGATTTCCTGGAAAAGGAGTTAGCTTCGTCGTATTTGTCAAAGGAGTCGCCATCGGAAGATGACGATTTTTCAAGCACGAACCGCGTCTGAGGCATTTGGCAATTTTTTTATTTATATGTATTTCAATATATTTCAAAGAAATCGGCCACGTTTTTTTACGAGACGAACAAGTGTGCTCTGCACATGTACTTGCAGCTTGTCTTAGTCTTCTGGCGGCCAGGCGTAAGGCATGGAAAAACATTGACGAAGCGAAGCTCACGGTTTTCTGGGCCACAACACGCTTAAAAGCGTCGTTACGAAGAGGAAAGTTGTAGAGATACTAGAATAAAGATGAGCGCATATCCGCGCCTTACTTCCAGAAGTTTAGGGCCAGAAAAAGGTTTCGACTGATAACAAGCTATCTCCATTTCAATGACAACAAGCACTTAACCTGACCGTAGGGAGGACAAGCTCTACGAAATCCGACCTGTGTACAACTTGATTCTTCACCAGTGGAGAACCCTGGATGATCCTGGGGAGCATGGCCTACTGTATCTTTATACATGAAAGTGTGCTAACATGGAAATGTCGGCTGTATTTCAGGGTTTGCGCTAAAAATAAGCCCACTAAATACGGAATCCGATCGTACGTTTTGGCTGATTCCCAAAGAAATACTGCTGGAACCTGGGCACCTATTGCAGTGTCTCAAAAAGTCTCATGGTAACTATTTCATCACTTCTCACTAACAAATGCCGTCCTTGTGGCATATACAGTACATGGGCAATTCTCACAACAGCGATGCATTGAGTGGGTTTCTTCTGAACAACGAGGTACATACTTCTGGCACGCTTTGGAGTAACCGAGGCGAACCAGTCGGAATAAAAAATCCAAACAGGATGAGTACTGGCGGTGTCGCCACCAAAGGCAATGGAAAGATGCTTGCTTTCGTCTGGAAGGACAAGAGAATGGTGAAGGTCATCTCCATTTGAACGACGCTTCGGTGGAATACTTTTACAGGCAGAAAGAGGAGTGGAAGTCAGTTGACGTGGGTCAACAAACCAGCCTGCACAACCGACACGTGTCGGGGGTTGATTTGGACCCAACCCGCAGGGAGCAACCGGGCAATTGCCTTCCCTGAAATTTTGATAAGCATGTTTAGCTGTTAGGTACAACAAGTTACAATCACTTTGCCCTCAAAAATATCAGCTGGTTGCGGCCCGGGTTGGACCAGGAGCTTGCCTACTTCCCTTTCATCAGGAATACGCTGAAGTGGACGTAGAAGGTTTTGTTTTACCTCCTTCAAATCACCGCTCACAACGCGTCACCTTCACAAGTCCATGTGTACCACGAAAAGGTACGACATCATGTTGAGATTGACATCGGAACTGATTGGGCCGTTGCCGGCGGAAAACCGCTATTGGATCCTCCCTCCCGACCAACTATCCCCAGCTGGCCGCTTTCCCATTTGGGCCAGGAAAGAGGAATCCGCAAAACCGTGCAAGGTCTGCAGGAAAACAACAACGCAAGGACACGCGATACTTGTTCGAGAACGGTCATGTGGTTGCTGCTTTCAAGTGTCACACGCTGTCGCAATTTTTAAAAGTTTTGTGTTGAATAAAAAGATTTCGTTGCTTTCCTTGTTTCGATTGTTGCAACGTCATTTTTAGTTTGTTTTATTATGCAGCAAGACAAAACTCCATCTTCGCACAAAAACGCTTGGCACTGAGATCTTCTGGCTACAAAATTGACCGGCGCCAAAAGTTTTAATGTGTGAGGGTTTTTTTCTAATGCGGTGAAATACCACCATGACGATACTAATTCGCAACACACACACACAGATAATTATCCGCACACGGCATCTTATCACTACCGTTGTCAATAAGTCAAAATCTTTGACTAAATCACGTGATCTCGCACATCACATAATTTCACTTTTTCATTCGCAGTTGGGGGAAGAAGCGATATCAACCATTTCAATGATACTTGGGACCAAATCGAAGCGCGATTCAAACTTATATTTCGCAAGTCCAATAAAAGCATGTTCAGTGGAAGGGCAATGTCTCTTCGAAGAAATTCAGCAGTCATTCGGCTTCGGTCAAGTTGGCAATCAGGTGGAACGAACCGCACCCAATTGGAACGAAACTGCACTCGGGCGGAACGAACTGCACAGCGTCCAGGCAAAGTTATGAATAGCCTTGAATTCCAAACACTGTTTCTCCAATTCAAATGTTCTCAACAGTTTTGTCAGTTTTCACTTTCCACGCCACGAAAGTATCGGTTGGCATTCGCTCGTGGTTCCTACCTTTTCCAACTTGCTTGTAGGAACGGAATGTTGAACCCTGACATTGTTTTACTTAGTTTTTCACCTACTGATTTCAATCTTCAAAGTTCCGGCTAAAAGTTTGAAATGCCCATTGGCTGAAGAAATGTTTTTGTTGAATAACATTTAACGTATTTTAATTTATGAAACAGTGCAAAACGCCGCGGGCGATGCATGCGAATTAAAAAAAAACAGTGCGAAAGCACACCATAGGCAAACGCATCTGCGACGTAGCTCATCGCCAACTCCAAAAACAATATCAAGCCCCAGCTTGCCGTTGCCTGGAGTTTTGAGATAAATACCACAGTTTTGATAAATTAATTAAGAAAATGTTGGTGTCATTCACTTAACACTGCTTTGTTGATTAATCATCGGTTCATTGATCCTTGCAGACAAGCTTATTGACTTCCGTTAAAAAGACCTTTGAGGTTGTAACCAAAGACCGCATTATTGACATAACACGTAACCAGTTTTCACCTCAATTTAAAACTTATTTAATTCCGTCAGCAACTGGTTTGGGTTTAACAATATTTGATTTTCTTACCTCTATTCCATTTCGTTGCATCTTTAACGTCAATGTTGGAAATGCAAATGGGTAGCATTGTCTCGCAGGGTTCTGAGCCATTCAAGCAGCTCAGAAATGGCGTTGAACCTGGAAATGTGCGCAAATAAGAATCGAATGAAAGCGGAATAGTGATGAAAATCAACGGTCGATTGTTTCATTTCAGTAAAGTGTATAAGACTTTTCTATTTATCTCAGCATAAAGCATTTAAGAATGTACTTAACAATTTGTTGTATTCTAGTATTCTATAACTCTGTTTTATTTTTTTTGTGTATTTACTTTTTCGCATTTTCTGTGTGCATACTCTGTGCTTTCCGGCATGAAGTACTTTTCTGTTTTTTTCTGTTTTGCTTTGTTTTCTTTCGTACCTCATTAATTAGCTTTTGTAACTTTTTTACTTTTTTATTACTTTTTAATTTCTTTGTATTGCTAAAAATACTCTAACCACACCAAATTCCTTCACTTAAATTCGATCCACTCATCTGTGTACATAGGCATGCGCTTTCACCTGTACATTTTCTACACCATGTTCTACGTTCATTCGTTTTTTGTTTTCATTTTCATTATGCCTATTGGATCTCCAGGTGTTGTTTCTCAACACTTGTCAAAAAGTGATAAACGGGGTTGGTTGACCAGATGACCGCCGCGGTCTTTCGCTAATCTTATATGACACAGCGCCCGCCTTTGTTAACACTGATCAACTATTGTGCCATTGTGTTTTCTTTTGCTCTAATTTTCGCTAATGGTTGGTTTAGTGCATGCGATGGCTTTTATGGTGCTTCTGCTTATTGGCTGAGTCATATGAAACAATAAACCATTACCATTATCATTAAAATAACAAAGAATTAGTTTGCACTGTATTGCGTAACTGCTTTGTTGGGTTTTCTTTGTTTAATTCTATGTAGATCTCACTGCACTCGTTTCAACTCACATTCTGAGTAATCCTTTCAACTCACATTCATAGTAATTCTTTCAACTCACATTTGCAGGAAAAGTGAAACTAGAAATTCTGTCTAAGAAAGTCGCTTAGCTCGTTTCCTAAACGGATATCAAAGCAACATTAAATTCACGCGTATGCTGAAGTCTTCATACCAGCCTATGTTTAACATTTTCTTTCCTGCCTTCCTACGTAAAGTCTATATCCAACCAGGGACCAATTGCCTGTAAAAATGTAAACTATTATTTCGTAATAAGTTATCTCGAAGATTAACATGATGAAAGTTGGTGCATGCAAAAAAGATTAAATGCGATACAGGTTGACTGAATCTATGTGGAAGAAAAATTCGATCGGCTCTTACACAACAAACGTTAAGTATAGGGTTTCATTACTGCATTTTTTAGTTTAATACACTACTTAAAATGATAATAACGGCAGTGTAGTGTGCTTGGAGTCAGCAGACATTGACTCTTTCCGATGCATTTTCTACTGCATCTTCTCCAAGCTCTGTTTGTACGATATGGCCCAGATCAAACTGTTAGTTCTACCCTGGCCTGCGATCCCAGTAAATTTTCTTCTGCACAATGACAGCAACTTTCTCAGATTAAACAACACTGAACATTTTTTGAGATACAACAGCAGAAAGTAATTTTATAGAATCTTCCACTGGAAATTGTGATACCCTACAAAAAAACTTAAAAGAGACTAATTTTAGAAGAAACTAACGTAGAAATCCATCACTACAACATTAATTTACGATTAGAAAGGGTACAACCAGCAGGAATTGCGAATGCAAACGCGTTGTAGAAAAAGCCCACAGAAAACATTCTTCTCAACGTCCAAATAGTGTAGCATATAAAGCAGCAGTTGACCTAGTTCTTTCAATGAGTTTCGTGGTCCTGGAAATTGATTATAGTGATGTACAGTGCACAGGCTACTAAGGTTGAAGAGTCTTGCAAAGTTGCGTCTGGAGGTTTTCCTGTTCATGTGCTTCTCGGTAGTTAAATTACATTGCAACAAACTCATAATCACTAACGATAAGAACACGATTGCTCTTTTACGAAAGGAACGCAGAAGCAACTCAAGATCAGGCGTTCGTTGTAATTATTATGTTGCACAGCTGTCTAGCATCGAACCTGAATATTTTGTTCCTTCCTCATCATCAGCTCTGTCAGAACGAGGCGACTTCACCTGAAAAAGGACTGATACATTTTGAAATCCAATTAAATTTGCAGGAATGCATCAAATCATTTTGCAGGACATTAACTGAAGAACTGTAATTTACTCATGTGAAGCTTTTACCAAAACGACGCACTGACTTATTTTATCTTCGAACGGTTGTAACCTAAAGTTTTCTCCACTTGTTTGTGGATCGCTTCATTTGTTTAAACGGAAGGGTTTTGCTGTAAGGCGCATTCAAGCAAAAATACCTAACAATCACTTACGTTAAGGGGATTCCCCGATGAGTTGGGCTCACCGCCAGGTTCAGGATCACCGCAATGCTCCTGACCTCTTTCCTGCTTGTTTCCGCAGCAGTCATCCACGTGCTCTGTTTGACAAAAGAACCAGTGAATTTTTCCTTTTGGCAGTACAGTTAAGTGGGATCAAGGAATTTTTTGCTTCAGTTGCATTCCTTCAAGAGTAGAGCAAACTAAATTCCTCTTTCATTTGTAAGCTATAAACGTTTCCGTTACTAACTGTTATGCACACGTCGCTATGGCTGTTTTCAAATGTGAAAAAAAAACTATATTGTAATTCTTTAAATTTGTTTAACTTGCATTAATTTTTACTCTTTTAAATAATTTACGGTCATGTCGCGATTTTCACCATTGTTAGCAGACTTTATCACAGCACTAACTTAGAGAATAAGTGACCTTACTGTAGGTTTTACGGCATTCTCGTTCAAGTAGGTTAACCTGGTTCTTTAGTACCTATACAAATTTAGATACTTTTAAAAAAATTACAAAGCACTACTTTTGAGAAAACGTTGTGGACGCAGGTACATGAGTTACCTTCACTGTAAAAGTCACGAACGTGAGTTTACTTTGCAGTAAAATAATGCCGGTTAAAGATTTTTTCTCACTTTTTTTCAGCATTTCTCTGTCCATCATATTGAATGAGCAACACTGACCAGGAATGTTCATTCCAGGTTCTTTTGCTTTGTTTGAAAAATCATGACAGGAAACGACAACTGGAAGGTACCAATATAAGGACTGTTGTCTGAAGGAACTGAACTTTGATAAGCCACAAATAGCTACAAAAACGCACACAATCTGTAAGGATGTTGTTTGTCATCAGTGATTTTCTCTTTATCATTCATGTTTCCATCTACTCGCAAAGCAATCCACAACCACAGACGTTTACTTATTTCATCTTTTTTAACCAACTCGTGGAGATCAAAACAAAAACGCTGGCCATTTGAATTACATGCTATTTTCATTCCGAAACAAGCTGAGGAACAATGTGCATTTTGCTTTAGCATCCGCCTGAAAATCAGCAGCAGCGTTTTAGTCTGGTTGCGCCACTGGTCTTCTCACCTCTATTCCATTTCTTTGTATCTGTCAAATCAGTGTTTGAGATGGAAACAGGCAAAACACGTTCCTGCTGTCCAAAGCCATTCGCCCGCTTTGGAATGGGTGTGTCATCTGAAAACATGAGTGGCGTACAACAAACTAGTTGGGAAAATCTTAGATTTTCACATGCCACATATACGTCTTTTTTCTGTTGTCCCTACGGAGATTCGTAAGCCAAATGAGATCTTTTCTAATGTGTTCGCAAAATCAAAGACTACACTTTGAAAGTAAGTGCGACTCAAGCAAACGAATTGAACTGAAGCTCATACTTTGTGGTTCCATTTGAATTGGGTCGCAGGTATGGTGTAGTATAACACCACAATAACGTCTCGGATGAGAGCAAGGTGACTTCAAGTAAGCCTATCAGGAGTTCAGAAGCTAATTTGTGATTCTTTTTACTTAGCAAAAATATTGACAATCGTTCAGCAGAAACCTAACAAAACAACTGCTGGACTGGATTGGAGGAGATGGTAAGCTTTGCTTATGTATCCTCTTGGGAGGGTCGCGGAGGTAGTAAACCAAGGAGGCTTTAAAATACATCACGGTTTTCGGCAATCTCAGACAGCTATGCTAGGTTCACACCAAGTCGGGACCAAGCAAGTTCGGAGATGTAATCGCACCACCTGGTCGTTGCTCGGCATCTGGGTCGCTTTACCTTAGGTGTAGCCAGAAGGACTCGCCTCGCTAATCCTTCCTGGGACATTCTGTCCACGTGGTCGAACCCAGGGACGGATTTAGGGACCGCGGGGCCCTAGGCCATCTTAGTTTTTGGGGCCCCACGCAAGTGTGACCGACTTTGGTTCTACAATTACCTTAGATCTTCAAAAGAAATGAAAGCCTTTACTACATTCTTCTAAAGAACAAATGCCATTGCGATCTTTTATTGGAATTTAGTTCTTTTCGTTAAATTTCCGTGATTTCTAGCGTTGTTGGTAGGTTTCTTTTTCGTATATATACAATTTCATACCGGACCGTGTTGCCGCTCTCGAAAATATCGTGGAGCTGTCCATCTGATTACCTGTACGTAAACTCCTTTTTTATAGTAATAGTAACCACATATTTTATGAATCAAACAAGCACAATCCCATCAGTGGACATAGGGCTTATTTATGCCATTTTGAAGGTGTTATTTTCCAAGCAATACAAAATACAGTGTTTTAATCCTCTATGCCATACGCCGATGGTAAAAAGCATAAAGACAGGTTTAGCACAGCAGCACAATATTTTCGCAACACCCTCAGTTAATCATATGAAGTAAGCCCAACCTAGACACGTTTTTCCCAGCAAAGGTCAAGAGAAACTGTTCTAGCTGATCTAAATAACATATAGAGTTTCACCAAGCAATCTCTGTTCGCGGAAAATCTAGTAAAAACAACAAACGTAGAATCCAATACTGACAATATAGCTTTTCATCAGTTTTGCAATGTCTGGCGGTCTTACGTTGTTGCGAGCTTTTTGTCAGTGGAAAATTGAACATCAATTAAGTACTTTTTTTTCTTTTTTTGTAACCGCTTTCATACAGACGGCCTGCATCTCTCTCACGCCCAGATGCGCAGTATTGTCGTGTTGTTACTGTACTGATAAGAGTCTAGAGTAGATATTTGCATTTCCGCCCGTTTCAAGGTAAATTGTGAAGTTATGCCTCTGTGCTGTTTCGCAAATTTTTAGTTAACATTGAGTCGTCATAGGAAAGAGTTGCGCGGGGCCCCCAAAAGCGTGGGGCCCTAGGCCATGGCCTATTTGGCTTGTGCGTAAATCCGCCACTGGTCGAACCACTGTAGCTCAGATCTCTTCCTTCGGAGAAGTGGCTCGACCTTCAAGGTTTTACGAATTTCACAGCTGCGGGCTTTGTCACGAAGTGTCACACCCAGTGTCACGCCGTGAACGTTTCACAGAAATCCGATCTCTGCCGCTTGTACTTGAGACATCACTCTTTCAGTTATTGAGTCATGACCATAGGCGAGGGTCGGAACATAGACCGATTTCAAAAGTAACAACTTTGCGGTGTTTGAAGCTCAGGTTTTGTGAGCACAGATGAATAAAGCTCACGCAGAACAGCGTTTGCTTCACCAATCCGTGTATCAGTCTCTTTATTCTGCTTTCCATCACTCATGAATCTCATCCCAATGTACTTGGACTTCTCGACCTGCTGCAGTGTGTTACTGCTTACTTTTAGCAGACATTGACCGGGATTTCCAGAAATGCATAATACCTCGTTTTTTAGTCCTAATTTTCATTCCTGCTTGATCGCACGCAGCTGAAAACCTACCAAGTGCGCGTTGTAGGTCCTGTTAAGAGCACGCAAGCAGCACCAACTCCCAAGATTTCTCGAAAATTTGTTGGAGAGTAAAAATTTGGTCTGTAGTGACCTTTGTATCAGCAATTGTCTGCATTGCAGGTCACTGCTTAAATGTGGTATATGGACGAGAAGTTACCTTACAGTAGTTTCAATACAAAATACTTTACTTGTATCTTTGTCAAGTGAACATTAGAAACAATTCGTTAAAAATTCCATTTTACCTATGTTTTCTGCGAATAACTAAAGAATTATCGACAGTTTAAATAGATCTTATGATCAAGCAAATTTATCTTTAGGATTACAAAATCCGGTAATTATATAAATTGTAATAACAAAAAATAAAAAATTGTGCAAAACATTTTGAAATCTGCGTTCTCTAATACTGTTTTAACTGTAGTGTTATCATAACTGTGCTGTATTTTCAGCGTTCTGCTTTACCTGCATATTTCGTTCCTTCCTTCTGTGTTCGCTGCAGAAGACGTGAATACTTCTGAAAAATCGTTGCATTAAGTCTCAGGTAGTTTTGGACGATTTCAACGCAATTTCAGACGAATATGCACACTGTGTCTTCTGGTAAACAATTTAACACATTTTTGGAGTAAATGTGCAATTTTCGAAGGTGATTATTCCATTCAAAAAGCAATCAAACACCCGTGGAAATTGCGAGGGCTTAGGAGCAGATAATGTGTAGCACATGCTGCTTCAACTGTAGCACACTGCTATTTACGCAGTTGTGACGTCATGCACATAAAGATGATGGGGATGAACTGCAGGGAAGCCAGTTAAGGAGCAAGCAGTAAACATTGATTAAATGAGAAAAAAATGTTTCATTTACCTCAGAAAAAGAATAGCGATCGCAGGGAAATATCCCGGTGATTTGTTTACACAAATTTTGTCATTGGTTTTTAGCGTAAGGTGCGAATGTGTTGCATTTAAAACCATTTTTTATTTTCAACTTCTGCGAAACTTGAATTCATCGATTTATTTTTAATCTCGTAAAAACAAAATTCCGATTTATTTTTAGACTGGATTCATGTGATATTTTGGTGTTCACCTTTGCTACAGTGTTGTTGGTTTGTGCGCAGTTTGACATTATCACGTCATCGACGTTTTTCAATAACGCAACGAGATTCCCCTCACCTCACTCTACCTTATAAAATATTGAGTTCCGAGATTTTCTCTGTGAAAAAACAAAACCTGGTCACAAAATATTTAAAATCAAACTTTTTGCCGGAAAAGATTAACGCAAGCCTCACCAACTGAATACCGTATTTATTCGAGTATAACGCGCAAAATTTTATACCAAAAACATCAACGCAAAGTTCGGTGCGCGTTATAAACGAGGTCTTAGATTTTTATGCTTTTACGCCAGAGGTCACATGAGTTCAGGTGCGCATATTAAACAAGTCATACGCAAGAGAACGCGCAAGTACGGTATATTTCGTATAGCCTGTTTCAGCATAACGCAGGGATGCAAAAACCCGGTCGTGCACTCGCACTGCGCGACTAAAAATTTGGTCAAATAAAAGAACTTTAAGCCTTCGTTACAAAATGGCCGCGCGCCTAATTTTCACTCCTGCTGTATCTGTGTCGCACGACGTAGGGCAGCTTCGGCAAGCGGCTGCGCGTTTCCAGAATTCGATGAGTCGTTGCACGATGCATGACCTGGATGTAGAATGCGGCCCTAGTTCTTTTCGTGTACCAGAGCTTCTGTCAAATTGGACAGCGCTTCCTAAAACCGGCGTGTTAGCGTTTTACGGCGTGGTATCTGTGGATACAATGCGCTGTAGATAACTTACCTGTTTGCAGTTTCAACGCTACTTAGGCTCTATGATGTAATAATACGAAATGTTACAACATAAAGGGCGACATCGACGTTGCAACATAAATGTTGTGTTCAATTTGAGTATTGCCTGTTTCAATTCAGTGTTTTCACTAGTAATATTCTTATTCGGATACATATACCAATATTCAATCAAAAATTAAGGGTGCGCGTTATACTCAAATAAATACTGTAGTTTTGAAAAACAACACAAAGTGACTTACTGAAAAGGGATCTTCTAAAGCTTCTCGATCGTTCTTGGAATCTACATGTTCACAATGTTTTTGACCCTTTTCAGGCGTTTTTCTACACTCTGTCAAAATATAATCTACTTTGTTTAAAAAGGCAAATGAAGAAATTATTCCACTATGACTCACTTTTAAATGTGTTTTTCGAAATGTTAGGTTCATATAACCGCTAGCAAAGAATTAAAACTACCGCATGATTTTTACCTTCCAGTAACTTTTTAAAGTATACTTTACGTTGAAGGTAATTTAATTTAATTTATTTGTTTGTTAGCAGACACGAAGTCCGTAGTATGAACACACACACTCTGCAGAACGCAGGTTGATAAAAACAGACAATACAGAACGTAGTACAAGACATTGAAGCCGGCGATATCACAGGGTTACAGACACTTTTTGCAACTGCATTGAAGACAGAACCATAGGGTTACAGACACATTCTTAACACTATTGTTAGAGTACTGCCTGTTTCAATTCAGTATAATTTTGTTTTATTTACAGCAATATCCAGCAATTCGTTGGGGGCCATAAAGCGTGTTGTGTGTTTCTTGCTGGAGATGTTTACATCAAGAGCTCTATCAAGAACGGCAATTACGAACCAACCAATGTTGGATTTTATAATGGACTGCTGGACCAATGCAGGGAGGTGAAGTTTGGCAAAGTTTTTTTTAGCATTGGCGACCTTTCTTTGCCTACGGTTGGAAAAAAGTTTTCGCTGGCCTCAACATTTACAGACGCTGTTAAGTTTCCACGCAACAAGGATTTACCGCGAAAGTGTTTTTGTCCCAGATATTTCTGGGATCACAAAACTGTCATGATGCGACAGTTAGAGCTGTTTTGCTCACTTTTAATCAATTTTTGAACGGAATCATGCGGAAGACTGTTTTCTTTTTTCAATAATTCTAAAGTGTTGAGCAAACGCCAATTTTTTCTGCATGCTGGTAGGGCTTCTGTACATTACGCGAAGTGTCCAAGCATTAGAAAGAAATCAATTTATTCTAGTCTGGTTTGAAATTTGAAAAGGTCGTTCTTGCGCTTTGGATTCATAATTCAAATAGTTGGATGCAAGCTTTCACTGAAACAGGGTTTCTCAACCAGAGCCCTCGGCCGCCACTGGGAAGCACGGAGTGGTTCATGGCAGAGGCCTTAACGAAATAACTTTGCCGTGATATTGCAAAACCCTATTGATGAGCAGGGAGCCACAAGTGTTGAGAGTCTTTAAAAGGGGGCCATAAACCATGAAAGGTTGAGAACCACTGCACTGAAACATAGGTAGACAAACCAGACTTCGTGTGCAGCAACAGCTGCAAAATCGTATTTTATGCACTTTTTTGCCAAGTGATTGTGAGACATCACTTTTTTCCTGGAACGCATTTGTCTCACCCTTTGCACTGCTAAACATCTGAACCATCAACTGACGCACACATATGTTTTAATCAAGCAATCTCACCTTGCTGGCACTTCTCCTTCTTCAACAACCTGAACGTTGAAGGTATAAGTGGAATGCTCGCTGCTGATATCAATGGCTGTTTTGGAGTACCACGATATGAAAGTACAACTAGAGAAGCAGAAATCAGCTGTTCTTATTTAAACACTTGAAAGGATCCAGGCTCCTTTGAAAAATCAGTGATAGGAAGGGAAGCAACCACCAGCCTGCAATCTGCAGCTTACATTTTGAACAGCTTAGAAAACATTGCCAATGTGAAAAAAATTCAAACTAAACTAAGCCAAATTTTAGCGATTGCGAAATAAGGTCCACTTGTGTACGAATAAATATGGAATGAAAGAAAACGTATTCTTCATTTTTTTGATGAACCTCACTCTTTGCATTTTCAGATAAAAACCGCGTCTGAATCTTTTACAGAAAATAGAACCATTTGTTCGGGGCGATTCTTGGGAATAACTGACCTTCACGGGTGACTAGATCAGCGTCACAGTACTTTTCGGGATTAGTAAAAGCATAAAAAACTGTCAACCAAAACGTTTCGATCTATGAACTTTCTTGAACAAAGTCTTAATGAGTGCATTTGTGATGTACGCGTCATTAACTGAATGCAAGTAATATAATTTTTTTTAAGGTTTTAGTTTTTCCGATGAAAGAAAGCCACGTTAACAAGGGTGAAAAATATAGAAGCACGATTCGCCTGCTCTTTTGAATGTTCCTACAACTACGCGTTACGTTGTCCACATTCTTATCATGAAAGATCTCCATACTCTTGCTTCCAATACGTCATTTGTTTGCAAATTATCAAAAATACTTTTGCCACCAAATTTTAAACGAAGCTGAAATGTTGCTCAAAGACGTTGAAACAAGGAATAATATTCCAGGAAATTGTGTTTGATGTCATCTTCCTGTTAAACCTAAATACCTTGGTGCTCCTCATTTTGACAAATTTAACGCCTTACTTCTCTGATGCCGCACGTAACGCCTGCAGTAAACAGCTGTTGCATTAACAGTAAATGTTATCATCGTCGCCCTCATAGAACGCCCATGGCCATGTTCATGGTCCAACCTCAACTGCTGCTTTGCTAATTATTTTTGTTGCGTCCACCAAAGGCTGTAACCAGTCACCAGGAGCATCGCATTCAGTTGCGGTAGTTCATTAGTCGTACCTGTGTCTTCTATTTACTCTGATGACTCTCGTCAGTTGCCTCAGTTGCAACAATGAATTTAATTTAGGTTACAACAATTTGATTAACTGCAACGGGAGATGGACTAATTCCTGCAGACGGACAATCTCGAAATCCATCCTTATCGTGCACGTGCAAGGTAGAGTTTAAGCTCTGGCTTCGACCTGTAGAAGCTTTACTAATTTCAGGTGATCAGCACAGCCGGCAAAACGTGGGTGGACAAGTATAGACTGTTGATAAAGCATGACTATCACCAGCAGTTTATGTTTATATGAAAAACGCAGCAGATTAATACGTAGCTATTAAAACTCTCAGACGAGTATTCGTGAAAAATCTTGTAAGTAATGTTTGCCTGACATCTGCTTTCACGAAGACGGCAAAAAAATGGAGGGGCACGCGTGGAATTGCTGCACACTTTGCTTGTTCTTTCAAAACGCCCTCTATTTTTTGAGAAACGACAAAATGATCTCAGGTATTGATGAGAAACTATGCATTTGCAAAATAATTGACTTTAAGAAAACTTGTTTTCAGCATGAATACTTGATTTTATGACCTAACTGTGTCTTTAATTTTTGCCCAAAACCAGTCAAGGAAGCGATTTCTGCAACAATTGAAAGTGTTATAAAAACAGTGAGTGACCGGCTACAGCTGAAGAAGAATCGGAATGAGAAATTTCTGTTTTTGCACAGTACTGCAGCTACGAAAAGACGAAACATTTTTCTGCAATTACGAAAAGTGGGGACATTTTAAGTTTTTCTCTCAAAAAACTCTCAAACCTTTCTATTTCAGGGCAATTATTTTGTTTGTCTCTGCAGGATTGCCATTCGTGCTTGCCAGCGGCTATATAGCTACTGCGTTCGCTGGCAGGAATAAAAATGCAGCAACACTGATCTATTCAGGCTGGTCAGGAAGTTGCGTCGGTCATGATCCCACCAAGAGGGTTTATTATTATTACGAAAGGATTAATGGTTGAATGAAAAACGGTCTCTGCAACATTATACCTGTACACAGAAGTGTAAGGTGTCGTATGCTTCACCTTTGCCTATTGTAATTAAATGAATAATATTTCTTTATATGTAACACTAGGCATGGATGTTGAGGACCTGTTTGGAAAAAATAAGCGGTGCCCATGCAAGCAAGTGTTGTGTGGCGGTCGGTAGATGGCGCCACATGTAAATGAGTGGTCACCGCTAGATGGTGGCCATGAGTAACAAGTCACTGTGATAGTAGTCACAACAAACGAAAGATCGTAATTCATTCTCCCTATATAATAATAGTGCAACCTAGTAACAGTGGATTGAACTCAGTGAGGGATTTCAATTACTTCTGGTTACTTTTTAATGCCCCGAAATGCCAGCTTGTGCTTGTCTCCGCAGTTCTAGGCGATGCAGTCAACTGCAACAGATGCACATTTCATCTACTCTTTTGCCGCAAAGATTAAAACTCCTAAGACATTCAAACGAACCTTGGCTGACATGTGTGAACTAATTGTAACGAGAGTCTTTGACCAGCGGTAATTACTGCATAAAACGTGTAGCCTATGATGTACACTTTGCAAACTATTATCCAATGCGTCTTTGGATGCCTGCACTTGCTTAAATTGGTTATCAAGTACAGTATAGGAATTGCAGAAGGAAAAGTCTAATGTAAATTGGATTGGCGGTTAGTTTATTTTCAATTATTGTCAAGATCCAATAGGCAAAGATCGAGAATTTTGGGCTTTCGAAGCTAACGGAAAACTGCACCAATTTTGTCAATTGTGTTTTGATGTAACTGATGGTGTTTTGCCAATTCAAACAATGATGGACGATTTGGCTGTTAAACGTAAATGTAAACGGAAACGCGCAATTGCATACTTGAAAAATGTCACGGAAACTGGCAATGATCAAAGAGATAAGACAGCAGTCGAGTGCTTTGCCATGAGCAGCTTAGCTGGATGACCCTTCTTTTAACAAAGCTAAACGTGTTTATTCCGTACATGAAGTGAAAATACTCGAATTGAGACACCAATTTTTGCATTGACAAACCAAACCGGTTCCAGGGCATTTCCCAATAGGGCTGGGTTCAAGTATGAATAGTTTATTATTTAAGTAATAAATAATGTCTAACAGATTGCTTATAAGGAAATCAGGAAAATCGTCATTTAGACTTAAAAACATTCAAGCGCATGAAAATCATTTCAATTTTTAAATCAAGTAATGGGCGGTTCAGACAAAATTCGCACCTGTTTGCCGCGACCCAATTTAATGGAATGAGCTTCTAGCTCCAATTCGTAATACGATGACAATCAACAATTGTAACTCAAAGCGCTTTGCACACGCAAGAAATCCTTTTTCCTCAATGGCTTATTTAATGTGGGATGATGCATGTCATGTATAATATTGCGTTCATAGCAGGAGACGTGCTTCTAAAATCTGAACTTTTCTAAAAGAAAATTACTTGAAACATCGAGTAATGGTAAAATTACTTAAACAAATAACAAGTAAAGAATTTCAGTACTTGCTTGAACCCAGCCGTATTTCCGCCTCTTTGTTAAGATTCTTGTTTCAAGCACGGTGAAAGAACTGAAATCTTTTTGGGAATATCTGTGTTACAGAAAGGTTGCCAAGGGAAGGACTTGCATTGCTGTTGCCACTTCTCGATTACTTTGTCCGAAGTTCTTTTATAGGCATCACACTGACGGTGTAACGTAGAGTAGCTTGTCACCAGAGGTATTTTTCAGGAGCAGGCAACTTTTTGAGGGTGCAAATGATATTTCTCCATATTTGCCCGAAAAGCTTTTGTGTGGCAAACGTTCGCCCCACAAATCTTCCGTAGCTGTTGGTACATTATATTTTCTTCTACCATGTTGCCATAGACTTAAATAGAAAGTTTGGTACTTGAAATTTGTTTTTTAATTAACCCAACTCAGAAAAAGTACGCTAGGCTGTGCAGGAACAATGTCAGACGCCCCGTTGGCTCAATACTTTTGAGCATCTGCCTCACAGATTTGGCATTCCATTCACATTCCATTTGTTGCTTTCAGCAAGGAACCCCCACCTAGCTGAGGTAGGCCTAAAACTGCTTCCTTTCTTCTCTGAAGACATGTGTAGGCTATGTGATATACAGCATGTGGCATATCTCATATTATTTATATTATGACTATGCCGTGAGTCTCACGAGATTATCTGTTCAACTGCACATACGAGTATATGCAACATACAACACACTGTATGGAAAAATGCGTTCATCCACGGCCTACTTGAGATATCTTAAGCAGGCTGTGGTTCATCCAAACACTTGGTCAAAACAAAAGCTTTTTTGTACTTGCCGGCATGGACTCTATTAATTGCAGCATACTCGATTACCTCAGTGTACACTTAATAAAGCACGTAAATGAAATGGAATGCCGTTTTCCCAAACTTTCAAGTGAGTCAGTTACTCATCAACTCTCACAAACTAAGACACCAAGTTACCAGAAACAGTGTGTTGATTTTATATACATTTAAGGTGTTTCCCATGGCACAATAAACTTTTATTTACAGTAACAAAATATAACTGCCAGAAATGAGACTGTGAAAGACACAGGAAACCGTGCAAAGTGTTTACTTCGTCTGAACTTTGTCAAATGCGCAGTAGTTGTAATAGAAACCAAAACTCTGCCCTGCGCTGTACCCTATGCGTTTACAATTCTTAAAGATAATTGTGACTCCAATCAACGGAATTTCAATTGGAAGAAAACTGTTTCACTTGCTGTGCAAAACTTGCTCAAACCTACACAGCACTTGTCTGAAACATGCTGACGAACCATATAAGGTCGAATGCAGTGGTTCCAGTTTTGTGCATGCTGCTGTTTAAAGTGAAATTGGATAACGATAGCTTTTCTTTCAAAAGTTTTGTTCGCAGTTTTGCGATACAAGACTTGCAAAAGAAGTTGCACCAGCCCTAGCAACCACCGCGTAAGGTCTCACCATATTTGCACGGTAGGACCCCTGATGTAGTTTAGGCCAGGGCCACCAATATGGTGCCCGCGGTAATCCGGTCACCAGCAAAGAACATGTGGGTCACCCGTGGGCCTGTTCAATAAATAGCATTAATATGATAAGTACCTTCATATAGATGAATGTCATTAGTTATTAATAACAACGTAATTAACAGTAAATCGTGCAATTACTTTTGCTTCTGAAGTTTGTATCTACTTGGCAGCCTTCCGCATTAATCGGTACCCATGTAGTAGCTCTCAGTTTCAAAAAGGTTGTTGATCCATGGTTTGAGCCGACCTTTCTGTTACTTTAATATTAGACTGCAAAAGCCAATAGCAACGAAAAAAGCGCAAGAATTAAAACAAATATTCGATTTTGGGCTCTTTTTATTTTTGTGTTAAGCTTAAAACCTGGTGAAGATGTTGCACCTGATGTTCTTTCCGTTGTTATTCATTAAATTTAGCTTCGTGAGATTTTGGTCTTAACGACTTTCCCATGCACTTGGTCAATAGGCACGGGATATTGTAAAAAGCTTTTAAAAGCAAAAATCTATCCCAACCTACCGAAAATGTTGAAAATATTTGCTTTGAATGAGGCATCTCTGCAGAATTGAAGTTTAGGTTCCTCGGTATAGAAAAAGAAAGGTTGATAAATACAGCGCAATCATGGCAAAACTTTATTTTCTAAGACCTACACAGGAAAGCAATACTTGGTCTACAATACAGCTTATTTTAGTTTATCGTGTAGGAATGCTACTGCAAAAACTGTCATCGACTACTTGACAACTCTGTTCCCTCTGTTTGGTTTCCCAAATTTTTTACTTTTTTCATACGAGACAAGAGCCTGTTTTTTGTCGAAAAATTCTGAAGTTTTCCCTAAAACTAGAAGTGTTGCAACCTGAAGAAAAACTCCCTATCACCATAAATGTAATTCCCATTATTAGAAACGGAGAACATTTAAACTGATGTTCCGCAGCAGTTGTTTTACAGACGAAGCCAGTGGTGCAGGAGGCGAGGGTGCAGGGGGTGCAAGTGCACCCCCAAAAGTTTTGATTTGTGAAAATCCGGACAAAATCCCTGAAAATTCGGGCAAAATCCAGGGAAATCTGGAAAAAATCTGTGAAAACCTTCGTAAAATCCCTGAAAATCTGGGCAAACTCTGAAAATACGAGCAAAAATGGCGCCCAACGTCTTTTGATTTGAAAAATGGCGCCCAACGTCTTTTTATTTGAAAAATGGCGCCGAACGTGCTTTGATTTGAAGAAATGACGCCCAATAAGGTCTTCATGAGAAAATATTCGCACTAAAAGTGGCCCAAAATTTTTTCGGGCAAGTGTGGGAAATTCGGGCAAAAATCCTTCGCACCACCAAAAATTAGCCTGCTCCTACACCTATGGACGAAGCCTTATATAAGGTTTTATCAGACGTGTCACACGTTCCACGGTCTCATGCTCTGTTTTGTCATCAATGACATCTGCATGAACGTGTCTTCGCCGTTTTGCGAAAAATAGCGTTCGGAAAAATATTGCCTAACTGTTTCTTAAACTTTGGTCTCATCTTGTTCACTGGGATGTAAGAGCAATGAGAATCCGCTGCGTAATAAGTGATTTACTCGAAGCTAATACTAATTTTTTCCTTCTTAAAATTTTAAGTGTGGCAAAGTTGATTGTTTCGCTAAAGTCCTCCTCCCTCGCCCTGTGATGAGGGGTGATGGAAGCTCCGTGATCACAATTCCGAGAGCAGACTCTCCAGAATCAAAGACCTGAACCAGCATCTCAGTGATGTTTTGATGTTGTTCCTTTCAAAATGATGGTTCGAATCCACTGTGATCATTTTTTAACTTAAGCTGACCGAACCAGTTCAAGTTTGGATTTTGAGACAAAAATAAAGGCAGCTATAGTTGTTATAGGGAAGGCGCCTGCGGTTAACCTCTTGCACGCCAACTGCTCTTGCATGTCTGCTCAGATAATGTTTGCATACCCGTTATTTTTTCGTGTTGAGGCACTATTTGCATATCAGTTACTTTATGTATATTTTGGTCTCGTTTCAAGTTAAATTGTGCTAAACAGATATGACTACGGCACTTTAGCAGACTCTCCCTGGCAAAGCCTATGTCTATGATAGTACTGGATACATGCACCGCTCAAATTGTCGGGTTGTCAGTTTCTACTTCCACGTGCAGTAAAAGCTGCTACCGACTTTATTGCTGATGATATTTGTGTGTTTTGTCCAAGTGTACGCAGGTTGCAGAGTACACTAGATGTGTGTCAGGTCAGGCTTATGCAGAATCGCGTGTAATTGTTTTCAACTTCAGCAAAGCTGTTTGTATGACATTTAAGACTAAGAGTGCAAATAGAACGGTCACCCCATTATTGATAGTGAGTGGCCAAAATGTAAAATATGTTAACCACTACAAATATCTGAGGATTGTACTGGATACTGAGGTCTCAGATGACAAAGACATTTAGAGACAATTACGATATGAATATTGTGCAGCAAACAACCTGCGAGCCTCTTTTTCCCGATGTTCAAATACAGTTATAGGCACCATTACCATCACCTTGGGTTGCTTTCTCAAGTTGTTGACACTCGCCTGGCAAACCTCTCAGCATGGAAACTGAAACTTAGTGTGACTAAACCAACATCAACCGCTTTCAACCTAAATAAAGAAACAAAGCGCCAGTTAGCAGTCAATGTCCGAGGCAACACCTTGCCATACAACTCCAATCCAACATATCTTGGGGTCAAGCTGGATCGCCAATTGACCCGAGGGCCTATGCCAGAAAATCCTTGTACGCAACAATATCCTGCGCTGCCTTGCTGGCTCGTCATGGGGTGCCAGAACACCCACCATTCGTACGTCAGCTCTTGCATTCGTCTATAGTGCAGCGGAATATGCCCCCCCCCCAGTTTGGTGTCGTAGCTGTCACAGTAAAAAGCTGGATGTTGCACTAAACGACACGCAGCGCCTTATTACTGGATGTTTATGTCCCACCCCAATTGGGCTATTACCGATTCTGACAGGCATGCACTACCAAACATGCGCAGGGAACAGCTTATATATAGACTGGGATGCCAGGCCGCATTCAACAATAAACACCCTCTCTACGGTTCTATTCCAGACCTTCATAGCCTTCAACCACAGCGTCTGAAATCGAGGCGCCCTTTCCACCGCCACGCTGCCTTCCTAATAGTGTCTGGATTTGAGATCAAACGAGCATGGATGAACTCATGGAAGGACATTACACCTCCCAGTTGTGCTTTAGCCCAAACATTGGACTTTACCTGGCTCCAATCTTCCCCGTAATCTCTGGGTCACCTTAATCAGGCTCAGAACCTGAGTCGGACGTTTCGGCTCTAACAAGTGTCAGTGGGGCTGAGAGAGACAGTCTCGGGCATATGCTGGGAGAAAAATCAAACAGCACACCGCATTATTTATTATTACGAAGCCCTCCGGCCACCAAACTCCCTTGACGACTTGGTGTCTCCCGGCCCAGAGGGCATTTGTTGGTTGGACCGACTTGTAGGGATCGTTTTAGAGTCGCTGTTCATGCGCAAGAAGAAGAAGAAGAAGAAGAAGAAGGAATAAAGTTAAAAATGTAGTTTTTCGTTCCTTTTGTACGCCCATGTATGCGTTATAGGTATGGTGTAATTTCAGGAGGTCATGCATGAAGAGATTGCGCGTGGCCTATAATTTTGGATGCAGAGCTCTATATATACAACCTGCTTTGGAGAGCGAGTGTTTGTAGAATGTAACATTCCCACATTTGAGGCCTTAATAAGAAAAATTTGTACCTGTTTCTTGAAAGATGCAGAAAGTCTAACAACGTATGGTTGCGTGCTTTGATGCAGTCAGATTGTTTATATTCGTCTCCATTCTTTGAACATTACAATCGCATTTTACTTTGCGACTCGGTGCTCGAACATCGCAGTGTTTGTTCGTTTGAGGGCGTGTCATGCCACAATGCATTCGTACTTTGCCTGGCCTCGACCCATTTAGGAATTAACGTCCTACTCTGCAATAGTGTTGCACCAAGTGTTACGGGTTAGTGAACAAGTGTTAACAATGTGTCTGTAACCCTGTGGTTCTGCCTCCAACGCCGTTGTAAGACGTTCTGTTTTGCTTATTTTTTATCAACCTGCGTTGTGCAGAGAGTATGTGTTTCTACCAGTGGGGGGGCAGATCCAGAGGGGGGGCAGTTTGGGGCAACTGCCCCCCAAACGCCTGTGGCGCCCCCTTGAATGGCGCCCCTTTGCCATAAATGCGCCCCTTTTTGGTGCCCATAGAAGTAGAAACAGAGATAAAAAATATTCTAAAATAAACGATTTTTTCGCTTAGTTAAACGTCAGGATTTATGTGCCGGGCTTTACCCGACCTCTTATCGAATAGCATGAACAATGCTATTGTTTCGTAACAGTACCACTGTTTCGTTATTTCTTTGCCGCGTGAGAACTGCCTAGCCTTAAAAAACGCAGTCGTTTTCGCTTATCACAGTCAGTGGTGCCACTCCTAGTGTTTTTCCACTAGATCTTGTGTTTTTTCATTTCATCTAGTGTTCTAGTGTTTTTCCATACCTATCTAGTGTTTTTTTTATGAGTGAGCTGAGTGTAATTAATTGCACAGTTCCGTGTAATTGCAACTGTAATCGAGACCTTTTGATTTAAAACAATTGTAATTTGCTAAAAATTTTTCCTAATATCTAATATGTTTTGGGTTAAACCGCTGCGTGGTCACTTGATCATAAGTTTCAGTGACCTGTACAAACAAACACCAGCGTTGTTGCTATCTCCAGTTTTGTTTGTCTCTGGTTTCCAATGAGTTTGCACAATGTCTACGGTTGGCATTGCAACCAGGGCTGTGGAGTCGGAGTCGGAAGGATTTTCAACCTGAGAAGTCGGAGTCGTAGAAAATTTTAACGACTCCGACTCCGGGCAGTCCTTTTGCTCACCAATTGTGACTGTTTGTGCCACAAACGTCACACTTGGCAATTTAAGCAGCTTCACGCTTCAACAAGAGATGATCATGGCTATTCAGACAGACGGCAGCGCACTAACTTGCATACCTTCACTCATGGGCCATTCCAGATCAGCAGCGTCCTTGGGCTCATCACGCAACCTACGCTTTGTGAATGCAACCGTTCGGGGCTTGTATCACTGAAATTTCCATTTGCTCATTCTGGTTGGCACCATCGTTGCTCCGTGACGTTGGCTACGCAACAGTGAATGCGAGTTCTCATGGGAGCTCGTCGTCCATTGTTACGTAACTCACGTCACAGAACAATGATAACGCCAGTGAATCCTCCACGTCTTAGGCTCATTCACATTAGCCCGAGTTACCAGACAGTTTATCGTTCGTTTGAAATTATTCTGGAATGGGTACTGTCTATTGGATTGGAATTCAAATCCAATGTTCTATGCAAACCCATTGCTTCAAAAAAACATTCAATCTGATATTAATTAAATTGAAAAAATACTTAATTGCAGAGGACAGCTCGGGCTCCAATGGATGAGCCCGAGTAA